>Ga0105245_10004791_pt1 | contig 11941 bp, 11 predicted proteins | sample KBSM54metaG_FD_81523 | JGI IMG/M metagenome (GOLD analysis project Ga0105245, IMG submission 81523) | Miscanthus rhizosphere microbial communities from Kellogg Biological Station, Michigan, USA - KBS M5-4 metaG | ecosystem: Host-associated > Plants > Roots > Rhizosphere > Soil | place...
CCTCCTGGATCAGGTCGAGGAACGGAACGCCCAGCCCGCGGTAGCCCTTCGCGATCGAGACGACAAGTCGAAGGTTCGACTCGATCATCCGGCGCTTGGCGAGCATGTCGCCGCGCTCGATCGCTTTCGCGAGGGTCACCTCCTCGGAGGCGGTGAGCAGCTTGTGGCGCCCGACGTCGGCGAGGAAGAGCTGAAGCGAGTCGGCCGACCCGACGACGACGTCGGGGTTGCGCTGCTTCGGCTGCTCCGGCTCCGCGGCAGCCGGCTTTGCGTCCTCTTCGGACCGCGCCTCGCTGACCTCGAGGCCGATCGCCTCGAGCTCCCGCATCAGCTGCTCCACGTCAGCCTCGTCGAGGTCGTGCTCGAGCGCGAAAGCTTCGAGCTCGGTCGGCTCGACGTGGCCGCGCTCTTCGGCAGCCTCGACCAGGAAGCGTGCTCCCTCGGTCTCCAGTAGTTCCGAAATCTGCTGTTGCGTCAACTGCGGATCCTCTTCCTTTCCTGCCTGCGGGTTTCTATGCACTGTAAGACGACGCTCGGTCATCCGACTTTCTCACTGTAGGCCGTGTTTCCTGGGGTTTCCAGGAGGAAGCGACCTCGTACTGCGGCTTGGCTACAAAAACGAGTCTTGGTTCCTGCTTATTCCGTTGCGGCGGGCTCTGCGGTTCGCGCCCGAGCCGGAAACTCGAACTCGACCTTGCCCTCATCATTCAAGACGAGCCGCGCACGAAAAGGTTTGCCGGCTCTGGAACGGAAGCCTGACAAAACTTCCTTCGTCTTGCCCTCCTCGAGGAGCTGCCGCGCGACCTCGGGGGTGAGCGTCCTTCCAGCGACGCGCTTCCAGATGACGAAGCCGCAGCCCGTCTCCTCGCGCGACTTCCAGCTCGTGCAGCCGTAGGCCTTCGCGTTCTCGCGGATGATCTCGCCCGTCTCGGCTCCGCAGCGCGGGCAGGGGCCGAGCTCGACGCGCTCCGGTCGGAGCTTCTCCTTGTCGAGCGCGGCGATCGCCTCGACCGTGGAGCGCGCGAAGTCCTCGATGCCCTTGATGAAGTCGTCCTTGGCGCCGTTTCCGTGCTCGATGTCGCCGAGGCGCTTCTCCCAGTCGCCGGTCAGCTCCGGTGAGGTGAGCTTGTTCTCCTCGAGCATCGTGATCACCTGGAGGCCCTTCGGCGTCGGCAGGAGATCCTTGCCGCCGCGCTCGATGTACTCGCGGCGGATCAGGGTCTCGATGGTCTCTGCGCGCGTGGCGGGGGTGCCGAGTCCGCGCTCCTTCATCGCCTCGCGCAGCTCTTCGTCGTCGACGAACTTCCCTGCGGTCTCCATCGCGGAGAGGAGCGTCGCCTCGGTGTAACGCGCAGGCGGCTTCGTCTCCTTGGCCTCGCTCTCGGCCGAGACGACCTTGACCTGCTGGCCCTTCTCGAGGGCAGGCAGTTCGGCGCTCTCCGGGTCATCCTCGCCGGGCTTGGCCGGCGCATCGGCCTCGACTCCGTAGACGCCGCGCCACCCGGCCTCGAGCGTGACCTTGCCTCGAGTCCGGAAGCGCTCGTCTTCGACCACTGTGACGACAGTCGTGCGCGCGTATCGGGCAGGCGGATGGAAGACGGCCAGGAAGCGCTTGGCGACGAGGTCGAATATGCGCCGCTCGTCCGGGGAGAACGAGCTGACGTCGTGCTCGACGTCCGTCGGGATGATCGCGTGATGGTCGTCGACCCTCGCGTCGTTGACCACTCGGCTGAGCGGGAGCTTGTCCAGGCGTAGGACGAACTGGGCCGCGGACGCGTACTCGGGGATGTCGGTGAGCGTGGCCGCCGTCGGCTTTAGCTGCGGGACCAGGTCTCCGGACAGGTACCGGGAACTCGTCCGCGGATACGTGATCGCCTTCTTGCCCTCGTACAGGGATTGCGCAGCCTGGAGCGTCCGCCGCGCGGAGAAGCCGAAGCGCGAGTTAGCGTCGCGCTGGAGCGAGGTCAGGTCGTAGAGGAGCGGCGCGCTCTGGGACTGCTCCTTACGCTCGACCGACTCGACGGTTCCGGTCTTGCCGGAGACCTTGTCGACGACCTCCTGGGCGCGCTCGGCCTCCTTGAGCCACGTCTCCTGGCCGGTCGGCGTGTCCTTGTCGTCGGCCTTGACCGGGTCGAACCAGAGGCCTTCGTACCGCGGGTCGAAGGTCGCGTGGACGAGCCAGTACGGCTCTGGGACGAACGCCTGGATCTCGCGCTCGCGGGCGACGATGATGGCGAGCGTCGGCGTCTGGACGCGGCCCAGCGAGACGACTCCGCCGACCCACGCGCGGCCGCGGATGGTCGCGGCGCGCGTCGCGTTCATGCCGACGAGCCAGTCCGCCTCCGAGCGGGCCCGCGCGGCCGACTCGAGCGGCTGCAGCTGGTTCCCGGGACGGAGCTGCTCGAAGCCCTCGCGGATCGCCGTCTTCGTCATCGAGCTGATCCAGAGGCGCTCGACCGGCTTCGGCGCGTCCTCGCTCGTCGGCGGCACGCCGAAGACGGACTCGTAGAGGTACGCGAAGATCAGCTCGCCCTCGCGCCCGGCGTCGCAGGCATTGATGACGTGGTCGATGTCCTCGCGCTTGAGAAGCGTCTCGACGAGCTTCAGCTGCTTCTTCGACTTCGCGTCGCGCGGGACGAGCTTGAACCCGTCCGGTGGGACGATCGGCAGGTCCGCCATCCGCCACTTCTTCCACTTCTCGTCGTACTCCTCGGGCTCGGCGAGCTGCACGAGATGGCCGACGGCCCAGGCGATGACGTAGTCGTCCGACTCGAGGAAGGTCGGCTCGTCCTTCGTCGCTTTCTTCGCCTTCGGACTCAGGTCGGCGAGCGTGCGCTTCTGGAAGACACCGTCGATCGCGCCCGCGATGTCGCGGCCGACGGACGGCTTCTCGGCGATGATGAGCGTCTTCATTTCGTCTCTGACCTTAGCGTTGCGTGTCAACTTCGCCTCTCTACCGCCTAGCGGGAATGCTTACGGGCCCTCCTGTGAAGCTGGTTTTCCGGCTTCGAGCCTCCGGGACGGAGCATCTTCCACGTGAAGGCGGCTACGTCCTCTCTCCGAACCACCTCTCGAACCTCGATCCGTGGCCTCTCGGACTCCCTCTGTTCCCGGGGCGGCAGATTCGATTCATGGCGAAGGTGGAGCTGTTTCGGTCCCCTTTGTGGCCGATCCTGAAGTTCGGCGGGGCGTTTCCCGTGCGCCGCGGCGAAGGCGATACGGTCGCCATCGAGACTGCGGTGCAGCTGGCGAAGGAGGGTGAGGTGGTGGCGATCTTCCCCGAGGGGACGCGGCGCAAGAAGGGTCTCGTGAAGAAGCACGAGGCTCGGCCGCACACCGGCGCGGCGCGCGTCGCGCTGGAGGCGGGCGTGCCGCTGATCCCGGCCGCGATCGCGGGGACTGATCGGATCAGTCGGCTCGGGCCGTTGCGGGTCGCGTACGGGCGCGCTGTTGACCTCGACGACCTGCGCGATGCCGAGCCGCGCGAGGCTGCGCAGGTCGGGACGGATCGGCTGATGGCCGCGATCGCAGAGCTGGAGGCGTCGCTGTGAGGCCGCTCCTCGTCGTCGACGGCGACTCGCTGGCGCACCGTGCCTACCACGCCTTGCCAAAGACGATCAAGCGCGCGGGAGGCAAGCCGTCGGGCGCGATCGTCGGCTTCACGAACTTCATCGTCCGGCTGTGGGAAGCGGAGCAGCCGCGGAGCGTCGTCGTCGGCTGGGACACCCTCGAGGTGCCGACCTACCGGCACGAGGCGTACGAGCCCTACCAGGGCGGACGCGTCTTCGAGCCCGCGCTCCTGGAGCAGCTGCCGATGCTTCCCGAGGTCGTGACCGCGCTCGGCTTCACGGCCGCGAAGGCTCCGGGGTTCGAGGCCGACGACTTCCTCGCCGCGGCGGTCGCGGCGGCGAAGAAGAAGCGCTGGCCAGCTCTGGTCGTGACGTCCGACCGCGACTCGTTCCAGCTCGCGTCGAAGTCGGTGACGATCCTCACGCCGACCCGCGGCGTCAGCGAGCTTGCCCGGATCGGCCCGGACGAGGTGCGCGAGCGCTACGGCGTCGAGCCGAAGCAGGTGCCGGACTTCATCGCGCTCCGCGGCGACCCGTCCGACAAGCTGCCGGGCGCGCCCGGGGTCGGGCCGAAGGGAGCGGCGCAGATCGTCACGCAGTACGGCACGCTGGAGAAGGCTCTGAAGGCCGGGCGGTTCGCCCCGATCGCGGAGGAACTTCGGCTGTATCGCCGAATTGCCACGCTAGACGCCTCCGCTCCTCTCCCTCCCCTCGAAGATCAGTCCCCTCTGTGGGCGGAGGCGTCCTCCCTCCTGTCCGACTGGGGCATGAACGCGATGGCCGAGCGCCTCGCGGCCCGCGCGGAGTAGCGATCGAGGTCTTCACCCATCCCGACCTCGTTCGGCTGCATCCGACCGGACATCACCCGGAGACGCCTCGGCGGCTCGAGGTCTTGCTCGAGTCGATCCCGGAGTGGACGGAGGCGGCGCCCGCGACGGTCGAGCAGATCGAGCTCTGCCATACGCGCGAGTACATCGAGCACGTGCGTGCGGTCAACTCTCCGACGTGGCTGGACGGGGACACGATCGCGTCCGACACGACGTTCGAGGCGGCGCTCCTCGCGGCCGGGGCGACGATCGCCGCGGTCGAGCAGGGCGGCTTCGCGCTCGTCCGGCCGCCGGGGCATCACGCACTGCCGGGCGCTGCGATGGGCTTCTGCATCTTCGACAACGTGGCGATCGCGGCTCGCCACGCTCAGGCGGAGCTCGGGATCGAGCGCGTGGCGATCGTGGACTGGGACGTCCACCACGGGAACGGGACGGACGACATCTTTCGCGAGGACGACTCGGTCTTCTTCGTCTCGATGCACCAGTGGCCGTTCTATCCCGGGTCCGGCGGCCCGCAGGATCAGGCCGACACGACGCTCAACGTGCCGCTCGGCGCGGGGTGCGGCGACGACGACTACGAGCGCGCCTTCGACCACGTCGTCGAGCCCGCGGTGCGCGCATTCGAGCCGGAGCTCGTGCTCATCTCGGCCGGCTTCGACGCGCACGCCGAGGACCCGCTCGCCGGGATGAACGTCACCGAGGACGGGTTCCGTGAGCTCGCCCGCCGGAGCGCCGCCCTCGCGCCCCGGTGCGCCGCGGTCCTCGAAGGCGGCTACAACCTCCGCACGCTGCCGCGCCTGGTCACAGCGGCGCTCGCGGGGCTCGCCTGAACGAAGACCGGCCTCGCGAGAGGCCGGTCGGAGAGAGGAGAGAAAGAGCCACCGGAGTCCTCTTCCCGCCGCTAACAGGAGAGACTTCGATAGTCGAATTATCGCTGCTGAGCGGGAAAGCGCCTCGTCCGGGCCTCACTCGCGCTGGGTGATTCGCACTCACCCAACTTGGGTGATTCTCAGGCGGCGCGCGCCGTGGCCAGCGCTTCGAGCGCCTCGCGCCGCGACGAGACCTGGAGCTTGCGGAGCAGGCTCTTCACGTGCGAGCGGACCGTGTGCTCGGAGATGAAGAGCCGCTTGGCGATCTCGTCGGTGCCGAGATGGTCGTCGAGCAGGAGCAGCACCTCGAGCTCTCGCGCCGACAGCGCCTTGGCGATCGCGTCCGGGACGCCTCCCTGCGAGGCGCCTTCGCGGACCTGCTCGAGCAGGCGACGCGCAATCGCCCCGGAGAGAGCGGCCTCGCCCTCAGCCACTCCGGAGAGGAACTCGACGATGCGCTCGGGCGGCTCGGTCTTCAGCAGGTAGCCGGCCGCACCCGCCCGGATCGCTGCGAGCAGGTTCTCCTCGGTGCCCGAAGCCGTGAGGACGACTACTTCGCAATCGGGCGCGGCCTCGCGCAGGCGCGGGAGCGCGGAGAGGCCGTCCAGCTCGGGCATCGAGAGGTCGAGCAGGACGAGGTTCGGCTGCAGGCGCCGGGCCTGTTCGATCGCCTCGTGACCGTCTGCGGCCTGGCCGACGACGTCGAAGCCGCCCTGGTCGAGCAGCTTCGCGAGCGCGTCGCGCGTCAGCGGGTGGTCGTCGACGACGAGGATCCTGGGCACGAAGCGCTTATCGGCAGGACGTTCGCTGCCGATTAGACCTACGTGCGGCGCGAGGAGAGAGACGCCTATTCCGCCTGGCTCCTGGGCGAGGTCCTGCTCCTGGGCCTGCTCGGCGCTGCCCTGGCGCTGTTCGTGACGTACCCGTCCCTACGGGACGCGTTCGAGCTGCCGCAGCTCCGCCTCGTGCTCGACACGTCGGTGACCATCGCCGCGGCGATCGTCGCGACCCTGGCGGGCGTGCGGTTCTCGGTCGAGGGGCGGCGCCTCGACTTCCTGCTCTGCTGCGGGTTCTTCCTCGCGTCCGTCTCGACCTTCGCCTTCTCGATCGCCCCGGTCTTCGAAGGCGGCACCGTCGGCAAGGACGAGGCCTGGTCTGGCATCGCCGGGAAGCTCCTCGCCACGGGGCTGATCGCTGCCGCGCCGTTCACGCGAGGCCGGATCACGCAGCGGCGCCTCGCCCTGCGCTGGGCGATCGGGGCGCTCCTCCTGCTCGTGATCTCGATGTGGCTGCTCGTGAAGTCCGCGTCGACCGGGACGCCCGCGCTCACGAGCGGAGACGACCAGCCGCTCCTGCTCATCGTCTCGCTCGCCCTGCAGGCGTTCCTGAGCCTCATCGCGCTGATCGGCTTCGGCCTCCGCTATCGCGCGTACGGGGACGACCTCTACCGCTGGCTCGCGCTCGCCGCAACGCTCTCGCTCTTCGCCGAGCTCCACTACGTCTTCACGCCCGTCGTCTCGAGCTCGTTCGTCTCGCAGGGCGACTTCCTGCGCCTGATGTCCTACCTCGTGCTGATGGCCGGGGCGTGGCGGGCGATCCGCTACGCCGAGTTCGGCCGCGCCGTCGCCGAGGAGCGTGCACGGGTCGCGAGGGAGATCCACGACGGGCTCGCGCAGTACCTGTTCACGGTCTCGACGCACGCGAGCATGCTCGAGGGCGAGGCGGCGGCGCAGATCAAGGAAGCGGCGGCCGCGGCTCAGCAGGAGGCGCGTTTTGCGATCCTCGCTCTCTCGTCCGCGAGCGGGAACGCGCCCTTCGACGCGGCGCTCCGGCGGTACATCGACTTCCTCACGGCGGACGGGCAGCTCGAGGTCGAGCTCGAGGTCGACCCGGCCCTCACGCTCGCGCCCGACGAGCAGATCGAGGTCTTCCGCATCGTCCAGGAGGGTCTCGCGAACGTCCGCAAGCACGCAGGGGCGAGCCGAGCCGAGGTGATCATCGCGCCGCGCGGACCGGACCGTGTCGTGCTCGTCACGGACAACGGCGCCGGGTTCGACGGCGCGACAGATCCGGCGGGCCAGGGCCTGAAGAATCTCCGGCAGCGGGCCACGGCGATCGGAGGCGCCTTCACCCTGCGCTCGGCGCCCGGCCACGGCACCGCACTGGAAGTGGTCCTGCGCGCGTAGTACCCTGAGAGACGTCCCGCGACGAAAAGGAGGTTCGACGATGACTGAGTTGACCGTTGCCCGAGCCTCCGGCCGCGCCCGCTAAGAGCGGTACTCCCGAGGCTCGTCCGTTGCGCCCCGACCCGGGGCGTCTTTCGTGTTCCTACAGCCAAAGGAGTTCAGTTGCAGTTGGAAGACCTCGGCTGGGACGCGTTCTTCGCAGACGCGTTCGAGCCATACGCAGCAGACAATCTGATCCCGGCGCGCGTGTCGGCGCGCCACCACGGGCCGTGCGAGCTCCTGACCGAGCTCGGACGGATGGGCGGCCTGCCCGCCGGCAAGCTGACCGACGAGGAGTTGCCCGCGGTCGGCGACTGGGTCGCGGTCCGTCCCGTCGAGGGTGAGCGGAAGGCGGTCATCGAAGCCGTCCTGCCGCGCCGTACCTCGTTCTCGCGGAAGGAGGCGTTTCAGCGAACCGTCGAGCAGGTCGTGGCGGCGAACGTGGACACCGTGTTCATCGTCACGGCCTTCGGCTTCGACCTCAATCCACGGCGGCTCGAGCGTTACCTGACGGCCGCGTGGGACAGCGGCTCGGATCCGGCGATCGTCGTCAACAAGCTCGACAGCACGGACGACCCGTGGGCCGAGCTCGCGCTCGTCGAGCCGGTCGCGATGGGCGTGCCCGTTCACTCGGTGAGCGCGGTCACGGGCGAGGGCCTCGATGAGCTCGATCCGTACTTGCGCGTCGGGGCGACGATCGTCCTGCTCGGCTCCTCCGGCGTCGGCAAGTCCACGCTCATCAACCGGTTCGCCGGGCACGAGGTGCTCGAGACCTCGGCCACGAGCGCGGCCGGGCGCGGACGGCACACGACGTCACACCGCGAGCTCGTGCCGCTCTCCTCGGGTGCGCTCCTCCTGGACACGCCCGGAATGCGCGAGCTGCAGCTCTGGGCGAGCGAGGAGGTGCTCGACACGACGTTCTCGGAGATCGCCGCGATCGCCGCGGAGTGCAAGTTCTCGGACTGCTCGCATCGGACCGAGCCCGGCTGTGCGATTCGCCGCGCGCTCAGCGACGGCGGGCTGTCCGAGGAGCGCTGGACGAGCTACAACAAACTGCAGCGCGAGATCAGGGCGCTCGAGATCCGCAAGGACGCCCGGCTCCGCTCGGAGCAGCGCAAGAAGTGGGCGAAGTTCTCGAGAAGCCGGAAGAAGACGGTCTATTGAGCCAGGGGCGCGTACAGGCTGACGTCGACGCCGCTCGGATCCTTGAGGATCGCGTAGCGCTGGCCCCAGAACGCGTCCCAGGGCTCCTTGTCCCCGTGGAACCCCGCTTCTGTTACACGCGCGTAGATCTCGTCGACCTCGGCGGGGCTGTCGCACTCGAAGGCGATCCCGACCTGGTTGCCCGTCTCGCGCTGCCAGCCGTCCATGAAGCTCCGCATCGTCTCTTCGCTGTCGAGCATGAAGCGGACGCCGTTCGGGAGGAAGGTGTCGACGTGGCCTTCGTCGGGCGTCTCGGGGACGTCGAGGCCGAGCAGGCGGTAGAAGCGGATCGACTCGCCCATGTCGGCGGCGACGATTCCGATCGCGTTCAGCTGCGCCATCGGGCTCATTCAATCGCAAACGGGACGGAGGCGTGATGCCGGAGGATCACTTCGCGGGGAAGGTTGCCGAACGGTACGACGAGTCCTCTGCGGACATGTTCGACCCTGCCGTCGTCGATCCGATCGTGGACTTCCTGGCCGACCTCGCCGGCGACGGTGACGCGCTCGAGCTCGGGATCGGCACCGGTCGCATCGCGCTGCCGCTTTCGAAGCGCGGCGTTCGGGTGAGCGGCATCGACCTCTCAAAGGACATGGTCGCGAAGCTGAAGGAAAAGCCCGGGGGCGAGGAGATTGAGGTGGTGATCGGCGATTTCGCGACGGCTCGCGTGGAGGGGAGGTTCACGCTCGCCTACCTCGTCTTCAACACGATCAACAACCTGACCACGCAGGACGCGCAGGTCGCGTGCTTCCAGAACGTTGCGGACCACCTCGAGCCGAGCGGTTGCTTCGTGATCGAGGTCGGCGTGCCGGGTCCGCGCACCTTCTCGGCCGACAAGCGGTTCACCGTTTTTGACTTCGGCGACACCCATGTCGGGATCGACGAGTACGACGCGGCGAGCCAGGGGCTGGTCTCGCACCACTTTTCGCTCATCGACGGGAACTGGGAGCTCTTGTCGATGCCGTTCCGCTCGGTCTGGCCGGCCGAGCTCGACCTGATGGCGCGGCTCGCGGGCATGTCGCTGCGGGAGCGCTGGAGCGGGTGGAAGCGCGAGCCGTTCACGAACGAGAGCACGAAGCACGTCTCGGTCTGGGAGAAGGACGCCTAGCGCGCGAGGCGGCGGGCCTGCGGGTCCCAGCCCAGAGATTCTCCGGCGTGACGTGCGCGCCGCCGACCCTCATGCCCCGATGATAAACCCGTACCTAGGTACGGAAAGCAAGAGAGCCCCGCCGAGGCGAGGCTCTCCCGCTCGAATGCGGCTCAGCTGCAGGGGTCGTCCGCGTCGCTGCGGCGCGTCGCACCGGACTGGAGGATCTGCACGGCGATCGTCCTAGCCTCGACCGAGCCGTTGTTCTTGATCATGTGCATGTTGTCTGGGCCGCCCGGGTCGACGAACCCCTGGCCGGCGCTGTAGTCGTGCTGCATGCAGTGATGGCCGTCGTACATGTAGGTCGTGACCGTCCCGGCGGTGACGAAGATCAGGCTCGGCCCGGGGTGCTGATGCCAGCCGCTCGTGCCGCCGTTCGCTGCGAACGTGTTGCCGACGACGTAGGCGTCCGAGTCTCCGTGCGTCTTGAGCTTCATCCGCCACGCGTTCGCGGGATCGCCCGTCGCCTTGAGCTTCATCGGCTCGAACGGCGCCCTCGCGATCGTCGTGCTCGTCTGGCCCGACGGCGGCGTCGCGAGAACCGTCCCCGCGTAGACGCCGACGATCGCCATCACTCCGAGCAGCGCGAACATCCATTTCGACTTCATGTGCCCTCCTTTGCTGATGTGGACGAGACCGCCTCGACGATGCGGAGCGGCTCGAGCTCGGCGCGCTGGGCCACGAGCGCGACCTCCGCACTCGACGGCGCGTCGAAGACGAAGAAGCAGATCTCGTCCTCCGGAACGTGGATCGAGCGGTCGAAGCTGACCTGACTCAGCTCCGCCGCCGCCGAGCGCGCCCGCCGCCGACAGGCCGCCAGGTGACGTTCGTGGCCGCCGGCGAGGTACATCTCGACGAGGTAGCTCGGCATGCCTCGACGCTAGAACCGCGGCGTCGCGGCGGAAACGTCAGAACGTCTGAACTTTGCTCCGCGCCGATTCGGAAAGCGTTCGCGCGAGCTCGGTTCGGGAGCGGATGCCGAGCTTGGCGTAGATGTGCGTCAGGTGGCTGGCCACGGTGCGCTCGCCCAGGAAGAGCGCGGCCGCGACCTCCTTGTTCGTCCTGCCTTCGGCGACGAGCGCGGCGACGCGCTGCTCCGCCGGCGTCAGGCCTTCCTCACGCGTGCGTCCGCCGATACTGCCCAGCTCCGACTGGCAGCGCTCGATCCACGTCACGGCGCCGAGCTCCTCGAATCCGGCGAGCGCCTCGAAGATGGCTTCGCGCGCCGGCCGCTTCTGTCGCGCACGCCTGCGAGCGACGCCGAGGGCGAGAAGGGCACGGGCTCGTCCGTACGGATCGTCGAGCTCTCCATGCCGTGCCGCCGCGCTCTCGAGCAGCACGATCGACTCGTCGATGTCCCCACGGGCTGCCGCGACCTGGCCGCGGCAGCGGAGAATGTGGGCAAGAACCCGGTGCCGTGTTCGTCGCAAGGCGTCGGCCTCCCACTGGCCCAGGACCTCGAGCGCCTGGTCGATCCGACCTAGCTCGAGCAGCGCTTCGACGTATTCGTCGGTCCAGGGGCGATTCTCGGCTTCGAACCACCCGAGCTCGAGCGCACGCGAATGCGCGCGCCCGAGCCAGTCGGCTCCCGTCGGAGCGTCCCCGCTCCAGAGCGCGGCCAATCCGATGACGGCAAGGTGGTACGGCGGATGAAGACCGAAGTGCTCCTCGGCGAGCTCGAGTGCGCGCAAGGAGGTCTCCCGTGCGATGTCGAGCCGGCCTCGATGGACTGCGATCCAGGCAAACGGGAGATGGTGCTGCGGAATCTCGATTCCATACTGGGCCGCGATGTCGCGCGCGAGCGCGGCGTGCTCGGCCGCAACGGCCCAGCTACCGGCCTTGAGCTCGGCGAGGGACAGTTCCCACAGCACGTCGGCACTTCGCAGCTCGTCGCGCTCCCGGGAATCCTCGTAGGCGTCCTCGAGCAGCTTGCGGATCGCTTGTTGGTCGTCGTCCAGGGCGATCGTCGCGATGTAGCAGACCATGTGCTCGAGCCTTGGCTGCCCGGACTCACCGGCCAGTTCGAGTGCGCGGGCGGCCTGGGCTTGAGCCTCCTCGTCTCCAATTGCGAAGCCGAGATCTGCGAGCACGGCGAGGGCTC
>Ga0105245_10004794_pt1 | contig 11938 bp, 10 predicted proteins | sample KBSM54metaG_FD_81523 | JGI IMG/M metagenome (GOLD analysis project Ga0105245, IMG submission 81523) | Miscanthus rhizosphere microbial communities from Kellogg Biological Station, Michigan, USA - KBS M5-4 metaG | ecosystem: Host-associated > Plants > Roots > Rhizosphere > Soil | place...
AGCGATAACGACAATAGATAATTCTTCATTGGGGTAAAATCCTCCGAACCGGGGTCGTTCGAGCATCGGGGCCACGCTTTGTGACAGGGTTTGCCAGCTCACCCCCGATTGCGCATAACGTCACGCTTTTGACTATTGCATTGCAATTGCCAAACTCCTGATTCCAAAGCCCGCAGAGCGACCCTTTATTTTCAATGCCTTACAGCATACACCTTAACCTTGGCTAGTACCCGCCTAAGGCCGACCGCGTAATTATTGCCCTACCGTACACGGCCAAACTGCATGGTGCGGAAAATCGGCCATCTCCTTCCCCGATTTGACTCGCCTAATCGAGTTACAATGTCACCCCGCAGCACTCTCTGCAGAGATTTCAAAGGATCATCCCATGGCCGAATTCTGTACCAACTGTGGCGCTCCGCTTTCCGGTCCCTTCTGTGGACGTTGCGGTCATCGCGCTCAATCAGCTTCTGCGCCAGCACAGCCCGCTGCTTCGACTCCGCAGCCCGTCGCGGCACCGACTGCACAGCCCAGCGCCGCCCCGCAGCCCGTCGTCACGCCGACAACACAACCCGCCGCCGCGCAGCCAACATCGCAACCACCGCAGCAACCGACTTCTCCCCAGCCCTCAATCTCACAGCAACCCATCGCGCAACAACCTGCTCAGCCTATGCCACAAGCGCCCGCGCAGCCGCCAAAATCTTCCGGCGGCGGCAAAGCCTTGCTGATCGTCGGCGGAATTGTTCTGGTTCTGGTCCTCGGAGCGTTTGGCGCGGTGTTCTATGGTGTCGCCTGGGTCAAGCACAAAGTATCTTCTATTACCGGCGGTGCAATTGGTGGCGGATCGTTTGGCTCTGAAGTTTCGCAAGGCAACATGTGCAAGCTGCTTTCCACCGGAGACTTGCAGCAGATGATCGGCGTCACCGTGGAGCGCAGCGCGGAAATCATGGACAACGGCGATCCCGGCTGCGCCTATTACACCAACCCGGCGGCGTTTGCTGAACTGCAAAAGCTCGCCATTGCGCAGGCCAAGCGTGATTCAGAAAAAGCTTCCCAGTATCCCGACGTTAAAAATTCCAAGAGTGACAATCCTCTTGAGCTTCTGAAGCACACGCAGGAAATGGAAGGCATTGTAAAAGGCTTTGGCCTCAGCGCTCCCGATCCCAGCGGCCGCGTCTTCTCCTTCAGCGTGAACCGCCATGCCGGCAGCGACAGTTGGGGGCCGATGCGTGCCGCCCTTTCCGTTGTCCCCGGCTTTGATGAAGTCAACGGCGTTGGCGACCACGCCATGATCGGCTCTTTTGGTCACGCGTTCTACGTGCTCAAAGGCGATAGCGTTTTCAAGCTTGACACCATGTATCTGCCGGAAGCGCGCTCACGCGGATCGGAGATTGCGAACAAAATAATTTCGCACATGTGAGAAACCAAGTTCCGTCGATCAAGGTTTTTCCAGCGACGGCACCACAAACTCACTCAGATACTGCTCCAGCTTTTCGCGGTTTTTCTCACGATAGCTGGAGTAGTCCTGCGCGATACCCTCATCTGCTGCGTTCAACAGCACATACGGCTCAATCATCTTTGCCTGGTATAGCTTGAGCAACAGAATAAGATTTGGGTCCTTCGGCGGCGAAGATGCTTTCTTTTTTTTCTTCTCGGATTCGTTTACTTCAGTCCATACGGTGGCAGCCGTGGTAAGCGCTTCCGCTTCTTCAGCCAGGCTGTGGCGATATTGTTTTTCCGCGGGAAACTGTTTCTTGAATTCGTCGCTGCGCCACTTCACCTTGGCTAGTCCGTAACTAAGCCACAAAGTGGAAGTTTCGTCGGATGCTTTTGGGTCCACGGTGATCGTGATGTTCTTCTCGCCTGTCTGGCTCACGTTATTTGGTGTGTTCACGTGCACCCGTTTGAGTTGCAGCTTGTTCGTAGTTGCCCAGGCTTGCAGCGCCCGCCATGTGATGGGATTGTAGGGCTCGGCCACTACGCCCTGGATAAACCGCATCCGCGATTTCTCAATCTCTCCATTTTTCAGCAGCATGTCGGCATAATATCGGTGGGCCGTTTCTTTGTTGGGATCCAGATCAATGGCCTTTTGGTACCACTCGCCGGCTTTCGCCCAATCCTTCTCCGCAAAATATGTGTCGCCAATGAACAGCACCGCGCCATAGTTCTTGGGGTCATATTCCAGGACCTTGCTGTAGTTCTTGATTGCTTCTTCAAAGTCATGCCGGGCGAACGCTGCCTCAGCGGCGCGCATGGCCTGATCTGCGGGCGTGTTTTCGTATTTCACTACGCCATCTTCCGGAAGTATTTGCAGCAGGTTCTCCATCAGCGGTGAAGTACTACCCAGTTTTTTAGCTTTTAACAGCACCTGCCGCGCGCGAACGCGTTCTTTGCTGGCGACATCCTGGTCGTCGAGCGTTGCAGCTTCTGATACCAGGCACACACCCAGTCCCAGCAGAACGTCGCGATCATCCGGACTCTTCAGCGCCAGTTCTTCAAACAGCGGCAGGGCTTCAAGGTGCTTATCTTGTTTGAACAGCTCAAACGCGCGCTGTCTCGTCGTTTTGTCATCTCCGGTCTGGGCAGGCAAACGTACTGAACTGATAACAAAACCAGAGATGATCAACAAAAGAACGGACAAATGAAGAATGGGGCGCATATCTTCCTCTCTCTCCAGTCCAACGGTGAGAGAACGATCATAGAATGAAAATCTTGCGCGTCAACCCTCGCGTGAGAGACTTCGCCGGTTCAGTTTCTCAAGTTGATGTCTCCCGCCATCAGGTGGGCATGCAGCCTGTATTTGCCCGGACCTTTCCATTTGAATGACCGGAACAAGCCTCCTCTCGCCTCCTGAAAAGCGGGCGCATGTATGTCTCCGGCGGTCACAGACGCATCCACATCACCCCAATCACTGGAGCTGCCAACGGAAATATTCAAGTCTCCCGCGTTTAGCTCAATGTCTTTGTCGCCCTTGACTCCTGACACTGAAAGGTCACCCGCAGTGAGCCGGATTCGCACGTCAGTAAGCGCTGGCACTTCTATGATCGCGTGAAAATTGTTGTGTGGCGTATCCTCCACTCGCAGGTCGGCTGACTTGCCATTGGTCGTCAGCTTCACCCGCACGCCTTTGGCGCTGGCTTCATTCCAGCGCACGTGTATGCGATTGTCTGAGCTCGCGCGAATCTTGTAATCGCCGGACTCCAGCGTCATCTCGACTTTGCCGCCGGAAACAAAATCTTTTTCCGCCGGACTGCCGGCGCCTTGTGCGCGTAGATACGTTGTCGATACTGACAGCGTAGTCAGAAACAGTGCCGCCGCGATCGTGGGTTTCATCGTCCCTGCCCTCCTTGTACACACTGCAACATGTCTGGTGATACGCGGTCCAAGAGCTGCAAGTTCCGGCGATTTTGCATCACGGCGCGGAAATTTAACACTGCCGGTGGCATCTCTTGTCCCGGATGAAGCCTCGCCTTCGCATATCTCTATACATAAATCACTATTATGATGGGGATATTTGACAGGGCTGTGAAAGTGGCGGCCTGCTTTTTGAGCGGAGATGGAATGAAATATGAATTTCCCGGAGCGGTACCTGAGATACCAGTCGAGGAGGTGGACCGGGCCGCCGCATACTATGTTAAAAATCTTGGTTTCAAACTGGATTGGGGAGGCCAGGAGGGCGGGATCGCAGGAATTTCGAAAGGACATTGCAGACTCTTCCTCACCGGACGTGGCTTTCGAGAGATGTACCGGAACGCCGTGCCGGTAGTGGTGTGGCTCAATCTCAACAGCGTAGAAGAAGTAAACCAGTTATATGAGGTGTGGCGTAACAGCCAGGCAAAGATAGTTTCTCCACCTGAGGCCAAGCCGTGGAAATTGCACGAATTCACCGCCGGCGATCTGGACGGTAACTTGTTAAGGGTCTTCTATGACTTTTCCCGAGATGTCTAGCACCAAGTGTGGGGATTAGATTGACGTGTACTCCCTTTGCGGCCCGCGTTTCCGTTCTACATACCGGGAAGATTGCGGCCGCAAAGGTGAGAAAAATTAGAGCCGCACCACATTCGCTGTACCCCACGGGGTGGAGCAGGCCTTTAGGCCTGCGGTAATGCGGATAGACAAATCGGCTTTTTGCCGCTGAGGAGCCGCTTACGTGCATCGGTGTGACCTGAGGCGGCCTCAACCTTCTGCATTTTTTCTGTCCCTTAACTACGCCGTGGGTGCCCCATCCTTTGCGGCCCACGTTTCCGTCCTACATACCCGGAAAATTGCAGGCCGCAAAGGTGAGAAAAATTAGAGCCGCACCACATTCGCTGTGCCCCACGGGGTGGAGCAGGCCTTTAGGCCTGCGGTAATGCGGATAGACAAATCGGCTTTAGCCGCTGAGGTACTGGTCCAGGCAGCAGGAAGTTTGTTAAAAGGCAACAACAAACCCGCCTTGCGGCGGGTCGGTTGTTCAAGTGGTTACGATTTCTTCATTGGCAGGCTGTGAGAATCGCTCGCGATCGCGTTCTTCAATGCGGCGCATGGCTCCCAGCAGATGATAATTCGCGCCTGCGCGAAGCTTCTCATGCTGGCGGTTGAGGGCCTGCATCATGAGCGGATCAAAAATGCCAACCTGCTCCAATGCCTCCATGTTGCGGTGGACGCGGGCAAATGCTGCGTTGAGGCGGTTAAGTAGATCGTAGACGTGGGATTTGGGTACGACGGTGGAATTAGGTGCGCTGATAGAATCTGTGTCAGCCATGGGTTACCTTCCTTTGAAAGGTGATTTGTGGTTAGGGCGCGCCGGTGTTGGTAGCACTGGCGTGGCCCGTCTTTAGCGTTATACCCGCGCGGCGAAAGCGGACGCAACAAAATAGCGAAGCGTTTTGAAGAAACGCATAAAGTGAAGCGACGAATTTATTTTGTTAACCAAAGGATTTTCTTCAGTGCCCGGTAGTGGACCAGATTGAAATCAATTTTAATCACCACCAAAAATTCGTCATCCTGAGGTCCGTAAACGAGCAGGCGTTTTCGGGTTCCCATTCGCGCCTGGTTTTGGCGTGAATGGGCAGAGCTTGCGAGTAGGACCGAAGGACCTTGTGCTTGAGGCCTGATAAAGTTGCATCATTGAATCCAAATTGACCCACTACCACTGTCTGCATAGGTCGCGGAAAAGTATCCTCAGGGATGCGTCATCAACAACTTTACTTCCGGTCTCTGATCGGCTGCTTGCTTCAAAGCCTGATCCAGAGGATCAATCCGCCGGTTCAGATCGCTCAGCAACTCTTGCCAGTCTTGCCGCCGCACCGCAGCCCAGGGCGACAAAGGCAAAGCCATTAACTCGGACTGTTCGTCTGGCTCCATACCCGCCGTTGGGATGCAGTCCTTCGTTTCTGGCCATGTCCTGCAGTTGGTTCTTGGCTCGTGTCCGCGTCTGCACCAGCCGGTGCCGATGCAGGACCAGTTGCCGGGCATCGCGCTGCTCCACCGTCGGTACCCAGATCCGCGGAAAACGCTTCTCTAATAACAAGCGCAGCAACAGCCTTGCATTTTCCTTGTCGGTTTTTGGTTTCCGCGCCGCTGCAGCACGTACCTTGACCGGATCGCCTATCCACAACTCAACTCCCACTTCTCGCAATAGCCGTTCGAACCAGCGCATGCCTCCGGTGGCCTCCACTCCCACGCACACCTGCTGGCCGGCCAAACCACGATAAAATAATCATAAAGGGAGAGATGCCATGAGTACCCAAAAAGTGTTTGAGCTGCCGCGCAGGACCGTTTCCAGCGTAAGCCCGCTCACGGGCGAGTTGCTCCGGGAATTTGAGCAGCACTCCGACGATGTAGTGGAGAAGAAAATCGCTCTTGCAGCCATGACATTCCGCGACTATCGGAAAGTCCCATTTGCCCAGCGCGCCGCCATGATGATGCGCGCGGCAGAAATCCTGGAAAAAGAAAAAAGCACTTTCGGCCGGACGATGACACAGGAAATGGGCAAGACGCTGAAATCGGCTGTGCAGGAAGCGGAGAAAAGCGCTTTTGGATGCCGCTACTACGCTGAAAATGCAGAGCGCTTTCTTGTCGACGAAGAAGCCAAGACAAACGCTGCGCGAAGCTTTGTGCGCTATCAGCCCATTGGCCCGGTGCTGGCCGTGATGCCGTGGAATTTTCCTTTCTGGCAGGTATTTCGCTTTGCCGCGCCCGCGCTCATGGCGGGCAACGTTGGATTGCTGAAACACGCTTCCAACGTGCCGCAGTGCGCACTTGCCATTGAAGATATTTTCCGGCGCGCCGGTTTTCCTGAAGGCGCTTTTCAGACACTGCTGATCGGCTCAGACCGCGTGAACCATGTGATTGCTGATCGTCGCATCGCCGCCGTTACGCTTACGGGCAGCGTTGGCGCGGGCAGCAGCGTGGCAACGGCTGCGGGCAAAGCGATCAAGAAGTGCGTTCTGGAGCTCGGCGGCAGTGATCCATTCATCGTTATGCCAAGCGCCGATCTTGATAAGGCCGTGGATACTGCAGTGCAGGCCAGGGTAATCAACAACGGCCAATCATGTATCGCCGCGAAGCGGTTCATTGTTCATCAGCAGATTGCCGAGCAATTTGAAAAGAAATTTGTGGATCGCATGGCGTCGCTCAAGGTTGGTGATCCCATGGAGGCCACGACCGACGTTGGGCCGCTTGCGACCGAAGATGTCCTGAAGGGCCTGGAAGAGCAGGTGCAAAAGACGATCGAGACGGGCGCGCGTGTGCTGCTGGGAGGAAAGCGTATTAATCGTAAAGGAAATTTCTTTGCGCCAACGGTGCTTGCGGATATTCCGAAAGGTTCACCGGCTTACGAAGACGAATTATTTGGCCCTGTAGCGTCAATCTATCGCGCAAAAGACATGAGTCACGCGATTGAGATTGCGAACAGTTCTATTTTCGGCCTGGGCGCTTGCGCATGGACCAACGACGCTGCCGAGCGCGATCTCTTCATCAATGAGATTGAATCAGGTCTGGCATTTATCAATGGAATGGTGGCGTCTGATCCGCGTATTCCATTTGGCGGCGTGAAGCAATCAGGCTATGGACGCGAACTGAGCCATCACGGCATCCTGGAATTTGTAAATGTGAAGTCAGTTTGCATCCAGGAAGCGGAGCCGGCCAAAACTAAGAGCCGCACGGAATAAGAATTTTCGCGCTAGTGAATGACTTTTAGCAGGTAGCGGTCATTGGCGATTTGCGCCACAACCGGCTCTAGCCGGTCAAACGCTTCCTGCAGAATACGCCGCGAAGTAGCAAAGCATATGCGCAGGTGTCCGGTGGCGCCCGGGCCAAACCATTTGGGAGCGCCGGGAACCAGCGCAACGCGGGCTTGTTCGCGAAGCTGCTGGCACAGCGCTTCAGAATCGTAGCTAAGGCTCCGCACATCAGGAAATATCACGTACGTCCCTTGCGGCGGCTGCACGGTTACGCCGGGCCACTTTGTCAGCCGGCCAACAACGTAGTCGCGCTGTGCTTGCAGGTGCTGGACAAATTGCGCCAGCCACTCGCGGCCATCATTGAGTGCGGCGACAACCGCGACCTGCGACAGCACCGAAACTCCATACACTGTGCTTTCAGCGTCCGATGCCGCAATAATTTCTTTTCTCCATTCCGCATCCGGGCAAATCAGGCAGCCTACGCGCAGCCCCGCCAAAGCAAAGTTCTTGGAGAAGCCGTAAACAGTCACGGTGTTGCGGGCAATCTCCGGTGAGATCGAGGCCAGACTGACATGCCGGTGCGGCGTGTAAACGATGTCAGACCAGATCTCGTCAGAAACAATTCGCAAGCCGCGAGAGATGGCCCATTCGGCAACGCGCTGTTGCCACTCGCGCGAATACACTACACCGAGCGGATTGTGGGGATTGCAAAGCCAGAGCATGCGCGTTCGTCCCGTCAGTAGGGCTTCCATGCCGCGAATAAATTCTTCCGCGCTTGTTCCCGGCTCAACTCTTACGCGGATGGGTACAGCTCCGGCTCGTTGCACAGTGTGGTGCAACAAGAAATCCACGGGATCGGGAATAAGAACTTCATCTTCGGCGGCAAGGCTTGCTCGCGCCAGCACGGCCATGCCGGATGCCGCGCTGTCCGTGGCGAATACCTCCTCGGCGTTGCAGTCCATGTGCCGCGTTTCTCGCATCCAGCGCGCGATCGATTCACGAAACTGCGGCAGACCTTCAGGCGGGCCGTAACTGAGCACGCCATCACGGACGTAGCGCACAAGCTGCTCCTGAATTGCGGGACACACAGGAAAATCAGGATCGGCGGCGGTGAGCGGGATGACGTCAGCAGGCTGTTGCGCCCAACGCATATTGAAAGCGCGTTCACGTAAAAGGTCGAGCCGGACGATGTTGTCTGAAAAAGATGCCGGTTGCGTCTGGTCCGGCTCCGCTATCGGCAACAGAATGGTGCTGCCGATTTCCGGGGTAAGGAAATGGCGCGTCAATTCGCGGCCCTTGGCCACATACGGCGCGCATTGCTCGCGCCTCTCCGTTGAATAGCGAGACAGCGCGTGTTCCAGATCAGATTGCGTCTTTAAATTCTGTGGACGAAGATTTTCCGCCAGAGCCACGGCGTCCGCCACGGCGGAAGAAACTCCCTGGCTGGTAAAGGGTGAGAGCGGATGGGCAGCGTCGCCCACCAGCACGAGATTTCCGCGATAGAAAGCAGGAATCAGGTCTGTATCGAGCGGACGCCAAAGATGCGTGCGCGAGAAATCAGCGATTTCGAGCAAATGCGGAATCGGCTCTGCCCAGTCTCCCACCAGCGAGGTAACGAATCTTTTCCGAGTCTCGGCAAAATTATTGGCGTCTTCTGGAGGCTGGGGGAAACGCTGGGAATCGAATTGCAAATACCAGATCACGTGCTCAGAGTCGACGGCAAGCGTGCCCAGCGCAATGCCGCCACTCACGGCGTGAAATTTATTGAAGTTGTTGCTGGCCCATCGCACCGTGCTCTTGCACTTCACCATCCCCACAATTTCAAGCACCTGCGCCTGCGGCGCGGGCCAGCCAGGATACAGCGCTTGCCGCGCGCGTGAGCGGATGCCTTCCGCGCTGACATAGAGATTTGCTTTCACGCTCGCGCCGGTGTTCAGGCGCGCCTGCGTCACATTGCCCGCATCATCAAAATCAAGGCCAGCGAGCTCTGCGTCGAATAAGGGGGTGCTCGCCGGCGGCAACGCGCCCATCAACGCATCAATCAATTGGCGGCGGCGGATGCTGCGGGTGCCCGCGGGCAAAGGCTGCTCATAAAGTATCTGGCCGCTGGAACTGCGGCAGAAATAGCGTTGCAGCGGAGCGCCGTTGTTTTCACCGGCCAGGTTAACGCCAAAACTCTGGAGACACTCAATGCCCTCCGGCATAAGGATGAAGCCCATGCCGGTTTCATGGCCCTGGCGCATGCGCTCATAGATCTGGCAGCGGTGGCCTTGAGCGCGCAAAGTAATCGCGCTCATCAACCCGGCGATTCCAGCGCCAAAAATTGCGATCTCCATCGCTGCTCCTTATGAGTAGTGGCTTTCCAGGTCGATCGATTTAGCGAGCTGATTGTGAATCTGCGAACTCTTCTTGCGTGAAACGATCTGCTTCAGCCTTGAAGAGTCCAGCCGCAATCACCGATCAGATTAGCGGCGTTTTATAGTTGTGAATCAAAACTTACGAACGTTGCAAAATTTCCCTCGCAACACGAGGAGTTCATGGTTGCGGACGATCAGGAACTCGCAGCTTGCTTCTGCCTGCTGAATATTGCCTGCATATTTTCCGGCGAGAAAAATTCCGGCACCGGCACGGTGTGCGCCAGCATGCCAAAGAACCGGCTGCGCTGCTCAGGATTTTCCCGCAAGGCCTCAAGAAGCTGTTGCACCTCAGGCGGAGGCGGCTCCAGAGCTGCCAGTTGCGTGGTCAAATCGAAGTACGGCAGCTCAGCTTCATTGCGCGTCTTCTCATATCCGGCAAGAGCTTCTTCCAGCGGCTGCCGACCCCCCAGACCGGCGTCAATGGCATCGGCCAGCCACTCAGCGCTGCCAAACGCATCCGTGATTCCCGACGCGGTGCAAGGATCTTTCTGATAGCCTGCATCTCCCACCAGCGCCCATCCCGGACCATAAGGCTTGCGGACGTGACTGGGAATTGCGCCGCCCACATAACGCGACTCACGCTTGCCCGCCTGCATACGTTCCCACAACTCAGGCGCGTGCTGGGCGATGACGGCGCTGTGGTGCTTTTCAATATTGGCGCGGACTGTTGGCAGATCGCGGGCGGCAAACGCGACTCCGATCAGTGAAAGGTTGTCATTGGTGTTGTAAGCAAAAATCACATTGCCGGGACGCAGCCACAGATGCCAGCCGATCATCGGGACGCCGCTGTAATAGGCGTACCATGAGCCTTCCAGCGCGGGGCCGGTTTTGTATTCCGGCGCTTCCACGGCTTTGGCTACCACGCTGAACATGCCGTCAGCGCCGATTGTGATGCGCGCTTTCTCAGTAACCATGGGGCCATTTTTTTCATGCCCGCGAACGCCCACGACCTTGCCATCTTCAAAGACTACTTCCTGGACAGAGAAGCCTTCGCGCAATTCCGCGCCAGATTTCACCGCGGCATCGACCAGGATGGGATCAAGCTTGAGGCGGCGCGGCGCAAATGCCTCAGTGACTCCGCCTTCGGCAGGAACAGGCGAACCGGTCAGCGAGAATGCGCCGTAATCAAAATGGTTGGTCAAGATGGGCGGGCAATTGGAAGCTTTCAGCGTGTCCAGCAATCCCCAGCGCTTGAGTCTGGCAGAGCCGGTCTGATGAACGTAATGGTTGGAAAACGGCATATCGCTGGGAAAGGTCCCGCGATCGAGAAGCAGAACTTTGTAACCTTTGCGCGCCAGCAGAAGAGCGGTAGGCGCACCCGCGCAGCGCGCGCCGACAACGATGGCGTCATACATTGAATTTTTTTCCCCTGCCAAGGTCCGTTGCGATCCGAACCCGGCTATCAGTTTAGCGTTGCACTTATTATCGTTCCCAAAATGGGATAAACGTTACAAAATTCTTATAAAAAGATTAGAATTCATGAGATTTTTACCTCAGAAAACCACAACCCGCCTGTTTTCTTTGTGCTGCGGGTGCAAAAAAAGAGGTGTTCATGAAGACAAACCTGGAAACGATCCAAGGTATATATAAAGGCGATGCCGAACAGATTGCGAAGAACCTTCAGTCCGCGCTGGCCCCGCGCTTTGAATGGACTGAGGCCGCCGGTTTCCCCTATGCCGGGACGTACCACAGCATGGAAGAGGTGGGCCAGAATGTGTTTGCCCGCCTGGCCACGGAGTGGGACGGCTATCGCGCGGAGGTGGACCAATTTTATGACGCCGGCGACACCATCATCGTGACGGGAAGATATCTTGGGACTTACAAGAAATCCAGCGGCGTGATGGACGCGGTTTTTGCCCACATATGGAATTTCAAGGATGGAAAAATCGTGAAGTACACGCAGAACGTGGATACTAAAAAGGTATGGGACGCGATTGAAGGAAAATGAGCTGGGCTTTTAGGACGAGATTCAAGAAAGAGATTGTGGCGGAGTTTCTGCCGCCAGCGCGTCCGCGCAAGAAGCAGAAGGTCATTATCCTGTGCGACGGCATGCCGGGAATTCCGCGCAAACAGACGTTAATGGAATTCCTGGCGGCAAAAGGCTATTGGGTTTTCTATCCGCGTTACCGGGGATCGTGGGAGAGCGCGGGTGAGTTTCTGCAAAAGTCTCCTGAGCGGGACATTCTTGACGTCATCGACGAATTGCCAAAAGGCGTTCGCGAGCTGGCTTTTGGCAAGCGGTTTGACGTGGAGCCGGACGAAATCTTTGTGATTGGCGGAAGCTTTGGCGGCGCGGCGGCCATTCTTGCGTCGCTCGATGATCGCGTGAAAAAGGTGATTGCGAATTGTCCCGTTGTC
>Ga0105245_10004795_pt1 | contig 11936 bp, 10 predicted proteins | sample KBSM54metaG_FD_81523 | JGI IMG/M metagenome (GOLD analysis project Ga0105245, IMG submission 81523) | Miscanthus rhizosphere microbial communities from Kellogg Biological Station, Michigan, USA - KBS M5-4 metaG | ecosystem: Host-associated > Plants > Roots > Rhizosphere > Soil | place...
CCTACCTGAAGTGGAATCCGGACGGGAAGCGATTGAGTTTTGTCTATCGAGGCAGCCTGTACATCGTACCGGTATCGCCGTGAATCAACGCGCCGGGTGGACGGGTCGGGGAAATGAGGAAAGCGGCTTCAATGCCACATTGAACATCGGCCATACGCCGCCGACGGGCTCAACCCGCGTGAGAGTATTGCCTTGCCAGTGAAATGTGTAGTCGATCCCAGCGCGATTCAGATTTTGCGAAAACTTCACAAGCGGGTAGGTCACCGTTAGCTCTTCACCGACCTTTGCAGCGGGAAAAGCAAGATAGTCGCCCTTCCACGCGGGTGTTTCAATTTTTCGGCCGTCGCGCCATGCTGCAACCATTTCGTGTGGTGCGAAACCTGGTACGCGCACAAAAACAGCGCCAGAGCGCTTTGGGATGACCGTCAGACGCCCAGTGTCGGGCAGAAAGCTAATGACCCTCGCTTCTTCGCAATCGTGATTGAACGCCATATTCACATAGAGACCATCGGCCGTTTTGCGGACCGTATCCTTCCAGGCAAGGTAGAGCGCCGTCATTCCTGTCGGCGGGCAGCATCCTTCCAGGCTGATCGGACCTTCCGGTGAACCGGGAAGCGCCCAGCGGTCTATCGGGGATGTCCGGCAGAGGAAACCGCCCTCCAGCCGCCGCATGAGAGCTAGCTGCCCGTCGCGATTGATGTAATCCTGTTTTCTCCATATGCCCAGGAACGGATCGTCATCGATAAAGAATTGCTCTCTAGGCAGATAGTTCCTCAGCGTGCGTTCGACGAGGTCGTAGCGGGTCGATCGCCCTCCCCTTCCAAGGTAGATGCAGACGTGCAGCAGGTCCGCCACGGCGCAGGTTTCGGATGCCTTATAGCCGCCGACCGCTTCGAACCAGCCGAAATCGGTCATCATCGAGGTCCATTTCTGCAGCTGACTCTCGACCCAGTCCAGATAACGCGCCTCGCCGGTCACCGCTCCAAGGTGCGCGATGCCGATCACACTGTGCCAGTAGGAGTGCGTGTGGCCCGTATCGTGGGCGATGGCGTAGCCCTGGAGACGTCCCTCCGCGAGGCTGCGCGCGGTTGCCAGCATCGCTTTGTCGCCGGTCACTTCGTAGTATCGAATGAAGGGCTCCAGTACGCAGAAGTCGAGCGTTGGTCGGTAGGCAAATTTGACCACGGTTCCGTCGATGCTGAGTTGAATAGGTGGAGCCAATCGCAGCAGTCCCTTGCCGTCGGATTCCATCGCGTATTGTCGAATGGCTTTGAGAGCGCGTTCTGCGCGCTTGAGCGAGTCGCGATCGCCCGTGGTGGCAAACTGCTCGATGAGTGTGCGTGTCATCCATGCCGTTGCCCAAAGGACGTCCGTATCGCCGTGACTCGGCGGGTTGAACAGCCCGCACGGCAGTTGGTATGCCAGGATGCGATTCATCACACCCTTCTGGACGCTCTCTCCGTAGTTGATTCCGCTCATCTCGCGCATCAGGACAAAAGCGAGCGCGTTCCGAACCTCACTGTCTCCTATCGCGATCTTGTCGCCGCCGAGCTGATATGGCGGCATTCTGAGTGGCCAGTTGCCATAACTGGAGGCGAAGTTGTGCTCTTCGGATACGGTGCCGGTCAGATAGTTCAACGACCATTTTGCCATCAGCACTGGATCGAGCGTGTCCTTAGCCGTCTTAGTTTTCGAAACTCGCTGAACCAGGGTTTGCGCTGAACCAGGTACTACCTCTGGGCCGATGACGGGAGAAAGAAAGCCGGGCAGCTTGGTAGGTTCGTCGCTCCATGCTGAAGTGACCGTACAAGACAAGAAGAATAGGGTTGGTAATACTGAGGCGCGGAAGCGCATGCTAATGATCTCCTGGATTTTGTGACGCAAAGCGCGACGACCGCCGAAGAATTGAAGATTTGTATGGTTGTACGCTGTAAATAGTGTCAGCGATTCTGCCTCACAAATTGCGCCTCGCATCAGTAAGCTAGACGACATGCACAACATTAAAGTAGACAAACCGCGCAACGTTTAACTAGACAAACCACACAACACTAAACTAGAGAAACGCTCCGAAATCGGGTATCGTATCTTAAGGACAAAATCAAATGCGGAGCCCAATATGCCTACGCCTGCCCAAAAACTTGCCAACGCGTTGGAGAAAATGCAGGCAGCGCAAATCGATGGAATTGTTCGTTCTCAGTCGCTAACACGAACCTATCTCACGCGCCTAACCAATGCGGGCTTTCTTCAGATAATCATACGAGGTTGGTATTTTGTGACCAATCCTGCGTTGCCCTCTGGTTCGACCACCTGGTATGGACACTACTGGAGCTTTCTACGCCAGTACCTGAACGATCGGTTTGGCGACGACTATTGCTTGTTACCCGAGTCCTCCTTACGTCTGCTGACCGGTTCCACCGTTGTCCCTCGGCAATTGGCGGTAATGCGCAGGTCGCCTGGCCAACAGGTCTTATCGATGTGCCTGGACACTTCGCTCTTCATTTACCAGGAGCGCGGTAATTATCCAGAGCGCACTGTAGAATGGAACGGCATTCGGGTTATGGACATGAGCGAAGCGCTCATACGCGTGCCCGACAGCTACTTCCGCAGTAGTCCGGATGATTCCGTCATTGCGCTGCGCATGCTGCGCGATCCAACGTTGCTTATGGCTAACCTTCTTGAAAATGGACGAAGCGTCGTCGCAGGGCGGGTTGCGGGCGCCTTCCGCCACATCGGTGACGATACGAACGCGGACCGAATTATCACTACAATGCAGAGCGCAGGCTACGATATTCGCGAAAGCGATCCCTTTGACAGGCCGCTCTCGAAGTCCTTTACGTTCATCCGACTGCCATCACCTTACGTGCCTCGCCTCCAAGGAATGTGGGAATCGATGCGCGCGGACATCGGTGAGATGCTCCCTCCACAACAAAGCAAAATCGCCGATGCGAAGGCTTATCTCGCCCAGCTTGACGAAAAGTATGTTCAGGACGCCTACCACTCTCTTTCCATCGAAGGGTACAGAGTGACTCCGGTACTCATCGATAAGGTCCGCAGCGGGCGTTGGAGTCCCGGGACCGATCCGACGGATCGAGCATCTTTGGACGCGCTGGCCGCGCGCGGGTACTGGGAGGCTTTTATAGCAGTGAAAGCCAATGTTGTCGAAGTCTTAAGCGGCGGTAACGCGGCGGCCATCGTCCGACAAGCGCATCATCGCTGGCACCAATCGCTGTTCGCTCCGTTAGTCCAGGCAGGACTCCTCATGCCGTCGGCACTCGCCGGATACCGAAGCACCCCTGTATTCATACGTGGCTCGCGCCATGTTCCGCTGCCGGATTATGCGCTTGCCGACGCAATGGAGACTCTTTTCGACTTGCTTGATCACGAGCCCCATCCTGCGGTACAGGCCATACTGGGGCATTTTCTGTTTGTGTTCATCCACCCGTACTCGGATGGGAATGGTCGGTTGGGACGCTTCATGATGAACGCAATGTTTGCCGGTGGTGGTTACCCGTGGACCATCATTCATCTGGAAAATCGCAAGCGCTATATGGAGGCTCTCGAAGAAGCGTCCGTCAACCGCAACATTCGCCCTTTTGCAGCCTGTGTCCTTGATGAAATGAATGCAGGGTAATGGCAGAGTGAAAACACAAGTTCTCTCCGATTTGCATCTCGAGCACCACCGAGATGATGGTGACTCCATGATCGCGTCGCTCGATTTTGAGGGCGCCGATCTGGTGGTCCTTGCCGGAGACATTGTCTGCTTTGGAGCCAGGCGTACGGCGTTCGAGAAAATGCAGGCGCTCTGCGCCAAAACGGCCGCGGAGGTGCTCTATCTTCCCGGCAATCACGAATACTACGGAACATCGACCAGGTATGTTGACGATTGTCTGGCCCAGTTAGAGCTGAAGATTAAGAACTTGACTGTCCTGGGTTCCGGCAAGATCTTTCAGCTTGCGGGTCATCGGTTCCTCGGGGATACTCTCTGGTTCCCGGATGATCCGCTCAACTCGGTCTACGCTCCGGGACTTAATGACTTTGCTCTCATTGAGGGATTTGTACCCTGGGTCTATGACCGCCATATAGCCTGTCGCACGATTCTGGAACAGGAACTTCGAGAGCGGGACATCGTTGTGACACACCACCTGCCGAGCCCCAGTCTGATTGCGACCGCGTTTGTCGGAAGCCCTCTAAACAGGTTCTTTGCATCAGACCTCACGGATTTGATTCTCGAACGGGGACCTGCGCTCTGGATCTGCGGCCACACCCACTGCTCCATCGATACCACCATCGGTCAGACGCGCATCCTCTGCAATCCCTTTGGATATCCCAGAGAGAAGCAGGCGATGCTATTCAATCCGCGATTGATTGTTGAAATGTAGCCTGCAGTGTGACGAATCCGCTGACGACACTGTCAATGTCCATGCTATGTACATCCGGTTTGTCACTACGCAAATGGATCTAGATTCACGACAGCCACAGGGGCTGTTCGTGGCTTCACACGCGTTGCTTTCATGTTTCGATCTTACCCTTGATGACGAGAAGAGAGTTCGCGCCGAGCTGAACTGGTTCAACGAGAACTTACCGTCACCCGACGTACCGTACATCACGGGTCGAGTGATCTTCTGGTTCAAATCGGAAGCTCAGGAGTACATTCGACGAATGTGGGGACTATCGTATATCCTGCGGGAGCACGGTCGTCTCACGACGGTCCAGAAGTGCCGATTCTTGTCGCATGTGGTGTATCGTGACGCGTATCAGGTAGCCGCGATCCCGCGCGGGCGAGACGCGAACCGGTCTTATAAATAGACCGGTTTCTTCGACGGACTATTGGTTATCTCTACCCTCTTCTTTAAACACTCGAGCGTACTTCCGCGCTTCGGCGGCGAGCGGATGGTGTGGATAGCGGCGCGCGAACCGTTTCATCAACTGAACCGCGGTGAGCCAGTGGTTTCGGTGGTGGTCTTCTTCGCGCCACCAGGAGTTCATGTTGGCGAGTTTACGCGATGCGCATGCGGCGCGATAGAGGGCTTGCGGCGCGATCGGTGCACTGGGGTTTTCCTCGTAGGCGGCGAGACAGATGCTGAGGGTCCGAGCAAAGGTTTCGTGTCGATACATGTAGCTCCGAACAGCTGTACGCACCCTCTTTGGCACGCCGATATCACTCCACCAAAGTCCAAAGCTCTCGGACCGCTCACCCCTCCACATGGCGCAGTTATAGAGGAGAAGCGTTCCGTGCTGATAGTAGTAGGAGCCATAACGGAACATCGCCTGGGCGCGAGCCCGCGGGGAGCCCGCTCGCTGAACTGCCTCATGAAGTTTCCGTAGGTCGTGCACGGCCTTGAGCGGCTCCGGACTTGCGGGATCCTCCCACTCCGCGCGCCCGCGACTGAAGGCTCTGTAGAGTGCCGTCGGAATGGATTTCAGCCACCGCTCCGCCAGATCCCACTTCTCGTCGCGCATATACCGTATTCCCAACGAGTAAGCCGCCAGCTCAGACCGCTTGCATACGGTCTGTTTACCCTCATCGCGCGTCCGCCACCCGGTTGCCAGGATCTGCGATTCGCGAGCGTCAGCCGTGTGAATGTACGATTCAATCGCAGCCGCGGGCATACGAACATCGAGCAGGTAGGCCTGATCCAGATGATAGTCGAGCGCGAAGTAGTGAGAGAGAGCGCTGCTCCAGTTCTCAGCGTCCTCCGCGATGAGGGCGGCCTCCTCGTGAGCTGCCGGACGGAGCCCGCTGTTACTGCAGTACTTTAGCAGCGCGTCGAAATCTGCTCCCGCCTCTCGCAGCCTCCCCATTCTGTGGAGTGCGGCGCCCCTCGCATAGAGTGCGCGGTCGTAATGTGGTTCCCGTTCCAGACATCGCGTGCACCACGACAATGCACGATCGTACCTGCCCTGACGGTAATAGATCTCGGCGATTCCTACCTGCATAAACGACGACAGCTTCGCGGCCGGAAACCTGGTCGCAATCGTCTCTGCAATTTGCGCCAGTCGCTTCGTATCCGCGGCGTGACTATCTGTGTGACAGAAGCAATAATAGAGATAGGCTGCCGCCGTATCCGGATCGCTCAATAACCTCTTGTGAAACTGAACGATCTCCTGTCGCGCCAAATGCCGCTTTATCCTGTTGATGCCGGCGATAGTCCACTCGTATTCCGTATAGCTTTTCGCAGCATTGAGCCGACGCATATAGGCGGCCAGAAGGTCGACGCGCGCATGCTGAAGGGCGGGTCCGGAAAGGGAACGGCATATCTCAGCGATCGATTCCGTGTCTCCGATCGAAAGATACGCCGAAAGAGCCTTCGAATATCGCTCCTCTAGCAGGTCTACTCTTGCCTGGAGCCCTTTAGCGGCCGAACGAAACCTGGACGCTGGAAACTCTCGCCGAAGTGAGGCCAGGGCTGTCTCGCCGGCTGGTACCTGACGTCCCTCATCCGTTGCAGGGAGAATGGCGCATCGCGCAATCATTATGAGTGCGGCTTCCCGCTTGTTGGACTTCGGGAATTCGTGGAGAAGCTGTTGGTAGAGTTCCAGAGCGCGTCGGAAGTCAAACCACTCGTAGGCGATAGAGGCCTGTTGGTAGAGTGCCCGGGCGCGCAGGAAGTCGACTTGCGATCCTGCGGGTTCGCCGTGATAGACCGATTCGAACAGCGCGTTGGCGTCGGCAAATCGATGATCTTCGTATGCTGCCATGCCTTGCAGATAGGACGGCAGCGTTCTCGCAAGAGTTAACTCAGGCGGGCGATTGCCGGCAGCAGCTTCCGATTCGAGCGCAGTTTCAACCAAATCGCGAAGGTTACCCGACCAGCCGAAACGGGAGGCTAGTCTCTTGTAGATCTCTCGTGCCGCGGCAAACCTTCCGGCTGCAACGTGAGTCTCCGCCACTTTGAGTCCGCTGCGAACTTCTTCAGTGCGCTTTTCCTCTCTCTGTCGTTCACGATCACCGTCCAACTCAGAATGGGAGTATTCACCCGCGACATATCCCTCCGCCGGCCGCGCATCGTACTCTCCGATGCTCCCGATGGATGCTCTGCGAGGGAGTCTTCCGAAATCGGGCCGGTTCACATTGAAATGCACCGTATTGAGCTCGTAGGACATGCAGGCGGAGGCGGGAGGAGTTCCGAGGAGTGCAAGCAGAGGCAGTGTGAACCAGAATAATGAACGCAAGTAGAGACGGAAAGCTGCGGTTCGCACTAACGGGACGTGCGTTAGAGCCGACCACAATGGGAAATCACTCTGAGTGAAGCCCTCAGCCGTGTTCAACTCTGGGTTCGCATGATGGTTCAAATTGGCGTCGTCCGCCCAGCCGCATGGTCTTCCAGCGCCTTACACGCCAAGCCGTCCAGCTTACCGGCACTCGCATCCTGTTCGATTTGGCGATCCCAGAGATCCGAATCAAACGCGAGAAACCAGTCGCGGAATTGGGCGAAATCCTCAGGATCAAGCTGCTCAACCTGTCTTTCTAGTGCTTCCACTTTGCTCATGTATCACCTATCTATCTTCACGCTCCACCTTGTACCAACATTCAAATAGAGTATATCACGGAAGGAGCTGCGGGTAGAACGACTCGACGCGTGAATCCATGCAATGCTTGATCCAGCGAACTGCCCGTACCGGCCCGCTACTTTGCTATGATCGTCAGCTCATCTCTTCACGCAACTGTCTGGCAGTTTCGGTGAGGACTTCGAGCTTTCCTTTGATGTGGGTGAGATCGTTCATGGGGCGGGCGGAGAAGGTTCCGAAGCCGCAATCGGGGTTGAGGAATATCTTGTCCTTCGGAATGATGTGGAGGGCTTCACGGACCCGTGCGAGTACCTCTTCGCGGGATTCTACGATATCCGTACGCGGGTTTACCGCGCCGAGGCCGAGTTCCTTATCGCCGAACGCCAACAGGTCACCGGCGCGGGGGGTTGCGTATTCCAGGACGAGCTGCTGCACGTTGAGCCGTTCGAACCACGGGCGCAGAGGAGCATAGTTTCCCCGCAACAGCGTCGATTCGTTGCGGCTCCAGTTCCCCCGGCAGACGTGCAGACCTGTCCGCACTCCATCGAGTCCCTCGACAACGAGATTGATCAGCCCAACCGCGAACTCGAGCTCCTCCGTCGGGTCGTTGCGTGATGCCAGTGCAGCGCACATGAAGGTTCTGGTCTGGCCCTGCGTGAAGACCAACTCCGTCAGGACAGGCTCGTCGAACTGAATGAAATCGGCGCCCGCCTCTTTCAGTGCGACCGCCTCGTCGTGGAGAATCTGAACCACGTCCTCGGCCAGCGTCTCCTTGCTCTCGTAGAACTTTCCCGTGACCTCCGGCACCCACATGGCGCGGGTCAGGATGTAGGGGCCAGGGAGCGGGATTTTGATGGGCTTGTCGGTGTGCTGCTTCAGGAACTGCAGCTCTTGCAACGCGAGCGGCCGCCGTCGGGAGATCTTTCCGACGCAGGTAGGATTGTTTATCGAATAGGCCGGAACATCCAACGTTTGGAGCAGTTTCTCAAATCCGGCCTTGTCTTCGACATAGTCCAGCATCTGAGCCAGGGACATCAGTTGAACGCCATCGAGGCTGTCTGACACGAACGAGTAGAAGTTATCGCGGCGCTGCTCTCCGTCCGTAATGATATCGACGCCTGCTTGAACCTGCAGGCTGAGTGTTTCCAGCACCGCGGAATCGGCAACGCCGTCGAAATCGGCATCGGACATGTCGCCGCGCCGTTTAGCCCTCAGTGCCCGCAAAAGTTTGTCCGGACGGGGCATGCTGCCCACGGTCGTGACGGGGAACAGCGGCAGCGGCTTCAACGGTTAGCTTCCTTGAAGAATCCCTGCCGCTCAACGCCCTCGGTGAGCGCGCCGAAGCCGGTGGTCCTGCCCGGCAGCCACTTCTTAAGACCCTCCATGTCCATCATCTCACGGTGGTTCGGGTTGTCATAGCTCATAGTAAAGAGCGTGTGGAGCCACGGCTGCTCCAGTTCCGCGGGCAGGTCTGCGCGCACGGTGAATACACAGTGATCGAACTTATCTGTGGTCGCGAGAATGCGATACCGGGTCGGATCGATGGTGCCGTCCGATGTCCAGAGATTCCAGTTTAGATCGAGCATTGCACATGCTGCGACTTCGCCGGACTGCATGCAATCCAGCGCCTGCTTTTCGCCTCCGACATGGTCGCCGTGTTTGCCGACAAGTACGTCAAACCGCTGAACCTTCACGTCTCGCCCTGGTTCCAGTCCGCTTCGCTGCAGGAGCCCGAGTGGGATCAGTGTGGACTGCGGCGAATCCTTTGCGCCGGTGGCGATGGTGCGTCCCTTGAGGTCGGCGAGCGAATTTACGGAACCGGCCGAGGGAACAGCAATATGCGAAACGCGATCCCGGTCTGTGTCGCGCATGGCGATGGCCCGGCATTCGTTCCCGGAGCGGCGCAGTGCATCGAGCCATGCAAGCGGCGAGTTCCACGCGACGTGGATCGTTCCGTCAAGAAGCGCCTTTACCTGCAGCTCGTAGTTGCTGAAGAAGACGTAATCCATGGGGCAGGCGCTTGCCTCGAAGAAGTCCTTGATTATCTCCCATATCACGACGACTTTCGGATCGTAGACCACTGCGCCGACCAGAACAGGTTCTTTCACTTTTTGCAGACCTCCGCTCTCATTAGAACAGCTCCATGCCGCAAAGGGCGCGGCCAATGAAATCGTGTAAGATATCGGTCGTTGGTGCCATGACGCTGGCGGCCCTGGCATCACGGAAGTTCCGCTCGACGCTGAGATGCTTGCTGAATGCCGCGCCTCCGCACGCCTGCATGGCAAGATCGGTAACCAATATTGCGCTCTCACTTGCCGCGGCCTTCGATTCGAGTACAAGCAGCATGGTGTTTGAAGCTGAGGATTCGACGGCATCGACTGCGCTGAAGAGGTGCGCGCGGGAACGATCCGTCTCGATCCGCATCTTTGCCAGACGCGCTCGTAAGTTCGGCAGACTTGCCAGTTTGGTATCGAGATGCTCGAATCGCTTGCCAGTAAGGTGGCCAGTCGTTGTCGCTACGGCGGCCTCGCAGATTCCAACAGAGATCGCCGCGCTGCCGAGCTGGAACATTGGCAGCACGACCCCAAGCATGAATTCGAACCCTTTGCCGGGATCGCAGATGGCGCGATCGCGCGGGAGAGTACAGTCCTTAAGCAGCATGGGTGCGCTGGAGTTGCCGCGAAGTCCCAGAGATTCCCAGGGGCCGCTTGCGGCGAGGCCCGAGTCGCTCTTCAAAGCAAGGTAGAGAACCGTATCCGTGGGAGCTGACGACTGCGGCGAGCGAGTGGAGACGACATACCCATCGGCATGGCCGGCGGATGTAACCCAGGATTTTTCGGCATTGAGAGTCACTTGACCATCGCGCTCGCTCGCCTGGCTTACGGGCGCCCAGAAGTGACTTCGAGAACCCTTTTCGCTCCATGCGAGCGTCGAAAGATGGCGGCCGGCGGCAGCATCGCGCAGATGTTGGGCGGCCGTATCCGGCGCTGCGGCATAGCAGGCAATTCCGCAGAGGTGCATCAGGTAGACCATTCCGACGGAGGCATCGCGCTGTGCGATCTCATCGAGAAGAGTAACTGCCATCCTCATGGTCTGACCGAGTCCGCCGTATTCGACGGGAACCGTCAATCCGAGAAGTCCGGCATCGCCGAGCGCTTTGACCGACTCCTGCGGGAATCGGCTCTTTGAGTCTACGTCGGCAGCGTGGACGGCGATAACCTCGTCTGCGATCTTCCGCGTTTTATTCATAATCTCAGTTTGCTCTGGATTCAATTCATTCATTCCGTATCTCCTATAGCGGCTGTATTATGCGGTCGTTTGCAAGCGCAGTGAGAGTTCGACTGCGCCGTGCAGCGTGTTATATAGCGGCGACCTCCGAAGCGTCTCGACCCAGAGATCGGCAAGAGCATCCTCGTCGGCGTCGGCGGCGACATAGAGCGTCCCCTCTATCCGGTCGATGCCGGGATGGCCCGATTCCCCGATGACGCCTACGTACATGAGCGGATTGTTCAGCGTACAGCTTGCGGAGAATTCGACGGCATCAAGCTGTATGTGCTGGGACGAGGCGAGGAAGCGAAAGGTCGCGGTGAGGTCCGCGGCGAAGGCGCCGAGCATGAGCTCGAGCGCGCATGGTTGGTCGTCGGTAACGCTGAAACTGAGAGGATTGCCGATGGAGAAGACGTGATTACGCGCATGGACCGTTACGGTCCGTTTTGCCTCGGTGCGAACTCGCACCGTCCAGGCGAATCCGGTCACGTCGGATTGCCCGGCGAAGTGAAATAGAGTCGATAGAACATGTTGCTCGGTAGATATACGATTGTGGGCGGAGGAAGTCCTTCTAGACGAGGAGTCGGTATTGGGTATTGAAGGTATTGGGTACTGGGTATTGGGTATTGAAGGTATTAGGTAGTGGCAGGTGTTTGGGAGTCCAGGTTAGCCAGCTTCCTGATTTCAGGCGCCGCTCCGCTCTATTCCGGACGCCAATTCTAACTAAATATGGTAAAGTGATGGAAAATATCATTGCCAATATGGCATGTGTATGGGTATAATATTTTCTATTATGGGACGAACAAGCACTACGCCGCTGCCTTCGCTTCAGCGGCGCATTACCGGATTGGGCGAGAATCTCAAATTGGCGCGACTGCGCCGCAAGTTGTCGGCCACTCAAGTCGCTGAGCGGGCGGGAATCTCCCGGCCGACGCTGCGTGCCATTGAGCGCGGCGATCCGACGGTTTCATTTGGGGCGTACGCCACGGTTCTTTTCTGCCTTGGACTGGAGTCGGATCTGGAATCGATAGCCCGCGACGATGAATTGGGCCGCAAACTCCAGGATGCCGGGCTGATAGTCAAACACCGCGCTCCGCGGCGGCGGACAACGATTAGCAGCGAACCGACGTCCGACGGAAGCCAGGAACGCAAATGAGCAC
>Ga0105245_10004797_pt1 | contig 11936 bp, 11 predicted proteins | sample KBSM54metaG_FD_81523 | JGI IMG/M metagenome (GOLD analysis project Ga0105245, IMG submission 81523) | Miscanthus rhizosphere microbial communities from Kellogg Biological Station, Michigan, USA - KBS M5-4 metaG | ecosystem: Host-associated > Plants > Roots > Rhizosphere > Soil | place...
AACCTCGACGTTGGCTTCAACTCCGCGTCGGGATCCGGATCCGGGAACGAATGGACCTTCACCGGCGGCCGTTACCACGACAACCGTCAGGAAGGGATCGGCGGGGCGATGGGCACGAACGTCACCGTGAACGGCACCGAGGTCGATCACAACGACTTCACCGACTCCACCTACACGCGTCGGAACTGGTCGTGCGGCGACGAGGCGGGCGGCATCAAGTGGGTCACGAACGGCATGACCGTCACGAACTCCTCGATCCACGACAACGCGTGCAAGGGCCTCTGGGCCGATCTGAACGGCGACGGCGCGACCATCACCAACAACCGCGTCTACAACAACTGGGACGAGGGCATCTTCATCGAGATCAGCTCCAACGCGACGATCTCGGGCAACACCGTCACGAACAACGGCTGGCACAACTACAACGGCGGCGGCTCGGGTTGCCCGTGGCTGTTCGGGGGCGGCATCACGCTCAACTCCTCCGACCACGTGACCGTCTCGCACAACACTGTCGCGGGGAACTGCAACGGCATCACCGGCGTGCAGCAGGACCGCCCCGACGGTCATCCCGGCCTGCTCGAGAACTTCACCGTCGACAGCAACGCGGTCGCGGGGCCGGGCGGCGTCACGGGCGTCGCGCAGGACAACGGTGCCGACCTCAGGAGCCGGCAGATCGTCTTCACCAACAACACGCTGACCAACGGGATGCCGTTCTGCGGCCTCAACTGCTGAGCCCCGGGACACGGGAAACGCGTTTGCGTGAGGGCCATTCGGCCCTCACGCGAACGGTCACCGGCGTATTACCCTCGGTGGTGGGCAGGCCGGGTCAGGATTCCATCGGGGAGCACATCGGGGCCATGGGACGTACCTGGCGACGCGTGCTGCTCATGCCCCCGCGCTACGAGCTCTGGGCGCAGCCCGGACGCGATGGCGTCGCCGCGGCCCGGGTCCTCTACCAGCCGCGGCGCCGGCTGCGCGTGGCCGGTACCGCGATCACGCGATACCTCCCGCGCCGCAAGACCGCGTTGCCGGCCGCCGGCATCGAGACCATCGTCGGACAGGTTGCCGCCCTCGCGGGCGTGCACGCCGATCCCGCGGCGGCGTTGCACTCCCGCGTCACGGGTCGCTGGGTCTTCGCGCTCATGGGCCGCGACGGGCACGGCGCGGTGATGAAGCTGGGACCGCACGACGACGACGGGATCGCGCACGAAGCGGCGATGCTCTCGACGCTCGCCTCGAGCCGGACGGAGTTGGAGATCCCCCGGGTCCGGTGGCACGGCGTGCACGAGGACCGGTCCGTGCTGGTGACCGACCTCGTGGTGCGCCGGAGCGCGACGGCGGAGCCGAGCCTCGAGGATGCGCGTGCCGCGGCATGCGCGCTCGCGCAGTCGAGTTGCGGCTTCGTCGTGCACGGTGACCTGGCGCCCTGGAACCTCGTGCCGACCGCGACCGGCCTCGCGCTCCTCGACTGGGAGGACAGCCGCTGCACCGACGATCCGCTGCACGACCTCGCGCACTACGTCATCACCCTCGGCGAGGCCCTGCGGATGTGGCGTCCTGACGCCGCGGTCCGCCACTTGTGCGAGCGCGGCGGCGTCGGATGGCGGTACCTGGAAGAGATCGGTCTCGACCCGCGTTCCGCCGACGAGCACCTCGAGCGCTTCCTCCGGCGACCGGCGGCGCAGACCTTGGCGCCGGAGCGCGGCCGCTACGAGACGGCGATGGCCGATGCGCTCGAGTCGCACCGGCGGATGGGGACCGACGCGTGACCGCCGGAACGCTGCGCGTCCTGCAGGTCCACAACCGCTACCGCCAGCTCGGCGGTGAGGACGCCGTCGCGGCCGCCGAAGCCGGGCTGCTGCGCGACTCCGGGCACACCGTGATCGAACACCACGTGAGCAATCCGAGCGGCGGCGTTGCCGCGGCCGCGACGCTCGCGACCGCCCCGTGGAACCCGGCGAGCGCACGCGCGATGCGACGCGCGATTCGCGAGAGCGCGCCCGACGTCGCCCACGTGCACAACACCTGGTTCACGTTGTCGCCGTCGGTCTTCGGCGCGCTGTCCGGCGCGGGCGTTCCCGTCGTGATGAGCGTGCACAACCACCGGCTCGTCTGCGTGAACGCGAACCTGTTCCGCGAAGGTCGACCGTGTCGCGACTGCGTCGGCCGCTCGCCGTGGCCGGGCGTCAAACACCGCTGCTACCACGACTCGAGCGTCCAGTCGGCCGCGGTCGCGGCGACGATCTCGTTCAACCGGGCGCGCGGCACGTGGGTCAAAGCGGTCGACCGGTTCATCACGCCGTCGCACGGCTTGCGCGAGACGCTCGTGACCGCCGGGCTGCCGGCCGAACGCATCGTCGTCCGTCCGCACGCGGTCGCCGACTCCGGGCCCCGACCCCAGCCGCCGTCAGCCTCCTCCACCGTGTTGTACGTCGGACGCATCTCGGAAGAGAAGGGGTTGCCGGTCCTGCTCGACGCGTGGGCGGCGGCCCGTCCGCGCGGGCTCGAGCTGGTCGTCGCGGGCGACGGTCCGGACCGCCCCGCGCTCGAGCGCCGCGGCATCGAGGGCGTGCGGTTCACCGGTTGGCTGGCATCCGAATCGATACGCGAGCTGATGCACACGGCGCGGGTGCTGGCGTTCCCGTCGGTGTGCTACGAGGTATTTCCCGCGACGATCGTCGAGGCGATGTGCGCCGGGCTCCCCGTGCTCGCATCGGCGCACGGTGGGCCGGCCGAGATCGTGGGCGCGATCGGGAACGAGTGGCTCGCCGCGCCGGGCGACGTCGCGTCGTGGGCCGCTCGACTCGCGCAACTCTCGGGCGACGACGGCATCGACGCGGCCGGGGCCCGCGGTCGCGAGATCTACGCGGCGCAATACGCTCCCGAACGTGGGGTCGCCTCGCTGCTCGACGTGTACCGCACCGCGATCGACCAGGCGGGCCGACGATGACCGCGACCGATAGCCGCGCGACGATGGCGTTGCCGGGGCCGCCGCCCCCGGCGCTGCACGGCCTGGACATCGAGCGGCGGGCGATGCGATGGGTCGCGATCGGGATCCCGCCGCTGCTCGCCGGCTACGCCCTCTTCGACAAGGGCTTCGCGTACCTGCGGATTCCCGACGTCCCGATCTTCTTCGGGGAGATCCTCATGCTCGTGTGCCTCGCGGCCGCGTGCATCGCGACGCCGATCGTCCGCCGGGGGCTCGAGCACAGCACGGCTGCCAAGCTGCTGTTGGCCTTTGCGGTATGGGGGCTCGTACGCACCGTCCCGAACATCGAGACGTACGGCATCAACGCGGTGCGCGATGCCGCGCTGTGGTACTACTCGCTGGTCGCCATCGTCGTGTGCGCGCTCGTGATCCACGACCGCGATCTCGTAGGCCGGTGGGCCGGCTACTTCCGGCGGTTCATCCCGTGGTTGCTCGTCCTCAGCCCCGTCTCGCTGTTCCTCGCGAAGACCCCCAACCGGCTACCGCCCATCGTCCCCGGCAGCAACATCTCGTTTTGGGACCACAAGCCCGGCAACATCGCGGTCACCCTGACGATCGCGCTGGCGTTCCTGTGGCTGGTTCCCGGTGGCAACCGCCGAACCCGCGTGTTGATGACCGGCTTCGCCACGCTCCTCCTCCTGGTCGTGGCGACCCAGAACCGCGCCGGCTTCATCGCCGCGCTCGCCGCGCTCGTCGTGATGTGGCTGTTCGCCGCGAAGCGCCCCCGCGTGACCCTGGTCCTCGTGGTGATCGCGACCGTCGGCTTGTTGTTCGCAGTCGCGTGGGGAGCCGACCTGCAGTTCCACGGCGCGCAGAATCGCAAGATCTCGGTCGACCAGTTCGTGCAGAACTTGCGGAGCCTGGGCGGTGGCGGCTCGGACGCAAGCGGGCACCTCGCGACCAACACCGAGTTCCGCAACGAGCTGTGGTCGGGCGTGCTCCACAAGGTCAGGGTCGACAAGAAGGTGCTGACCGGTCTCGGCTTCGGGCCCAACATCGCGGCCGAGCTGGGGTTCCAGGGGACCCAGGAAGTCGAGCTGCGGAGCCCGCACAACTCGCACCTCGACGTGTTCGCGCGGATGGGTTTGATCGGAGCCGCGATCTGGGTCGCGCTCTGGCTCGTGTGGCTGCGCGTCGCGCTCCGTGCCCGCCGGCGCCTGCGTGCGGTGGGACGCGCGCTCGAAGCCGGTTTGGTCGAGGTCTCGATCGTCGGCGTCACCGCGATTCTCGTCAACGCGTACTTCGACCCGACGCTCGAGAGCCCGCAGGTCGCGCTGTGGCTGTGGGTCCTCGTCGGTCTGACGCTCGGTCTGGTCGCGATCAGCCGGCGGCCGACCGCGTCACCTGCGTGACGACGTCGAGATAACGCGACGCGACCGCCGCCGGGCTGAACGCCGACGCACGCTCGCGGCCCCTCGCGATGAGCCCGGCCCGGAGGTCGTCGTCCTGCGCGATGCGAATGACCGCGTCGGCCATCGCGTCGGAGTCGCCGACCGGTACCAGCAGCCCGCTCCTGCCTTGCTCGAGCAGGTACGCGGGGCCCGCCGGGCAGTCGGTCGACACCACCGGCAGCCCGCACGTCATCGCCTCGAGCAGCGACATCGGGAGACCCTCGGTCTGCGAGGCGAGGGCGCCGATCCGGCACCGGGCGACGAGCGGAAGGGGGTCCTCGCGATAGCCGAGCACGCAGACCTGGTCGGCGACACCCAAGCCGTCGGCCAGCCGTTGCAGCTCGGCCCCGAAGTCGGGCTCGTCGACGCGGCCGATCAGCAGCAAGCGCGCGTCGCCAACCGCGGACCGGATCGCGGGCAGCGCGCGGACGAGGACGTCTTGGCCCTTGCGGGCGACGATGTTGGCGACCGACACGATGACGAACGGCACCGCGTCGCCTTCGAACCACGGATGGTCGGGCGGGGCCGCGATCCGGGCCGGCAGCTCGGACGGATCCGGCCCGACGCTCGGGAGCACCGCGGTGCGGCCGCGCACCGCGGGCACGATTGCTTCGACTTCCTCGACGACCGCGGGCGCGACACCGGCGACCACGGCCGCGCGCGGATAGAGGAATCGGGTCGCCGCGGTGCGCACGCGGCTGGCGCGGCGAAACGTCCGGCCGTGCGTGTGCTCGACGACGACGACCGCGGTGTCGACGCGTGCTAGCAGACGCGCCATCACTGCGGCGCGCGCCGGGCCTTCGCCGTGCGCGAACAGCACGCCGGGACGCGCGCGTCTGAGCCAGCGCACGAGCGCGGGAACGGCACGGGAGGTCTTGCGCGCGGGGTCGACGTGGAGGTCGACGAAGCCGACCTCCACGGGCAGGCGCGCCCGCCCCGCGTCGGTGCTCGACGCGGCGACGACGTCGACGCCGACCCCGCGCGACGCGATCTCGCGGCTCAGCACGCCCACCACGCGCGAGATCGCGCGGTCGTCGAGCACGTGGACGAACATCGCGACCCGCAACCCTTCCGAACCGGCGTCACTTTGGCGGGCTATACCGCGCGAAGTGACGCCAGTTCGAGGGGGGAGGGGCGGACGCGGCGGCGGCGGCTGGGTCATGCGCCTTTGGGGCCCTTGGCGCGCCGGGCGTGCACGACCGGTCGGATCAGGCTGAACGCGCGATCGCCCAACCCGGACTCGCGCACCGCGAGGTAACGGCCCGACGTCTTGAACGCGTACAACGCGAGGTTGTCGGTGGGTCGGATCGTGACGCGCTCGCGGCCGAAGTCCCCTTCCGCGCGCTGCCCGATCGAGAACGCGCTCTCGAAGCCGCACGCGGCGACCGCGCGCCTCGCCACCGGCGACTGACTGCCGTAGGGGTACGCGAGGAAGCGCGGCGGGTTCCCGAGCACTTCGGTGAGAATGTCGCGCGAGGCCGTCACGTCGGCGACGACGTCGGCCTCGTCGGCCTCGCCGAGGTGCATGTGCATGTGCCCGTGGCTCTCGACGTCGACGCCCGCGGCCGCGAGCGCGCGCAGGCCGTCGGTGGAGAGGATCGGCAGCGGGCGATCGGTCGGCTTGAACGTGTCCCAGCCGTTGGCTTCGCCGATCCAGCGGGTCGGCACGAAGCACGTTGCCGGGAAGCCGTGGCCGCGCAGGATGGGAACGGCGTCGTCGAGCACGCTGCAGTAGCCGTCGTCGAACGTGATCGCGACTGCGGCCCGACCGCGGCCGATGCGCCCGGCGACGAGGTCGGCGAGCGGGACCACCCGCCGGTGCCGCGCCAGGAATTCCATCTGTCGGGCGAACTTCGCGACCGGCGTGAACATGCGGTACGGATCATCCGCGGGCGGGCAGTCGCCCAGCCCGTGGTACACGATCACGGTGTTGCTCATACCGCCTCGCTCACGGATGGCCGGGTCCACCAAAGCGGAATGTCGCGTGACAACAGGCCGAGGCCGATCGTCGCCAGCGATCCCGCGGTCGAGGCGAGCGCGAGGCCCCACACCGCGGGAGTGAGCCCGTAGAGCGCCGCGAACAGCGGCCCGAGCACGAGGCCCAGGCCGGTGCTCAACCCGCGGACCACGACGATGGCGTGCACCCGCGCGTCGGCCTTGATGAGCACCGAGAAGCCGGTCGACAGGGCGCGGACGAGTTGCGCCAGCGCGATCGGCAGGGCCAACGCCGTGAAGCGGGCGAACTCGGACCCGAATACGCGGGACACGATCTCGTCGCGCAGGGGGAACGTGATGGCCAGGTAGGCGCCGACCAAAACGGCCGCGCCGACGCCGAGGCGCCACGCCCACCGCCTCGCATCGGCCATCGAGATCGTGAGCGCGCGGGAGAGGATCGGAACGCCGGGGAACGCGAGCGCTTCACCGACCAGCGTCATCGGCGCGAACACGACCTCCACCGCCCGGATGCCGCCGAGGTCGGCGGCGCCGAGCTGCCCCGCGAGCAGCACGACGGTGAGCTGGCCGCCCGTGGTGAGGATGACGTTCTCGATCGCGAGCCACGCCCCGAGGTGGCGGAGATCCCGCGTCCACCACGCGTACGCGTCGGCGAGACCGCTCGGTCGTGCCTTGACCTGCCAGACGCCGACCAGTGCCGCGAGTGCCGCGCCGCCGCCCCACGTCGCCGCGATCGCCCAGTCGGTGCGGACGGTCAGCGCGAGCGGGAGGATCGCAAGCATGCCGATTGCCCAGACCCCGTCGTTGAAGCAGGCCGCCGCGCCGCGTTGGTCGCGAAACAGCACGGATCGCCACTGGTCCTGCACGAGCGCGACGCCGATCCACGGCGCGAACACGAGCAGGCTGCGACCCAACGGATCCGGCGCGACGAGCCCGATCGCCACCGTGAGCGCCGTAACGGCGGCGGCAACGACCAGCACGAGGATCAGGCACGCTCGCGTCGACGCTTCGCGCTCGGCCTCGTCGTGCGCGGCGGTCGCGACCACCATCGGCTCGGTGATGAGCGCCCGGAGGAAGCTCAGCGCGAGGAGGTACATCGAGAAGCCGAGGAAGATCACCCCGAGCCCGGTCGGCCCCAACACCTGGCCGGCCAGGATCGAGAGCGCGAGGTTGGTGCCCGACGAGAACGCTTGATCGACGACGCCCCATACGAGCTCGGTGCGCGCCCGGGCCGGCGCCGGCGCCGCGGTCACGACCCGCCGCCGGGCTGCACACCCGAGAACGTGGTCCACGCGCCGCCGGCCCACGCGTGCTCGGGATCCTCGGGCGCGAGCGGCTCGTCGGCGGCGAGCACCTCGGCCGCGAACGCTTCGGCATCGTCTCGCGGCTCGTACCCGAGGTCGCGCGCGGGCTGCAGGTCCCACCAGCCGCGCGTGTTCGCCGACACTCCGTAGACGACCGCGAAGTCGAGGTGCGGCGCGCGCAGACACGCGTCGACCAGGCGCACCGCGTCGCCCGGGCTCAACCACGTCGAGAGCATGCGCGGGCTCCGCGGGCGGTCGTCGCACGACCCGATGCGCAGGCACGCGACGCGCAGGCCGTGCCGGTCGGCGTAGAAGCGCGCGACGGCTTCGCCGAACGCCTTCGAAACGCCGTAGTTAGTGTCGGGCCGAAGTGGTACGTCGGCGCGCAGCAACTCCGAGCGCGGCGTGAAGCCGACGGCATGGTTGCTGCCGCCGTAGATCACGCGCGGGACGCCCGCGCGCCGGGCCGCGTCGAACACGCGCCAAGTGCCTTCGATGTTCGGTCCGAGAATGTCCTCGAGCGGCGCCTCGGTGGAGATGCCGGCGAGGTGCACGACGGCGTCGACACCGTCCATCGCCGCGAGCACGGCGTCGGTATCACGCACGTCGGCGACGACGACTTCGCGATCGTCGTCGAACGGCCGGCAGTCGAGGAGCCGCAGCCGCCATGCCGATGCCGGCAACCCGTCGCGCAGATACGCGCCGATCCGCCCGGCCGCGCCGGTGATCAAGACGCGGGGCGGCAAGCCGGGCGTGGTCACGCGGCTACGCTACGCTGCCCTGCCTGAGCGACCGGCCGGAGGCAAAGCTCGCGTGACCGACAGCGCCGGGGCCGACAACGCGCCCGCCGTCACGCCGCGCCGGCAACTCGCACCGGCCCTGCGCCGCCGTGTGCGCGCGGTGCTCCTTCGCGCGGCTGCGCGCCGGCGGGCCGTGCCCGGCATTCGCGTGCTCACGTACCATCTCCTGCCCTCGCCTTCGGAGTTCCGCGCCCACGTGGAGGCCATCCGCTCGGTCGGCGAGATCATCGACGAAGATGCGTTCCTCGACGCGCTCGAGCACCCCGAGACGCTGACGTCGGGTGGGTGCCGCGTGCTCCTGACCTTCGACGACGGCTATCGCCAGCACCTGATCGGCGAGGCACTCGACCTCGTGAGGGATCTCCGATTGCGGCCGACCGTGTTCATGCTCGCGGCCGGCGTCGATCCCGGGCTCGGGGCGCCCCAGCGGCTGGTTCGCAGCCAGCGCGACCAGGCCCGGCCGCTCGTGGACGCGGCCGAGCTGCGGGCGGCGGTGGCCGCCGGATGGTTCGTCGGCTCGCACACGTCGACGCACTGGGACTGCTCGCGAGGCGGCGCCGACGACCTCGCGCGCGAGATCGGCGGATCGAAGACGATCCTCGAGGACTGCCTCGGGACCGAGGTCCGGACGTTCGCGTTCCCGTGGGGCAAGCCCGAGAACCTCAGCCCCGACGCGGTCCACGCCGTTGGTACGTACGGCTACCGCGCCGCGTTCACGACCGTACGCGGCCGGATCGCGCAACGTCCGGCGTCGGAGCTCGACCTGCCGCGCGACGTCGTCGAGGACTGGTGGGGTGCGCGCGAGGTGCGCGGCTGCCTTACCGGCGTGCTCGACCGCGTCCGGGTCGGCTCGTGACGAGCACGCGCGTCGCGCCCGGCCAACGGCGCGAGCTCTGGCTCGACCTGTTGCGCCGGCTCACCGCGGCATCCCCGTCGTGGCTCGTCTGGAAGAACGTCGAGTCTGCGCTCGGAGGTGAGGGCGACATCGACTCCGCGGCCGCACCCGAGGACTGGGACGCGCTCGAAGAGCAGTTCGTCTCGTGGGCCCGCGACCTCGACCTGTTGCCCGTCGCGCTGTGCCGTCACATCCCCGGCGGCCGCAACCTCATCGCGGCGCCGGTCGGCACCGCGACGTTCCTCGAGTTGAGCATCAAGCACGACAAGGCGTTCCGCGGATCGACGCTGTTCGTGCTCGAGGATCTGCTCGCGATGAGCGAGATGGACGAGCGAGGTTTTCGCAAGCTGCGCCCCGGCGCGGAGGGACTGTTGAAGCTCGTGCTCAACGGATCGAAGTGGTTCGGCCGTCCTGACGTCGAGGGATTGCGGAGCAAACGAGTGCGTGAGCTCCTGGAGTCGGATCCCGAGGGCGTCGTCGTCGCGTCACGCGTGTTCGGGCGTGCCGACGGGGCGGCCCGCACCCTCGCGCGGGCGGTCGTCGACGGCGGCTGGGACCGACGCGCAATGGGAACGATCGAGGCGAACGCGGTGGCCAAGGGTCTTCGGCACCCGACCGTGATGGCGCGCCGAGCATGGTTCCGGCTCACGACCCAACGACGCTGCCCGGTGGTCTACGCGATCGGCCACGGACGCGTGGTCACCGAACCGCGCGAGGCCTGGCTCGCCGACGTGGGCCGCAGCCACGAGCTGTACCAGCCGGGTACTTCGTGATGGTGAGCCGCGACGGCCCGTGGGTGCTCGTGTCGGAAGGCGCCGACGGCGAATCTCGCGCCGCGGTCGTCGCGGTGCGCGCGCTCGCGCGCGCCGGCTACCGGCCGACGGTCACCGAGACCGCGGGCCGGTCACTCGCCGGCGCGTCGAACGCGTGCGCTCGCCGGGTGACCGTCCCCCCGGTCGCGGGCGACGGCGCCGGGTACGCCGAAGCAGTTCGCGCCGAGCTCGCGACGCGCCCGTATCTGACGACCTTCTACGCGACCGATGCCGCGCTGCTCGCGATGGACGCGCCGGTTCGACATCTGCTCGACAAGGCGGCGGTCGCGGAGCTCGCGCGCGCGGCCGGGTTGGAGTCTCCACCGACGCAGGTCTACGAGTCGGGAGCCGCGCTGCTGAACGCGAGCCGGCAGCTCACTTATCCGGTTGTCGTCAAGCCCGCGCTGAAGTTGTCGGCGGCGCGCGTGGTCGACGGGCCGGCCGCGCTCTCCGCCGCAGTCCCCGAGCACGAAGGTCGCGTGCTCGTGCAGCCCGTGATCGACGGGCCCTTCCACGGGTTCGGTGGCCTCGCGTACCAGGGGCGACTCGTCGCGACCGTGCGCACGCGTTACGAACGCCTGTGGCCGCAACCGTGCGGAACGGTGGCCGCGGCCGTGACGCTCCCACCCGACGACGAGCTCGAAGCGCGCGTCGCCGGCTTGTTGGCCGGCTACGACGGGCCGTTCCATCTCGACTTCGCCGGCCCGTACCTCCTCGACGTCAACCCGAGGATCCACGCGACCCTCCCGCTCGCGATCCGCGGGGGCGCGAATCTCCCCGCGATGTTCTGCGACCTCCTGCAGGGCCGGTCGGTACCGACCGTGCGCGTCGCGGCCGGGTTGCGGTTCCGCTGGGTCGAGGGCGACCTGCGGAGCTTGTGGTGGAACCTGCGCAGAGGCAACGCGCCGTCGGCCACGCTTGCGGCGCTCATGCCGAGACGCGGGACGGTCCACAGCTTCGCGACCATCAGCGATCCGGGGCCCGCGCTCGCGCGCGTCCGCTACTTGTGGGAGCGCGTGAGCCACGGCGCGAGCCGCGTGAGCTCGACCGTCGCGCGCGACACGACGTCGTCGAGCGGAAGCGACACGTCGAGGTAGACGCGCGGCTGCCGGCTCGGCACGCAGTCGCGCCACGCGCGCACCTGACGCGCGAGCTCCGCTTCGGAACACTCCGCCTTGCGTGTCACCAACAACTCGGGCGGTCCTTCGAGGACGATCAGGAGATCCGCGCGCGGCAGGAGGCGGCCCAATGCGCGCACCAGTCGCGGGCACGGCCGCAAGCGATAGCGCGCCGGGTCGACCGCGAGGTCCCACCAGCCGCGCTCGATGATCAGGCAGCCGCCCCGTCGCGTGAACGGCCGCGCCTGGACCAGCCACCCCGCGAGCGAGTCGAAGAACAGCGCGAACACCTTCGCCTCCGACACGCCCCGCGGGTACGGGGCCTGCGCGTGTGGCTGCGACGGATCGGCCGTGCTCCCGCCCCGCACCGGGAGCACCCCGAAGCGGTGATGGATCCTCCGGACATCGCGGCCCGCGAGCACACCCGTCGTCAACGCGTTGCAGAACGTCGTCTTGCCCGCGCCGTCGGGGCCGGCGACCGTGACGGTCAGGCCCCGCTGCGAAGGGCTCAGAGCAACGCCTCGGCTTGGGCCAACCACGTGCGGCCGACGTGGTCCCACGACATCTCGTCGAGCACGACCTGCCGGGCACGCGCGCCGAGCGACGCGTCGCCGCCGACGGCCTGCAGTCCTTCCGCGAGCCCGTCGACGGTCGCGGGCGCGAGCACCGCGCCG
>Ga0105245_10004798_pt1 | contig 11934 bp, 12 predicted proteins | sample KBSM54metaG_FD_81523 | JGI IMG/M metagenome (GOLD analysis project Ga0105245, IMG submission 81523) | Miscanthus rhizosphere microbial communities from Kellogg Biological Station, Michigan, USA - KBS M5-4 metaG | ecosystem: Host-associated > Plants > Roots > Rhizosphere > Soil | place...
GAGACCGATTCGCCGTTTCTGGCGCCGCAATCCGTTCGGGGCAAGCCGAACCAGCCGGCCAACGTGGTCGAGGTGGGCGAGCTCCTGGCCGCGGAGCGCGAGGTCTCCTACTCGGAGCTCGAGCGCACCGTGGAGGCGAACGCGGAGCGAGTATTCAAGTGGTGAGCACAGCAGACAAGAAACCCGGCCGCCCCCGGACGCGTAGCGGAGGAGGCGGCCGGTGGTGAGGTTGGGACAGAACTTCCTCGCCGACCCGAACCTGCTCAACGCGATCGTGCGCGACGCCGAGCTCGAGCCCGGCGACGTGGCGCTCGAGATCGGCGGTGGGGAGGGGGTGCTCACCGAGCGGATCGCCGAGCGGGTTGCGCATGTCCACGTTGTCGAGCTCGACGGCCAGCTGGCGGATGGGCTCGAGGAGCTCGCCGAGCGCGCCGGGAACGTCTCGGTGGTGCGGGGTGATGCGATGCGCCTCGATCTGGCGGCGCTGGAGCCCGCGCCTACAACGGTGCCGTCGAACCTTCCGTACTCGGTGGCGACGCCGGTGCTCCTGCGGACGATCGCCGAGCTCCCGGGGGTCGCGAGGTGGACCGTGATGGTCCAGCGCGAGATCGCCGATCGGCTGCGGGCGGAGCCTGGGACTTCCTCGTATGGCTCCCCGAGCGTCGTCGCGCAGCTGGCCTGCGAGGTGGAGCTGATCCGGACCGTGAACCGGGCCGTATTCAGGCCGCGGCCGCGGGTGGACTCGGCGCTCGTGCGGCTTCGGCGCGTTGCCCCTGCGCCGGCGGTGGGCGTGGTGCGGCTCGTGCGCGACGCCTTCGCCCACCGGCGAAAGCCCCTCGCGAGCTCGCTGGAGCTGGCCGGCGGGCCGTCTCGTCAGGAGGTGCGGGCGGCGCTGGAGCGCCTCGAACTCGAGCCGGACGTGCGGGCCGAGCGGCTGGCGCCGGCGCAGTTCGCCGCGCTCGCCGTCGAGCTGGGGGTGGCTTGACGCTTCGGGCTCCCGCCAAGCTGAATCTGTGCCTGTACCTCGGCCGGCCCCGTGACGACGGGCTACACGAGCTCCGGTCGCTGTTCTGCCCGCTGACGCTCTCGGACCGCATCATGGTGACCGAGTCGGAGGCCGACGAGGTCGTGTGCCCCGGCGTCGACGGGCCGAACCTCGCCGAGGCCGCGCTGGCCGGGCTGCGCGCTCGCGGGTGGTTGCGGCCGCCGGTGAGGATCGAGATCGAGAAGCGGATCCCGGTGTCGGCCGGGCTCGGCGGTGGCAGCGCCGATGCCGCCGCCGTGCTGAGGCTGGCGGGCGACGAGGTGGATGGGCTTCCCGAGCTCGCCGCGGAGCTCGGGGCCGACGTTCCGTCACAGCTCGACCAGGCGTTCGCCCTGGTCGGGGGCGCCGGCGACGTGGTGGAGCCGCTGTCGCCGCCCCGGCATTTCGGCGTGGTCCTGATCGCTGCCGACGACGGGCTCTCCACGGCGGAGGTCTACGTCGAGGCAGACCGGCTCGGCCTCGGGCGCGATCCGGAAGAGCTTGATTCGATCGCGGGTGAGCTACGCGAGGCAGCGGGGCAAGGGGCGTCGCCGCTCGAGTACCACGAGCTCCTGGTGAACGACCTCGCACATGCGGCGCTGTCGCTGCGGCCCGCGATCGGCGGGGCACTCACGGCGCTCAAGCACGCGGGGGCCGAGGTCGCGCTGGTGACGGGGTCGGGGCCGACCGCCTTCGGGGTCTTCGATGACATCGCCGCGGCCGACGCCGCGGCGGGGCAGCTGGCGCCGCGCTTCGCCGGGGCGATCGTCGCGGGGCCGGATCCGGAGCGATGAAGCAGGCGGAGGAGAGCAAGCGAAGAGAGCGGGTGATCCAGGCTGCCGTGGTCCTGCTGATCATCGGCGGGCTGATCGCGTTCAGCCAGTTCGCGCCGGACATCAGCCTCCAGAGCACGCTGAACGACGTCGCGAAGAAGGTCGGGAAGTGGACGTACCTTCTCGTCGGCATCTCAGCGTTCATCGAGACGGCCGCGTTCGTCGGGCTCGTGCTGCCCGGCGAGACCGTCGTGATCCTCGGCGGGGCTGTCGCGGGGCAGGGAGAGACGTCGGTCATTCTCACCATCGGGATCGTTTGGGTCTGCGCGGCCGCCGGCGACTCGGTCAGCTTCCTGCTCGGCAGGCGGCTCGGACGCGGCTTCGTCATGCGTCACGGGCCGAGGGTGCGGATCACGCACGAGCGCTTCGCCCGGGTCGAGGACTACTTCTCTCGCCATGGGGGGAAGACGATCCTGGTCGGGCGCTTCATCGGGCTGGTGCGGGCGCTCGCCCCGTTCGTGGCCGGGAGCTCGGGGATGCGTTACACGGGCTTCCTGCCGTACAGCGTCCTCGGCACGGGGCTGTGGGCGGCCGGGTACGTGCTGCTCGGGTACTTCGCCTCGCGAAGCCTGGACGCCGCCGCCCACGCGGCCGGGCAGGGCACGCTGTTCTTCGGCATCGCGGTGGTCGTGATCGTGGGGATCGTCTGGGCGGTCCGGTTCCTGCGCGATCCCGCGAACCGGGAGCGGCTGGTAGCCGGAATGGAAGAGCGCCCTCTCCTTCGTCCCCTGGTGGCGCTGGGGCGCAGGGTGCAGCCTCAGGCGCGGTTCGTGCTCGCCCGGATCACCCCTGGTGGGCTCGGGCTCGAGTTCACGACTCTGGTGGCGGTGTTGGCGGTCTCGGTCTACGTCGTTGTGGGGTACACGTCGACAATCTCGGCTCACCCGGGGCCGACCCCGGGGGATCAGGCCGTCCTCGACTTCATGGACAAGATCCAGGTGGCGTGGCTCGTCTCCCTGGCGAAGGTGGTGACGACGCTCGGAGCGTCGGCCGTGGTCATCCCGCTCGCCGTAATCGCCGTCGGCTTCCTGGCCTGGGAGCGGCGGTGGCCGGAGGCGGCCGTGATCGCGATCGCGGTGGTGATCATCTACGTAGGGGTCGCGGAGCTGAAGGGGCTGACCGACCGGCCGCGCCCACCGGACCCGCTGACGGGCAGCGAGGGCTCAAGCTTCCCCAGCGCGCACGCCGCGCACTCGATGCTCTACCCCTGGCTGGCGCTGACACTCGTGATCCGGCTTCGCCCCGGCATCGCCGGCGGCACCGCTCTGCTCGTGACGGGCTTCGTGATTGCCGCGCTTGTCGGGCTCACGCGCATCTATCTGCGCGTGCACTACATGAGCGACGTCACGAGTGGCTGGGCGCTCGGCGCAGCCGCGTTCTGCCTGTGCGCGGCGGTCGCGATGCTCGTCACGCACCTGCGCAACAACTCGGCCCAGGCGAGCCCCGCGGGCTGACGCCTTCGGGTTTGAGCCGGCAGCGCGGGCGCCATCGCCCGGTTACGGCACAATTCCGCTTGGAGATGCTGGACCTCGGGACGATCGGCACCGAGTACTTCCTGTTCGGCGGGGCGGGCGTCATCACGCTGCTCGCGTTCGCGGGGCTGATCCTCGTGCCTGCTATCGGCGCCTACGGGCGCACCTGGGAGAAGGCGACGGCGGTCCTGCTCTCGGTGTTCGTGCTCGTCGTCCTCGTGCTGATCGGGGTGGCGATCGGGGTGCTGATCGTCTACTACTGGCCGCAAATTACCCAGCTGCTTCCGGGAATCTGAGGCTCAGCCCGGCCTCGGGCCGGATAGTCGCGACTACCATGCTCCGGTGAGCCCGGAGCAAGCTGAGCGGAAAACGCCTGCAAAAGGCGATACCGAGGGTCTGCTGGAACAGCTCTCGGCGGCGATCGAGTCGGGGGCCGGGCTGCCGGCCGTGACGCGAGCCGCCGCGCAGGCGCTCGGGGCCAGCCTGGCGCTGATCGACCGCTCGAGTGCGGTGCTCGGCGTGGCAGCCTCGTCCCAGGCGGAGGAGAAGAAGCTGCTCTCTGGCGCCGACGACGTGGAGCGCGTTGAGCTTCGGGTCGCGGACGCGGTCGTCGGCGAGCTTCGCTTCCGGTTGCGCGGCGATGCTGCCTCGCCGGTGGTGGCGCGGATGGTGTCGACGCTGCTGGCCTTGGAGGTCGAGCGCTCGCGCTCGCCTGAATGGGCCAGCGACGAGGCAGCGTCGGCGTTCGTCCGCGCACTCCTCGGCCGCCAGGTCACGGACCGCGGGGACATCGTGGCCCGGGCCGGCGAGCTCGGGGCCGCGGTCGAGCGGGGTGCCGGCGTGATCGTGGCGCGGGCTGTGCCGATGACGGCTCAGGCGGGCGATTGGCGCGGGCGCGTGCTGACGGTGGCGCTGCGGGCCGTTCGGTCGGTGGGGTCCGGTTCGGTGGGCGCGCTCGGCGAGGGCGAGACTGCGGAGGTGGTGGCGCTGGTGCCGACAGGCGAGGACGAGCAGCTCGCGCGCGCGGCGCAGGCCCTCGAGCGGGAGCTGGGCGCGGCGCTGGCCGGGTTCGGAATCACGGTGGCGTGGAGCCGTTGGACCGAGGATCCCGTCGACCTCTATCGCGCCGGCAAGGAGGCCGAGCTGGCGGCCAACGTCGCCGAGGCCGAGGGACGAACGCTGCTGGCGTTCGAGGACACGGGCGCGTACCGGCTCCTCCTGCCGGCGATGAGCGAGGACCCGGGAGAGCTGGAGAGCTTCTACGAGGAGACCCTCGCGCCGCTGGCTGCGTACGACGAGCAGTACGAGACGGAGCTCGTGAAGACCGTGGAGACCTATTTGGACAACGACGGGAACGTGGCGCAGACTGCCGCGAGCCTGTTCACCCACCGGCACACCGTCCGGTATCGCCTCGAGCGGGTGAAGGAGCTGACGGGACACGACATCGGCTCGAGCGAGGGGCGGGAGAAGCTCAGCCTCGGCCTCAAGGCGATGCGGGTGCTGGGCATTGCGACCGCGGCGGGCCCGGCGACCGAGCCGGGCGCGGAGGGTGGCCGGGTCAGGCTGCCCGCGGAGGACTGATCGGAGGATCGTGATGGCCGATGAGTGGATCGATGTCTCGGTGCCGGTTCACGCGGGGATGGTCCACTGGCCGGGCGATCCCGAGGTCAAGCTCGAACGGGTTCAGAGCATCGCCAAGGGCGACGAGGCGAACCTGACCCGAATCGACATGAGCGCGCACACGGGGACGCACATGGACGCGCCGCTTCACTTCTTCGAGGACGACCCCGGGATGGAGGCGTTCCCGCTCGAGATCGGGATGGGCCGCGCGCGCGTGATCGGCATCGAGGGCAAGGAGCCCATCGACCGTGGGCCCCTCGAGGACCTGGATATCGAGAGCGGGGAGCGGGTCCTGTTCCGGACCGTGAATTCGGAGCGCGCCTGGTGGGAGCGCGACTTCGACCCCGACTTCGTCTATGTCTCGTACGAGGCAGCCGAGCTTCTCGGTGAGATCGGGGTTGCGCTGGTCGGCGTCGACTACCTGTCCGTGGGCGGACCCGGGAACGAGGGCGGGGATGTCCACCGGGCGCTGCTCGGTGCCGGCGCGTGGGTCGTCGAGGGCCTGGACCTGTCGGCGGTCGAGCCGGGCGACTACGAGCTGATCTGCCTCCCGATCAAGCTGGTGGGCAGCGACGGTGCTCCCGCGCGTGTCCTCCTTCGTCCCGCCGGAAGCTGAGGGTCAGCCGTCGGTCCGGGTCACGCTCGCGGCGAGCTCGTCGAGCGGGACGTCGGTGTCGGTGAGGAGCTTGGGGTCGATTGTCGCCTTGGACCGGATCAGCTCCTGGATGTCATCGGTGACATCCCAGACGTTCACGTTCATGCCAGCGAGGACGCGGCCGTCGCGGAGCCAGAAGGCGACGAACTCGCGGGCGTCGACGTCGCCGCGGAATACGACCTCGTCCCAGTCCGTCGCGTAGCCGGCGTACTCCATGCCGACGTCGTACTGGTCCGAGAAGAAGTACGGAATCTTGTCGTAGGGGGCGTCCTTGCCGAGCATGTTGCGGGCGGCCGCCGGGCCCTGGTTGAGGGCGTTCGCCCAGTGCTCGACGCGGATGCGCTGACCGAGGAGGGGGTGGGTGGCGTTGGCGATGTCGCCGGCGGCGTAGACACCCTGCGCGCTGGTCTCGAGGCGCTCGGTGGTGAGGACGCCGTTCTCGACATCGAGGCCGGCGTCCTCGGCGAGCTTCGTGCGCGGCGCGACGCCAATGCCGACGACGACGAAGTCGGCGTCGATCGTGCGGCCGTCGGCGGTGCGGACCGACTCGACGCTGCCTGAGCCCTCGAAGGACTCGAGGGCGGTCTCGGCGAGGAGCTCGACGCCGTGGTCGGTGTGGATGTCGCGGTAAATGGCGCCGAGCTCCGGCCCCAGCACGCGCTCCAGCGGAAGGGCGGCCATCTCGAGGACGGTCACCTCGCAGCCCTTGGTGCGGGCGGAGGCGGCAATCTCGGCGCCGATCCAGCCGGCGCCGATCGTCACCAGCTTGCCGCCGGCCTCGATCCGCTCGGCGATCGCGTCGGAGTCGGCGACGGTGCGGAGGTAGAGGATTCCGTCGAGGTCGGAGCCGGGAACGCTGAGGCGCCGCGGCTCCGAGCCGGTGGTGAGGAGCAAGCGGTCGTAGCCGATGCGCTCGCCGCCGGCGAGGACGACCTCGGAGGCATCGGGGTCGATCGACTCGACCTCGGTGGAGGTGCGCAGCTCGATGTCGTTGCCCTCGTAGTAGCCGTCGTCGTGGACGTAGGGCTTGTCGCTGGTCTCGCCGCGCAGGTACTCCTTGGACAGCGGCGGGCGTTCGTACGGGCGCTCGGCCTCGACGCCGAGCAGGACGACGTGGCCGTCGAAGCCCTCGTCGCGCAGGGTCTCGGCGGCCTTGGCGCCGGCGAGGCTGGCGCCAACGATCACGAATGTCTGGTCGGTCGGCATCTGTGCCTCCTGGGTCAGGTTTGGCGCGCCGCCAGCGCGAGGAATTCCTGTCGGGTGCGAGGATCGTCGCGGACGAGGCCCCGAAGGGCGGACGTCGCGGTGAGCGTTCCAGGCTTCTGGACGCCGCGCAGGGACATGCACATGTGCTCGGCCTCGATCACTACGCCGACGCCCTTCGGATCGAGGTGCTTGTCGATCCAGCCGGCGATCTCGCTCGTCAGCCGCTCCTGCACCTGAAGGCGCCGGGCGAACAGGTCGACGACGCGGCCGAGCTTCGACAGGCCAATGATCCGGTCGCCGGGGAGATAGCCGACATGGGCGACGCCGTGGAAGGGCAGGAGGTGGTGCTCGCAGAGGGAGCTGAACTGGATCCCGCGGGCGATCACGAGCTCGTCGTAGCCCTCGTCGTTCGGGAACGTGGTGGGGTTGAAGGGCTGGGGGCTGAGCAGCTCGGCGTACGCCTTCGCGATTCGGCGCGGTGTGTCCCTCAGGCCGTCGCGCTGCGGGTCCTCGCCGAGGGCGAGCAGGAGCTCGTGGGCGGCGTCCTCCGCTCGCTCGAGGTCGATGCGGTCCTCGCTCTCGACGGCGTGGAGGAGGGCGGGGTTCATGCGGCCTCCAGCTGCAGGACGGCGCTGCATGAGCGGCCGACCGGGTCGTGCTCGTGGCGGACCGCATGCAGGCCGCTGCCGGAGCCGTCGAGGATCCCGTCGACGACGGCGGCGACGAGCTTGCACACGAGCGCGGGGCGTTCGGCGGAGATCAGCGGGCACGGGCAGCCGGTCAGGATGAGCCGGTTCCCGTCGATCCAGGCGTCGAAACCGAGGCGGGCAAGGACGCGGACGAGCTCGTCGTGCGCGTCGCCCGTAGCGGCGGCCGCGACGGCCTTGCGGCCCCAGCGGGCGCCGAGCCGGCGGAGTGCCCGCGGGTCGGCCTTCGTCGCGCCCAGGGTGGCGCCGAGCAACTCCGCCATCGCCAGGAAGCCCTCGTCCGGGACGGTCCAGTCCTCCCGGAGGCTGAAGACGGTGCGGGGGCGGCCCGGCTTGTCCGTCGGCCGCGGCTGGCGCTCGATGAAGCCGTCCGCCTCGAGGGCGCTCACGTGGGCGCGGGCGGTGTTGGGGTGGACGCCGGCCGCCTTCGCCAGGTCCTCGAGGGAGGCGGGGCCGCTCGACGCGAGCCGGCGAACGAGCCGGGCGCGAACGGGATCAGCGACTGCATCGACCATGGAAACCATTTCCTACAAAAAATTGTAGGGAATTCGCCGCGACGATGCGTTGCGGATGCGGACCCCGGGCAACGAGGGAGGGCGTCGAGCCCACATCAACGCAATCTGCATCCGACAGGTGGACGTGGATTGCGTTGACCCGGCCGCTACTTGGCGCGGGCGTACGGCTCGAGACCCTCGATCGCCCGCTTGATCGACCAGTTGTGGTTCCAGCGGAAGACCGGGCGAAGGACCGGGGTGAGGATGCGGAGGAGTGGCCGGTCGGCGATGACGCGCCAGTCGAAGTGGATGTGGACCTTGCTGTTCCGCTGCGTGAGCGTCCACACGCCCTTGCCGGTGAGGTCGCCGACCACGTTGACCTCGAACGTGTTCGGCCGCTCGAGCCTGGTGATCTCCGAGCGGGTCTTCAGGTGGTAGGGGAGCCGGCCCTTGAACTCCTGCTGGGTCACGCAGCCGGCCGCGGGCTCGCAGTCGCCGTCGACCTCGATGTAGACCGGCTTCCACCACTCCGGATAGGTGCGCGCATCGGCCAGCGCGTCGAACACCGCCTCCTGCGGCGCGTCGACGTCCCACTCGTCGATGAACACGTAGTCGTCGGCCACCTTCTACCTCGCTTACGCGGGTCCGGCCCGCTTGGATCACGGTCTCGGTCCGGTCTACGCTATCCGGGACTCTGGGGAGTCGTCCAATTGGCAGGACCCTGGTTTTTGGGGCCAGTTATCCCGGTTCGAATCCGGGCTCCCCAGCTCGGCGATTGGCGCTTTACTCACGCGCACCGCCAATAAAGCCGCCAACCGCCGGGAAGGATGCTTGCGCTCGCCCCCACCAACGCGGTGGGACGGGCCCCGGCACTCTACGATTCCGCAGGTGAGCGGCCCGACCGTGCTGATCATGGCCGCCGGCGAGGGGACTCGGATGCGCTCGTCGGTGCCGAAGATGCTGCACCCCGTGTGCGGCCGCCCGATGGTGGCCTGGCCCGTGCTCGCCGCCCGCGAGGCAGGTGCGGAGCGCGTGTGCGTGATCGTCTCGCCCGCGCGCGACCTCTCGTCCGCGCTTCCCGAAGGAACCGAGACGGCGGTCCAGACCCACTCCGACGGGACCGGCGGCGCCGTGCGCGCCGCGCTCGGCGTGATCCAGGGCTCCGACACCGTGATCGTGATGAACGGCGACCATCCGCTCGTGACGCCCGAGGCCATCGAGGACACCTATCGCGCGCACACCGATTCCGATGCTGTGGCGACGGTCGTGAGCGTCGAGCGCGAGGACGCCGAGTCGCTCGGACGTGTGGTGCGTGATGCGAACGGCGACTTCGAGCGCATCGTCGAGACCAAGTACCCCGAGGGGGTCCCGGCCGAGATCCTCGCCATCCACGAGGTCAACACGAACACCTTCGCCTTCGACGCCGACATGCTCGCCGACGCGCTCGGCCGCATCACGGACGACAACTCCGCCCGCGAGTACTACATCGGCGACGCGCTGCAGCTCATGCGGGAGGACGGCAAGCGGGTGATCGTCCACAAGGTCGACGACATCTCGGTGAACGTCGGCGTCAACAACCGGGTCGAGCTGGCGACCGTGAACGAGATCGCCCGGCAGCGGATCAACGAGCGCCACATGCTTGACGGCGTGACGCTGACCGATCCCGCCTCCACCTGGATCGACGCCGACGTCGCGATCGAGCCCGACACCGTCATCGAGCCCGGCACCACGCTTCGCGGCCGCACCCGCATCGGCGGCTCCAGCATCATCGGTCCCCACACGACGATCATCGACTCGACCGTCGGCTCCCAGGTGACCGCTCCGCACTCCTACGTCACCGGCAGTGAGATCGGCGACGCCTGCAGTGTCGGCCCCTTCGCCTATCTGCGCCCCGGGACCGTGCTCGCGGAGAGAGCGAAGGCCGGCACCTTCGTCGAGCTCAAGAACTCGAAGATCGGCCGGGGGACGAAGGTGCCGCACCTGTCGTATATCGGCGATGCCGACGTCGGCGACGACACCAACCTCGGGGCGGCGACGATCACCGCCAACTACGACGGATTCCGCAAACACCGCACGAAGATCGGGCACGGAGTGCATACATCCGTTGACACGACCCTGGTCGCTCCGGTAAGCATCGGCGACGGTGCCTACACTGGCGCCAACTCCGCGATCACCGAGGACGTTCCGCCCGGCGCCCTGGGGATCGCGAGGCCCAACCAGGAGAACGTCGAGGGCTACGCCGACAAGAAGGCGCGCGAGGAAGCTGGAGAGGAAGACACGGAGGACTCGTGACCACCATCGAGGAACGCCCCGCGATGCTCAGCTCGATCCCGCAGGAATACACGAAGCGCCTGATGGTCTTCGGCGGGCGCGCGTCGATGGAGCTCGCCGCCAAGATCGCAACGAAGCTCGACGTCGACCTCGGCAAGGTGAAGCTCCAGACCTTCGCCGACGGCGAGGTGTACTGCCGCTACGAGGAATCGATCCGCGGCGCCGACGTCTTCCTGGTGCAGTCCACCGCCGCCAACGAGGCGCATGGCATGACGCCGAACGACTCGCTCGCCGAGCTCCTGATGATGGCCGACGCCGCCCAGGGCGCGTCCGCGCACCGCATCATCGCTGTCATGCCCTGGTACGGCTACGCCCGCCAGGACAAGAAGTCCGAGCCGCGTGAGCCCATCTCCGCCCGCGTGGTCGCGAAGTGCTTGGAGGCCGTCGGCGTCGACCGGGTGCTGACGATGGACCTCCATTCCGGCCAGATCCAGGGCTTCTTCGAGGTCCCCGTCGACCACATGACGGCGATGCCGATGCTCACCCAGTGGTTCATGGACCAGGCGTTCCCGGAGGAGCTCGTGATCGTCTCGCCCGACGCCGGGCGCGTGAAGGTGGCCCGCAACTTCGCCCGCAAGGTCGGCGTCCACTGGGCGGTGATGGAGAAGGAGCGCCCGGCGCAGCAGGTCGCGGAGATCGGCTACGTGGTCGGAGACGTCCGCGGCAAGACCGCGGTGCTCGTCGACGACATGATCGACACGGCGGGAACCCTCTGCGCGGCCGCCGACACCGTGCGGGAAGAGGGTGCCGCTCGCGTGATCGCGACCGCGACGCACGGCGTCTTCTCCGGCCCCGCCTACGAGCGCCTGGCCTTCGAGAACTCACAGATCGAGCGCATCATCGTCACCGACACGATCCCGCTCCGTCCCGGCGCCCCCGACAACATCACCGTGCTCCCGACTGCGCCGACGCTCGCCGATTCGATCCGCCGGATCTTCGCCGACGACTCCGTCAGCGAGATCTTCGCGGGCGAAAACCAGCTGTTCTAGGCCTCGGCGAACTCGATCAGGCATGAGCGAGTCCCAGACCGTCTCGCGGAGCTGCTTGCCAGGGCCGGGTAGCGGGCCCGCCCGAATACTCTCTCCGGCCTGAAGCGCATCGGCCACAAGGGCGCGGACCTGATCCGCCCGGGGAACACCCTCGAGAGCTTCGAGGCGGCCGTCGACGCGGGCGCCGAGATGATCGAGCTGGACGTGCTGCGGCCCAAGGCGGAGTTCCAGAACGGCGCCGACTGGCGCCAGGCCGTCGCCGGCCCGGCCGACGACGGCGCGCCGCCGCTGCTCGTGGCCCACGACTGGGGCGACGCTTCGCGGCGGAGCCCGATGCGCTTCGACGAGGCCATGGACGCTTTCACGCGCCCGCCGCTGAACCAGGTTGCGATCGACCTCGACCTGAAGATCGCCGGCCGCGAGAACGAGGTCATCGCCGCGCTCGGCGAGCGGAACCTGGTCGGGCGGACGTCGATCTCGACGATGGAGGTGTCGAGCCTCACGGTGCTCAAGGAGCTCGATTCCGGCGTCGTCACGGGCTGGACCCTCCCCAAGGTCACCCGCGACTGGAACTCGATGCCGTGGGCGCGGCCGCTGGTCGCC
>Ga0105245_10004804_pt1 | contig 11923 bp, 7 predicted proteins | sample KBSM54metaG_FD_81523 | JGI IMG/M metagenome (GOLD analysis project Ga0105245, IMG submission 81523) | Miscanthus rhizosphere microbial communities from Kellogg Biological Station, Michigan, USA - KBS M5-4 metaG | ecosystem: Host-associated > Plants > Roots > Rhizosphere > Soil | place: Michigan...
CCGCCCGCCGACGGCGTCTTGCCGCCGGTCGGGACAGCGACGAGCTCGCCCCCCGGATGGCCGGCGAGCCGCTGGTTGAATGCCAGCTCGAGGCCGCTCGTCCCTGTCGGGCTCCCCGCCGGGAACCCGAGCTTCGTGAGCTCGGGCTCCTGCTCGGGTTTGGGCGTGGAGACGGTCCCGGCGACTGCGGTGGCGGCGCCTGCGAGGGGCGAGGTCCGGGCGTCGGCCGGGCCCTCGGCCAGCGGCGTTCCGTCCTTCGCCAGGATCGGAGCACGCTTGGGGACGATCGTGTGGCGGACGAGTCGCTCGTTCGGCCGGAGCCCCGGAAAGACGAGGTCGGGCGACCAATCGACCTTGCCGCCGTCGAGCGGCAGCGCCAGCTCCCGCGTGACGTTCCCGAATGCGTTCGTGTGGAGGGTGACCGGCACCACGGCCCCCGAGCCCGAGTCCGAATCCGACACCTCCCCGGTGTCGACCCGCTGGATCGTCGCGGTCTTCTCGGCATCCTCGTAGTCGGCAGTGAAGCTCTTCAACGAATATTGGCGCGCGGCAGCGTCGGAGATCTCCGCGTACATGCCGGAGAAGCTCCGGCTCTGCCAGGCGTCGGCAAACCTGTCGGCGCCGGCCAGGTCAGTGCCTCCTGCACCCCTGATCAGACCGGCCGCGAACGCCGCCAAGGCCAGCAAGGCGATCGGTAGCGCTCGCGTGAAAAGACGACGCCTCCGGGTCGCCTCGGAACTCATATTGCTCAAGCGGGTAGAACGTTAGCCGCCAATGAACTACGTCGACCTAATCATCGCGGTCTTCGCGGTCGCCTTCGCGGTGATCGGTTACGAGCGTGGACTGGTCGCAAGCGCCCTCCCACTGGCCGGGTTCGTTCTCGGAGCCATCCTGGGCGGACGGCTCGGCCCCGCGCTCCTCTCGCAGGGCGGTGAGTCTCCCTATGCGCCGCTGATCACGGTCGTATGCGGGTTGCTGGTCGGAACCGCGTTCGCGGTCCTGATGGAGGGCGTCGCCGAGGCGGTGCGGACGCGGGTGCTGCCCCGAGGGGTGGTGGTGCGCCGCATCGACGGGGTCGCGGGGGCGCTGCTGCTCGGTGCCCTGGGGCTGCTGCTCGCCTGGGCATTCGGCGCTGCGGCGCTGAACGTGCCGGGGCCCGGCGAGCGGGGAGTCCGCGACCAACTTCAGCAATCGACGATCCTCAGCACCCTCAACGGCGTCCTCCCGCCGAGCGGGCCGATCCTCAACCTCCTCCGGCACATCGACCCGGTTCCCGCGGTGACGGGCCCCGAGGCGAAGGTGGGGCCACCGGAGCCCGCGATCGCCCATGACGCGGGGGTGAGGCGCGCCGGGGCGAGCGTGGTGAAGGTGCTCGGCTCGGCGTGCGGGCTCGGGGTCGAGGGGTCCGGCTGGGTGGCGGGCCCCGACCTGGTGGTGACCAACGCCCACGTCGTCGCGGGCGAGGACAACACGACCGTGACGACCCGGACGGGCACCGAGCTGAGCGCGACGGCGGTGCACTACGACACCCACGACGACCTTGCGATCCTGCACGTGGATGGCCTCGGCCTGCGGCCGCTGAGCATCGTGCCGGAGCCTTCGTCCGGCACCGCCGGCGCCGTGCTCGGCTACCCGGAGAACGGCCCGTTCCACGTGGCCCCCGCGAGGGCCGGCACGACCGAGACGGTCATCAGCCAGGACTCCTACGGCCGCGGCCCCACTCAGCGACGGATGACCCCGTTCCGCGGCCAGGTGCGGAGCGGCAACTCCGGCGGCCCGGTCGTCGACGGCTCGGGCCACGTTCTCACGACGGTGTTCGCGTCGGCCAAGGACAAGGGGCCGCCCGGCGGGCTCGGCGTCCCCAACGACGTCGTCAGCCAGGCGCTGCAGGGTCCGCTTCGCTCGACCGGGACGGGGCCGTGTGCTGCGTAGCCCACCCGAGCCCTTCTGTAGTCTGGATCGAGGGTGGAATCAGGGGTTTCGCAAGCCGAGCGCCAGCGGCCCCGGCCGCGGGGAAAGCCGGTGCGCGTGTCCCCGGATTTCCATCAGGCAGTGGAGTTCATCGGCAAGCGATGGACCGGCGCCATCCTCTGGGCCCTCTCGGAGCGGGCTCACTACTACGCCGAGCTGACCCAGGTCGTCCCCGGGCTGTCGGACCGCTTGTTGTCGCGCCGGCTTCGCGAGCTCGAGTCGGAGGGGCTGGTGGAGCGAAGCGTGCACGCCGGGACGCCCGCGCGCGTCTCGTACGCGCTCACGGACAAGGGCAAGGCGCTGCGCCCTGCCATCCGCGAGCTGCGGGCTTGGGCGCAGCGCTGGAACGGCACCCACTCCTGATCCGATCTACCAGTCCCGAGGGTTCCCCGATGGGATCTCGTCCCGGACGAGGACGGCCTCGACCACCTCGACCGGAGGCGGGCCGGTCGTCTCGTGGAAGAGGTTGAGCTGGTCGGCTCCGAGAGTGCCGAACGCGGTCTGCACCGCCCTTAGATAGGCGGCGAGGATGACGGCGCCCGACGGCAGGGTTGGGGCGAAGTTCTCGGACTTGGCGGTGAAGGTCACGACGCGGTCGAACGCCGCTGCGGCCTCGGCGGCAGCGGAGTCCGTGACGTCGATCCGGTCGTAGCGGATCTCGCGGACCGCAAGCCGGTCGAGCTCCGGCTCCGTGACCGCGAGCATGACCCCGTTCGGCCCGGCGCCGCCCGGGTCCGGCTCTAGGTTCAGGCCGACGCAGTGTGGCGGCACGACCCCGGTCCCGGCATCCGCGAAGGTCTTCTCGGTCGCGAGGTTGTCGCGCACCTGCGACCAGCGGCGGCGCCAGCCGGCGAGGCGCCCGATCGCGAGGGAGTCGATGGGACGACCGAGCGTTCGCTCGGCGCTCGTGGCGCTCACCAGCGACCCGTAGGCGAAGAGTGCGATCCGTTCGCTCACGACGCCCACTGCGGCTTCCACGCGGGCGCGCCGCACAGGCGCGCCGCCGCGGGACAGCCGTGGCACAACGATCGGTGGGGAGAGGCGGTGCGCGCGAAGTCGCCGTCGCGGATCCGCAGGATCAACCCCTCCAGCCGCTCGCGCGCCGCGCGGATGCCGTCCTCGTCGTAGCGCTCGAGAACGGTCCGATCCGGCTCCTCCAGAAAGCAGTACGCGGCGCGCACCGGAGCCGATCGGCCGCTCGCCCGGTGCACCGCCAGGGCGTAGAGGTCGCGCTGCGTCTCGTACCGGCTCGCCAGCTCGGCCGGGTCGGCGCCGTCGACCGCGTCCGTCTTGTAGTCGACGACGAGCGGGCCCTCCTGCGTGTCGGCCAGCAGGTCGATCTTCCCGCGGACGATCGCGCCGCCGAGCTCGAGCATGAATGGAACCTCCGGTCGCAGGCGCGCCCCGCTGGAGGCAAGCTCCGAGCGCACGCCGGACCGGAGCCAGTTCTCCACCAGGCTCGCGACCCGCTCAGTCGCATCCCGGTCGCCGGCCAGGCCCTCGCGGGCAACGACGCGTTCGAGCTCCGCCGACTGGACCGCGTCCCAGGACTGCCGGGCGGCGGCCTCCAGGAGTGCGTGCACGGCGTTGCCGACCGCCAGCGAGCGCTCGCGTGGGCCGAGCTCCGGGTCCAGGAGCTCGTCGCTCTCGGGTTCGTCCGGAGCGCTCGGCTCGCCGTTCTGTGCCGGACGATCGAGGGGCGAAGCGAGGCCGAGAACCCGCTCGGCGTAGAAGCGATACCCGCAGTCGGCATACCGCGCCAGCGCCGAGTAGGAGAGATGCCCGGCACCCGCGCGGCGGGGCGACTCCGGCAGCAGAGGCTCCCTCGGCTCGATTGGGTCCTGCGGCGCCGGCGCCTCGGCGTCGTGCCGAGCCCGCAGCTCGGCTGCGCGCTCGGGGCCGGCGCGCTGGATGCGGATCCGGACCCGTGGCTCCGGACCGCCCGCCTCGCCTCCACCCACCGCGGGGGCCCGCGGGAGGGCAACGTCGCCGTCTTCGCCCGACCAGCCGCGCGCGTGCAATGCCGGTAGGAGGAGCTGAAGAGCGGTGTGCGAGCCCCGCAGCGACTCGGGCGACTCGTCGGCGGGGAGCCGGCACCTGCCACTGAGTATCAGGCGCTCCTGTGCACGGCTCGCCGCGACGTACACGAGCCGCAGGGCCTCCTCCACCTCCGCGTCGGCCTCGGAGTCGCCGAGCTCGACCAGCTCCCAGAGCCGCAGCGGCTCGGCCGCGGCGACCGGGACGCGCATTCCGAACCGGGCCCCGCCCGGGTCTCCCACCTGGCCCGAAAGCCGCCCGACGACCAGGTCGGGATGGGCGAAGGCGGCACCCAGCCCGCGGCCCATGTCGGCGACCGCGACGACGGGGAACTCGAGGCCCTTGGCCGCGTGAACGGTCATCACGCGAACCCCGTCGTGCCCCTCGACCCGCAGCGCGGCCATCCCCTCTCGCTCGTCCCGGCTGGTCCGCTCCTCCGCGAAGTCGAGGAAGCCCCGGAGGTCGCGGCCGTCGTGCTCTTCGTACTCGGCCGCGAGCCGCATCAGCTTCCGCAGGTTCGCCATGCGCTGCTCGCCGCCCCGCATCGCGAGGATCGCGATGTCGTAGCCGAAGGCCGTGATTACGCGGTCGATGAGCGAGTCCAGGGGACGCAACGGGGCCTCCGCGCGCAGCTCGGCGAGCACCCGGCGAAAATGCTCCAGGCGCTCGACATCGCCGTCGGGAAGGTCGTCAGGCCACTCGCCCTCCCTCACGGTCGGCCAGACATGGCGGGGGCCTCCGTCCGGATGACGGGCGGCGTCACGCAGAAGCCACAGGGCGTCCGCCGACACGCCGCAGGCGGGGGAGGCAAGCGCCCCGAACAGGAGCTCGTCGTCGAGCGGATTCGCGACGACCCCAAGCAGCCGCAGCGCGTCCTCCACCTGCTGCTGGGACCAGTAGCCGCGCCCGCCGACCACGTACGGAGCCAGGCCGGCCCGGTCGAGCGCGTCCTCGAACGCGTCCACGTGGGTGAACGCGCGCAGCAGGACGACCATGTCGCCTCGGTCGACGCCCGCGTCCTGGAGCTCCCGCAGGCGCTCCGCGAGGAAGCGTGCCTCGGCCACGTATGACTGGCCCTTCTCCCCGGGCGGTGGCTCGAGCTCGACGTCGTCCGCCGTCCAGCCCTTTCCAGACCGGTCATCGGACGTCTCCGTTATCAGGAGCTCGGTTGCGGGACCTCCGCCCAGAGGCTCGCCGTCGGTCTCGAGCCCTGCCTCGAGCGGCGGGAAGGACTCGCCGAACATCACGTCGCCGAGGAAGTCGACCGCTGCGAGGACCTCGGGCCGCGACCGGAAGTTGCCGCGGAGCGGGAGCTCGTCCATCTCCTCGTCGGCGCCCGCGGCGGCTCGCTGCTCGCGGAACACGTCGAGGTCGGCGTGGCGAAACCGATAGATCGATTGGTACTCGTCCCCGACGACGAAGAGCCGCGTCTCGGGGCCGCGGAGGGCGTTGATCAGCTCGAGCTGGACACGGTTCGTGTCCTGGAACTCGTCCACCATCAGATGGGTGAAGCGGGTCCGCCACGCCTCGGCCACGGGGCCGGAGCCGCTCAAGAGCTCCAGGGCGCGGAGCTCGAGATCCGCGAAGTCGGCGCCCGAGCGCTCCGCCTTGAGCTTTCTGTAGCCGTCGTCGTACGCGGCGAGCAGCGCGGAGAATGTGGCCAGGCCCTCAACGGCGCGCCGCTCCTCGAGCGGAGTGAGCTGCGGGGTCTCGTCCTTCTCCTTGACGGATCGCACGGGCGGGCCGGGGTCAGGCAGGCGCGGCGGATCGACGCCCTGGCTGCGCAGCTGTTCGTGGACGCCAACGACGAGGTCGCGAAGGCGCGTCAGCCAGAAGGCCGCGACGAACCGGGTCGCCGGCTCGCCCTCGCGCCCCACAACCTCCTCGACCGCCGCCGAAAAGGCCCGTTCGCGAAGGCGTGACGCCTCGGAGTCGTCGAGGACCCGGAACCGCGGATCCATGTGCGCCGCGACCGGGTGGGCGGCGAGCACCCGGCGGCAGAAGCCATGGATGGTCGTGATCCAGGCTCGCTCGCCCTCCCGCGCTGCGCGCGCGATGTCGCGGGCCTGCTCGAGGTCGCCGCGCTCGGCGGCCGCGTGGGCGCGCTCGATCAACCGACGCCGAACCCGCTGTCGCAGCTCGGCGGCGGCCCGCTCGGTGAACGTGAACGCCAGGATCTCCTCGGGACCCAGACCGTCCTCAGTGACGGAGTCGCAGTAGCGCTCGACCAGCACGCCGGTCTTCCCGGAGCCCGCTCCGGCCTCAGTGAAGACGTCACGATCCCGGCACGCGATCGCGTCACGCTGCGCGGGGGTGGGGGCAAAGACCTCGGGCGGCCGCTCCGGATCGGGCTCGGCGTCGAGGAGGGCGAGTTGCCCCGGCGGGGCGCCGGTCACGATCCGTTGCCCCCGTTCCCGTTGCCGCCTCCATCGTCCGAGCCGACCGCGCGCTCGAGTCGACAGATCGGCTGGTACTGACACCAGCTCGGGCACTCTCCGCCGTTGGGGTCGCGGCCGATGGCACCGCGGCGCATCGCGGCGGCCCGTTCCCGCGCGGTCTCAACGCCGGCCTCCACCGTCTCCTCGACCTGGTCGAGGTTCATGAAGTCGGGTTTCTTGAGGTCGAGCCCCTCGGTGGTGTCGCCGCCGGCGACGAAGCCGCGGGGCTTCGGGTCCCTCGATCCCCCGAGCTGGTAGTAGAGCCCGCCGAGGGGCTCGATCCCCCATTGGTCGCGGATCGCCCGCGCGTAGAGCTGGAGCTGGAGCTTGCCCGCCTCGGCCAGCTTCGCGCCCGAGGTCACCTTCGAAGACGTCTTGTAGTCGTAGACGACCCCGAAGCGCTCGTCGGGGGTGACGTCGACGCGATCGATCATCCCGTGGAGCGCCAGGTCGCCGAGGTGGAGGGCCGGCTTCCTGGCGTCTTCTCCATTCCCGAACGAGGCCTCGAGGAGGAGGGGGCGCAGAGTCGTCTCGCTGCGGCTCTCACGCTCGAGGAGCCGTTCGATCTGCGCTCGCATGCGCGCGAGAGCGATGCCGGCCAGAGGCCGGTCGGCCTCGAGGCCGTACCCCGCGGCCGCCTCGGCAAGGAGCTCGAGTGCCCGCGCCCGCCACCGGTCCAGGTCGCTGGGGCGCGGGATGCGATCGTCTCCCGGCGGATCGCGGTAGAGGCGCTCGAGCACCTCGTGGACGATCGACCCGGTCGTGAGGGCTTCCGGCTGGGGGTCAAGCCGCTGCGGCTTCAGCTCGTGGTCGACGAACCAGCGATAGGGGCACTCGATCCACTTCTCGATCGTGCCGGCGCCCACGGGATTGCGCTCGGCCAGCTCCGCCAGCACCCGGGGACTCACGAGCGGCCCGGGCAGGACCGGGTCGAAGCGCGGGCCGACGGCCGCCAGCGCCCGGTCGAGTGCGCCGCGGCTGGGAGCGTCCTCAGGCGCGAACACGACGCGATCCAGCCCATGGACCTGCTTCAGGCGAGCCTCGGCGTCCTCCGCGTCCGGGGCGAGCAGGTCGAGCACGTCGTCCACGAACGGAGAGCGCGCCGCCGGGCGCCCCTCCTCGTCCGAGCTCCTCCACGAGAGCCAGAGCCGCTCGGTCGGTCGGGCGACGCACGCGTGGAACAGGTACCGCTCCTCGAGCGCAGGATCCCGGCGCGTCAGCGCGCCGATGCCCAGCCGCCGGCGCCGCTCCTCGCCGAGGAGCGGGTCGACAACCTCGGGTCCAGGAAACTCGCCGTCCTGGAGCGATGCCAGGAACAGGTGACGGGCGCGGGCGGCGCGCACCCGGTAGGGGCTCAGAACCCGTACGCGGCCGTCGGTGGGCCCGCGCCACAGCGGCACGCGGACGTCCTCGAGCGCCTCGAGCGCCTCGGCCGGCGCCGGGGGATCGCATCCCGGAAGCCGCTCCAGGTCCGCCAGCTCCTCGAGGGTCGAGGCGGCGGCCTCCGCAGCGCGAACCTCCAGCGGCTCGAACGGGACCTCCCCGCTCGGCCGGTCGCCGGCGAGATCCACGGGCTCCTCGCCGGCGTGCGGATCCTCGGCGAGCCGGCGGGCGGCCGCCGCGAGCTCGCGCAGCCACGCCGCGGGCTGGCGTGCCTCACGGATCCGGGCGACGTCCCGTTGCGACCCCTTCCATCCCTCCATGGCCTCGGTCGCGGTGCGGATGGCCTCGCGGCGCGCCCGACGCTCCACGTCGTCGGCGATCGACTGAGGCTCGTTCCCGGGCCTCGCCCGGAGGAACTCCAGCAGGTCGTCCGCCCCTGCATCCGGCGACGAGCACCGGCCGAGCGCGACGACGCCCTGCCCCACCGCGGTGTGGGGGAGCGGAACGGATGCCTCGACGGCGACGGGGACTCTCAACCCGCCGAGCACCTGGTCGTAGAGCGCGCCTCGCGCCTCGGGCCGGCGCAGCACCACCACGATGTCGTCGGGAGCCACTCCCCGGGCGAGCAGAGTCGCGATCTCCCCGGCCACCGCCTCGGCCTCGCCGCGCTCGCCCCCGCATTCCAGGAGCGCGAGCCCGCCGTCGGGCTCGACCCGCGTCTCCGTCACCTCGAACAGGCCGCGGTCGAGCTCGCGGAGCGTCGCGCTCGCGGTATAGGTGGGGTCGAAGGGCAGCTGCTCCACGGTGTCCGCCGCGAGCTCGTCCGTGAGGCGGGCGAGGAGCCCGGCGCGAGCGGCAAGGGCATCGTTGTCCTCGTAGTTGACGGCAACGGTCACCTCGGCCGCGGCGCCCAGAGCGCTCAGCAGGTCGAGCTGCTCCTCGGTCAGGTCGTCGAACCCGTAGACGAGGACGGGCCTCGCTCCCCAGGAGTCGGGTCGCTCGCGCAGGCTGCTCGCGACCGCCGCCGCAGCCGAATGGGCGTCGTCGCGGCCGGCGCCCTCTCGCCGCTCGCGATAGGCGGCGTACAGGCCCGCGAGCTCGGCTTCGTACTCGCCGTCGTCGAGCTCGCGGGCCGCCGCGGCGAGGTCCTCGGGCGCCACGAGGGCCGCCTGGAGCTCGGAGAGCAGGCGGTCGAGGGCGGGGGCGAAGCCCGGCTGTCGCCGGGACGCGGCCAGGATCCGCAGCTCGGCGTCCCGAGCGACCGAGCGGACCAGGGCGAGACGCTGGGCCTCGGTGAGCAACGGTCGGACCGGAGCTCCGGTCGCCGCGGCGATCTCATCGGTGAGGCGGTGGAAGGTCTGGATTGCCGCGCCGAGCAGCGCGCCGCCCTCGGAGACCAGCTCGCGCTCGAACCTGGCCGCGTCATCGGCCGTCGGCACGACCAGCACCGGCTCGCGATCCAGGGACTCTCCGAGGCGGGCGCGGATCGCCCCAGCGCGACCCGAGTTCGGCGGTCCGTAGATGACGGAAATCGGCATCCCGCCCAGCATAGGTCTGCGTACGGCGCCGTCCCGGCGGCCAGGACGCTGGTTCCGTCGGATGCCGGGTCTATCTTCGCGACGTCATGCCCCTGTGCTTCATCGATCCCGCCGACGCCATCCGCGCGATCGCCGATTCGGTCGGCCGCGAGGCGCGCCGCCAGCTCCTCGGGGAGGCCGTTCGCGCCTGGGTCGACGAGATTCCCGATGACGAGCTTGACGCCCACTACGCCCGTGCGATCTCGGAGCTCGATGAACACGACATCTCGATGCTCGCCGCGTGGCACGCATCCATGGATGTGGGCCATCCGGTCCCAAACCGCGACTTCCTGATGGGCGCATTCCCGTCATTGGGCCAGCACCGTCGCGAGGCCCTGAAGCTCGCCGCCGGGTTCCGCGGCGAGGAGGCAGTGGATCGCGGCGTCACCGAGGAGCGCGCTCTGGAGACGGTGCTCGACTGGCTCTCGCCTCCTCGCCTCATGGAGCTCGCCGCCGAGGCGCTCGAGCTCTACGTCTGGGACCGCGCCGGCTCGGACAACTAGAGCGCTAACGTTCGGAGGGCATGGAGGCGGACCCTGCGTTTCTGCGTGGGCTGACTCAGTCCAGGTTCTCCCGCCGTCGGTTCGTGCGGGCAGGCGCGACGGCAGCCGCCGTGGCCGGTTTCGGATCGGCGCTCTCGGCCTGCGGGATCGCGGGCACCCGGGACACCGGCGCGCCCGCCGGCTTCGACTGGGCCTCGTGGTGGGCGAGGCAGCAAAAGCACGGCGTGCTCGACTGGGCTAACTGGCCCCTCTACATCGACACCTCGCACGGCAGCCATCCCTCGCTTGAGTTGTTCACGAAGCAGACGGGGATCCAGGTCAACTACAAGCCGGTGATCCAGGACAACGCCTCGTTCTTCTCGCAGATCAGCCCGGTCCTCCAGGAGAAGCAGGGGATCGGCTACGACCTGATCGTCATCACCGACGGCTGGGAGCTGACCCAGATGATCGCCAACAGCTGGCTGATCCCGCTCGACCATTCGCGGATCCCCAACTTCGCCCGGTACGCGGGGCCGATCGCGCGGCACCCCGTCTTCGACCCGAGGAACCGCTACACGGTCACCTGGCAGGCCGGGATCACGGGCATCGGCTACGACCCGCGCATGACCGGCAGGGAGATCACGAGCGTCAAGGACCTCTGGGACCCCGCCTTCAAGGGCAAGGTGGGAATGATGTCCGACAACACCGAGCTTGGGAGCGTGGGGATGCTCGCGCTCGGGATCGATCCGGCGAAATCGACCCCGGCCGACTGGAAGCGCGCTGCCACGCTCCTGACCAAGCAGCGCGACGAGGGGATCGTCCGCCAGTACTACGACCAGAGCTACATCAAGGCGCTCGAGGACGGCGACACCTGGATCACGCAGGCGTGGTCAGGAGACATCTTCCAGGCCAACTACTCGGGCTTCGGGCACCTCAAGTTCGTGATCCCGAAGGAGGGGGGGATGCTCTGGCACGACAACTGCATGATTCCGCTGCACGCGCAGAACCCGGTCGACGCGCTGGAGTGGGTCGACTTCTACTACCAGCCGAAGATCGAGGCGATGATCGAGGACTGGGTCAACTACCTCTGCCCGGTGCCGGCGGCCCAGCCCAAGATCGCGAACGGGCTCGACGACCCGTCCGTGGCCAACAGCCCGCTCGTCTTCCCGTCGGCTGCGGACATGAGCCGCCTACGCGGCTACTACGACTTCAAGGGCATCGACGACCACGACGAGTGGACCTCGATCTTCGACCCGGTGATCCAGTCGTGAGCGCGCGCGTCGCAAGGCTGCGGCGCACCGCGATCCCATACGTGCTCGAGCTTCCCGGCGGCGCCTGGGTCGTCTTCTTCTTCGTCGTGCCCCTCGCGGCGATCCTCTCCGTCTCCCTGATGACGGGGAACTCCATCGACGGCTACACGCTCACGTGGAACTTCCACATCTACCCCGACGTCATCGATCAGTACTCGACCCAGTTCGTTCGCTCCTTCTACTACGGACTGGCGTCGACGGCGATCGCGCTCGTCGTGATGTACCCGGTCGCGTACTGGATCGCGTTCCACGGCGGGCGGCACAAATCGACTCTGCTCCTGGTGATCCTGCTGCCGTTCTTCGTCTCGTTCGTGATCCGGATCCTCACCTGGCAGTTCATCCTCGCCGACCAGGGGATCGTGCTCGGGACGCTGAAGGACATCGGCCTTTTGCCGAGCGGCTTCCACGTGCTCTCCACTCCTGCCGCGGTGATCGCCGGGCTGACCTACGACGCGCTGCCGTTCATGGCCCTGCCGATCTACGTCGCGCTCGAGAACATCGACCGCACTCACATCGAGGCGGCGGCGGACCTCGGCGCGAGCCGCTTCGAGCAGTTCCTGAGGGTCGTACTCCCGCTGTCGGCGCCCGGCGTCTACGCGGGAATCCTCCTGGTAGCCATCACCAACATCGGCGATTACGTGAGCGCGGCGATCCTGGGCGGCCCGAGCACGACGATGATCGGGAACATCATCCAGACGCAGTACGTGCAGAACGCGAACTACCCG
>Ga0105245_10004807_pt1 | contig 11921 bp, 8 predicted proteins | sample KBSM54metaG_FD_81523 | JGI IMG/M metagenome (GOLD analysis project Ga0105245, IMG submission 81523) | Miscanthus rhizosphere microbial communities from Kellogg Biological Station, Michigan, USA - KBS M5-4 metaG | ecosystem: Host-associated > Plants > Roots > Rhizosphere > Soil | place: Michigan...
GGCTGGAAGAGCTCGAACGCCGGCATGATGTCGCGAATGATAGCCATATATTCAAGTCTCCTAAATGTGAGCCGTCAGGCCCTCTTCCATGGGGTGCCCAGCTTCGAGAGAAGCCAGAATTGTATCTGCCATTACCGGAGCGCGGCGGAAAACGTCGTCTCCCAAAGCGTCGGAGAGCGCGTTCAGAATCGCCATGCAACCAGCGCCAACCGGGGGCTCGCCGATACCGCGCGCGCCAATCGGAGTTTCAGGATCGGGAATGTTAACCGCATCCCACTTCATGTCCACTGGAACATCGAGGATGGTAGGCGGACGGTTATGGTGGAATCGCTTGGCCAGCGGCACTCCATAGTGCTGGTCATAAACCCACTTTTGACCCAGCGCGTGGCCGATGCCGAGCACCGAGCGGCCGAGAACCTGGCCGCCGAGAGCGTGGGGGTGAAGGACGGTTCCCACGTCGGCAACTGCCATGTAGTCTTTGATGACATACTTGCCGGTCTCGAGATCCACTTCGACCTCAGCAAAACCAGCGACGAAAGAGTGGGTCAGGCCATCGCGCGGCATGGTGTCGCGAGCGACTGCCAACAATCCCTGCCCGGCCAGTGCGGTGGCCGAAGCCGCCGTCATTTTGTTGATGCCCTTGGGCAGCTCGTGACCGTCGTAGATACCGCCGAGTTCGATGGCCCGCTTGGCAGCCTGCGCCAGGCTCATGCCAGCGCCGCCTCCCTTGCGGAACACGCGCTCACCGGCGACCACGTAATCGTCCGGCTTCCCGCCCAGATCCTTGGCCGCGATCTGCTGCAGCTTCTGGATGCCGTCGGTAGCGGTGATGTACGCCGCGCGCGTCATCGCGTGGGTAGTTTGGCTTCCGCCCGAGGGACAGGCCCAGGGGAGATTGCGACTGGTGTGGCCCCAGGTGACTTCAACTTTTTCCCACGGCATGCCGAGCATTTCAGCCGCGACGCGATTGCAATCGTGCACGGATTCCGTACCCAGGTTGCCGATGCCGCTCTGGACATACATGCGTCCATCCGGCTTAATCACAAACAATCCGTCGAATCCGATGGACCCGCCGACGAAGGCGCTGGTGGCGACGCCGATACCGCGTACTTTGGTGCCGCTGCGCTTCACTTGTTTCTTGCGATCATCCCAGGCGAACAACTCACGCCCGCGGTCCAGTGCTTCGCGGATGAAGCTGCTGGTGATATACGGCCGCTTCCCGCGTACCGGAGGGCCAACCTCGGCCTTGCCGGTGGGGGAATTGATCTTGTGAATCTCCACGGCGTCGATGTTTAGCTTGCGCGCCGCCTTGGATAGGACCGGCTCCATCATAACGATGCCCTGGAATCCGCCCGGCTGGCTTTGCGAAACGCGGGGCGAAGTGTTTGTGATCACACTGACACCGCGCATGCGCATGGCCGGCGGTTGATACATCAGCGAAGCGATGCGCCCGGACGTCATGCCATCGCCCTGCGCGTCATATGATCCGTTGTCGCAGACCGTATACATATCGATGGCGGTGATGCGGCCATCCTTGGTGAACCCGACCTTCATGCGGCCATGCACGCTGGGGCGCGCGCGTCCGATATTGTGTTCTTCTTCGCGGCTGATCCGCATCATCACCGGAGCGCCCACCTTCTTCGAAAGGATGCACGGGATGATTGCCGAAATCGAACTGGTGATCTTACTTCCGAATCCACCACCGGTGTACTCGCTGATCACCACGACGTCATCCGGACTCTTGATATTCGGGCCTAACCAGCGCGCGATCGCGGGGACGGTTTGCGCCGTGCTCTGGGTGCCGGTGTGAACGTAAACCTTCCCGTTCTGCCAGTACGCCATGGTGGTGCGGGTTTCGAGCGGCTGGTGGCTGGTATTGGGCGAAACGAAAGTCTCATCCAGGACCAAGTCGGCTTTCTTCAGTCCCGCTTCCCAGTCGCCGAACGACCATTCCTCGGCGGGCTTGCCCATGGGCATCTGCCCATCTTTGGCGGCGGCGAAATCTTCTTCAGTCCACTTCAGTTCCTGGACCTGCGCCGGAGGCGGCAGTGGTGGCGGCTGGCCGGGGACTGCCTTCGGCGTATCCGGACGAATCCAGACATTGCCCTGCACGCGTGCGTTCGGGCCGCCGGGACGCAGACTTACGAAGGGATCGACCACATGCGGGAGTCGCTCATAAGTAATGTGAATCTTCTCGATGGCTTCGGCGCAAGTCAATTCGTCGACGGCGCATACCGCGAGAATCGGCTCGCCCTGATACATGGGCTCCATCGTCAAGCTGCGGTCCGCCAGCTTGTTAGCCGGAATGACCTGGCCCAAATCCGTCATGCCGTCGGCGGGAGCCGGAAGATCGTCCGCCGTCAGAATGCCTTTTACGCCTGGCATCGCCAGAGCTTCGGAAGCATCGATGCTGACCACGCGAGCATGCGGCATCGGGCTCAGCAGCAATCTGGCAAACAGCATGCCGTCGACACGATAATCCTCGGCGTACTTTGCCTTCCCGGTTACTTTCGCGACCAAGTCTGGAGTCTGGTAATTCTTTCCAACCAGCTTGTGGGTAGATTCGATCGGAGTCGTCTTGGCTGCCGGCATGTTAGCTTACCTTCCTTAGGTTCTCGGCGCCCTTCATCAGAGCGGTGAGGATCTTGTCGTAGTCCTGACACCGGCATAAGTTGCCGGACACGCCATGGGCCAGTTCAGCCCGGGACGGCGAGGGGTTCACTTTCAGAAATCCGACCGTCGCCATTACAAAGCCCGGCATACAGAAGGCGCACTGGAAGCCCTGTTCGTCTACCACGCCTTGTTGGACCGGGTGGAGCTTGCCGTCTGCACTGGCCAGACCTTCGATGGTGACGATGTTCTTGCCGCGCGTGGTGTGGGTCAGGATCGAGCACGAATAGTGGGGCACGTCGTCGATCAGGACGGTGCATGCGCCGCATTCCGAGCGGTCGCAGCCCAGCTTCGAACCGGTGAGACCAAGTTTATAGCGCAACGTGGTGTTCAGGGTTTCCTGCTTCATCACGTCTACGCGCCGCTGCTGTCCATTGACGTTGAGAGTAACCAGGCGCTCGACGGAGCCTGCCGCCGACTGTTGCGCCCGCACGGTGGACGTGCGGAACAGGTAAGCGCCAGACGATGAAACGGCACCTGCCGCAATCACGCCTTTTATCGCACTGCGTCTAGAGATCCCTTTAGGGGTGTCTTCCATATTATTCTTATCCGCCATAATTTAGATCACCTCGATGGTCGCACAGCTTAGGCCGTGCAACGCGGTTACGTGAATCGTGTTTATGCAAGTCATGCTTCGTGCGAACCCGTTCGTGCGAAACAATGTTACGCGATCCGATGTCATGCCGTCAACAATCGAATGGCCAGTATCGGTGAAACTAGAACAGCTTGCCAAAGGGCGCTGGTAAGTCACAAAATTAGTCGGCTTCAATACGGGAACAATTATACACCCTGAGAAAATAGCCGCAAGGGGGGCTGGAAAAGATTTAGATCCCATCGAGACGGTAGGTTACGGAAGAGGTTAGAACCCGCCGCTAAGACCCTTTGGGTTGACCCAGGACCTCTTCGTCGACGCTTAAGGACCAATCCAAATTCTCGGACGTGATCACCAGGTAATAGAAGCGGGGATCTTCGGTAACATACGCGATACCCTTGCCGTTGCCGTTGTTTTCGAAACCCAGGGCAATGGGACGTCCGCTGACCGCACTATTCACCATAACCAGCAGCTTTCCGGTACTGGGATTGGTGTCTCCCTTAGATTCCCACTTGATACGCCATTGCGTGGCCTCGATATTAAAGGACTCGGTCTGAGTGCTACCGCGGCCCGAAAAGTCGGTGATATGGCGCCAGCCGACCAGGGGTTCCTTGGGTTTCGCGGGGGCGGAGTCGCAGGCTGAGAGGAAAAGTCCTGGAACCAGCAGGGCCGTCGCAAGGGCGAACTTAAGAGCGGTGCCGCGACGGGGTGTGTTTTGAATCATGAAAGCGGGCTCTCTCTTATGATAATCCGGCCTGCGCAGGGCGCGTGCAGAAATCTAGTGCTCGACGCTCGAAGTGTCCATCTCGTCCTCTCGGACCCGGACGGCTGCGCGTTGCGCATTGCGATCCCGCACAAAGCCGGTTACGAACCAAGCTACGCCGCCACCGATGACGATGAACATGAGCCATCGCAAGACGCTGGCCCAAAGGGCGGCGTCGAAAACCGGCGTTTCGAAGTGATACTTGCTGAGCACCGCCCAGCGGTCCATCATCCAATGCCATGCGGTGTGCGCCACGAGCGCGGACAAAATGATCGTGCCGGTGCGTTCCGGCACCGCGAACCGGAACAGAAGCTCGAGCGCGGGGATCAGCATCGCCAGCACCAGCAACTGGCCTAGCTCGACGCCGATGTTGAATGATAGCAGCGAGGTCAGCATATGCGATCCCGCCAGTTGCAGCGTCTGGCGGAGCGCAAAGGAGAATCCGAAGCCGTGCACCAGTCCGAAGCCGAAGGCGATCATCCAGCGGCGTTTCACGCTGGCGCCGCCGACGATATTTTCGAGCGCCATGTAGACGATGGAGACAGCGATCAACGTTTCGATCAGGGGGGGGAACCAGGAAGCGTCGGGCGCCAGGTTGTACGCCGAAGCGATCAACGTGATGGAGTGCGCGACGGTGAACGCGGTCACCACTGGGATCAATCCACGGAATTTTCGGAACGGGATCACCAGGCAAAACAGGAACAGCAGATGGTCGGTTCCGTCCAGAATATGCCTGAACCCGAAGCCGACGAATCTGCCGGCTGCCTGATACCACCGCGGGTCCAGCCTGACCAGTCCGGGATCGCTGGTGAATTCGAACGCGCGAATGGTTCCGTTGGGCAGCACGTAGCTGAGCACGGTCACCACATTGAGTCCCAGCCGGTTCAACCCGCCGGGCGAAATGGAAAATCTGGATTGATCCGAATGGATGGGATAGTCGAAGAGGACGTCCAACATCACCTGATCCCAGAACACATTGTTATCGAGTTCCGGGCCGGCGACGTGGGCCATGGCTGCGTCGTAGGACGTAAAGGATCGGTCCGAGGGCAGCGACAAGAGCACCTTGGCCACGCGCGGTTTGGGCAGGACGGTATTGTTTTCGTACAGGTCTATGAAGTCGGAGATCCACAACGTGGCGGCGTCGGGCAGTAGCGGGCCGGTGCGCTCGATATCCAGAAAGCCTTCCTGGCCGCGGACCGGGAAGTCGACGTCGCGCATGGCCTTCAGGGGCACCCGGACCAGCAAATGCAGCCGGTCGCCGGCGGGTTTGAGAAACGCCTGGACGGTTACGTCGTTCGGGATGTCGTGAGCGCTCGCGAAGCCTGGAGTGAAGAGCAGGGCGGCGGCGACGGCGGCGACCGAATGGCGTGAGAGATCAAACCTCATACTTCTCGCTCATGATCCGAGCGCCACTATTTTACTTGGCGGCGCCTTCCTTCGGCACGTGGAAGGAAATGATCACCAGCGTGTCCTCGATCTCGGTGAACGAATGCGGTGTGTTTTCCGGAACCAGGAACCAAGCGCCTTTCGAGATATGCTGCGCAGTGCCGCCGTCGACGGCGCTGCCCTGCCGGTTCGCGGCGTTGGTCCGGTGCTCGTCACGGAGGTGTCCCCCCATGGTTAACTTGGCGGCGCCTTGGACCACGTAGATGATTTCTTTGTCCTGCTCGTGAACGTTGGGAGGAGTATCGATTCCGTGCACGCGGTATTCCAGGTTCGCGTGATACGGAGGGAAGTTCCACAGCGGCTGCACGAAGTTCCCCTGATCGGGTTTGCGCTCGGCCTTCGCTTTGGCGACCATGCCGGACAACTTGTCCGCATTGAAGAACACATCGAAGGGCGCCTGGGCGCTCAACGCGGCGGCGGACACCAGCAGGGCCGCGGCTCCCAACAGTATCTTGCTTGAAACTCGCATGTTTTTCTCCTCAGGTAAGTGTATCAGCGATCGCGTCGGCGGTTCGCTACAAAACGAAACCGGGGGCCTGATGAGCCCCCGGAGTGCGTTGACGAAATAGATTCTTGCGAAAAGTTGCCGCTACTTCTTGGACGGCCAGGGCACACCCTGGTCAGCTTTGGCTGGCCCCATGCCCTTATATTCGAACTTCTGGACACGCTGCCCACGATAGGTTTCCGTGGTAAAGATGTTGCCCTTGGAATCGGTGGCGATGCTGTGCACGGCATAAAATTGGCCGGGCTGACGTCCGCCATCGCCGAAGGAGCTGACCACCTGCAGGGTTTGACGATCCAGTATGTTGATCCGCTCGTTGGCGCCATCGGCAACATACAAGAATTGCTGTTGAGGATCTTTGGAGAAGGCCACGTCCCAAACCGATCCGTCGCCCAGCGTGTTCTTGTCGAAGAACGCTTCTTTCACAAAGGTTCCGTCGGTCTTGAACACTTGCATACGGTCGTTCACGCGATCGCAGACGTAGACGAAACCATCGTCGGAGACGTCGGCGCAGTGTACCGGGTTGCGGAACTGCTGCGCGATCGGCGCCTTCGGATCGTAATTGCCGAGGTTGGTGTCGTCGGGTTTTTTACCGTACGCGCCCCAGTAGCGCTTGAACTTGCCGCTGGTAGCGTCGAACACGATGACGCGGCGATTTCCGTAGCCGTCGGCAACGTACAATTCATCGGTCTTCTTATCGATGAAGAGTTTGGCCGGCAGGCGGAGGTTCGCGGTGTCGTTGCTGCCTTTGCTCATGCCGGGTTTGCCGATCTGCAGCAGGAATTTTCCGTCCTGTGTGAACTTGAGAACCTGATTATCGTGATAGTAGCCGCCCGCCGCAGTCTGATCTTCCATCGGCGTGCCTTCCTTCTTCTTGGCGGCGCCCGGAGGTGTGCCGCGGCCATTACCGCCGATCCAGACGTTCCCCTTGTAATCGACAGTAATCCCGTGGTTCGACAGCGGCCAGTCATAGCCTTGGCCGGGTCCACCCCAGTGATTCAAGAGATTGCCTTCTTCGTCGAATTCGAGCACCGGCGGGGCGGCGATGCAGCACCGGGCGCTGTTCGTGGCCAAGTAGGTTTCCTTGGCTTCGAGCGAGCCGGCGCGATGGATGATCCAGATGTGATCGTTCGAATCCACCGATACGCCGATGGTGTTCCCGATCACCCAATGGTTCGGCAGCGGTTTCGGCCACATCGGATTGACTTCAAATCTGGGCGCTTGTCCGCCGGCGGCCGCGGCCACCGCGCGCTTCTGGAGCACAGCGGAGCCGACACCTAGCGCCGCGACGACTGCAACCAGGCCTGCTCCCACTTTGAGCTTATGCGTCATAACTGATCTCCCTTCGTGCATGCTGCCGTTCTTGTTCTAAAGAACCTTCGACACTATACACGATTTTGCCGGCCGGAGCCAGCACCTGTTTTGGCGCCTGTCGCTAACACCTGCTCTGTTCGCTGCAAGGAGCACGAACTCCTCGCCGGGAGTTCCGATCAGAACACGTACTTCAAAGCGAACTGCATGATTCGCCCAGCGCTCGCAGCCTGAATCTGGCCGAACGCCGACGAGTGGAGATTGCTAACCGGGTTGGAGTAGTTGACATTGTTCAGCAGGTTGAAGAACTCGAAACGCAACTCAACACGCTGGCGTTCGCGAATGGGAAAGTAGCGGCTCAGGTTGGCATCCATATCGAAAAAAGACGGCCCTTGCAGTGAGTTGAAGCCCGCGTTTCCATAGGTGCCGGGTAGGTTGGGCACGAATGCGGAAGCGTTCAGCCAGACCAGCGAGTTGGTGTTGCGAACGTACGGATTGCCAATCACGTTGGGCCGATCCTGACCAATGGCGGTTAGGGAGGCATCCACACCCATCGTCGGGTTGAACACAAAGCCGCTGTGGGCACTTACGTTGAAGGAAAGCGACCAGTTCCCCAAGAGCCAGTTTTCTCCGCGGTTGTGGAATTTGGGGCTCTCGGCGACCACGGAATTGACCAGGTTGTGACGCAAGTCTGAGTCGCAGGGGCCATAGTCAGCGTTGCGGTTGTAAGGATTCTGAAAGTAGTCTGACCCCAGGGCAATGCGGTTGGCAAGCGTCTCGGAGTCCGACAGGCAATGCGAGTAAGTGTACACCGAAAGCAGCGTGTAATGCTTAGCGAAGCGATGTTGCAGCGACAACCGCAAGGCATTGTAGTTGGTATTGACGCCATCATTCATGGTAGTGACGTATGAGTAGTAAGCGCCCGTGGTGGGGTTGGTCAGATACAAGAGGCGCCGTTGGGCGGTATTGTTTACAGTTGACTTCCCTGGGATGTAAGTCGCCGGGTTCCCGTCGTCGGAAGTCCTTAAATGAGTGGCCTTATTCCCCATGTAAGCTGCCGATGCCAGCCAGTTGCCTCCCAATTGCCGCTCCAAACTCAGATTCCACTGCTGCATGTACATATGGTGCAGATTCTGGGGCAAGGTGATATAAGTTCCGCCCGGGCTGAACGTCGCGTTCGCCGGCGGCGGGTTGGGCGAAGGAAAGGGATTTCCTCCCGGTATGCCCAGGTACGGGTTGGCGAAGCCCCCTGCCGGAGCCGTCAGAGCGACTGTACTGCCCCAGGGCGAGGAGGTCGCGAAATCGCCGTCCGTATATGATTCGGGCAGATCGAAGAACATGCCGTAGGAGACGCGAACACTTTGCTTCCCATCCCCTCTCGGGTCCCAGGCGGCGCCGATCCGAGGCGCGAAATCCACGTAGCTGCCATTGGTAAGGGCCGGCGAAATTCCCTGATCGCCGTAGAATAATAATCCCGGAGGGGCGTTGGTAAAGACCGTCGATTTTTGCCCGGCGATGAAGTTGGCCAGATTGAAATTTACACCGCGGTTGTGTATGTCATGCTCGGGAAGCGACGGCTCCCAACGCACGCCCACATGCACGCTCAAGTTCTTCGCTAACTGAAAATCATCCTGGGCATACACTCCCCAATATGTTTCACGCAGGGCAATGTTATTCGGATTGCCTTGGGAAAGAAGGCTGGGCCTGCCCAGCATGAAATCGGCCAGCCCACTATTGCTGAGCGAACCATTGAAAGTCCATTCCCCGTTAGAGACCGAGATGTTGTTTATATCCATCTGTATCGCCATATAGTCGACGCCAAACGACAGATGGTGCCGCCCGCGCACGATGTCCAGATCGTCGGCAGCCTGGAATTGGTTGCGTCCAAACAACGCCGGGGCGTTAGACCCTCCTCCCACCGCAAAGAAATTGGTCACGGTCAGGTCGATAAAGTGAGGATCGACATTGGTCATGTTGACGCCGAGGGCGGCCGGATTGGGCATATCGGGCGATACCGAGCGATTCATGAAGAGCCGCGCGGCGGTGGCATGAACAGCATTAAAAACCGTGGGACTAAAAATATACTGGTCTCCGAAAGTAAGTGTCTGATCTCGCTCATCCAACCCGGATCTGGTGGTAGTTAGAATATTGTTCGTGTAGAAAACCGGGTCGGCGTAGTCGGTGATGAAATAACGCCCGTAGAACGTATGCTTCGCATTTTGCACCCAATCCATCCGGCCCACGAATTGATTCTCATTGTTGGGACTCGGAATGCCATAAACCAGCTTGCCGCACCCCGTTGGATCGGTAGAGACGGGAATCAGTTTCGCTAGATTGAGGATGGGGGTACTGAACCGGCCGACGGGGATCTGATTATTCGCGAACGGCGTCCCATTGCTTGGGTCAATCAACTGCACGCGCTTGCCGTTGGACTGGCAATTCGCCGATTCGATCGTGCTGAAATCGCCATTCAGAACGGCTTGCGTGGGTACGAAAGAAATCGTTTGCGGCGGCGCAGTCCTCTCCCTAGTTGCCTGGAAACCGCCAAAAATGAATAGCTTGTCCTTCCTGATCGGGCCGCCGACGGTGCCGCCGTATTGATTGCGACGCAAAGAGTCCTGCGTGGCCGCGAAGGTGTTGCGCGCGTTGAAGTCTCCATTGCGGACGAACTCGAAGAGATCGCCGTGAATCGAGTTCGTACCCGACTTGGTGACGGCGTTGATAACCGCGCCGGGATGCAGACCGTAACGGGCCGGAACGCCGTTGGTTTGCACGCTGAATTCCTGCAACGCGTCGGGCATGGGGAATGGCAGGTTAACGTTCGAATGCGAGTCATTATTGTCGCCGCCATCCAGCAGATAATTGTTGCCGTTCTCCTGACCGCCGGAAACGGAAACCGGGCTAGTGGTGGGGTAATCGTGACTGGTGGCGACGCGGCCCGCCGCATTGGGGGCGACGGTGGCGCCTCCGGAGAGCAGGATCAAATCGGTGGCTTGACGCCCGTTCAAGGGGAGATCGATAATGCGCCGCTGGTCCACGACTTCGGAAATCGTGGTGTCCTGCGTCTGCACCATGGCCGCATCCGCGGTCACCTGGACCTGTTGCGTTAGAGATCCCACCTGGAGCGAGACGTTGACCTGGACGTTGTTCGCCACCTGGAGGATAATCCCGGATTGAGTATATGGACTAAAGTTCGGCGCCGAGACCTGCAAGGTGTACGGTCCCACGGGCAGGTTCGGAAGCACATAGGAACCCGAGCTATTACTGGTGGTCGAGACCGTCTGGCTTGTATCCGTTTGGGTAGCCTTGACGATGGCGCCAGCAACCGATGCGCCCGTCGAATCAGTGACTACTCCGTGTATCTGAGCGTTAGCGACGGCCTGTGCCCATACGGCAGCCGGAGTTACTAACAGCAGAATAGACGCAGAGATATAGCGTGCAACTCTCATTTTTGAAGCCCCTTTAATTCCCGAGAAGCCATTTTCGGGATCGGGTGGAGTATACAGGCCCATGAGTGACGGAGTCAATACGACAATTGGCAGACCTGGTTTGGCGCGTTACTGGAGGTGACCCGGTTAGGAAAGCGTGGGCGACTCCGTCACCCTATTTCGATTGCAGGTAATCGAGGACGGCGTCTATGTCCGAAGAGGTCAATTTTTTCGCGAAGGAGGGCATGAGTTTGCCGCCCACTCGTATTTTTCCGGCGATCAGAGTGCGCTCGGGTTTGGCGTTGCTCTGCGGCATCTTGTCGCGCTGGAACAGATGATAGAAACTCGGCCCCAGCTTGTTCGAGTTTCCGGCTTCGACCGCGTGACAAACTACACAATTCTCGCGATAGATGGCTTGCCCGATTTTCAGGCGGTTCTTTTCCCACGGAACCGGACGGAGAACGACAGGCGCAGCCGGCTTGTCCAGGCTGGGCGCGCCGCCGACCGTCGAGCCAGTCTTCTTCCCCGATCCATCGTCTTTCTTGCCGAAATTCGCAGTGAGGTAATCCAGGATTTCCGCGAACTGCGCTTCAGTCCCATCGGCACCGTTGTTTTTCATGTTCGCGATCACCTCTATCCAGCCACTGCGGGTATTGCGCAAGTTGGTGGTGGTTTCGGCATCGTGGCAGGAGGTGCAAATGGTCTTGAAAGTGTCGCGCCCTTTTCCCGCGGGGAGATCCTGCGCGGTTAGCGCCGGGGCCAACATCGCAATGGCGACGGCAGCCGGCAGGTGAACGCGGGCGATGGCGGAAAAAACTCTCACGCCACCTCCTTGCGCGCAATGTCAGTGCCGCCCGCACTGTCGAGAATCTGGCGCACGCGAGTTACGTGAGGATCGAAGCAGCGGACACGCAGGCACATCACTCCTGGCAGCACCGTCGGCACGGGAATGCTTTTGTCGCGCTTCCGCAGCAGGCCGCTTTCCCACAGAAACCAACCAAACGTCGCCAGCACCGATCCCAGCATCGTCGTCTCATAAGTAATGACGCCGGTGCCCCAGAACGAGAAGACCGGCATACCACCCGTGATCAGGCGGTAATTGTGCTGCGCAGCGTAGACGCCGGCGGTTGCCAGTCCTCCGGTTATGATCGCACCCATGACTGCCACCAGCGACATTCGGCTGGGCCGGTCCAAAATTCCGTGGCGAAA
>Ga0105245_10004812_pt1 | contig 11908 bp, 10 predicted proteins | sample KBSM54metaG_FD_81523 | JGI IMG/M metagenome (GOLD analysis project Ga0105245, IMG submission 81523) | Miscanthus rhizosphere microbial communities from Kellogg Biological Station, Michigan, USA - KBS M5-4 metaG | ecosystem: Host-associated > Plants > Roots > Rhizosphere > Soil | place...
CTCGTGGCGCTCCTACGAACACGTCCTCCCGCTGCTCCTACCGTCGGTGCGCGCCATCGCGGTTTCGCCACGCGGACACGGTGACTCCGACAAGCCGTCCGGCGGCTACGCAGTGGAGGACCTGGCTGCCGACGTGGTGCCGTTCCTCGATGCCTTGGGAATCGAACGAGCGGTCCTCGCCGGCCATTCGGGTTCGTGTCCCGTCGTCCGCAGGGTCGCGATCGACCATCCCGAACGGGTGGCCGCGCTGGTGCTCGAAGCGTCGCCGACGACGCTGCGGGGCGAAGCCGGGTTGCAAGAGTTCGTCAACTCCATCGTCTCGGGGCTGACCGACCCGGTCGATCCGGCCCTCGCGCGCTCGTTCGTGACCGACACTTCGTCAGACTTCCTCGAGCCGGCGTTCCTCGAGCAGCTCGTCGCCGAGGTCCTCAAGGTGCCGGCGCGCGTGTGGCGGGAGATGTTCGCCGGGCTGCTGGGCTACGACGACACCGGCCTGCTGCACCAGATCCGCACGCCGACGCTCTTGATCTGGGGCGACCGCGATTCGATCGTGCGGCGCGACATGCAGGCCGTGCTCACCGAGCGCATCCCCGACGCGACGTTGGTCGTGTACGCGGGCATCGGACACACCCCGCGGTGGGAGGACCCGCCGCGATTCGCATCCGACGTGGCCGCCTTCGTCAGCGGGCTCCCCACGGGAATCGGCTGACCGACCGCCGGCGTCGGGCGGTGTGTCACCCGCGCCGCCGGTTCGCTCGTCTGTCTGTGTGGTGGGGCCACTCCGGTCCCTCGACACGGAGAGGATTGCCATGAGATTCCGACCCCTGATCGGGGCCCTCGCCGCGGCCAGTGCACTGGGCACCGTCGCGGCCGTGAGCTCGTCCGGCGCGGCCGGCGCGCACGAGCGCTGGGCCCACGCGACGTTGCGTTCCGCCGACGGGACACGCATCGGGACCGTCACGTTCGCCGACGAGCGGCACTCCGACGAGACCGAGATCACGGTGCAGCTCCGTCGGTCGAGCACGCTCGCCGGCTTCCACGGTCTGCACATCCACGCCAACGACGTGAGCGGCAACGGCGACGGATGCATCGCCGACGCGACTCAGCCGTCGGCAACGTGGTTCGTCTCCGCCGACGGCCACTGGAAGCACGACCCGGCCGAGCTGCACGGCCAGCACGCCGGTGACCTGCCGAGCGTGTACGTGAACGCCGACGGTTCGGCGACGATCGAGTTCGACGTCGACAAGCTGACGCCGCGCGAAGTCGTCGGGCGAGCGGTCGTGCTCCACGCCGGACCGGACAACTTCGGCAACGTGCCCGTGGGCGCGGGCGCCGACCAGTACACGCCCGGCGCGACCGCGCTCGCCAAGACGCAAGCGACCGGGAACGCGGGCGACCGGTTCGCGTGCGGGGTGATCGGCTCGCACTGACACGGTCGAGCGCACTCGGCGGTCCGGCTTCAATGCCGGGCCGCCGGGGCGCGTCGCACCGAATCGGCGGTCAGGAACCTTTCGTGCTCGCGTATCCCGAGGGGCGGCCCTCGAGGATCACCGTCTTGGTCTCGAGGAACGGGTGCAGGCCCTCCGTGCCGCCTTCCCGGCCGATGCCGGACTGCTTGAACCCGCCGAACGCGATGCCGAAGTCGGTGCGGAACGCGTTGTGGCCGACCGTGCCCGAGCGCAGTTGTCCCGCAACCGCTCGCGCGCGGTCGACGTCGTTCGTGAACACCGAAGCGTTCAGCCCGTAGATCGTGTCGTTCGCGACCTTGATCATCTGCTGCTCACCGTCGGCCGGGATCACGCTGAGCACCGGGCCGAAGATCTCTTCCTGCGCGATCGTCGAGGCGTTGTCGACGTTGCCGAACACCGTTGGCTCGACGTACCAGCCCCGGTCGAGATGCTCGGGACGCTTTCCGCCGGTCGCGAGCGTTGCGCCTTCGGCGATCCCCTTGGCGATGTAGCCCTCCACCCGATCGCGCTGCCGCTCGGCGACGAGCGGGCCCATTCCGGTCGAAGCCTCGAACGGATCCCCCACTTGCACCTGCGCGAACGCAGCCGCGAGCGCGTCGACCATCTCGTCGTGCCGGTTGCGATTCACGACGACGCGCGTGAGCGATGAGCAGACCTGACCGGAGAGGAACGTCTCCGCGGAGGCGATCGCGCCCGCGGCCGTCGCGATGTCCATGTCGTCGAGGATCACCGCGGCCGACTTGCCACCGAGCTCGAGGGTGCAGCGGGCGATGCGCTCCCCGCACAGCGACGCGATCCGCCGGCCGGCCACGGTCGAGCCCGTGAACGTGATCTTGTCGACGCCGGGGTTGGTGACCAGCAACTCGGAGACCGCGCGGTCGGCCGTGACGACGTTCAGCACGCCCGGTGGGAGCCCGGCTGCTTCCGCCGCCTCGGCGAGGAGGTAGCCCACACCGGGGGCTTCCGGCGACGACTTGAGGATCACCGTGCACCCCGCGATCAGGGCCGGTCCGACCTTGTAACCGATGAGCCCGACCGGCGCGTTCCACGGGATGATCGCCCCGACGACGCCGACCGGCTCGCGCACGAGGAGCCCGAACTCGCCGCCCAACGTCGGCTGTGCCGGCTCTTCCCATGGGAACGAGTCAGCGAGGCCCGCGTAGTACTCGAATGTTTTCGTCGTGCCGTACACGCCGTACTTCGCGATGCGGTGCAGCACACCCGACTCGCGGGGCCAGATCTCACCCACCAGGTCGGCGCGCTCGCCCAGCTTCGCGGCGAGGGCCCGCATGTGCTCGGCGCGCTCCGCGTGCGTCATCCGCGGCCAGGGCCCTTCGTCGAAAGCCTGGCGGGCGGCCGCGACGGCGCGCGCCATGTCGGGCGCTTGCGCCTCGGCGACGCTGAAGTACAGCGTCTCGGTCGCCGAGTCGACCACATCGATCTTCGCGTTCGACGACGGCTCTACCCACTCGCCACCGATGAAGAATCGGTCGGCGTGCGCCAAGGGCACGACAACGTCGCTCGACAAGGCCATGATCTGATCCTCCCGCAGGGGTCGCCGGTCGGCGCCAGGATGCCAGGCCCGCCCCGTCGCAGCGAGTTCGTCGGCCTCGGCCGGCGATCCCGACCGCTTCCGGCCGGCCCGGCCCCGCGCACGGCTTTCGCGTCATGATCACGGGATGGCGGGCGAGCCGGCGTTCCGTACGGATCTCTACAAGGGGACCGCGGAGTACTACGACCGGTTCCGTCCGCCCTACCCGGCGGCGTTGCTCGACGATCTGGGCGACCGCGTTCCGCTCGACGATTCGAGCCGCGTGCTCGACCTCGCGTGCGGCACCGGACAGATCGCGTTCGCGCTGGCCGGCCGGGTCGACGAGGTGTTGGGGATCGACCAGGAGGCCGAGACGGTCGCGTTCGCGCAGGCGAAGGCGCGCACGCGCGGCGTTGCCAACGTCCGTTTCATCGCGGGCGCGGCCGAGACCACGGCACTCGAGGGCGACTTCGACCTCGTCGGCATCGGCAACGCGTTCCACCGGCTCGATCGCGACACGGTCGCGGCTCGTGTCGCCCCGCGTCTCCGGCCACGCGGGTGCGTCGCATTGCTATGGGGCGAGCCGCCGGGATTCGGCGACCAACCGTGGGAGCGCGTCATGCACGCGACAACCGAGCGGTGGGTCGACACGCTCGGCGTGCGTGATCGCGTCCCGGAAGGGTGGGAGGAGGCGATCGCGCGCGACCCGCATGCGGAGGTGTTCAGGCGCGTCGGGCTCACCTACGAAGGGTCGTTCGACTTCCCCGCCGTCGAGACGTGGACCGTCGAGTCGCTCATCGGGTTCGTCTACACAACGTCGTTCCTGAATCGGACGGTGCTCGGCGAACACGCCGACGCGTTCGAGCACGATCTCCGGGGACGACTGCTCGAGTGCCGCGCCGACGGCGTCTTCACCCAGGCCCCGACGTACCGCTACGAGCTCGCGCGCCGCATCGCCTGAGGAACGCGGTCGGCTCGGTCGCCGCGGCGGGCGGCGCGGATCACCCCGCCGCGACGACGTTGCCGTCGGCCCGGACGGCGATGACGTCGGGGCCACGCGCCGCGAGCGTCGCGACCTCGGCGCCGGCGTCGACGCGTTGGACCTCGCGGCCCGAGGCCCGGTCGAGCGCGACGAGCGCGTCGAACGTGGCGGTCCAGAGCCGGTCACCGGACACGATCAGCGGCACGCGCGCACCCCCCTGTGCGCGCGAATACGGACGGCCGGCGCGCAGGCCCGGTCCGAGCGCGGCTTGCCAACGGACGGTCCCGTCCTCGATGTCGTGCGCGGTGATCGCGCCGGTCGCGCTCCGCACGAACGCGAGGTCAGCGGCGTTCGCGAGCGCGACGGGCCAGGCGTCGTCGAGCGGGTGCTCCCAGCGCAGCGCGCCGTCATTGATGTCGTACGCCGCGATCCAACCCGGGGCCCGGGCCGCGAGCACCGCGTCGTCGGTGAGCACGGGCGTCACAGTGACGCCCGCGATGTCGCGACCGTCGTGCAACCAGCGCACCGCGCCCGTCTCCTGGTCGAGCACGGCGAGGTGCAGCTGGTCATTCGCGGCGCCGACAGCAACCGCGTCGCCTCGTGCCGCGACGCCGGCCCAGCTCGCCGCCCAGTCCGCCGCCGCGAGCTCGGTGCTCCAGCGCGGCGTGCCATCCGCCGCGTCGAACGCGTGCACGCTCATGGCGCTGCCGGCCAAGACGACGTCGCCCGCGACGACGGGAACGCCAAGGCACCACCGAATCGATGGATCGCCCAGCGCGCGCGTCCATCGGACCGTGCCGTCGCCCGCCTCGAGCGCGACCAGGCGCCCGCCGAGATCGAGCGCGAACACCAAGCCGGCGGCGCTCGCCGCGACACCGCCGCGTGCGGCAGCCGGCAGCTCGCGCGTCCATCCGTCGATCATCCGCACCGCGCCGGAGCCGTCGGCGTCTTCGATCGCGACGGCGAGCCCGCCCCGAACGACGGCCGCCGCGCCCGTGACCCGGCGCGCGGCGGTCGGCGCGTCGATCGTCTCCCACGCCGACCGCGCCCCATCGCCATCGACCTCGATCACGCGGTAGCCGCGCGGCGAATAGTCGATGCCGCCGAACCCGAGCGTCGAGCTGGTCCAGTGCCGCGCCGCGCCGTCGGTCCACACGCGCAAGCCGTGCCAGTGGCCGCTGATCGACGCGACGAGTCGCACCCCGCCGAAGCGCGACGCGTAGAACTCGCGGTCTTCCGGGAAGTGCGTGCACAACACCACCGGCATGCCGGCGGGCACCGCCGCGAGGTCGGCCGCGAGCCACCGGTCCTGCGGGTAGTCGTCGCCGTAGCGGCGGAGCCCTTCGCCGTCGTACGCAACGAAGTGCACCCCGCCCCATTGGAACGAGTAGTAGAGCGGCCCGATCACGTCGGCCCACGGAACCCGGCCCGACGCGGCCCGGCGCCAGTCTCCACCGAACACCTCGCGCTGAAACGCCTCGCCCGCGCTGAGCTCGCCGCGGTCTTCACGCGTCGCCCAGTCGGCGAAGAAGGCCTCGATCGCCTCGCGAGTGAGACACGAAAGATGGTCGTGGTTCCCGGGCACGCTCCCGACCGGCACGCCGAGACCGGCGATCGCGTCGCGGTACGCCTCGAGCTCCGCGACCTGGCCGTAGTCGGCCAGGTCGCCCGTCGCCATCACGAAGTCGGGGCGCACGCGTTGCACGATCAGCTCGAGATCGGCGCGTAGCTCTTGGTAGTTGGATTCGCCCGTGACCGCGATGCCGGCCGGCGCGGTCACGCCCGCTTCGATCATGGGCCGAAGCCGCGCGCCTTCGTCGACGGACACGTGCAGGTCGGTCACCTGCACGAAGCGACAGCCGTCGCGTGCCGGTTCCGCGCGCGGCTCCAACTCGAACCGGAGTGCGGCGGGCACGCCGCCGCGTAGGTCGGCGAACCATCCCGCTTCGAGCGCGCGGTGCGACGACGGCACCGTGACCCACACGAACTCCGCGTCGGCGCGGTCCGGAAGCACGAACGATCCGTCGGCCGCCGTCGGCGTGACCACCAAACCGTCGCTCACCGCGACCCCGGGAATCGCTTCTCCGCGGGCCCGGTCGATCACCACGCCGAACGGCACGCGGTCACCACCCGCCGATCAGTGCGCCGCGAGGTTGCGCAGCGCGAGTCGGGGCCCGAAGCGCGGCAGCGGCGGACCACCCGCGAGCAACAAGCGGCACACGCGGCCGCGCTGCCCGCGCCACGGCTCGAGGAGCTCGAGCATGCGCTCGTCGGTACCGCGTGCCTCGCCGGTGAGGGCGTTGCTCACGACGTGCTTGAGCCAGTAGTCGCCGACGCTGACTGCGTCGGGGTCGCCCAGCGCGACCATCGCGACTTCGTTCAGCGTCCACGGCCCGACGCCCGGCAGTGCGAGCAGGCGCCGGCGGACGTCGGTGAGGTCCTCGACGGCGGCGTCGCGGAAGCGGTGCGCGTACGACGCCGCGATCTGGATCGTGCGGGCCCGTCGCCGCTCGACGCCCCACCGGTGATAGGTCCACGACGGCGTCGACACCAACCACCGCGGTTCGGGGGGCAGGAACAACGCGGGCGCGTACGCACCGGCGGCGGGCGCGCGTCGTCCCGCCGCTCGCACCATCGCGCCGTGCGCGGCCATGGCCTCCCCGCCGATCACGCGTTGCGTGAGGACGATCGGGACGAGCGCCTCCATCACCGCACCGGTCCGTCCGACGCGCAGTCCGGGGAGCCGGTGCTCCAGCTCGGTCACCAGGGGGTGCGCGCCCGCGAGCGACGGCGGGTCGTCGTCGGCGCCGACCAGCGCGGGCACGGCGTCGAGCGCGCACGCCGCGCCCGGGCCCCACGCCCGCGCCGAGATCGTCTGCGCGTCGACGCTGCGCAGGTGCAGGGTCGCGGCGCCTGCGCCGGTCTCGGTGGCCCGCCACACCTCGGCCCGGCCGACGCGCACGCAGGGGTCTCGCCGGCCGCCGTGCTGCAACAACCCGAGCGTCAGGCCGAGGTCGACCGGTCGACGGGTCCGGAGCGTCCGTGTCTCCACGGAGGCGGAATCTACGCGGTGGCGCCGCGCGTCCTTCGCCGCGCTGGGGGGTGCGCACTCCGCACACCCCCCAACTGCGGCGATCCCTTCAGCGGGGGGTGAAGGGACCGAGTGCGACGCGGGAGCGTCACTCGAAACGCACCCCGGCGCACCCTTCCTCCCTGGGCGGGGGCCGTCAGGAGGGAGGACCGAAACCGCCGTTGAAGCCGGTGACGATGCTTCAGCGCGGCGTGGAAGTCAAGGTGCCGGGCGACAAAAATCTGCGAATAACGCGCCACCTACATGCACTATCTCGGACGCACGGATACCGGTTGACGGAAACTTTACTGAGTACGGTCAAGTACCAGGCACGGCCGGAGCGCTCGTCGGGTTGCCGCCACCGTGGTTGGCTTCGTTGATCAGTTGCGAAACCTGCCGCGCCGCATCTTCCGGCGGAATGCCGAGTCGCGCCGCGAGGTCGAGAAGCTCGCGCGCGTCGGCAGGATCGGACCGTTCGGCGGGGCGAGCGGCACGGCGGAAACGACGCATTCGTCGTCCTTAGAACTGGTGCCGGTACCACGATCGAGCGGGCCGCAACACGGCGGCGAGATCGCGGCCGGCACAGTGGGGGGTTACGAGCTTCGGGGAATTCTTACCATCGTCCGCGCAACGCGCGAAGGGTTTCCTCGATCTATTGCACCAACAGCGTAACCAGGACGCTGTGTTTCACGGCGCCGCTCATGCCCGTAAAACGCAAAGTGATCAAACCGGGCGCATCTTTGGTCGAAGTCGGGATCGCCACGGTCACGGTCCCGGATGCAGGCCCGGGATTGTGGGAGAACGCGACACGGTTCGCGAGGCGGCCGGCGGCGGCGAGCGTGATCGCATTCCTGGGCGATCCCATCGACTTGAGCGCGAGGGTGTATCGGGCGGTTTGGCCGCGTACGACCGTCGCACGCTTGGGGGTGGGGCGCATCGAGAAGTCGTTGACGTAAACCGTGATCGTCTTCTTGCGGGTGACATCACCCTGGAACCCGAAGACGGTGACCTTGTAGGTCCCGCCCGAATAGGCGTGCAGCGTGAGCGGCGTGGTCTGCCTCTCCGTGCCGATCGCGACCGGCGCGCGCCGGATGCTGGCGCTGAGACCGGCGTGCGGCGTGACCAACGTCGCGAGCTCGACGGTACCGCCGAAACCGTTCACCGGCGCGAGCGTGACCGTGCTCTTCGCGATCACGCCGGGCCTCATCGGGCCCGCGAGCTTCGCGGCGTTGATCGTGAAGTCGGGGTTCTGGATCGGCGGGAGGTCGATCGGTGACGGCGGTGGCGGCGAAGTTCCGGTTGCGGAGAACGCGGCCGCGGTGTTCGGCGTGCCGAGACCGGTCGGGCCGTCGTAGCCCGCGGTCGCGTCGCACACGTACGAGCCGCACGTGCCGTTGCTGCCGCTCGTCACGTCGTTGAGCGAGCCCGCGTACGTGTAGGGGTACGACGCGACGTCGGCGGTCGACGCGGGATTCTCGGCGAGCGCGTAGAACGCTGACACGATCGGTGCGGCGACGCTGGTGCCGCCGAACACCTCCCACCCGCCGTCGTCTCGGCTGAACACCCACACGCCGGTACTGGGATCGGCGACCGCGGCGACGTCGGCAACCGAGCGGCTCGAACAGCCGGAGTCGTGCTGCCACGCCGGCTTCGCTTCGAACGCGCTGCAACCACTCCCCGCGCCCGACCACGCCGTCTCGGTCGCGTCGCGGGTGCCGGTGCCGTTGTTCTGTACCAACGTGGTTCCGCCCGCCGCGACGGTCGCGGGCGCCGACGCGGGGTAGCTCAGCCCGAAGCCGGTGTCGCCGCTGCTGGCGACGATGGCGACGCCGGGGTGGTCGTACTCGGAATTGAACTGCTGCTCACCCGCGAACTCGTCGGCCCCGTAGCTGTTGCTCACGACATTGGCGCCGTGCGCGACCGCGGTGTTGACCGCGCGGCCGAGGCTCGTGATGAACGCGCTCGACGCCTCGACGACGAGGATGTGGCAGTACGGACAGATCGCGCTCACCATCTCGGCGTCGAGCGTCGTCTCGGTCGCCCACGACGGGTTGTAGGCGGGGTACTTCGTGCCACCGTTCTGGTCGATCTTCCGGAAACAGCCGTTCGCGGTGGTGCACGGCGGCAGCCCGAAGAACGAGCGGTAGAACGCGAGGTCGCTCTCGAGGTTGGGCGCGTCGAACGCGTCGACGATCGCAACCGTCTGGCCGAGGCCGCCGGCCGGCGGCGCGTTGTACGCCGAGCGCAGGAACGCGGGGTCGTACGCACCTTGGTTCCCGAGCGCGTCGGGCCGGGCCACGTCACCCGGTCGGACGAGCGCGCCCGGTTGCCGCGGCTCGGCACCAGCGCCGAACAGATCGGCGCGTGCGCGCGCCTGGCAGCGCGCCACGCCGGGAGCAACGGCGTCGCTACACACGTTCACGTCGACTTCGCCGTGATGGCCTCGGTGCAGCCGGTGCCCGGGCCCGCCGAGCCAGGATTTGGCGGCCGCGCGTCGGGTGCTCGGCGCGGCACCGCCGGGGACGGCGAACGCCGCGATGAGCACGCCGGCCAGTGCCGCCCCCAACGCCCCCCGCGCCATACGCGTCATCGGCTGTCCCCGCTCGTACACTCGACACGGTCGTTCGCGTCGTCAGTGCGTCCGCGAGCCGGGCCGAGATCCCCGAGATCGTACCGCCACTCTCCCGAGAGCCCTTTGCCCATCCCCGCAAACCTCCCCCCGAGGCGAGCCCCATGGTGACGGTTGGCTCGGTCGTGGCGTGGACAATGTCCGTCCGCGACCGCGGCGGGAGACCGCGATGAACCCGCGCCTCTATCTCGGCCTGGTTCCGTGGGTCGTGTTCGCGATCGTCGGCCGCGAGACCGTCGAAGGCGTCGCGTGGGGCGCGTTCGCCGCGCTCGCGGTCGCGCTCGTGATCGTCGGCGTGTCGGCGCGCAGCCGGTCGGTGAAGGACCTCGAGGTGTTCGCGGTCGGTCTGTTCGCGGCGCTGGCCGTGTGGGCCGTGTCGGATCAGCACAACCCGCTGGGCGTGCTCCAACGGTTCGACAGCGCGATCGCGGTCGGCGCGCTCGCGCTGTTCGCGGTCGTCTCGCTCGCCTTCCAGCCGTTCACCGAGCCGTACGCACGGGAAGTCGTGCAGCGCAAGTACTGGACCACCGCGCGCTTCAACCGGACCAACGTCGAGTTGAGCTTGTTGTGGGCGGTCGTGTTCGCCGCCACCGCGGCCTCGTTCGCGGCCGCCGGCGTCGTGCAGACGCGCCTCGGCACGACGCTGTTCGCGGGGTTGCTGCCGGTCGCGATCGTTTTGCTCGGCGCCGCCCAGGCGACGACGCGCTGGAACGACCAGTTCGACGGCGAGTCGATGGGGATCGACGCGCTGCTGAACCAGGGCGAGCTCTGGGACACCCGCGGCGGACAAGCGGGATAGTTCGGCTCTCTAACCATTCGATATCCTTACCGGCGTGACGCGCGCCGGATCTCCCGCCCCGGACGACGCCGCCCGGGCCCGGGCGGTGCGCGGGCTCGCGCTCGCGGCGCGGTCGCTGGAGCAGGCCGCGGGCGACCTGACGCTCGCCCAGTACCGGGTGCTGGCGTTCGTGGCGGCGGGCGCCGAGCGGTCGTCGCTCGTCGCGCGGGGGCTCGCGCTGGCCAAGCCCACGGTGACCGCCGCGGTCGACGGTCTGGTCGAGCGCACGCTGCTGACGCGCGAAGCCGTAGCCGGTGACCGGCGCTCGCTGCGACTCGCCGTGACGCCCGCGGGAGAAGCCGCTCTGCGCGACGCGGAGCGTTCGATGAGCGAGCGCCTCGACGAGATCCTCGCCTACGCCGGCGATCCCGAGACGTTGCACGCCGCGCTCTGCAGTCTCGACGACGCGGTCGCGGCGCGCATGCAGGCGCGCCGCCGGGTGCGCACGTGAGCGCGCCTGCGAGCGCAGCCAAGCGTCAAGGCTGGATCCGCCGACTCGTCGGCTACATGAAGCCGCACAAGAAGAACGCCTACATCGCGTTCGGTGTCGCCGCCGGCGGGCAGCTCATCCAGTCGCTCCTGCCCGTCGTGCAGAAGGTCGTCATCGACGACGTGATCACGCCGGCCGCGAAGCACGAACCCGGCAAGCCGCTCGCGCCGTGGCTCGCGCTGATGATCGTGATGGGCGCCCTCACATTCGTGTTCGCATACTTCCGCCGGTTCCGCGGCGGTCGCATCGCGCTCGACGTGCAGCACGACCTGCGCACTGCGGTGTTCCGTCAGCTGCAGCGGCTCGACTTCGCGAGCCACGACGAGCTGCAGACCGGCCAGCTCGTGAGCCGGGCGTCGTCCGATGTCGCGCTGCTGCAGGGCTTCCTGCAGTTCCTGCCGATCGGCGTCGCGAACATCCTGCTGTTCATCGTGTCGTTCGGCGCGATGCTGATCCTGTCGCCGCTGCTGTCGCTCGTGATGTTCGCGGTGTTCCCGTTGCTGCTCATCACCGCGATGCGCCTGCGCACCTCGGTGTTTCCCGCGAGCTGGGACGCCCAGCAGAAGGCGGGCGACGTCGCCAACGTGGTCGAAGAGGACGTCACCGGCGTGCGCGTCGTGAAGGGCTTCGGCCAGGAGCAGCGCGAGCTCGAGCGGCTGCAGGAGCGCTCGCGATCGATGTTCGCGTCGCGCGTCCGCCTCGTGAACATCCAGGCCCGCCTCCAGCCCGCGATGCAGACGATCCCGGCGCTGGGTCAGGTCGCGGTGCTCGCAGTCGGTGGCTGGCTCGCGTTGCACGGCCGCATCAGCCTCGGCACGTTCCTCGCGTTCTCGACGTACATGCTGCTGATCACGCCGCCGATCCGGCAGCTCGCCGCGATCCTCACCGTCGGCCAGCTC
>Ga0105245_10004813_pt1 | contig 11908 bp, 7 predicted proteins | sample KBSM54metaG_FD_81523 | JGI IMG/M metagenome (GOLD analysis project Ga0105245, IMG submission 81523) | Miscanthus rhizosphere microbial communities from Kellogg Biological Station, Michigan, USA - KBS M5-4 metaG | ecosystem: Host-associated > Plants > Roots > Rhizosphere > Soil | place: Michigan...
CTCCAAAACACTTCTAACTGGTAGCGGGCGAGGGACTTGAACCCCCATGACCTTGCGATCGGACGATTTTGAGCCGTCTGCGTCTGCCAGTTCCGCCAGCCCGCCACGAATTTTAGTATCCCACAGCGTCCGCCCAAATGAGCTGAGTACCGTGAGTACTTATGTAAGCCTCCTAGGCCGAAAATCCACTTGATCCCGCCGCGCAATGGGTGCATACTCAGCAGTCGGAACCAAAGTTAGAGTTGCCTGACGAGGTTCCTTGGAGGTTCGCTTGAAGCCCGGCCCCCTCACTATACTTGCGTTCGCTTTTACCGTCGGAGCCAACGCACAAACCTTGCCAAATCTGTTTCCCCTGCCTAACGGAAGCGGGATTCTGGAAACCTACAACCTGCACGATGCGCCCATCAGCCTGAAAGGAACTTTCTTTCAATCGATCGGAACCAATGGGAGATCGTGCTCTACCTGCCACCTTCCCGATCAGGGATGGTCCGTATCCGCAGCGGATATCCAGCGCCGCTTTTCCCAGTCGCGCGGGCTGGATCCCATCTTCCGCACCAACGATGGCTCAAACTGCGACCACAATATCGACACAGCCACGGCCGAAGGACGTCGCAAGGCCTACAGCCTGTTGCTCAGCCGGGGACTGATCCGCGTCTCTTTGAGCGTTCCTTCCAACGCCGAATTCACGGTGCAAAGCGCAAACAACCCATACGGATGCAGTGAAGCTGACGCCGTATCGGTCTACCGTCGTCCCCTGCCCGCCACCAATCTGAATGCTCTCACCACCCTGATGTGGGATGGACGCGAATCCTCTTTGCAAACCGGCACCACTCCCATCAACTCGGGGAATTATCCGTCGTCGTTGCTCGCGAACTTGGCCCATCAGGCCATGGACGCAACTACGGGTCACGCGCAAGGCGCGGTGCCTTCTGCTGCCCAGATCCAGGACATCGTGGACTTTGAGGCATCCTTGCGAACCACCCAGGCGTTCGCGAACGGCGTCGGTCGTCTGGACGCCGATGGTGCAGCCGGGGGCCCGGAGGCTTATGCCGCGCAGCCGTTCTTTGTCGGCATCAACGATTCCTTCCCGAAGAGCTTTGGCTTCAATCCAACAGGGGCGGATTTTGATTCGAAGGTCTTCAACTTGTTCGATGCCTGGAGCAACTCAAAACAGCCTCATCGGGCCAGCATCGCCCGCGGTCAAGCACTGTTCGCTTCGAAAGCGATCACCATATCCGGAGTCGCGGGAATAAACGATGTGGCCGGACTCCCGGCATCGTTCTCCGGCACCTGCGGAACCTGCCATGATTCTCCAAATGTGGGTAACCATTCGATCTCCGCGCCGTTAAATATCGGCGTCGCCGACGTCTTGAGCCCGCTGGATGTCAAATACCTTCCAGTGTTCACGCTGGTGAACAAATCCACCAACGCGGTGGTGCAGACCACCGATCCCGGCCGCGCGCTCATCACCGGCAAGTGGGCCGATATCGGAAAACTCAAGGGCCCCATTCTTCGCGGGCTGGCTGCGCGGGCGCCGTATTTTCACAACGGCTCCGCCAACACCCTGGAAGATGTGCTCGACTTCTACACCGGGCGCTTCCATGTGTTCTTTACGGATCAGGAGAAGACCGACTTGATCGCCTTCCTCAACGCCCTATAGGAGTAAAATCGTGCAATGGCGATTTACTCCTCCTGGGCGATTCTGATTCTTGCCGCCGCCGGCCTCCCCGTCACGGCGCAGTGCATCGATTACTCCAAGGATCCCGCCGGCTGCCAGCCATCCACCTTTGATACACCCATCGGCCAGATGCCTTCGGTGCGCGTGAATCGCGACGGCAAACTGGACCCGTCCTCTTCCGAAGAAGACGCCCGCGCCGGCGTCGCCAAGCTCGAAAAGGATCTCCACCTGTTCCGCAACATGGAGCATTTGCATTGGGTGCTCACCGTTCCCTCCGTCAAAGATCCGGCCACAGGAGCCTGGAAGGGCGGCGACCTCGATGCAGCCGGCGACGGTCGCGGCCTGGGGATTGCCGGCAGCTGCATCTTCACCGGCCATGGAAACGGAGCGGGCCGCAAGCATGCCATCAATATTTTCAAGATCCAGCCGAATCCCGAAAAGCAGCCGCCCGTTCAGGTCGGCGAAATCCCCGCAATGTTTGAAGGCAATCAGGGATTCGATGATCGTGAGCTTCGTTCGCTGGTCTACAAAACCTCCAAGGGCGAGGATCGCTACATTATGGTTCGGAACGCGGGGACCAACACCATCGGCCGCATGGAGACGTATCGCATCGATCCGAACACCTGCCTACCCATGGGCCAGAGCGAAATCACCGACTTCGGCGGACAATCGCACGAATTTTTCATGTGGCACGATCCGGCCAATTCCAACCGCATCCTCATCTACATGACGAATTGGACTTCCGGCCTGCCCGATCCCGATCATCCCGGATGGAAGACTCCCGATCTCACCGTCCTGGCTGTCACCGACGAGGACACCGGTGAAATGCTTCCCAAAGCCAAACCGCTGGCGACCTTCACGTTGCAGGAGGTGGGCGGTCCGCCGGTGAACGAAAAGCCCGATGCAACCGGCCTGTTCTCCGACGGCCGCTTCCTGGATTTCAGCGACTCCAAAAACCTGGCTGGCCGCGCCGCCAACTTCCAAAACAACGAACAGAATCGGTTTCATTCGTCATCCGTGACCGATGACGGCGAGCGCGTGTACGTCGCCGGCACCACCGCCGGATTCTACGTGCTCGATTCGGAGGCCGTCGCGCATCATCGAAATTCCGAACTGGCCGCGGGTACGGCCGGTTGCAACCAGCGTTCGACGATTGTTTCGGGCAGCGGCGCGATCGACCCCGCCAAGCTTCCCGCGCTGGCCAATGACTGCGTGCACATGGTGGTGAATAACGATCCCGGACTCAAGGCGTTCCTCGCATCCGCCGCCTCGCCGCAGGCCAAGGCCGAACGTTACCTGGTCCTGTTGACGCGCTCGCGCTTCGACGTCTATCCGCCTATCAATGCCACCCCCACCGGGACGCATAGCGCGGTGTTCGTGCCGAACCGGCCCGCACAGGTGAAGGGAAATACCAAGGGTCGTCCCGCCTACGTGTGGGTGACGGATGAGAACGGCGGATGCCCCCTGAACTACGCCCGCATGATTTCGGTGGAATCCGAGATCACGCCGATCATGGTGGGAGCTTTTTCCATTCCAGACAATCAGCTGGACGAATGCCTTACTCAGGCCATCACCGAGCCGAGCGGCGAGCGGCGCCAGCAGGTGGCCCAGCAAAATCACAATCCGACGGTGTTCAAGAATCTGGTGTTCAACACCTGGTATGGCCACGGACTGCGCGTGATCGATATCTCCATTCCGCAGACCCCGCGCGAAGTGGGCTACGCGATCACCGTTCCGCACGGCATCGCCCGCACCTATCCGGTGTTTAAGGACGGATTGATCTACTGGGTGGATAACAAGACCGGTTTGCACGTCGCCCGCTACACCGGCCCCCGCGCGAATGAACTACCCGGCGCGGGCACCGGCACCTACGAAGGCAACGCCACCAGCCCGCACCGCTGAGATTTGTGTCGTTCTTAGCGATACCCCGCCGCCTGCAGCTCGAACAGCTCCGCATAGCGGCCTCCCGCACGCAGCAATTCCTCATGCGTGCCGAGCTCCGTAATCCGCCCCTCGCCGATCACCGCAATCCTGTCCGCGATCCTCACCGTCGAAAACCGGTGCGAGATCACGATGCCGATGCGCCCCTTGAGATTCTCCTTCAGCTCAGCAAAGATCGCGGCCTCGGCCTCCGGATCCAGCGACGATGTCGGCTCGTCCAGAATCCAGATGTCGGCGTCGCGGTACATGATGCGCGCCAGCGCCAGCCGCTGCCACTCGCCGCCGGATAAATCATGGCCGCCTTCGAACAGTCTCCCGACTTTCGAATCCAGACCCTTCGGCATCTTCTTCAGCAGCCAGTCGCTGCGGGCATCCCGCAGCGCTTCCATCACGTGCTCATCATTTACCTCGCCGCCCGGCCGCCCCATCACCACGTTTTCACGTACCGATAATTCGTAACTCGCATAATCCTGAAACAGTACGCCGATCCGGCTGCGAAGCACCTCGGGATCCAGATCTTTGAGATCCACGCCGCCCACCCGCACCGTTCCTTTCTCCGCATCGTAGAAACGCAGCAGCAATTTCACCAGCGTGCTCTTCCCTGCTCCGTTCTCACCCACCAGCGCCATCAGTTCCCCGTGGCGAATATTCAGATTCAATCCCGCCACGGCCGGCTCCGTGCCGCCGGGATACTGGAACGTCACGTTGTCGAAATCGATTGAATCGATATGCCAGTCCGGCTTGGGATGCGGCTTGGCCGGCACGGGAATCAGCGGATCCATCGCCAGAAATGAAAAGTAGTCGTCCAGAAACGTTGTATGCTGATCCACCGACACAAACGTGCTCGAAATCTGGCCCAGCGTGCCGGCCACCGCCGTGAAAGCGCCGATCACCAGCACCACGCCTCCCGGACTAATCGTGCCCTCCACCCCGCGGATCGCGATGAACACATATGCGAGCGCCAGCGTGGTTCCGGCCACCAGCCCGGTCAGCATCGAGACGCGTGTGGCCGATCGGTACATTTGCTCGCGCTGCTGCATCAGGTACTCCGACACTTTGCGATGGCGTTCCAGCAGGTAGTCCGCCAGCACGTACGCCCGGATCTCCTTGGTCGTGCGCGGCTGCACCAGAAGATCCCCCAGATACCCGCGTTCGCGTTCCTCCGGAGTCTCTTTGTAGAAATATTCGTACAAACGCGACGTCATCCGGCGCTCCAGCACCAGCGACAATGCCGCCGCTACCAGAGCCAGCGCCACCAGCACCCAGTGCAGGCTTGCCAGCAGTCCCGCCATCAGAACGATCGTGACCATGTTTCCGGATAGTCCTAACACCGACCATGTGAGGTCGCCCGGCCTCCACGAAACGTCGCGCTTGGCGCGCGCCAGCCGGTCGTGCCAGTCGGAATTATCGAAGTGCCCCAGATCCACCTTGGAAGCTTTCGTCAGCAGACGCCGCTCCGCTTCCAGCTCCACTCGGCGGACGAAAAGATTCCGGCCGTATCCCGTGTACGCGCTCAAAGCGCGCTGCACCGTGGTCGCCAGCCACAGCCCGATCACAATCGGCAGCAGGTCCCTAAAGCCGATCGACTGCAAGCGCGCCTGCGCGATGCGATTGACCAGCGTCGCTCCCAGGTAAACCGAGATGGGAGGCATCGCGGCGCTCACCATCCCCAGCACCGAATACCGGATGAGCGATACCGGCGAGGCTGCCCAGGCCAGGCCCATGCCCTGCTTCAGGTTCTTCCTCACCCTCTGCGCGCGGCCTTGCATGTTTCTTAATTTGCCACACTCGCGGTCTCTTTACACTTTCTTGACACTCCGGCGGTCGATCTTTATGCGGCCCTGAGGCCTCCAATCCTAGCCTGGAATCGGTGGCACAGAATCTGGTTCGCACAAAGCTTCCCGCACTGGATCCCGCACGCGCTGGCGACGGCGGCAAACTCGATCTCAAAGTGATCTTCACGGACCTTCCCAGAACCGCGGCTGCGCTCGAAACCGCTCGCGCGATGGCCAGCGGACTCAGCGCGCGCATCACCGTGTTGGTGGCCCAGGTGGTTCCCTATCCGCTTCCTCTTGGCGCCCCTCCCGTTCCCGTGGAATTTACCCGAAGACTAATGGAGTCCGTCCCCGCCGATGAAAATACTACCGTCGAAATTCTTCTCTGCCGGGATCGCTATGAATCCCTGCATAACGCTCTGCCGGCGGATTCCGTGGTGATCGTGGGAGCCCGCAGACGGCACTGGTGGCCCTCGTGGGAGCGTAGACTGGCCCGGATTTTGCGGCATGAAGGCCGCCGGGTGCTGGTGATCGCGTTATGAACCCGACCTTGCCCGCAACGCCCGCTCCGGCAGCCTCCCCGACCTCGCAGACCACCAAGGTAGTTGTCGCCACCACCGTCGCACTCACCTTCATCACCGTCTGGCAGGCCGCGGCCGTTGTGCTGAATGACATGGCCTCCACCATGTACTACATCGGAGGCATCGCCGAACAAGCCATCGGAAAATCCGCACCCTGGATGGTTGTCGCCGTTATGCTCTTCAGCTACGCGGTGCGATCCGTATACATGGAAAGCTCCAGCATGTTCGTACGCGGCGGCGTCTACGTCGTCGTGCGCGACAGCATGGGCCACACGGTTGCGAAACTCTCCGTCGCAGCGCTGGTGGTGGATTATATTCTCACCGGGCCCATCAGCGTGGTCAGTGCGGGATTATACCTCGGCGCCCTCTTGAACGAAATGAGCCAGGCGCTGCATCTGACGTGGCGCACCAACGCCAACTGGTTCGCCGTGTTCTTCAGCGTCATCGTCACCATTTACTTTTGGTGGAGCAACATCAAGGGTGTGCCGGAATCCAGCACAAAGGCTCTGCACATCATGAAGATCACCACAGTCATGATCGTGATCCTTCTGATCTGGTGCGGAGTCACGCTATTCATTCACGGCGGAGCGCCTCTGCCTCCCCTGCCGACTGCGTCGAACATCCACCTGAATGAGACCTCGCTCGGCTGGCTGAACGGAACCTTCTGGGCGCAGTTGTCCTTTGTCGTCCTGATTGTCTCCTTCGGACACTCCATCCTCGCCATGAGCGGATTTGAAACGCTCGCCCAGGTGTATCGCGAGGTCGCCTATCCCAAACTCAAGAACCTGCGGCTTACCGCCAACATCGTATGCACGTACTGCCTGATCTGTACCGGCGTCATCTCGGTCCTGGCCGTCATGATCATTCCCGATGCGGTCCGCAGCATGTATTACGACAACCTGATCGGGGGCGTCGTCGAGAACCTGGTTGGACCGGTCGCCATCAAGCTGGCCTTCCACGTCTTCGTCGTAATCGTCGGCGTGCTGATTCTGGCCGGTGCGGTAAACACATCTCTGATCGGCGTCAACGGCGTACTGAACCGCGTCGCGGAGGACGGCGTACTTCTCGATTGGTTCCGCAAGCCCCACCGCCGCTTCGGAACCACCTACCGCATCCTCACGGTGATGGCCCTGTTGCAGATCATCACCATCATCCTCAGCCGCGGCGATATGCTGATCCTGGGTGAAGCCTACGCTTTCGGTGTCGTCTGGAGTTTTGCATTAAAAGCCTTAGGAGTATTGGTCCTCCGCTACCAGCGCCACGATCAGGAATACAAGTTCCCGTTCAATATCACGATACGTGGCATCGAGCTGCCCATCGGCCTGGCGGTCACTACCTCGATTCTTTTCCTCACCGCGATCGCGAATCTCTTCTCCAAGAAGATCGCGACCGCCTACGGCATCACCTTCACCATCATCCTGTACGTCTTATTTCTCGTATCCGAACGAGTGAACATGGGCAAGCGGCACGAGCACCACGCCGAGCTTGAACAGTTCAACCTGGATCATCAGTCCGAAATCAGCGCAGAAACCCTGCGCGCACGGCCGGGCAGCGTGCTGGTCGCGGTTCGCGATAGTAACCGGCTGTGGCACCTGAGTAAAGTGCTCGAGAAGACCAATCTTCGCCGCCACGATATCGTCGTCATGACTGTCCGGCCGATTTCCGCGGGCGCGGCCGAATATGAGCTCCAGGACCAGCAGCTCTTCGCCCGCGACGAACAAGCCCTGTTCTCGCAGGTCGTTTCCGTAGCGGAAAAAGAGGGTAAGAGCGTGGAACTCCTGGTGGTCCCGGCCATCGATCCGTTCGATGCCATGGTGCAAACCGCCGCGCGCCTCCAGGCTTCCAAGCTCGTCGTCGGCGTGTCCGCCCGCATGGCATCCGAGGAGCTTGCCCGCCGCATCGGCCTGGCCTGGGAAAAGCTGCCCGAGCCCCGCCAGGCGTTCTCGCTCGAAATCACCAACCCGGACCGCCCGTCCGTGTATGTGAACCTGGGACCTCATCCCCCGCGGCTCTGGCCGGAGGACGTCGATCGCCTGCATCGCATCTGGCTGCGGCTTTCAGGGCATGCGGATATCGGCTGCCGGCTCCATCATCGCGACGTCATCGGCGTTGCGCTGCGAAGACTGGAACACGATCTGGATGGAGTCCATCGCCACGAGATTCTGAATTCTCTGGAACGCGAAGCTCATAAACCCGACGAGACCTGATACTGTTGTCGGCGTGGCGGCAAATTACACGTTCCTCGCGTCACTCCTGTCTGCATCCGCTGTTTTACTGGCCGCGATCTCGCTCGGCATCACGATCACCACAGGGTACTTCCGCCCTCAAAGCGCCGTCGTGTGGATCGCCGGCAACCTGGTCCTCGGCAGCGCCGCGCTTTCCGTGATCGTCTTCTTTACCGGACGTTTCATCGCGATTTCCAAACCGCTCTTCGTCGCGATCTTTCTCGTCTGCCTGGCGTCCGGCCTGCTCCGGCTCCGCAAGAATCTTCCCGATTGGCGAATAGCTCCATCCGGCCTCAACCTATGGATACTCACCGCCATCGGAATGTTGTATTTCGCTCTCTACGTCTTCACCGCGAGCTTTCCCGAGACCAGTCCTGACGGCTCTTCCTACCACCTGGGATACTTGGCGCGCTACATCGCGGCCGGGCATATCTACAAGGTCGAGTCCAGCTTCTATCCGATGCTCTCCCAGGGATTCGAGATGCTGTACCTGCCGGCCCTGCTGTTCGGGGGAGGACCCGCCGCGGCGCTCTTCCACACTCTGTTTGTCAGCGTCATGCTGCTGCTCTTCGCAGGATTAGGCGAGGTGTTTCCGCTTTCGCCGCCCGAGCTCGCTGCCGCCGCCATCGTCTTTTATGTGGCCCCCGTGGTCGGCCGTACCGCCACCACGGCGTATGTCGATCCCGCAGCCGCATGCATCTGCCTCGCCGCGGTCTACTTCACCCTTCTCGCTTGCCGTGAACTGAAAACCGCGCATCTCATTTTCGCCGGAGTCTGCTGTTCGTTCGCCCTCAGCGTCAAACTGACCACGTTGCCCATCGTGCCGCTCTGCCTGCTCCTTTTGCTCATCAAAGCCCGCCCCGGCTGGAAACAAGTCTGCGCCTTCGTGGCAGCCGGCTTCGCGATGGAAGCCGTCTGGCTCGGCCGCGATTGGATCTGGTACGGCAATCCCATCATCCCGTTCGGCGACGGGCTGTTTCCCAATCCCTATGTCCACGCGAGCTTCGAGGCGGAATATAGGCAGGACTTGGCGCATTTCAACGGCCTCAGCCTCTCTTCCTCGTTATTTCTGGAAACCACCGTGCGCGGGTTTATTTCCCAGGGCATCATAGGACCCCTCTACCTGTTATTCCCCCTCGCCGCGATCGTTTTGATCCTGAAAAAGAAGTACCTCTGGCCTGCCGCGACCCTCCTCATGCTGTTCGCCTATCCACAGAATCTGGGAACCCGATTTCTGGAGCCCGCCTTGCCATTCGCCGCGCTCACCATCGTCAGCGCCATCGCCGCACTTGTGCCACGCATGGTGACGCCCGTTGCCATTGTGGCCGCAGTCGCATGCTGGCCCTCTGTAGTCGATTCGTACGCGCAGGCCCACCCCTTTGCCCGCGCCCTCCCCGCGCCTGTCGAAGAAACGATCTTCCACCGCCCCTCCGTGACGCCTTGGCTGGAGCAGCACCTGAACGCCTATCCGATCGTCACCTATCTGAACGTCCGCGTGCCCGCTGATGCCGAGGTGTTCGCGCAGTCCGGCCTCCCTCTGTTCTACGTGCGGCAAAATGTTCGCGTGTGGTACGAATCCGCCGACAATGAAAGATTGCGCGATGTACTGCTCATGGGACTTCAGCCCGCAATCTATCCGCTTGTGCACGCGACGCTGCATCTGACATCTCCAACCGTAACCACGCGTTTGCGTCTCCGTCCCGATCGCGTTTCGCCGCAAGCCGAATGGTCCATCAGCGAGATGTCCCCGACCCCGTCCAGGTTAACTTGCGCGCCCAATCCCTACGATTGCCCGTTCCTCATGGACGGAAACCCCTTGACAGTCTGGCGGAACTGGCAGCCCCTGACCAACGCCGCTCATATCGATCTCGATTTCAAGGAGCCGGTCACCCTGTCGGCGCTCGAACTGCTTTGCCCCAGGAACACCGCGTCCGTCGGCTTCCGGTTAGAAACCTGCCAGGGAGAAGATTGCCGTCCGATCCCTGCAACCACCAGCATCCAGGACGTCAATCCTGACCGTGAAGGGTTTCTTGTCCGGGAATTCCGCCGCGTGGGGATTCGCTATCTCCTGCTGGAGGATGCTAACTTAATCGCATCCGCACCACCATCATTAAAGGAGCTGTTCGCCGACCGGCAGGTTCATCTTTTTGAAGTGGCGTCCAAGTGAATCCCAGAACTAAGGAACTGACTCGGGAAATAGCGTTCGCCGCCGCGATCACCGCCATCGCCACCGTGGCCTCGCTGATCCTGCGCGATGCTCTCGCCGCCACCAACCTCGCCATGATCTATCTGGGTGGCGTAGTCGCCATCGCCATGCGTTGCAGCCGCCGCGTGTCGGTCACGTCCTCATTCCTGAGCGTCGCGGCATTCGACTTCTTCTGCGTTCCACCCTACCTGACCTTTGCCGTGTCGGATTATCAGTACGTCGTGACTTTCGCCGGTATGCTGGCCGTAACGCTGGTCATCAGCGCCCAGACCGCGCGCCTGCGCGAACTCGCGACCCAGGCCGCCGGACGCGAAGTCCGTACCGAAGCCCTGTATCGCCTGTCTCGCGGCTTAGCTGGTGAATCCAGCATCTTCGAAGCCGCTCGCGCCGCGGCCGCTCTGGCTGAACAGGTGTTCGGCACGCGCGCCGTCATGTTCCTTCCTGAGGACGACGGCCGCCTCTCCTTCCGCCGCCGGACATCCGATCCCCTGCCGGTCCCGCCTTCGGAGGAATCCATCGCGCAGTGGGTCTTCGAGCATGGACACAAAGCCGGATTGCGAACCGATACTCTGCCCGGCGCGACGGCGCTGTATCTGCCCTTGCGCGGCGCGCGCGAAACCTTCGGTGTCCTGGCGATTCTTCCCGACCCCGCGGGCCGCATCTTCGCCCCCGAACAGCAGCATCTGCTCGAAGTATTTGCCGGCCAGACCGCTCTCGCCATTGAACGCACCCTCAGCCAGCGGGCCGCCGAGGAAAACCGCTTCCATATGCAAACCGAGCAGATGCGCAGCTCGCTGTTGAGCGCCGTATCGCACGATCTCCGCACGCCGCTCGCATCCATCACCGGAGCCGCCTCCACACTACGCGCCCAAGGCGCCCGGCTGCCGCTGGAAACCCAGCAGGAGCTGCTCGAAAGCATCTCCGACGAAGCCGATCGGATGGGCCGGCTCGTCAGCAACCTGCTCGACATGACCCGCTTCGAATCCGGCGGAGTCGAGCTGCGCCGCGATGATTATCCGCTCGAGGAAATTGTCGGCACCGTGCTCCAGCGCATGGAGCGCCAACTGGAAGGCCGCACCATCCTCACCGAGCTTTCCGATAATCTCCCCATGGTCTTCGTGGACGACGTCCTGTTCGGGCAGGTACTGTGGAATCTGTTGGAGAATGCAGCGAAATACACCCCTCCCGGAACGCCCCTCGATCTGGCTGCGTTTGAAGAGAACGGCGCCGTGATCATCGAAGTCCGTGACCGCGGCCCCGGCATTCCTCCCGGCGAGCAAGAGCGAATTTTCGAGAAGTTCTACCGCGGAAACGCGGGCGGGGTCAGCGGCGCTGGACTCGGCCTTCCCATCTGCCGCGCCATCGTCCAGGCCCATCGTGGAACCATTCAGGCTCTGCCGCGTGCCGGCGGCGGGGCAATCTTTCAAATCCGTCTTCCCATCCAGTCCAAATGAAACCTCTCATTCTGGTGATTGAAGACGATGCCCAGATCCGCCGCTTCC
>Ga0105245_10004816_pt1 | contig 11906 bp, 11 predicted proteins | sample KBSM54metaG_FD_81523 | JGI IMG/M metagenome (GOLD analysis project Ga0105245, IMG submission 81523) | Miscanthus rhizosphere microbial communities from Kellogg Biological Station, Michigan, USA - KBS M5-4 metaG | ecosystem: Host-associated > Plants > Roots > Rhizosphere > Soil | place...
GAACCCAGAGGCAAAAGCAACTGCGATAATTTAAGCGATCTTCGTTTCATTTCTCATTCTCCTTTTACTTTTAGAATTCAGGCTGCGGAATGTCGTAAAGCAGAACACGCAGCTTCCAAGCGACGTTCTTCCACTTGAGCGCTTTGGGCCTCGGCTCTGGCTAGCAGATCTTCGAAATGAATTCCGGACAATCGGCTATCGCTCGGAGCAATCGCGGCTAACGATCTCCACAAAGCACATTTGCCGAGTATGCCCAGTTCTAGAAATTCCAACGATTCCAGCAGTCCAATGTCCGCAGTACGATTCAATTTTAGTCTACTCATCTTGTCCGATAACCACGCTGCTGCGTCCTTGAAGTGACTTTCACCGATTCCGATCCGTTCAGCGAGTGTCTGTAATACGTCCCGGTCGGATTTGATTTCCTCAAGAAGGTTCGCAGCGAACTGGCCAATCGGTTTGTCAGGATAGGCATCTCGGAGTGACTCTACGAGCCCAAGGGCGTGGATAGCGCCAGCCAAATGATCTTGCAGGTAAGTTGCTAATGGTTCGCTCATTTCGCTCTCCCAATTTTCAAGGCGCCGCTTTGGTTATGCGTCGCAATTCGCGGACGAAGCCATAGAAGGGGCAACAAGAAACCATTGCCCCTTGGGCGCTAACACCTAATTTCGACGTTGTTGTTGAGGTGGTGGCGTCAGTCTGCGAGTCCCTTTGTCCTCCGACTCCAACTCTTTGAATGCAGGCGCTAGAACGAGTTCGATGTCGTCCCCCTGATTCCAGGGACCGCGAGCATTGGGTTCGCCCCGGTCACCCGTTCCCGTCGAGTCGTCAAAGTATTGACGAACCAATTCCGGTGTCGGAGGAATGCTGCCGATAGAAAAGCGGGGCTTGCCCAAACTTTCTAGAGCGGCGGTAAAAGCTTTTAAGTGAGTAATTTCACGAGTCATGAGGAATTGCAACGCGTCAATCGTGCCTGGATCGTCGGTGAAATTAATAAGGCGCTCATACACAATCTTGGCTCTAGCTTCGGCTGCAATGTCGCTGCGGAGATCGACATCTAACTCTCCCGTGATTTTGAGATAGTCGGCGGTCCAGGCATCGCCGACCGAATTGTGCAATGCAACGCCACCACCGCCCGCAATCGCGATCAACGGATCTATCTCTGCGGCACTGCGATTATTTTTCATGGGCTTCAAATGCATTCTCGCGAGGGTGCCCACGACTTCCAAGTGGCTGAGTTCTTCGGTACCAATGTCCATCAGCATATCTTTTCGTTCCGGATCATCGCAGTTCAGACCCTGAATCGAGTATTGCATCGCGGCGGCTAATTCTCCGTTTGCGCCGCCGAACTGTTCGAGGAGCATGTTCCCGAACTTCGGGTCCGGCGTTCCTATCTGCACCGTGTACATCAGCTGTTTAATGTGATGATACATCTCGCCTCCTCACGCCTTTTGGGCCTTTGTTTTAGCAATCGGGACAGGTCCAGACCCGGAATCCATCGATAGAGCTTCTTGCAGTATTGGCTTGCTGAGTTCAGAGAGCAGGTAGTCCGAACTCTCTTCTTCACCTAGCGTCTGTGACAACAGGGTCGCGACTTCGCGTTCGCCAATCTGGCGAGCTAAGCAGCGGGTAGTTCCATATCCAGAAATTTCGTAATGCTCTACCTTCTGCGCTGCACCGATGAGGGCCAAGTCAGATGCAAGTTCCTCTTCTTCTTTGTTTTCTTCGATCGTCTCTTGACCTTCCGTGATGAGTCCTTGCATACCTTTGCAAGTTTTGGGCTGTGCTTTCTCTCCAAGAAGTTCGAAGGCAGTTTTCAGTCTTTCAACATGCCCTTGTGTCTGTTGAAGATGCTTTTCGAAGGCTTCTTTGAGTTTTCGATTGTTAGCCGCTTTCGCCATCTTGGGCAGAGCTTCCACTAGTTGCATTTCTGCGTGAAGAAGATCTTGCAAATCGTCCACAAGTAAGTCTCTCAGTTGGTCCATTCGAGTCCACCTTTCAGAATTGGTTTTGACAATAAAAGTACTTTTCCTTGGTCAGCCGCCGATCTAACGGAGATCGAATTTACGCGGTTTTAACTTTACGTTTACGCCCGTAGATTCGAGTCTCCTGACATCTTCACTTTTTCGACCACGCAATCCGGCCAATCCAGCCCAGTTGTGACCGTAAGCCTGCTCGTCATTCTGTCGTGACGCCTGGCTGCTCGTTTCCGTAGTCTTGTCGCTCGTTTGAGCGAACCCCAGACCGCAGCCAAAACTCAACAAGACCAAGACTAGAAATATGTTTTTCATATAGCCTCTTCTTTGGGAACTTTCGACGTGTAGTTGCAGTGAGTGCCACCAAGTTGCTGAGGATAGCAAGTTCCATTTCTGAGGCGAATACCCGAAACCGTCCAGTACACGCTAATTAACGGTGTATTCGTGCGATTTGTCGAAAAAGGCGCACGGGATAAACTCAACTGGCACCGAAGAAGTTGCGGAGGATGGGGTATCCCCTCCCGCCGCGTGAGTCCGCTTGAGGCGGTTCCCCGTTCTCCTCATTCAGGTTCTCTGGCCTAAGCAGATCATCTGAAGTACTCCCCTTAGCCCCGCGAAAGGGGGACATTCAAAAATTGACAGTTCAATTGTTGTTGGATGAAGTCGAACGCCTGCATGGTGTTAGCACACGGCGTGAAGGGCTGGCGGACGAACACGCTCACGGGACGTTATACGGCGACGCCCCTCCCGCGAACAAAGTGCATGGCCAGAGAGATCAGTGCAACAATCAAGAGGATGTGGATCAAACCGGACGTGACGTGAAAGGCCAGGAATCCTAATAACCAAAGTACGACCAAAATTCCCGCGAGTGCTGCTAGCATAATTTCCTCCGGGCGCGTCGGTATGGCTCGCGCACTTTAACCATTAGAGCAGTGCTTGCCTCTAGCGAGCCCTACTATGACGTCTCTATTTTAATATGAAGATAACTGAAGGATTAAAATAGTGTATAATATAACTTATCAGTTTATATCGGTCTTCCGCTCTTTATCGGCTCCGCGTCCTCCCGCTTCGGGAACAAGTCTAATCGCGGCCTGTTTTACGGGCGCGGGCTTCGACAAACTTTTCTTTAGGTCGTTCATAAGATCCACAACCGGCCGTCACCGCGGCTGAGTCAAAAGTTATAGCCGACGATCAGACGGAAGGTTGGAGATGGAGACGCATAGACCGACGCTTTAATTTCAGTGAATAAGCCACTGCGATAACGTATGCCCCCGAGAATATTTAGAGCTGTGTCGCTGCTGAAATCGCCGAAGTCAATCCTGCTCCCTCCGGGGCCTCCTGTCGCGCGCTCGAAATTCTGATGCGTGAAATTAAATCCCGGTCCAATGCCAACATACGACGACCAACGACCGTACCGCGAAGTAACGGGCAACCGGTAAATGACTTCCGGGTTGATCGCGAATAGAGCCGTGACTTCACCGTAAGCGAACTCCACGTTCGGGCGAAAAAACACATTAGGGTTGAAAAAAGGGCCGATCTGCGCATGCGCTCCGATGAGGATTAGTTCGGGGTCGAGTGCCACGCCTGCACGGACACCTAGTTGATAACGTCGCGCTGCACGTTCGATATCACGTTCAACACCACGCACTTCTGGGGGTACAACGGGCGGTTGCGTCTGAGAAGTTCCAGCACTGCTATTGGCTGGAGGCAGAACAATGATCTCGGTGGCCGAGCGCACTGAGGATTCCTCAGTAGCAACTGACGTGATTTGCACTTGTGATCCAATCGGGATTGTTTGCGGCTTCCGGATCCCCGACGCGAAAGTGAACAATTGGTATTGCCCGTCAGAGGTTCGTACGGTTACTGTGCTGCGTGACGACGATACAACGGTGCCTGTGAACTTCGTGTCATCCTGAGCGCCTGCGGGCTGGATCGCGACGAATAGGACGGTTAACAAACCGAGAAATAGCATAGAGCAGCGAACGAGTTGCCGGATATCATTCATTTCTCCCCCGGAATAAGAAGATATGGCTCATGGGAGCCAATTTAGTCTGCATCGTGCGGAACGAATGAGCATGCACGCCATCCCGGCGAATGTGTAAAAAGCCGAGGAATAAAGCTGTATGGTTTGTAAACGATCCAAAAAGCGGCATAAACAATCGCAGCGACTTGTATTCCCGCAGAACTAGAGTTCACCTTATGGGGATGGACGGGATGGATCGCCTGCCTGCGAGTTCGCGGTAGTGGCAGCGATCGGTCTGGCTGAGAAGATTTTGGAGATGATCGATTCCAAATACCCGTAAGCCGAAGTGAAGTAGGTTGGAACCTTCACGAGCAGACAAAAAACGGGCTCTTTCTGAGGAATTATCTACGTTCTTCGGAGTGGAGTCTTGACTCGTTCCTCGGAAAGCGTTTCCAGAACTCCGTTCAGCGCACCTCCCAGGAGCACTGCCGCTCCCCCCAAATAGAAACATAGAAGCAGGACGACTACGGCCCCTAAAGAACCATAGGTGGCAGCGTAGTTTCCCGAATAATGGATATATATTCGCAGGCCAATCGAAATTACCACCAACAGTAAAACTCCGCCGATGGCTCCCGGAGTGACCCAGTGCCATCGTCGATGTTTCAGATTCGGTGCGAAGTAATACACTAGTGCGAAAGCAAAAAATAGCAAGGCGAGTCCCAAGGGCCACTGTAAAAAGTTCCATGCTAATCCAATGGAACTAGCCGGACCCAACCGCGCGGCAAATTCACCTGCAACGATAATAAGTAGTGTAGACGACACCAGGAGTATGGTAAGGATCAATGTAAGACCTATTGCCACTGCGGACTGCTTCAAAAAGCTGCGGGTTCCCTCGGCCTTGTAGGCCGCGTTCAGCGTATCCATCATAGCGCTCATTCCCATAGATGCAGACCACAAAGAGAACAGAATTCCGAAGGACATTTTGAGGGGACCGGTTGATTGCAGGATTTCGTTGAACGTCTTAGTGATTAGTTCAAACGCCATGGCCGGGAGCAATCTCGCCAGTATGCCGAATAATAGAGCGCGGCCGCGATCGGCGTTTCCAAACATGCTTAAGCTAGCGATTACGCAGATTAAAAACGGAAACAGCGCCAGAAAAAAGTAGTAAGCCAGTTGCGCCGCGCGCCCGAACACATCGTCGGCTCGGATTTCTACCCAAGTGCGATTGATGACCTCTTTCACCGACGCGCCGTGCAAGCCGAACAGATTCGAATTCATGAACGCTCCCTGGTTCAGGTATGTTTGTAAGCCTCTTTGCCCGATGAGAATCGGTAATCGGGCGCGATCCGACCTACAAATTCGGATCGGACACATGTCGGACGATCGTTGCCGCTCATATGCACGGACCTATAAAAAGATCTGAGGCTGCATCTAGAACTTGTGTAGAGCCCCCACACGGCGACATCCTCTGGTCCATCTTTTTTTGCTACAGATCTTTGCGCGAATGCGGCGCGCCATCAATACTGCCAAATCTCGATAGCGTTAAGTGTAAATGTACAGCTAGAGGCTTTAGTTTAGATGGATAGTAGTAAGAGGACTCGCTCCTCGATAATGAGCTGTTCATTGAACGACGCGCCAGATGCCAACAAGCAAGAAGAACCAAGAACTCGCCTACCGTTAATTTAGTCTGGGTATACATGCTGACCAGCATGTTCTGTAAGACTTTTCAGGGTTATCCTGTTTCGTTGTGAATTGACGTCGAAAGATTTCGGATCTTGGAAGGAAAACTGTCGACCAAATTGATGCGACGCGGGAACCGCTTGCCAGTTCGCTCGGCAGAACTGCGTCCACTCTTCATGAAAAAGGAGAGACGGCGGCTAAGGCAGCGCATACAACAGCGGACAAGCTGCAATCAACTGCGGAGTACGTGCGTCAGCATGACGCTCAGGCCATGATGGGCGACATTCAGGAGTTGGCAAAGCGTTACCCGGGACAGTGCCTCGCCGTGGCCGTCGGATTTGGCTTTCTCCTCGGGCGCATTTTCCGAAATTCGGATTAAAGTGTCTGTGAGACGGAGATCTGATGTCCATACGTGGCGAACGCACATTACCTGAAGTACTGCAAGATGTTATTGGCAACATTCAAGAGATCATTCGCTCGGAATTTCAGCTGGCCAAGGCTGAAATTAAGGAGCGCATGGCAAGAGCGAGCGGACCCGCGACTATGGTGGGCGTGGGATCCTTCATTGCTTTGTATGCTGTGGGATTTATTCTGCTGGCCGTTGTCTACAAACTTAGCGCTCTGGTGGAGCCGTGGCTGGCGGCGCTCATCGTGGGCGGTACGCTCGCACGACTCGCGACCGCCATCCTTATTTCGGCCACGAGCAAACTCAAGCGAATCGATGCCGTACCTCAACGGACGGTCGAAACTCTGAAGGAGAACATGACATGGGCGAAAAAACAGATCAAATAGAGCGACACATTCGGGAGCAACGAAATGATCTCGGCCAGAATATCAGCGAGCTCCAGCAGAAGGTAAGAAACAGCGTAGACTGGCGGGTTCAATTCGAGCACCGGCCCATGACCATGATTGGATTGGCAGTCGGAAGCGGACTCTTACTTTCGGCTCTGGTTGGGGCGCGGTCTCGTGCAAGAAACTTCAATCGAACTTCAGATCAACCGACGTGGGTTCCCGAACGGACTCCTTCGAAACCGCACCCCGAAGATTTTGCCTCGGAGAAAACCGCTGAATCATTTAGGGAGATCAAGACGGCTCTGATTGGCGTGGCCGCTGCGAAACTGGGTGACGTAATTGAGTCAGTTCTCCCAGGCTTTAAAGACGAATACGATAATGTGAAGGAGGTCGGCCGTCCCATAAAACCCTAGCGTCAAGTATGAGCCTCCGCCGCAGCACGCATCGGGACCCAGTAATAAGCCTTCTAGTTTAGATTTTGCCTTAAGCACAGCGATGTTTTATTTTCTCATAGTTCCTAAGAATCTCGCATGCACGGCAAACATACAATCGTTGACCGAGTGTTCCGAATCCGTTTGAATCTTGTAAGCCGCTTAACTGCGTATTCGAGGCCAACAATCCTGTGAACTAGCGACGGAAGAGGAGTGATGAAAAACGAGAAGTCGATTTTGTTCTCTTGTCACCCGCTTACTTCGCGTTTGCGGAAGACCTTCGCGATCTTGACTCCCTCAACTTCTATCCGGCGACGGGTCTTGTACAGCTTCGCCTTAGTGAGACTGGTTCTTGCTCCCGTTATTTTGTTGGCTGTTTATTACTTATTCCAGATGGGCTGGATCGTGGATCGTATTGTCAATGTGGATGCACCGGCGGCCACTCTAGCACAGCAGGCGTCCATTCTCATGCAGGAGGCACGACGCGCCGAACGAAACTATTTTCTACTTCGAGATACAGCATACGTCACCACGAACCACGATTTGCTGGTCGAGGTCGCGGATACTCTGGCCAAGATTCGTGATCTTGAACCCGAAGAAAATGCAACGACTCAAGAAGTCCTTGATGCAACCCGGCTCTATCAGCAGCAATTTGCACTTGCGGTTGAGGCCATGGGCCAGCCCGGCGACGCCCCCCAAGAACGAATTAGGTCCGTTGTCAGCAACTACGAAAGTGAATTAAACGATTTGGTGCAGCAATACAGCCACAAGAGTCGGACCAAGCTCGTCGAAGAACTCCGCACTCAGGTCAATTCGTTCGACGCTGAGATCACCAAGACGGTCGAGACTGGCGATCCTACGCTGCGCAGATATGCCAGCGATATCGAAGGTTCGAGCCAGCGGGTGTTCGGCCTTGCGGGAGAATTGAAAGAACGAATTTGGCAGAGGGTGCAAGATGATCACAGAAAAGCTCAAGAAATTCTTCGTCGAGCCGAATGGGTGTTGAGCATTGTTTCCATCCTTGTAATCCTACTTAGCATCTGGATTACCTTCACGCTTCCGCGCGAAATAGTCAAACCACTCATTAACCTGAAGGATGCTGTCGACGATGCGGCTTCTGGAAATTATCAGGTCGAGTTTCAGTTGCAAGGAAAGGGCGAAGTTGTGGACTTAGCGAAAAGCGTTTGCAACTTGATTTCGCACATCAGTGAGGCAGACCCAAGAGCCGTCAGAAAAATTAAATGATTTCGGTCCTTTTCAGTCAGTGCCGAAAATGGTCGAGGTTGAGATAACAACTGTGTCACGACCAGCCCACCAGCTATACAGGTCAGCTGATATAACAATGACGACGTCTATATCGATTACTCCGACGACGGCTATTACTTGTATAGCGTTCAATCTTGCGGCAGCCGATAGGCGCGTTTAGTACTTTTGCTCACTTTGTTGTTGGCCTTCAACGGCGAGGCCCCATTAATTCAGGTAAATGTTGAGCGGAGGTATCCTCGAGATCGAATCGCCGTCATTGCGAGCGGAATTGGTGCGGTGCTCCTTGCGCTAACAAATCGTTGAAGTATAAGTCAATCAGGCTGGCAGAGCGTGGCTTTTGAGAGAGAACAAGAATGAGGATTTGCCTATTTCAAGCAACTTAGCGAAGTACTCCGGAGCCAAAGCTCTGCTGAAATAAAACCCTTGGGCCTGGTCGCAGCCACATGACTGAAGGAATTTTATCTGATCTTCCGATTCCACGCCCTCGGCGATCACGCATTTCTTGAGACTCTTGGCCATGGTGATCACCGCGCTTACGAGTGTAGCGTCGTCTGTATCAGGCCTTATATCTTGCACGAAAGATCGGTCGATCTTCAAGGTATCGATCGGGAATTTTTTCAAGTAGCTCAAACTTGAATACCCCGTTCCGAAGTCATCGACGGCAAAGCGCACTCCGATGGATTTGAGCGCGCCGAGCACCGAAGTGGTGGATTCAACATGTTGCATGAGTGCTGTTTCGGTTAGTTCTAGTTCGAGATAACTTGGATCCAGACCTACCTCTTTGAGAATTACGCGAAGGCCTTCAACAAAGTCTCCACTTCTGAACTCCAATGACGACACGTTGATGGACACTGGAACGACGTGCAAACCAGCATCTATCCACTCCTTAACTTGCCGACAAGCTTCTCTTAACACCCATTTCCCAATCGGCAGAATCAGGCCGGAATCTTCTGCGATAGGTATGAATTGCGCGGGTGGTACAAGCCCTCTCTCCGGGTGAACCCATCGTACCAGAGCTTCAATGCCCGTAATCTCTCCGGTCTCAAGACTTACCTTTGGCTGGTAGTGAAGTACGAGCTCCTTACGCTCCAAAGCGAGACAAAGCTCGGCCTCAACGGCTTGCCGCTCCATGGACCGAACGTTCATCTCCTTTGTGTAGAACCGGTAGTTGTTGCGTCCCGTTTCCTTAGCTTGATACATGGCGGTGTCGGCATTCTTGATCAACGTCTCCGCGTCGTTGCCATCATCCGGATACGCACTCAGCCCAATACTTAGAGTGATGTGCAGATTGGTATCATCAACCAAATGCGGGGGGATTAATGCCGTTAAGATCTTTCTTGCCGTAATACTGGCGTCTGCCGCATGACTGATTTCCGAAAGTAGTACCACAAATTCATCGCCTCCCAGTCTACTCACCGTATCCGAGCTGCGCACACAACTGACCAGTCGCGCCGCAACCGACTGTAGCATCTTGTCGCCAGCGGCATGTCCCAGCGAGTCGTTGATATGTTTGAATCCATCCAAATCCAGGTACATCACGGCGACTCGGGTGCCATTACGACGGGCTCTTGCAATTGCCTGGTTCAATCGATCCGTCAGCAACATTCGGTTCGGTAAGTCTGTGAGCCCATCGTGTTGGGCCAAGCGTGCCATCTCCTCAGTGATGGCCCTGGACATTCCCACATCATGGAAAACGATGACGGCCCCAGTAATCGAACCTGACCGATCGTGGATCGGTGCGGCGGAGTCTTCAATGGAAATCTCAGTTCGGTCGCGCCGAATTAAGACGCAGTTCGCACTCAGTCCCACAGTTTTTCTTGTTTCTATCGCTAGTTCCATCGGATCGGTCGAAGGTTCCCGCGTGGCGCCGTCTATGATCTGAAACACCTCCTTGAGGGGCTTACCCTGCGCCTCTTGACAAGACCAACCAGTCATCTGTTCCGCCACAACATTAAGATAGGTAACGTTTCCTGAGATGTCTGTGCTGAGAACAGCGTCGCCGATCGAGTTTAGGGTCACTGAGGCGCGTTCTTTTTCCGTGAACAAAACTTCTTCCGCTGACCTGCGCTCCGCCATGTTGCGAATAGCCCGGGCAAACGAGTACGTGTCGATATGTTCTTCCAACAAGTAGTCTTTTGCTCCACGTCGCATAGCCTCGACGGCAATTCCTCTCTGGTCTGCGCCACAGATTACCAACATCGGAACGCCAGGAGCCGCTTGCTGGAGCTTCGCGAATGTGTCGAGGCCCTCGCTGTCGGGCAAAGACAAGCTGGCGAAGATCGCCCAAATTCCTTTTTTGTGGAGTCGTTCCAATCCCCGGGAAATTGTCGAAACAGATTCACCCTCGAATGGTCCATCATCAGCGCTAAGCACCGCCTCTTGAAAAAACTCTGCATGTGTTGGATTATCGTCCAAGAGAAGCAGGATGCGTTTCTCAATCATGTTCTAATCCTCTAATCTTAAGGATAAGGAAACCCTTAAGTCTAAACTGTCTAAATTTATACGTGTGTTTATTTAGTCATCGATTATGCCACGGCTATTCGTCATCGGTCATTTGTCGGGACAAACCTATCAACGAAGGCATGGCCGAAATAACAGCAGTGTGATGGCCTAATAGGCGAAAACCGGAAATGAAGAAATAGAGTGCCATTTTACTGATCTTTTGCCTGTTCAAAAGGGAACAGATTCGTCCGAGTCCTTGCTTTTATCATGACCCCCTGTAGGTCATTCCCCTTAAGGAGAACATATGGGAACGCTTCGTTTATTAGTGGCAGGTGGTAACGAAATCACGCGAAAAGGGCTTTGCGCCGTTGTCCGCGAACAACCTGACTGGGACTTGGCCGCAGAGGCTTGCGACGGCAGAGAAGCTGTCGAAACGACCAAGCTGATCGAGCCGGATGTGGCGATCATGGATATTGATATGCCAACGCTAAATGGGCTTGACGCGACACGACAAATCGCCAGTGGCGGCTCAAAAACCAAGGTATTGCTTCTGGCCTCACATGACACCGATGAATTACTCCCGCTAGCGCTAGATGCAGGCGCGCGAGGGTATCTGTTGAAGTCAGACCCGGCAGACGATTTGGTTTCCGCCGTCGAAGCCTTGCGATACGGCAGATCATTTTTCACTGGACGAGCCGCGCGTGAGGTTCTGCGTGGATACCTGGAGATGTTGGAGAAAATGGGGCAAGCTCGTAACCAAGACTCTCGACGTCTGAGTGGTCGCGAAAGAGAGGTTACGCAACTACTGGCAGAAGGCTACAGCAGTAAAGAAGTTGCTGTTGCGCTGAACATAAGCACTGCGACTGCGGAAACGCATCGCCACAACCTGATGCAGAAAATCGACTGCCACTCAGTAGCAGGGCTGGTTCGGTACGCCATTCGTAATCACATTATTGAAGCCTGATTCCGTGTGTTTGGCCGTAAACGCAACACCGGGTTAAAGGATTTTGCGTTGAATTGGATTTGAAACGCGCGACTCACACACCATTGCACCGTATCAATAGGGACGGTAAAGCCGGCGGGCACGCGTAATGCGAAAAACCTGGCCCCACAACAAGCACAATCACATTTGCTGCGATTATCCCCAACAAGTGTTTCCTCCTTATCTTTGGCCTCGAGAAACATCAGGGCGCCGCCGAATCTTCCCAAAAGTGGGACGCTACTCGGTCTGAAACCAATTCGACTGCACAGGCACAGAAAATATTCGTCTGTGCCAAAGTGAACGGTCCGGATATTAGTCTCACACCAATCTGGTCGCCTTTCTCTCCACGTACAACTCATGCGTGTGCAATTTCGTGA
>Ga0105245_10004819_pt1 | contig 11898 bp, 8 predicted proteins | sample KBSM54metaG_FD_81523 | JGI IMG/M metagenome (GOLD analysis project Ga0105245, IMG submission 81523) | Miscanthus rhizosphere microbial communities from Kellogg Biological Station, Michigan, USA - KBS M5-4 metaG | ecosystem: Host-associated > Plants > Roots > Rhizosphere > Soil | place: Michigan...
ACCTGCTTCTGCGGGACGAGCGCCAGAAGTTTCTCGCGGAGCAGTGGCCCGCGATCCACGCCACCATTCAGCGGCTCGGGCTGACATCCCAGGAACTGGTGGACGCTGCCGCAACCGGCGGGGATTCGTCGGCTGCTGGAAAGGAGCGCTGAAGCCATGCCATGCATAGAAGCGCACGGCCTGCGCAAGGCTTACGGTACGACCATCGCGCTGGACGGCATCGATCTGTCCATCGAAGAGGGCCGTATCCTCGGGCTGATCGGTCCCAACGGCGCAGGCAAGACCACCGCGCTCAACGCGATTCTCGGCCTCACCTCCTACCAGGGCGAGCTGAAGGTGCTCGGGCGGGACCCGTGGACCGAGCGCGACGACCTTATGTGCGATGTCTGCTTCATCGCCGATGTCGCCGTGCTCCCGCGGTGGATGCGGGTCTCGCAGGCACTCGATTACGTTGCCGGCGTGCATCCGCGTTTCGATCGCGCGAAGGCGGAAGGCTTTCTTGCAAAGACAGCCATCAAGCGCGTCAGCAGAATCAGGCAATTGTCGAAGGGCATGGTGACCCAGCTGCATCTCGCTCTGGTCATGGCGATCGACGCCAAGCTATTGGTGCTGGATGAACCGACGCTCGGCCTCGACATCCTTTATCGCAAGCAATTTTACGATTCGCTGCTGAACGACTACTTCGATCGCAGCCGCACCATCGTGGTGACCACACACCAGGTTGAGGAGATCCAGCACATCCTCACCGACCTGATGTTCATCAACCGCGGTCGCATCGTGCTCAGCTGCAGCATGGAGGAATTCGAGTCGCGCTACCTGGAGGTGATGGTGAATCCCGAGCATGTTCCGGCCGCGCGGGCGCTCAAGCCGATTCACGAGCGCCAGGTGTTCGGCCGCAGCATCCTGCTGTTCGATCGTGCCGACCGGCATCAGCTTGCGACGCTTGGCGACGTGCGAACCCCGGGCATCGCCGACTTGTTCGTCGCCGTAATGGGCGATCAGCCCGGCGCGGCGCAAGGAGCGGCTATATGAATACGCAATCCAACGAGATGCCGAAAACTCCGCTGGGCCCGGCTACCACGCCGTCCGCGACCCAAACGCGGCCGATGTACTGGTCGATCCGGCGCGAGCTGTGGGAGAACCGTTCGATCTATATTGCGCCGCTGGTCATCGCCGGGGTCGTTCTGATCGGCTTCCTGATCGCGACGATCGGTCGTGCCCTGGCGTTGGTCGATCCGGAGCAGAAGGTCGCAGTGCTGGCGGAGCGGAACCACTTCGCAGCGAGCGTGCTGGTCGCGGCGGCCTTTGTCATCGGGGCGTTCTACTGTCTCGACGCGCTTCACGGAGAGCGCCGCGATCGCAGCATCCTGTTCTGGAAGTCGCTGCCGGTTTCGGATCTCACGACAGTACTCTCGAAAGCGAGCATTCCGCTCGTGATTCTGCCGCTGATCACCTTTGCGATCGTCATTGCCACGCAATTGATCATGCTGCTGCTCAGCAGTGCAGCCATGCTGATCAGCGGCCTGAGTGCCACCACGCCAGCGCCGTCCTCGCTTCAGCAGCCGCTGATACTCCTCTACAGTCTTGTCGTGATTGCTCTCTGGCACGCACCGATCTATGGCTGGCTGCTCCTCGTCTCCAGCTGGGCGCGCCGCGCGGTATTTCTCTGGGCCGTGTTGCCGGTGATCGCGGTCAGCATCCTTGAAAGGATTGCATTCAGCACGTCATATATTCCGAAGATGATCGGCCGCCGTTTGGTGGGCTTTCGTACCGAGGCCTTTGCCGGCAACACGCACGACGTGATCGATTCGGTGACGCAACTGACCCCGGGCAACTTCCTGAGTGCGCCCGGCCTCTGGATCGGGCTTGCGGTCGCGGCCGCGCTCCTGGCCGCCGCGGTCCGGATGCGCCGCTATCGGGAACCGATCTGATGCGCCAACATACGCTTGCCGCTCGCGAATGGACGTGTCTCCAAGAGTACCGAACCCGGACGAATTGAATCTGTTTGCCCCTCGCACGGCATCCAAGCACCCGGAGCCATTTCGAAAGAGGGGTGTTGCAATGAATCCTCGTGTTCAAGCCTCGGTGAACCTGCCGCTGCACTGCGTGCTGCTCATTCTGACCTGCGCGGCCGCCTGCCCATCGTGGGCGATGGCCGATGAGCTCAGCGCGAACCCGACAACCATGAACTTTGAGGCGGGTGGGACGATCCGGATGGACCTTAATGTCGGAACCATGGAGGTCGTCGGAGCGCAGGGCGACAGGATCACGGTTTCGTGGCATTCGAGCCGTCCTGAAGATGAGAGCCGCGTCAGCGTGAAGATACAGCGCTCCGGTGGAAAAGAGGCGATGGTGGTGGTCGACGGTCCTGGCAACCGCGTGAAATATCGCATCGAAGTGCCACGACAATCCAATGTCGCCATTCACATGCGAGCAGGGGATCTTGATGTTCACGGCGTCCTCGGCAGCGTAGACGCCGATCTTTTGGCGGGCAATATGGATCTGCGCGTCGCCGATCCCCAGCACTATCACACGGTGAGCGCATCGGTGACCGCTGGCGACCTTACTGCTCAGCCATGGCACGCCGATACGAGTGGCCTGTGGCGCTCCTTCAGGGCGACCGGCAAGGGCGATTACGACCTGCGCGCTCGGCTGCTGGCGGGCCAGCTTACTATCCGCTCGGAATAGCGTCGTATCGCCCAGAGGCCGGGACGAAGTTAGGAACACGGCGGTTCCCCTCGCGAGGCCGTCCCTGCTTCACATTTTCAGGCGCCACTGGAGATGTGTTCGGGGAGAACGGCGGCAAGGGAAGCGATTGTCGGGGCATCAAAGATGGCGCGCACCGAGAGGGAGACGCCGAAAGCATGGTTGACACGGATGACTACTTGAGTGGCGGACAGGGAATCGCCGCCTATGTAAAGGAAATCATCGTCAATGCCGACGCTATCCAGGCGGAGGACCTGTTTCCAGATCCGCGCGATGGCCTCTTCAACCTCGTTTCTGGGGGCGACAAACGGCGGCTTCGAGCGCGCAAGTCCGAAATCGGGAAGGGGCAGTGCGGCAATGTCGAGCTTCCCGCGAGAGGTGCGGGGCAGCTTGTCCAGAAACACGAATGAGCCAGGCACCATGAAGCGCGGAAGCGTTTTCTCGAGATGCGTGCGAAGGCGTCGGGTGATGGCAAGCTGGCCGGCGTCGGCACCTTCCGGCGAGATGGCCACATAGGCGACCAGTTGTTTCTCCCCGTCGGGATCCTCGACGCCGCGGACGAGACTCTCGGCAACGTCGGGGTCTCTGTTGAGCGCGGCTTCGACGCCCTGAGGCTCGATGCGAACCCCGCGAACTTTGATCTGGTCGTCCATCCTGCCGACGAAGACGATGTTGCCGTCGGGCAGGTAGCGGGCGAGGTCGCCGGTCCTGTAGAGGCGAGCGGCCCCGTCGCGAGAGAACGAATCGGGCACAAACCTTCTTGCCGTGAGCGCCGGATCATTCAAATAGCCGCGAGCGACGGGGATGCCGCCGATACACAGTTCGCCGACCACGCCGATGGGAACGGGACGCAGGTGCGTGTCGAGAATGTGGCACGCGGCGTTCCAGATAGGTTTGCCGATCACGTCAGGCGCGACGACTCTCGACAACACGGAAGCGCCGGAGGCATCGGGCGGCGCTTGCCGTTTCATGAGGACGGAAAAGGCGCAGTAGATGGTCGCCTCCGTGGGGCCGTATAGGTTGACGACGCGGTCGATTTGCGGGTACGCCGGCAGCTGCGCAAGGAGGCCTTCGCCGGCAATCTCCGCGCCCACACTAACGACTCCGACCGATTGCGGGACAGGGAAGTCGCGCAGAAGGTTATCGAGGACGGAAGGGGCGGAGCCGAGGGCGGTCACAAAGGGGGCCCAGCGGGAGAAAGGAAGCGACAGGATCGAATCGAGGATGATGAGGCTGCCACCGCAAGAGAGCGCGGAGAAGATCCGATACACGCTGGCATCGAAGCAGATGGAGTCCGCGAACGGTATGACTGCCAGTTCGGCGGGGCTGAAGACGACGCTTGCGGTGTGGGAGATGGCGTTGACCGCACTCCGGTGTTCGACGCCGACGAGTTTCGGGGCACCGGTGGAGCCGGACGTGTACATGGCGTAGGCGAGGTTGTCGGGCGCGGCGGACGTGGTCGGGTTGTCAGCGCTGCAGCGGGCGATCTCGCGGGCGCGGCCGTCCACGCTGACCGCCGTCAGATCCTCGGACGAGACAAGTTGCAGGTACTTGCTCTCGGTGAGCACTACCGAGCAGCGCGAGTCCTCGAGCATCGAGGAGATCTGTTCCCTCGGATAATCGGGATCGATCGGGAGGTAGGCGCCGCCACTCTTCAAAACGGCAAGCATGGCGGTGATCAGGTCGGGCGAGCGGCCCATGCAAATTGCCACGAGGGTTTCCGGACGTACGCCGATGCCACGAAGGTAGCTGGCAAGCCTGTTGGCTCGGGCGTTCAGGTCATCGTAGGCAACGGTTTCCTGTTCGAGGCGAAGAGCTGCTGCGGTGGGCGTCCTTGCCACTTGGGCTTCGAACAGCTCGTGGAGACACGAAGGCGCGGGGAGTTGTCTCTGCGTGTCGTTCCAACGGACGTCCATCAGCGCCCGCTCGGCGTCGGTCAGAAGCGGCAGATCGACTACGCGCCTGTCCGCATGCGTCATCAGCCCGATGAGGAGGCAGTGCCAATGGCCGATCATTCGCGCCGCCGCGTCGTCGTCGAGGGTCCCGTGTCCGTAGGCCAGACGCAACGACAGGCGCGAGCCGGCGTAGGCGCGGCCGATAAGAGGGAAATCGCCTCGCTCGAACACCTGGAATTCCCTGCGCTGCCAGTCGCTGCCCATGGACTGCAGTTTTTCGCCGGGGATGTGATCCTCGATGGCAAGGATGTTCTCGAAGAGAGGTCTTTCGGCGCCGAAACCGCTCCACGCTTGTATGTCGGGCAGCGGCGTGTGTTCATAGGCGCGCATGGCCACCCAGTCGGCGCGGACTTTCTCGAGGCACTGGAGGACGGGCAGCTCCGGGGGCAGTTGGACGCGCATCGGGACGGTGTTGATCAGAAGGCCGACGATGGACTCCGCGCCGTCGATCGAAGAATGGCGGCAGGCGCGAGTGGCGCCGAACAGCACGTCGTCCTGGCCGCTGTACCTGGAGAGGAGCGCGGCCCAGGATACTTGGATGAGAGTGCCAAGCGTCACCTCGTGGCGGGCCGCGAAGGCGCGGAGAGCGTCGGTGTCCTCGCGGGAGAGAACACAGTCGCTGTGGCCGCGACCGAAGTCTTCGCTGGCCTTCGAGCGCGGCGGAGCGAGATCGAGTCGGGTAGGATTCTCGAAGCCTTTGAGGAATCCCAGCCAGAAATCTTTTGCGAGGAGGAACTCCTGCCGCGTCAACCATTCCACGAAAGCGCGAAAGGATGGCGGGTCATCGGCGAACCGGTAGTCCTCGCCGCAGCGCAGGGCGTCGTAGAGCCCGAAGAGCTCTTCGAGGACGCGCGTTCGCGACGGGCCGTCCATGAGCGCGTGGTGATAAGTCCAGACGAAGTAGAAGTCGTCGTCGGCCAGTCGGAAGAGGGCAAGACGCAGGAGGGGAAATCTGGAGAAGTCGAAGGCGCGACGGCGGTCGTTATCGAGGAAGCGCGTGAAGCGAGCCTCGCATTCTTCGGGGGAGAGGCTTGACCAGTCTTCTTCGGTCCATTCCGGCGGTGCATCGGGTTCGACTTCCTGGCAAAGGTCAGACCCGTCCACGAGATGCATGCGCGTGCGCAGGACAGCGTGGCGCTCCATGAGTCGTGCCCACACGCCCTTGAACAAGGAGACGTCGAGTGGTTCGCGCAGGCGCACGACAAGCTGCTGAACGTAGAGCCCGGATTGCGGAGAGCGCAGGCTCTGGTACAACATACCCTTCTGAAGAGCGGTCAGCGGATAGCGACGTTCGGGCATTCTGGCTTTCCTTGCACGCACGTTCTGGAGCTGGGATCGGTGTGTCGGCGGCGCTGGCGCGAAAGAATCGATATCTGAAGCGTGGTGCAAACCTCGCCTCGGACGTCGGAGCCGAGAGGCTAGCGCAACGCGTGTAGTCTCGCAACGCGAAAAATACGGGAGCACGTGTTCGCCTGTGCTCGCCGCACCTCCTGCGGGATTGGGGGATTTGGGATCGTGCGCGTTGACTCATCCGCGTCGGAATGAGCAAGGAATCTGGAAAGGGGAAGCGCTTTTTGGTGAAGAAACCGAGTGAGCAATGCCGCACGGGGAAGACCCCTGATGGGGCCGGGCAGTGGGCGAAGGTGGCGCGGAATTGGAATCTCCACGGTGCGCCCCTTCGGCCTTCGCCGGAAGATGTGAGTTTCAGCGAGCAGGCAGTCGGCGCCTGGCGCGGACAGGGGACGCCGCCTCGCGTGTTGCTGCTGGGGGTAACGCCGGAGCTTTATCGATTGCCATGGCGGGAGGGGACGGACTTTCTGGCCGTCGACCGGACCATGGAGGTGATCGATGCGGTCTGGCCAGGGCGGCGAGATGCGGCCAGATGCGAGGACTGGCTCGAGATGAAACTCCCGGCTGCTTCGCGCGACATTGTCCTCTGCGACGGTGGGCTCAATCTCCTCGCCTACCCGGACGAGCAGCAGCGACTTGCCTCGATTCTCAGGGAAGTCCTCGCCGAAGAGGGCTTGTGCATTTTGCGGCTCTTTGTCCGACCAGCCGAGAGGGAAACGCGCGATGCGGTCCTTGCCGATCTCATGGGAGGGCGAATCCCGAACATGAATGTGCTGAAACTGAGACTCTGGGCCGCTCTTCAGGAAAGTCCCTCGCTGGGAGTGGAACTGGACACGGTCTGGCGCACCGTCCATGACGCGGCGGGAAATCTCGAAGAGCTTGCGTCGAGATTGGGATGGCCGCTCGACGAAACGCTATTCATCAATGCCTACCAGGGTTCGACGACGCGGTACTGGATTGGAACCGTTGACGAGGTCGCGAAGATCTTCTGTCAGGACATCGGCGGGTTCGAACTTGCCAGCATGCATGTGCCGACCTACGAGTGCGGCCAGCAGTGTCCGACCGTTGTGCTGAGGCGCACGTGAGCGCAGGAGGTGCGGGGCGGAGCCCGGGCGACCTTCTCAACGGCTACCAGGATACCGCGCTGCTGTACGTGGCCGCCAAGCTCGGCTTGGCGGACCTTCTGGCCGAAGGGCCGAAGACGAGCGAGGAGCTGTCCGCGACGATGGGGGCGCATGCGCCGTCGCTCTATCGAATTCTGCGGGGCCTGGTGGTCGTCGGAATGTGCTTCGAGGAGGAGGAGCGGTTCGGGTTGACGCATATGGGGCAGATGTTGCGGACGGAAGTGAAAGGCTCGCTCAGGAATCAGGCCCTCGTCTGCGGAGACGAATACATGATGGCGTGGAGCGGCCTCGTCCACAGTGCGATGACGGGGGAGACGGCGTTCGCGCATGTCTTCGGCGTGGATCCGTGGGCGCACAGACAACGGAACCGTGCGCTCAGCGAGCAGTTTAATGCGGACCTCAACACGGAGACCGCGCGGTCGGCGGTGGCGATCGTGGAGGCTTACGATTTCTCGGCGGTCCGGGTCCTTTGCGACGCGGGTGGAGGCTACGGGGCGCTTCTGTGCGCGATACTCGTGGCGTGTCCCGCGATGAGGGGGATCCTCCTCGAGCAGGCCCACGTCGCAACCGGCGCGAGGGCGTATGTGAAATCGCAAGGGCTGGACGAACGCTGCTCCGTCGTGGAAGGTGACTTGTTCGAAGCTTTCCCTGCAGGCGCGGATGCGTACGTCATGAAGAGCATCGTGCATGACTGGTCCGACGCGCGCAGCGTGGCCATACTGAAGAATTGCCGCAGAGCGCTGGGGGCGCACGGCCGGGTAATCCTGATCGAGAGAGTGCTGCCGAAGCTGGCAAAGGATGCGCCGGACACGGTCCGCGTGGATCTGCATATGCTGGCGGTGACCGGCGGGCGCGAGCGAAGCGAGGCGGAGTATCAGGAGCTGCTCGAAGCTGCCGGATTCAGCCTTGGCAGGGTCGTGACGACCCGGTCGCCGTTCTGCGTGATCGAAGGCTTGCCGCGTTGAGACCCTGAAAACAACAACGCCGACGGAGAGTCGGCGGTGGTATCTGGTGGAGACGAAGGGGATCGAACCCTCGACCTCCGCATTGCGAACGCGGCGCTCTCCCAGCTGAGCTACGTCCCCACAGGGGCGCAAGTATAGCGGCAGACCTCCGGGGAGTAAACCGGGACGGCATTAGCTTATAGCCGGCGCATCACTCTCGGTGAAGTGCGACGTCTAACCGACGCCTGCGCCATCCGTGAACAGGTCCCACAGCCTTGATCCGCGCACGGCTGCCACCATGTAAGCTATCCGCACGCCGCCGCGACAAGAACAGGCGAGGTACCCGATGAGCCATGTCATTGCGATGATCCAGCAGTACGGTTTGGGCTTCGTATTCCTGAACGTGCTCGCGCTGCAGGCCGGATTGCCGATTCCCGCCTATCCGACGCTGATCGTGGCCGGCGCGTATGCGGCCATCGGCGGCGATCCGCTTTGGGCTCTGGTCCTGGTCGGCATCGCCGCGGCACTGATCGCGGACACTGGCTGGTATGTCGCCGGCCGCCGTTTCGGGTTGCGCATTCTGAACACGCTATGCCGCGTGTCGCTGTCGCAGGATTCCTGCGTTCGTCAGACCGAAACGATTTTTCAGCGCTTCGGACCCGCGTCGATGCTGTTCGCCAAGTTCGTGCCGGGCTTCGCTTCGGTCGCGACCGCACTGGCTGGCGCGCTGCGGCTGCGCTATTGGGTCTTCCTGGTGTTCGACGCGATAGGGGCGGGGCTTTGGGTAGGCGTCGGTCTCGGCCTGGGCTTCCTATTCCGTGATGCAATCAGCGACCTGATGGACAAGCTGGCTTCGCTGGGCAGGTACGGCTCGATGCTGGTTGTCTTCGGCTTCGTCGCTTGGATCCTGCTCAAGTGGTGGCGGCGCCGGCTGTTCATCAAGCAGCTGCGCATGGACCGCGTGTCGGTCGACGAGCTCCGTGACCTGATCGATGCGAAGAAGGCGAGCGCAATCGTCGATGTCCGCTCACCGCTGACGCAGGCGGCGACCGGACGCATACCCGGTGCGCTGACGATAGACATCAAGAACATCGCCAAAGGGTTCGACGGCGTGGCGAAGGACGACGAAGTGATCGTGTATTGCGCCTGTCCGAACGAGGCGACTGCAGTCAAGGTCGCGCAGCAGCTGAGAAAGCTCGGGTTCAAGCGGATTCGTCCGTTGCACGGCGGCATCGACGCCTGGATCGGCGCCGGCAACGAAGTCGAGCGTTAGATCTCCGGCTCGGCACACCGGTCGCTTGCGTGCTAGATTTGCGCTTCGACGAGCGCGGGGAGGGCGCATGAGCGAGGCGGGAGCTTCAAGACCCGAAGGGCCGTCGCCGAGCGATTGCCCGGAGGCCGACGCGTGAGCGGTGGTCGCTCGCGGCATCGCAAGGAGGCCGAGGCATGAGCAAGCAAGCGATCCACACCAGCAAGGCTCCGACGGCGCTGGGTCCGTATTCGCAGGCGATTCGCGCCGGCTACACCGTCTACCTTTCGGGCCAGGTGGGTATCGATCCACCGAGCGGCAATCTGGTGCAAGGCATCGAAGCGCAGACGCGGCAGGTGTTCGCCAATCTGCGCGCGGTCGCCGAAGCTGCCGGCGGTTCGCTCGACGATATCGTCAAGCTGACGATACTTTTGGTCGACCTCGCCGACTTTGCGAAGGTGAACGACATCATGGCGCGCTGCTTCAACCCCCCGTACCCTGCCCGCGCGACCTACCAGGTGACGGCACTGCCCAAAGCGGCGCTGATCGAGGTCGAGGGTGTCCTCGAGCTGGGACGCATCGCCGAACCGACGCGGCCGGGAGGGCGCTCGCAGATCCCGGACAAAGCCTGAACGAGTGGCCAGGAAAAAGGCGGCTGCGAAAGAGCCCCGGCCGGCAAACACGCTGCAGGACAAGCTCTCGCGAATAGGCATCGGGCGCGAGCAGGATCTGGTGCTGCACCTGCCGCTGCGCTACGAGGATCAGACCCACCTGTGTCCACTGGCCGCGCTGAAGCCCGGACAGGCGTGGCAGGTCGAGGGCGTCGTCGCCAACACCGAGATTCAATATCGCGGACGGCGCCAGCTCGTCTGTCTGCTCGACGACGGAGCAGATCGCCGTGAGCAACTGGTGCTGCGTTTTTTTCATTTCTACCCGAATCAGCAAAAGGCGCTTGCGCCGGGAAAGCGCGTCCGCGCGTTCGGCGAAGTTCGCGACGGACATTTCGGACTGGAAATGGTCCATCCGAGCTTCCAGGTCGTCGTACCCGGAACGCCGTTGCCGGACCGGCTGACACCGGTGTACCCGACGACAGCGGGACTCTCGCAGGATGCGCTGAGGAAGCTCGTGCGTCGCGCGCTGCTCGCCGATCCGGCGTTTCTGGGCGAGACGCTTCCCCCGTGGACGCGCGAGCCGCGCAGGCTCTGGGGCTTTGCGGAAGCGGTGCATTTTCTGCACGAGCCGCCACCGGAAGCAGCCAACGCGACAGCGCAGGCGAGCCTCGATCAACGCACGCATCCGGCCTGGACCCGCCTCAAGTTCGATGAGCTGCTGGCACAACAGCTGTCGCTGAAGATGCATCGCCGCGCACGCGCCCGGCGCAAAGCGCCGCGTTTGCCCGGTGATGGTTCGCTGACGCGCGAGCTGCTCGCGCGCCTGCCGTTCAAGCTGACGCAGGCGCAGCAGCGTGTCATCGCCGAGATCCGCCGCGATCTCGCGCGCGGCGAGCCGATGCAGCGGCTGCTCCAGGGTGACGTCGGCAGCGGCAAGACGATCGTCGCCGCGCTGGCTGCGCTGCAGGCGATCGAATCCGGCTATCAGGTCGCGTTCATGGCGCCGACCGAAATTCTGGCCGAGCAGCACTATCGCAAGCTCGCGGCATGGCTCGACGGCTTGCCGCTGCAAATCGCCTGGTTGTCCGGCGGATTGCCTGCGAAAGACCGCAAAAAAGCGCTTGCGGCCATCGTCGGCGGCGAGGCGCAGCTCGCGATCGGCACGCATGCGCTGTTCCAGGAAGAGGTCGTGCTCCCGAAGCTGGGGCTGGCCATCGTCGACGAGCAGCATCGCTTCGGGGTCGCGCAAAGACTTGCGCTGCGGCAGAAAGGTATCGGCGACGCGCACCAGCTGATGATGAGCGCGACCCCGATCCCGCGCACCTTGGCGATGAGCTTCTATGCCGATCTCGACGTGTCGGTGATCGACCAGATGCCGCCGGGCCGCACGCCGGTGACGACCAAGCTGGTCAGCCAGCGCCGGCGCAGCGAGATCGTCGAGCGCGTGCGCAAGATCGCCGCCGCCGGGCAACAGGTGTACTGGGTCTGCCCGCTGATCGAGGAATCGGAAAAGCTCGAGCTGCAGACCGCGGTCGCGCTGCATGCCGAGCTGACGGGTGCGCTGAGTGAATTCAAGGTCGGTCTGCTGCATGGCCGGATGAAGCCTGCGGAAAAGGCGGCCGCGATGGATGGCTTCGTGCGCGGCGAAGTCGACGTGCTGGTCGCGACGACGGTGATCGAGGTCGGCGTCGACGTGCCGAATGCATCGCTGATGGTAATCGAGCACGCGGAGCGCTTCGGCCTCGCGCAGCTGCACCAGCTGCGCGGGCGCGTCGGCCGTGGCGCCGACGAGAGCGTCTGCGTGCTGCTTTTCGAGGAGCCGATGTCGTTGCTCGCGAAGGCGCGGCTCAAGGTCATCTATGAAAACAACGACGGCTTCGAGATCGCCCGGCAGGACTTGTCGATCCGCGGCCCGGGCGAGTTTCTCGGGGCGCGGCAGTCCGGCATGCCCTTGCTGCG
>Ga0105245_10004821_pt1 | contig 11893 bp, 24 predicted proteins | sample KBSM54metaG_FD_81523 | JGI IMG/M metagenome (GOLD analysis project Ga0105245, IMG submission 81523) | Miscanthus rhizosphere microbial communities from Kellogg Biological Station, Michigan, USA - KBS M5-4 metaG | ecosystem: Host-associated > Plants > Roots > Rhizosphere > Soil | place...
TACCAACCCAAACGGCTTTTTCAGTCATGCTGCCCTTGGGTTGTTTGCTACCAGCCGTAGTCACTTGCAACAGCGTATTTTGCTTTTCGTCATCAATCAGCTGCACGCTAATGTTCTGGTTACTAATAAACACTGTCATCCTAGGCCGCTTGGCAGTACCACTGATATTGTGGCGAATACGCGTCTTGCGGCGCATCAAATTATTTCGAGTGTGAGCTAGTCTATTCATATTAAGCCTTTTCCTTACCAGATTTACCGCTCTTGCGGATAATTCTTTCACCGACATACTTGATACCTTTACCTTTGTAAGGTTCAGGTTTTTTAAGACTACGGATTTCGGCGGCCACTTGACCTACTAATTGCTTATCAATACCAGTAATTGTAATAATATTCTGCTCAACGGCGGCCGTGATACCTTCTGGAAGTTTGTATTTAACTGGGTGAGAAAAGCCAAGGCTGAAGTTCAGCTCGTTGCCAGCTAAGCTAACTCTGAAACCAACACCGTTGATCTCGAGCTGCTTGGAAAAGCCTTCGCTGACGCCAACAACCATGTTGTTAACCAATGAGCGCATCAGACCATGCTTGGAGCGAATTTTGGGTTCGTCATTGGCACGAGTGACGATAATTTCCTCGTCGGCTTGTTTAACATCAATATCTGGCATAGTGAACTGCGTCAATGTACCTTTGTTGCCTGCTACAGTGACTTGATCATCATCAATAGCCACAGTTACGCCTGATGGAATCTTGATAGGTTGTTTACCGACGCGGCTCATACTAATAAACCTCGCAAATTAACTCACCACCAATATGCTGGCGACGTGCTTCTTTACCGGTCATCAGACCTTTGCTAGTGGACAGGATAATGATGCCACGACCCTGCTTAACAGATGGAATTTTGCTAGCAGCAGCGTAAACACGGCGGCCAGGTGTACTTAGTCGCTTAATCTCAGTAATTGATGAGTTGGTGTTTTCTGAATTTAGAACCAGCGTAATACTTTTACCCACCGATAAGTCACTGACATGGTAATCCACTAGGTATTTATTCTCTTTCAGTAGGTCAGCCACAGCTTGTTTAACTTTTGAGTGTGGCAAGACTACCTCGGCTTTATTAACCCGGCAAGCATTGCGGATTCTAGACAACATGTCAGCGATGGGGTCAGTTGAAGTCAATGACATATTATCTCCTTACCAGCTAGCCTTAGTTACACCAGGAATTTCGCCCTTAGAGGCGTGTTCGCGGAATGATAAACGACTCATACCAAACTGGCGCATGTAAGCCCGTGGTCGGCCAGTCTCTTCACAGCGGTTTTTGCGTCTAGTTGGTGAAGAATTACGTGGCAACAGATGTAGTCCATCACGGTCACCGACAGACTTAAGCTCTGCCCGTTTAGCAGCATATCTTTCAATCATTTGTTTACGCTTGATATCACGCGCAATACTGGATTTCTTAGCCATCTTACTTCTCCTCCTTAGGTTCGTTGCCGGTTTTCTCAAATGGTAGACCAAATTTTTCTAGTAATAGTCTTGAATGGCTTGGGTCGTTAGACTTTATAACCAAAACTACTTGCAGACCATGGACAGTAGTGGTTTCTTCAAAGGTTAGTTCCGGGAAAACTGATTGGTCATTCATGCCAATACTGTAGTTACCGGACTTATCAAAAGCCTTGCCGCTAACACCATGGAAGTCACGCAGGCGTGGCATCACGATGTTCACTAAGCGGTCCAGGAATTCATACATGCGCTCACCGCGCAGAGTTACTTTGATGCCAATTTTGTTGCCTTCACGCAGCTTAAAGCTAGCAATTGACTTCTTAGCGAAGGTTTCTAGTGGTTCTTGCCCGGTGATTTTGCGTAGAGTATTAGTGGCGGTTTCTATCATTTTCTTGTCGTCTTTTGCGCGGCCTAGACCAACATTAACCACAATTTTTTCAAGTCGAGGTGCCTCGTGGACGTTATCCAGCTTTAATTCATCCTTGAGTTGTTTGACTAGCTCAGTCTCATACATGACTTTTAGACGTGCTGGAACTACCTGAGTTTTGGCAAGTTTTACAGCTGTTTCTACTGGTTTTTCCTTGGTAGCCATCATTTAACTTCCTTGTTACTGCGCTTGAAGACGCGTGTCTTATTGCCTTCTTTGTCGACTTTATAGCCAATTCGGCTGGGCTTCTTGCTGGTTGGCTCAACTATAGCAACCTTGCTGACCCAGATTGGTTTAGTCAGCTCAACAATATCGCCAGTTGGATGATTACGGTCTTTCTTAACATGCTTTTTGACAATGTTAATGCCTTCAACGGTGACTTTGTTTAGAGTTGGGTGGGTAGTCAGGACTTTACCAGTCTTACCCTTGTATTTGCCGCTCAGAACAACCACGTTGTCACCCTTATTAAGCCGGATTTTATAGATTACGCTCATAGGACCTCCGGTGCAAGGCTGATTATTTTGGCATAGCCTTGTTCGCGCAGTTCACGCGGGACTGGGCCAAATATACGGGTAGCTTTGGGCAGTTTGTCTTCACCAATTATCACGGCCGCATTGTCATCAAACTTGATAGTCGAGCCGTCTTTGCGGTTGATTTTGTCGCGAGTACGCACAACTACGGCTCTAACAACCGACTTTTTCTTAACCTGGCCGTTAGGTGCAGCGACTTTAACGCTAGCGACGATAGTGTCGCCAACCCGTGCATAACGTCGGCGGGTACCACCAAGTACTCGGATGCACAGGATTTCCTTGGCGCCAGAGTTATCGCAGACGTTTAACCGACTCTCTTGTTGGATCATTCGGCTTTCTCCTCAGTTTTGACGGTCTTGGCCGGCTTTGTGGCTGGCTTTTCTTTCTCAGGTAATTCAATTTCTGGTTCTTGGTGCTGGATAGCTGCCCGTTCGGCAACTTTATGCAAAGTGAAACGTTTTCTAGCACTAAGTGGTTTAGTTTCGGCAATAATCACTCGGTCGCCCAGTTTGGCCTCGTTTGATTCATCATGGGCCATGACCTTTTTACTAACAGAATACTGCTTTTTATATATAGGGTGAGTCAGGCGGCTAGAAATTTTAACCACTATAGTCTTATCGACTTTGTCAGATGTCACAATACCAGTAAGTGTTTTAGCCATTAGACGGTCTCCTTAGTAAGTTGTTCAGATAATACGGTTAGAATGCGCGCCAAATCTTTACGCTTGTTGCGCAGTTGACGGATGTTAGTGGTCTCGCCCAGGTGAATACGGCGCCTAAGCTCCACGATCTCCTCGCGCAGTTTGGTACTCTCGGCTGCCAAAGTGTCGGTCTTAAGCTTACGGATTTCGGCGATTTTCATACTACGCTTCCTCCTTTATCAAGAACTTGGTCTTAATAGGCAGCTTATGGGCCGCTAAACGCATGGCTTCACGGGCAACTTCCTCTGTGATTCCTTGCATTTCAAACAGGATGGTCCCAGGACGGACTTTGGCCACATAAAACTCTGGATTGCCCTTACCGGAACCCATTTTAACGTCTTGGGGTTTGCGGCTAACAGGAGTATGAGGGAAAATTCTAATCCAGATCTTACCACCGCGTTTGATGTAGCGGGTCATGGCCTGACGGGCTGATTCAATCTGCCTAGCAGAGATACGCTCGTGTTCCTGGGCGCTCAAAGCATATTGGCCAAAAGCAATCTCATTGCCAGCCGTAGCAACGCCACGGATTTTGCCCTTGAACACCTTGCGGTGCTTTTGACGCTTTGGCATCAACATCTTAGCTAACCTCTCCCTTATAAATCCAGACCTTAACGCCAATTAGGCCAGAACCTGGATACATAGCAGCAGTTTTATGAAAATCAATATCAGCTCTGATGGTGTGTAGTGGTACGCTACCCTCAACGGTTTTTTCGCGTCGTGACATATCTGAACCACCAAGTCGCCCAGCTACTTCGATGCGGATGCCTTTAGCGCCAGCCCGCATAGTTGCGGCGGCGGCTTGCTTAACAGCACGCCTGAAGGCAATACGTCGCTCTAACTGGTGAGCAATATTCTCAGCCACTAACTTGGCGTAAAGCTCAGGTTTCTTGATTTCTTCGATGTTAATTCTAACGGGAATGTTATAAATCTTCTCAATATCAGCTTTTAATAGTTGTGCGCCAGCGCCGCCACGGCCAATAACTACACCAGCTTTAGCGGTATTTATAGTGATAGTCACTAGGTTTGGTGAGCGCTCTATGTCAACAGTCTGGATACCACCACGGCTACCGACTTGCTTATCTATATAACGGCGTACAGCCAGGTCGTTACCAAGGAATTTGGCGTATTCGCGCTTGTTGGCAAACCATTTGCTACGCCAATTCTTGTTGACCTGCAATCGCATTGAAATTGGATTAACTTTTTGACCCATTATTTGGTCTCCTTTTTGGCAGCTGGTTTCTTAGCAACTCGTTTTTCGCCGTCAACTACAACATAAATATGGCTAGTACGGCGCTTAAACGGTAAGGCACGGCCATGTGCAGCTGGTCGTTGACGGTTATAACTAACACCAGGACTAACAGAAATAGACACAATTCTTAGTGTGTCTGGTTTTAGCTGGTGATTATGATCTGCGTTAGCTTTAGCGCTCTCTATAACTTTCTTTACAGCCAAAGCTGAGCGCCGCGGTGTGTGTTCCAGGATAGTAATAGCATCAGCCACTGTTCGGCCACGTACCAGCGCTGCTACCACGCTAACCTTGCGTGGGCTCATCCAGACACCTTTAGCTACGGCTTGAACGCTCATGAAGCTACCTCGGTTGGGACTTTAGCTAACTTACCGCCATGTCGGCGGAATTTACGGGTTGGACTGAATTCACCTAGTTTGTGACCAACCATGTTTTCAGTAACAAATACTGGTACATGGACCTTACCGTTATGGACAGCTATTGTGCGACCCACAAATTCTGGTGCAATCGTAGATGCACGTGCCCAAGTTTTGATGATGGTACGGTCCTCAGAACCTAAGGCTGCTACTTTCTTAGCTAGCTTTGGATCTATAAATGGTCCTTTTTTTAGGCTACGGCTCATGAATCTTCTCCTGGGCCAACAGCGGATATTTGTTCAATTGATAAATTTACATCAGGATTTGCTTGGCCAGCCCGAAAGCCTTCAAATAAGGCGCCTTTAACCAGACCGCTGATCACTGATTGCTGAAGAGGGCTAAACTCAATTAATTTTCCGCTCAATTGTGCCTCTGTTGCTGCCATATAACCATTTAGTTGTTCTACACTCATACCTATTTCCTCTTGGCCGCGTGACGGCTCCGGATTATGTACTTATTGCTCTTCTTGCGGCTACGCGTCTTGTAACCCAAAGTCTTCTGACCCCAAGGTGTACGTGGATCTTTGGCAGTACCGTGACGGCCACCATCACCACCACCGTGGGGGTGATCGGCCGCGTTCATAACAACTCCACGGACTGATGGACGAATACCTTTGTTACGGGTACGACCGGCCTTACCAACTTTTATATTCTGGTGTTGTTCATTACCAACTACACCAATACTAGCCGTGCAATCAACACTGACCATGCGGACTTCACCACTAGGTAGTTTGACCTGAGCATAAACTTCATCACGGGCAACCAGGTTAGCGCTAGAGCCAGCTGAACGGGCCAGCTGCGCACCTTTACCAGGCTGCAATTCAACAGCGTGCAAGACACTACCAACTGGTATTGATTTAAGTGGTAAACGGTTACCATTTGATATAGCAACTTCATCACCGCTTGAGATTTTGCGGCCGACCTTCATACCTTGTTCAGCCAAGATGTAGTAGTATTGGCCTTGTTCGTCTTTGATGCGAGCAATTCGAGCACTGCGGTTTGGATCATATTCGATAGCTTCAACTTCACCAACCGTGCCGGCGGGTAAATTGAAGTTAACATTACGGTAGAACAAACGCGTACCACCACCCTTATGACGGGTAGTGATACGGCCCATGTTGTTGCGGCCAGAGTGTTTTTTCTTGATGGTTATCAAAGCTTTTACTGACTTCTTGCCAGTTATCTGGCTCATATCCTGAGAGGTCATACCACGGCGGCCAGGAGTAGTTGGGTTGTAGGTTTTAATAGCCATTATTTGCTGCTCCTAGTTGCCTTTTTAGACTTAGTCTCAACTGGTTTGGCGTCCTTTTTCTCATCTTCTTTGGGGAAAATAGCAATTGAATCACCTTCTTTAAGCGTGACGTAAGCTTTTTTGATGTCGTTAGTGCTACCAGCCGTGCGGCCACCACGTTTACGGTAAGTCTTTTTAGCTTTGCCTTTGATATTAGTAACATTCACATTTGTAACTGTTACCTTGAACTGTTCTGAAACTGCACTGGCAACTGATTGCTTGCTAGAATCTTTTGGCACTTCAAAGACATAGACATGGTTTTCTTGGCTCATGTTGTAGGCCTTTTCACTGACGCGGGGGCGAATAATCATGGTGGTGCTCATTATTTTTTGCCTCCAAGCCAGTCGTGGACTATTTCTAGCGCCTTTTGGCTCATTAGAATAGAGTCGGCATTCATCAGATCATAAACTGTTAGGTACTTAGCGCTGACAACTTTTAAGTTTTGAATATTTTGAGTGGCTCGTTCCTTAGCCAGATCTTTTGCCTCGACTACACACAGCACACTGTCCTTAGCGTCAACTTTCTTCAAGAATGCTGCCATATCTTTGGTTTTACCGTCCATGGCTGCAAAACTTTCAACAACTACTAGACGGCCCTCGTCGGCCGCAAGACTCAAAGCTTGGCGTAACGCCTGGTGCTTCATCTTGGTAGGCATTTTATGCGAATAGTTTTCGTTGCCAGTTGGACCAAAGACAATACCACCGCCCGTCCAGATTGGGTTACGGGTAGAACCAAAACGAGCGCGGCCAGTGCCTTTCTGGCGCCAAGGCTTGCGACCACCACCACGGACTAGGCCGCGGGTCTTAGTAACGGCGTCACTAGAACGACCGTTAGCTAGATAGGCTACGTAAGCTTGTTTTAATAATTCATGATTCTTAGGCTTAACGCTAAAAACGTCTTTGCTGAGCTTGGCAGCCACAGTGGCTTTATTGCCGGTTTTAGTCAGGGTTACGACGCTCATTTCTCGCCTCCATTGACTAGTACAACACTAGTTTTTGGACCGGGTACAGCACCGGCAACACCTATGACATTATTTTCCATATCAACCAATGCTACTTTGAGATTGCGTACGGTAACTTGTTCATTACCCATTTGACCAGCCATTCTTTTACCCTTGAAGATTTTCTGTGGGTACATAGAACCAATTGAGCCAGGGCGACGGTAGGAACGGCCACCATGAGTTTTACGTCCGCGTTTGAAGTTGTGGCGCTTGATTGTGCCAGCCCAACCCTTACCCTTACTGATAGAAGTAACGTTCACTTTGTCGCCAACACTAAAAACGTCGGCGTTTAGTGTGGCGCCGACGCTCAGGTCTTCTGTTAGCTCATTAATACGAAATTCTCTAATAATTTTGGCTTGAGACTTGGACTTCTTTAGATGCCCTGTGGTTGGTTTGTCTATCTTTTTGGTTGTCTCGGCACCGAGTTGTACGGCTTTATAACCATCTACTTCGTCAGTTTTCAGCTGCGTAACTACGTTTGGCGTGGTTGAAAGCAAGGTAACAGAAGTCAAGACACCATTATCAGCAATGATGCTGGTCATACCGACTTTTCGTGTAATTAATGCTTTCACTCTTGCTTGCCTCCAAGGACAGACATAAAAACGCTTGGCTGCTCGTAGTATCTACTCTGTTAGGAGCCCGACTTGCGAACTAACCAAGTATCACATTTATTTAAATACCGTAATAGATTAGCAGTAAACCAGTACCTCTGTCAACCCGTTGCTAATTCTACTACAAGTATAAATACAGGCCGAACGGCGCCCAAAAACCAACTAGCATAGCCACAAGCAGGACTGCATACTCAACCTTACGATCAATCTGAAAGTGTTCATGACTAGCAAATACTAGTCCAATCACACCACCAAGCGGTAGAGGTATCTGTAGGTTCTCACCTCTTGTGATCTTGAGCCACAGCGAACCAATAACCAGGTACAAAACTAATTTCAGAAAGTAGACACCGTCTAACTCTTTGTTTTGTTTTTTAGCCATTAGCGCTATTGTAGCACTTCTTATTAATGATTAATGTTGCGAAAGTGAATCAATCAAGATTGCAAGGACGTCGCCCAAATTCTCTACGCCGGGTAGATATAGCGGGAGGTCTGAGCTTCGCGCGTGTAGGCGGGGCTGTAGGTCTAGGTACAGCACCTAAGCCTTCTGAAATGAGTTGATCTACTGGCTTATAGCCACCATCTGACATTTTTTTCATGGCCTCTTTTTCGCCAGAAGGCACAACTAACTTTATGAATTTGCCTGGATCTTGGATGTCATCCGGGATAATGTCGTGGATGATATGCGGCCCTTCAGCCCTTTGGGGAAGCAGCAAGCCCACGCCTGGATCGAGGCGGCCGGTATAAATTTTAGCCATGGGGGTAGCAAGCGCAATTTCTGCAAAGTGTCTGCGGGCCTCAAAGGCAACATCAGTTGGCTCTGGGAATGTCTTAAAATAAATGTCAGCTAGTTCAGGTGCTAAAACGGTTGTTTTCACTGTGGTTCTGCCAGCAAGATTGTAAATCCCTATCCAACGATGTTCTTGATCTACGTAATTGGCATAGACATCAAAGTGAGGGCCTCTGCCTTCTGGTTCACGTTCGTTCGGCTGGGCATAAATCCTATCCGGATCCACGCCTAAAAATGTCGCTTCGGTAAATCTTAACAAACCACCACCCAACTCACATAAAACAGCATTATCAAACGAATCTTTATCCTCTTGGTTTACGTGAGCAGTTAACTCGCTCCTATTAGTGAACAATTGTAGCTCATTTGCCATATTTAAGTCCCTTTATAATTAATGCTAAGTTAACACATCTTTAATGACAAGCATTAGCAGGATCTAAAGAAGGTCGTCTATTCGGGTCTGGTAGATTAAGGCTTTTAGTTCCAGATCCACTGCTTCACTACGTTCGGCAGCTGAAAGTCTATTAAATGCCACATATCCAGCTGAACCAACCACAGCCGTCAGAGTCCCAATCACCGGAAATTCAGAACTAACAACCAGACTGGCGCCGGCCACTCCGCCCAAACCGGAAGCTATTGCTAAGACACGGCTAAAAACGGCACCTATCTTTTCTGATCTGGCTTGACCTTGCCAAAAATCTCGGCGTTCAATTAATGATTCACGCTCTGCGCTCATGGGTTTTACATCTTAATTTCGGCGTCGCAACCGGCTGGCAATGATAGATTCATAAGACTATCAATTGTTTTTGGGGTTGGTTCTAAAACATCAATTAGACGCTTGTGAATACGCATTTCAAACTGTTCACGGCCTTTTTTGTAGACGTGAGGGCTTTTAACTACAGTAAAAGTACTCTTCTGAGTTGGCAAAGGTATAGGTCCCGCGATAGTAGCGCCAGTCCTAAGAGCAGTATCAATGATTTGCTTGCAAGATTGGTCAATGACCTTGTGGTCATAGGCTTTTAGGCGGATTCTAATCCGTTGTTTGCCAATAGGGGCGTCTGCTTTTTTTGGTACAGTCTTAGTCGCTGTTTTACTAACTTCAGCAGCAGGCTCGGCTTTCGCCGTTTCGGTACTGGTGTTTGGTTTGCTTGCTTCTGCCATAATTATTTATCTCCTTCGTTAGGTGTTGTTATTGATCGGGCCATGCGAACGGCTCCTGAGAGTACTTTTACTGCAGTAATCTCAAGACTAATAAGAGGATTCCATGTTTCCTGCCGCCAGTCTTTTTCAGGTATTTGTGCTATATAAAGCTCGGTGAGCCTGTCTCCGCACCAAAATTCAACTTCTTTTAAGCCCATGTATACCTTTTGTGCTGTAACCTCTTCCGGAGTGATGAGTGACCGGACGAGTTATCAACACGATTAATTGACAGAGGTGATTTTACAACAGAAGCGTTTATTTGTCTAGTGGCCCGGCATTCGTGGCACTATATGTTTGAATTCTGGTGATTCAGATTCTTTTTCAGCTAGACGCTCAGACATAAGCTCGTCCAAAGAACGCAACGAGTCTCCTCTTGCAACTGCCGCTTCGCCTTCGGCAATTGAGTTCCTAAGTCTATCTTGAACCTCAGGATCATCTAACATTTGATCTAACTTTTCAGATATTTCAGCCTCACTCAGTCTCGAGGAAGCTGGTCGTGGTACCACTGCACCCCTGTTAGCTTGATCAATGGCTTCTCTGACACTGTCTGGTAATGCAACTTTAGCTGTTTCACGGCCGATTCTAGCTTGTTTGGTAACGTATGCTTCTTCCTCTGGCAAAAGATTGTGCTTCTCTTCGTCAGAAACTAAATCTTCAATCTCCTGTCTTACTTCCGGTGACAGGCCTTCACCAAACACGCCGTTAAACGGTTTTCGATTAACTTCAAATGGCGAGCCTACTGTCGCATCCCCACCTTCACCTGTTCCTCCGCCCATAATATTTCTCCTTATAAATTCACTCTACAACTTTATTAGGCAAAAGAAAAGAGCCTCACTTGAGGCTCTAATCAGGCTTCTCGGATCGACTTTACTTGACGATCTTAGTAACAACACCAGCGCCGACAGTGCGGCCACCTTCACGGATAGCAAAGCGTAAGCCTTGTTCCATAGCGATAGGTGCTAGTAACTTAACTTTGAAAGTCAAAGTGTCACCAGGCATAACCATTTCTTTGTCAGCAGGCAGTTCAACCTCACCAGTTACGTCCGTAGTTCGGAAGTAAAACTGTGGTTTGTAGCCCTTGAAGAATGGCGTGTGACGACCACCTTCATCCTTATTTAGGATATAGACTTCGCTGTCAAATTCAGTGTGAGGAGTGATTGAACCAGGCTTACAAAGCACCTGACCACGTTCAATGTCGTCGCGTTCAATACCACGTAGCAAGATTCCAGCGTTGTCACCAGCTTGACCCTGGTCAAGACTCTTCTTGAACATTTCAATGCCAGTTACAACTGATTTCTTGGTTGGACGAACACCTACAATTTCGACTTCGTCGTTAACCTTGACGATACCTTGCTCAATACGGCCAGTAGCAACTGTGCCACGACCCTTGATAGAGAAAACGTCTTCGATAGCCATCAGGAATGGCTTGTCTAGATCGCGCTTAGGCTCTTCAATGTAGTCGTCTAAAGCTTTGACAAGCTCCATAATGGCATCTTCGTTAGCGCTATCGCCTTCTAGGGCTTTAGCAGCAGAACCTTTGATGATAGGAGCATCTTTGTCAAAGTCATTCTTAGCCAACAGTTCACGGATTTCTTCCTCGACTAGTTCAACTAGCTCCTCTTCGCCTGGCTTGACCATATCCATCTTGTTTAGGAAAACAAGAATCTTAGGCACACCAACTTGCTTAGCAAGCAAGACGTGCTCACGGGTCTGAGGCATAGGACCGTCAACAGCAGATACAACCAAGATAGCACCGTCAACCTGGGCAGCACCGGTGATCATGTTTTTGACGTAGTCAGCGTGGCCGGGCATGTCAACGTGAGCGTAGTGACGCTTTTCTGATTCGTATTCTTGGTGAGAGGTAGCAATCGTGATACCACGAGCTTTTTCCTCTGGTGCATTGTCAATTTCGTCGTATTTGACTGGTTTATTGACATCGCTAGGTAATTTCTTAGCCAGTACGCTTGTAATAGCGGCTGTTAGAGTTGTTTTACCGTGGTCAACATGGCCCATTGTTCCAACGTTGACGTGCGGCTTGCTGCGATCAAAATCTGCCATTCTTATCTCCTAGAGTTTAATTAATTAAGCACGAGCAATAGCAACACCCATGCGGATACCGTAACATGTTAGCTTATCTTAAGAAGTTTGTAAAGGGTTGGTCTTGCGTGATTGAGCTAGGCCTAATGCAGCTCGTTCTA
>Ga0105245_10004824_pt1 | contig 11891 bp, 12 predicted proteins | sample KBSM54metaG_FD_81523 | JGI IMG/M metagenome (GOLD analysis project Ga0105245, IMG submission 81523) | Miscanthus rhizosphere microbial communities from Kellogg Biological Station, Michigan, USA - KBS M5-4 metaG | ecosystem: Host-associated > Plants > Roots > Rhizosphere > Soil | place...
CGGAGAGCCGGCCGGCCTGCTCGTCCTCCACCACGGCCGCGGGTCCGACGAGCAGGACCTGCTCGGCCTGGCGGACGTCCTCGACCGCGAGCGGCGCCTCCACGTCGTCACGCCGCGCGCGCCGCTGCAGCTGCCGGGCTCGCCCGGCTATCACTGGTATGTCGTGCCGCGCGTCGGCTATCCCGACCCCCAGACGTTCCACGCCGCCTACGCCAAGCTGGCCGGCCTCCACGACGAGCTCTGGGAGCGCACGGGCATCGGCCCGGAGCGCACCGTGTTCGGCGGCTTCTCGATGGGCTCGGTGATGAGCTACTCGCTCGGCCTCGGGCCGGACCGGCCCGCGCCGGCGGGGATCCTCGCGTTCTCGGGGTTCGTCCCGGTCGTCGAGGGCTGGGAGCCCGACCTGGCGGGGCGGACCGGCACGCGCGTCTTCATCGCGCACGGCCGCCGCGACCCGGTCATGCAGGTCGACTTCGCGCGGCGCGCCCGGGACCTGCTCGAGAGCGGCGGCCTCGACGTCGACTACCACGAGTCCGACGCCGGCCACCACATCGACCCGGCGCACGTGCCGGCGGCGATCCACTGGCTCGGCTCGACGCTGGCGCTCGACCGGGCCGACGCGCGATGACCGAGGCCTGGCCGGCGCTGCCGTACGCGGACTGGCGCCCGACGAAGGAGACCCTGCACCGCTTCGCGCAGATCGTCGGGAAGGTCCGGATGGCGCTCGTGCCGCCGCGGAACCACTGGTGGCACGTGACGCTGTACGTCTCGGCCCACGGGCTGACGACGGGGCGGATGCCGTACGGCGAGATCTGGGTGGAGATCGAGTTCGACTTCGTCCTCCACCAGGTCGTCGTGCGCACGAGCGAGGGCCGGACCGCGCTGATCGCGCTCCGCGACCGCGTCGCCTGCGCGCGCTTCTACGCCGACCTGTTCGCGGCGCTCCAGGACGTCGGCGTCGGCGTCGAGATCCTGGCCCGCCCGTACGACCTCGGCGACAGCCCGCCGTTCGCCGACGACCGCCTCCACGACAGCTACGACGCGGACGCCGTGGAGCGCTACTGGCGGATCCTGCGCCGCACGGACGAGGTGCTCGCCGGCTTCGCGTCGGGCTTCAGCGGCAAGACGAGCCCGACGCACCTGTTCTGGCACGGCTTCGACCTCGCGCACGCGCGCTACTCCGGGCGCCGCGCGCCGCCGATCCCGGGCGCCGACCCGGTGACGGCGGAGGCCTACTCGCACGAGGTCATCGCGTTCGGATGGTGGCCGGGCGACGAGCGGACGACCCCCTTCCCGGCGTTCTACTCCTATACCTCGCCCGAGCCGGACGGGCTGCGCGAGCAGCCGCTCGAGCCGGCCGAAGCGCAGTGGCAGGACACCGGCAACGGGTCGCTCGCCATCCTGCCCTACGACGCCGTCCGGGCCGCCCCGGACCCGGCCGCGGCGCTGCGCGCGTTCTACGAGAGCGCGTACCGCGCCGGGACCGACGCGGCGGGCTGGGACGTCGCCGCCCTCGCGCGGCCCTAGCGGGCGACCAGGCGCAGGAGGTCGACGTCGGCGACGACCCCCTCCGGCACGCAGCCGTCGGCGCGCACGACGAGCAGCCGGGTCGCGTCCGCGCGCTCGAGCAGCGCGAGCGCCTCGCGCGCGGTCGCCGACGGCCCGATCGCCACGGGCGGCTCGGTGACCGCGTCGCGCGCGGAGCAGAGCGTGATCTCGCGCTCGGCCCAGCGCAGCAGGCCGCGGCTCGTCACCCAGCCGAGCGGGCGCCCGCCGTCGTCGTCGAGGACGAGGATCGCGTGCACGCCGTGGGCGAGCAGCGCCCGTTGGGCGCGGGCCACCGACGCGTGGCCCGAGATGACGATCACGCCCGGGCGCATGACGTCGCGGATCGCGGCGTCGAGGCGGTCCGCGGGCGGGGCCGGCGGGGGGTGGAGGAGCGTGTCGGAGAACATGGCCTGACCGTATGCGGCGAGCGGCCCGGCGCCATCGGCGTCGCGCCGCGGTCCGGCTGCGGCGGACTACGGATCCGCGGCCGGCGAGGTCGCCGCGTGCGCTCCCGAGCCGCGCGCTACGGCGTGGCGTCGAGCAGCCCGCGGTCGAGCGCGTAGCGGACGAGGTCCGCGCGGGTCGAGCGCCGGAGCTTCTGCTGGATGTGCGCGCGGTGGGTCTCGACAGTGCGCACCGAGAGGAACAGCTGCTCGGCGATCTCGGCGTTCGTGTGGCCCAGCGCGATGAGGCGCAGGACCTCGACCTCGCGGGGCGACAGGTCGTCCGGCGGGCCGGACGGCGCCGCCGGCGCGGCGGCGAGCGCGGCGCCGAGGCGCGGGTTGAGGTAGGTGTCACCGGCCGCCGCGCGGCGCACGGCCTCGACGAGCTCGCTGTCGGCCGCCTCCTTGAGCACGTAGCCCGCGGCGCCCGCCTGCAGGGCGCGGCGGGCGAACGCGGGGTCCTCCTGCATGGTGAGGACGACGACGCGCGTGCCCGGCGAGGCGTCGGCGACCTTGGGGATCGCCTCGAGGGAGGTGAGCTCGCCCGGCATGTTGAGGTCGAGGACGAGCACGGCCGGCTTGTGGCCGAGGACGGTGCGCAGGGCCGACCCGGCGTCCCCGGCCTCCGAGACGACGCGCAGGCCGCCCGCCTGGTCGAGCAGGAGCCGAAGCCCGGCGCGGACCACGGCGTGGTCGTCGGCCAGGACGATCGTGATCTCGTCGGGGTCGGGCATGCGGGGAGACGATCTCAAAGGATTCGATCCGAGGAGGGGAGACGCCGACGGGCCCCGCCCGGGGAGAGCCGGGGCGGGGCCCGTCGAGGGCCGGCTGGCGATGGAGGTCAGCCGGTCGTGGTCGCTGCGCGCGGGGCCGCCCAAGCACCCTCGGGCGCGGGTTCCGTGCGGCGCAGCGCCATCAGCGTGAGCACGAGGAAACCCACGCCGACGAGCAGGAGGGCGAAGCCCATGACGATCGCGAAGTTGGCGACGCTCTCGGCGAAGAAGGCCGTGTTCAGGGCGGTCGTCAGCGCGGTCTCCGTCACCCAGATCTGGCGCGCCGGGTTCGTGACCGGCTTCTGCGTCTTGGGGTCGACGGCGGCCGCCTTCGCGTCGCTGGTCGGCTTGCCCGACGCGTCGAGGAACTGCCCCATCTGCGCGTACGTCTGGCCGCCGGTGGCCTCGAGGGTGTGCTTGCGCATGACCTTGGCGAAGGCCTGGGCCTCGCTGCCGGTGTCGACCTTCTGGCCCGGGATCGTGGAATCGGGCGTGCCGACGATCTGCTCGCGGGCGAGGTCGCTGCGGACCTGGTCGCGGCCGTTGAAGCCCGTCACGACGGCGCCGACGCCGAAGGCGATCAGGACGATGCTGGCGGCGATCCCGCCGTACCGGAAGAGCCTGCTCATGGTGTTCCTCCTCGTGTTCGCTTGACGCCGTCCACGCTTCCAGGGCCGCGTCCGCCGCGAATCCGCCGCGCCTACCGAACCGGTTGCGGGATTCCACGGATCGCCGTCCCGTGGCGGGACGCGATGCCGGGGCGCCGGCGCGCGCCTAGCGTCCCGGCCATGACCTCCACCACCCCGTTCCGCGTTGTCGTCGCCGGCGGCGGGGTCGCCGGGATCGAGGCGCTCCTTGCCCTGCACGATCTCGCCGGCGACCGCGTCGAGCTCACGCTCGTCGACGCCCAGCCCAACTTCGTCTACAAGCCGCTCCTGGTCGCGGACCTGTTCCTCCGCGACCGCGTGCGGCACGTGTCGATGGCGGAGGTCGCCCGCGACACCGGCGTGCGGCTCGTGCCCGACGTCGTCGCCTCGGTCGACGACGGGGACCGCGTCGCCGTCACCCAGGGCGGGGAGCGCCTGCGCTACGACGCCCTGCTGCTCGCGACCGGCGTGACGTCGGTCCCCGCCTACCGGCACGCGCTCACGTGGGACGAGCGCAGCGGGAACGAGCGGATCGCCGGCCTGCTGTCGGACATCGAGCAGGGCCACGCGCGGCGGGTGGCGTTCGTCGTCCCGCCCGGGCCGGGCTGGCCGCTGCCGGCGTACGAGCTCGCGCTCATGACCGCGCACCAGGCGTGGGACGCGCAGCAACGGCCGCAGATCACGCTGATCACGCCCGAGCCGGCGCCGCTGGCGGTCTTCGGGCGCGCGGCGACGGCCGCGATCCGGGCCGAGCTCGAGCTCGCCGGGATCGGCTTCCACGGCTGCTCGTACGCGGACGTGGAGAAGGGGCATGCGGCCACGGTGGTCGTGCATCCCGGGATGCGGCGGATCGACGTCGACCGCGTCGTCGCGCTGCCGCGGCTCCTCGGCCGCCCGCCGGCGGGCGTCCCGGCGGACGCGACGGGGTTCCTGGCGGTCGACGCCCACGGCAAGGTGCACGGACTGCGCCATGTGTGGGCCGCGGGGGACGGCATCGCCTTCCCGGTCAAGTTTGGGGGTCTGGCCGCGGAACAGGCCGACGCGGCGGCGGAGGCGATCGCCGCGTCGGCCGGCGCCGCCGTCGTGCCGCGGCCGTTCCGGCCCGTGCTGCGCGGACAGCTCCTCACCGGCACGAGCGCGCGGTTCATGCGCCATGCCGCCGGTGGCGGCGGCGGCGAGGGGGTCGTGTCGCGCCGGCCGCTGTGGTGGCCCCCGGGCAAGGTCGCCGGGCTGTGGATCGGGCCCTATCTGGCCGCCCGCGACCGCACGGCTCCGGGCGAGGCCGCGTCCGCGCCGGACGGCGGGATCCCGTTGCAGACCGACCTCGGCCCGGCCCTCGAGGGCGCCGCGGGGCGCTGAACGCAGGGCGCGCAGCGGCCCGCGTTCAGCGCAGGCGGTACACCGGCGGGCGCTCCCAGACCGTCCCGACCTGGTCGAGGAACCCGCGCAGGAGCGGCCGGCCGGGATCGGCGAGCAGCACCTCGCCCCCGAGGCGCGGGAGCAGCGCGGCGAGCACCGGCACGTTGCGCTGCTCGTAGAGCACGTCGGCGGCGAGCACGAGGCCGAACGGCGCGCGGGCCAGCACCGGCGCCGGCTCGGTCCAGCTGACGACCTCGGCCTCGAGCGCGACCTCGTTGCGCTCCGCGTTGCGGCGCAGGAGGTCGATCGCCGCGGGGGACCAGTCGACGGCCAGGACACGGCCGCCGGCCCGCGCCGCCGCGAGGCTCGGCAGCCCGAGCCCGCAGCCGAGCTCGAGCACGGTCGCGCCCTTCAGCGCGCGCCGCGCGATCGCGCGGGCGAGCGCGACGCCGCTCGGCCAGAGCTCCGCCCAGTAGGGCATGAACTCGTCCTGCTCGAAGGCGTGCTCGTCGAGGAGCGCCTCGCTGTTGCGCGGGCGCAGAACCGCGAGCTCGCGGTCGGCGAGCGGCACCACCTCCTCGACGAGATCCATCGCGCGTCAGGCTACGCGCCGCTGGCGGCCGGGATCCGGCGCGCCGCGGGTAGGCTCGGCCGCGTGCTCGGACTGCCCGACGACATCGAGGCGTGCCTCTTCGACCTGGACGGCGTGCTGACGAAGACCGCCAAGGTTCATGCCGCGGCGTGGAAGGAGATGTTCGACGGCTACCTGCGCGGGCGCGCGGACCGCACCGGCGAGCCGTTCGTGCCCTTCGACGCGGGCGCCGACTACGACGAGTACGTGGACGGCAAGCCGCGCTACGACGGCGTGCGCTCGTTCCTCGCGTCGCGCGGCATCCACCTCCCCGACGGCACGCCGGACGACGACCCGGGCACCGAGACGATCGACGGCCTGGGCAACCGCAAGAACGACCTCGTGCTCGAGCTCATCGCGCGCGACGGCGTCGAGGCCTACGAGGGATCGGTCCGCTACGTCCGCGCCGCGCGCGACGCCGGGCTGCGCCGCGCCGTCGTCTCCTCGAGCTCCAACTGCCGCGACGTCCTGGAGGCGGCGGGGATCCTCGACCTCTTCGAGGAGATCGTCGACGGTGTCGTCGCCGCCCGCGAGGGCCTGAAGGGCAAGCCGGCGCCCGACACCTTCCTCGCGGGCGCGCGCCGGCTCGGCGTGGACGCGGCGCGCGCGGCCGTCTTCGAGGACGCCGTCGCCGGCGTCGAGGCGGGCCGCGCGGGCGCGTTCGGGTGGGTTGTCGGCGTCGACCGGGTCGGCCACGCCGACGCGCTGCGCGCGCACGGCGCGGACCTCGTCGTCCGCGACCTCGCGGAGCTCCTGGACGGGGCCGGCGCGTGATCGACCACCCCGCCTTCAGCGTCGAGCCCTGGGCGCTGCGCGAGACCGCGCTGCGGCTCGAGCTCCTCGCGCAGAGCGAGTCGCTGTTCGCGCTCGCCAACGGCCACATCGGCCTGCGCGGCAACCTCGACGAGGGCGAGCCCAACGGGCTGCCCGGCACGTACCTGAACGGCTTCCACGAGATCCGGCCGCTGCCGTACGCCGAGACGGCCTACGGCAACCCCGAGGCGGGCGAGACCGTCCTCAGCGTCACCGACGGCAAGCTCATGCGGCTCCTCGTCGACGACGAGCTCTTCGACGTGCGCTACGGCGAGCTGATCGAGCACGAGCGCGTCCTCGACTTCCGCGCCGGCGTCCTGCGGCGCCGCGTGCACTGGCGCTCGCCGGTCGGCGGGCAGGTCCGGGTCGCCTCGACGCGCATCGTCTCGCTCGCCCAGCGCGGCGCCGCCGCGATCCTGTACGAGGTCGAGCCCGTCGACGATCCCATCCGGGTCGTCGTGCAGTCCGAGCTGATCGCCAACGACGACGGCCGGCCGCAGGCGCCGGAGCACGCCGATCCGCGCGCCGCCGCCGCCCTGGCGGCGCCGCTGTGCGCCGAGGAGCACTACCAGCACGACCGGCTCGTGCTCCTCGCCCACCGCGCCGCCAACAGCGGCCTGCTGATGGCGGCCGCGATGGACCACGAGGTGCAGGGCCCGAACGGCACGACGGTCGACGTCGAGGCGACGCCGGACGCGGGGCGCGTGACGATCGCCGCCGACGTCCCGACCGGCGAGAAGCTGCGGATCCTGAAGTTCCTCGCCTACGGGTGGTCGGGCCACCGTTCGGTCAACTCGGTCCGCGCGCAGGTCCGCGGCAGCCTGGCCGAGGCGCGGCACACCGGCTTCGACGGGCTGTGCGCGGCCCAGCGCGAGGTGCTCGACGGCTTCTGGGCGCGGGCCGACGTCGAGATCGAGGGCGACACCGAGCTGCAGCAGGCGGTCCGCTTCTGCCTCTTCCACGTGCTCCAGTCCGGCGCCCGGGCCGAGCAGCGGGCGATCGCCGCGAAGGGCCTCACCGGGCCCGGGTACGACGGGCACGCCTTCTGGGACACCGAGTCGTTCGTGCTCCCGCTGCTCACCTACGCGGCGCCCGAGACCGCTCGCGACGCCCTGCTCTGGCGGCACAGCACGATCGAGATGGCCCAGGAGCGCGCGCGCCAGCTCGGCCTGGCGGGGGCCACGTTCCCCTGGCGCACGATCGCCGGGCGCGAGTGCTCGGGCTACTGGCCCGCGAGCACGTCCGCGTTCCACGTCAACGCCGACATCGCCGACGCCGTCGTGCGCTACCACGCGGCGACCGACGACGACGACTTCGGCGGCGGCGCGGGCCTCGACCTGCTCGTCGGGACGGCGCGGCTGTGGCGCTCACTCGGCCACCACGACGCCGCCGGCCGGTTCCGGATCGACGGCGTCACCGGTCCCGACGAGTACAGCGCGGTGGCGGATAACAACGTCTACACGAACCTCATGGCGAAGCGGAACCTGCTGGCCGCCGCGGCGGCGTCGGAGGCGCACCCGCGGGGCGCCCACCGCCTCGAGGTGGACGCCGAGGAGATGGCCGCATGGCGCGACGCCGCCGCCGCGATGGTCGTGCCGTGGGACGGCCGCCTGCGCGTGCACGCCCAGGCCGACAACTTCACCAACCACGCGGTGTGGGACTTCGCCGCGACGCCGCCCGACAAGTACCCGCTGCTGCTCCACGCCCCGTACTTCGACCTCTATCGCAAGCAGGTCGTCAAGCAGGCCGACCTCGTGCTCGCGCTGTTCGCGTGCGGCGACGAGTTCACGCCCGAGGAGAAGGTGCGCGACTTCGAGTACTACGAGACGCTGACGGTGCGCGACTCGTCGCTCTCGTCCTGCGCACAGGCGATCGTCGCGGCCGAGACCGGCCATCTGGACCTCGCCTACGACTACCTCGGCGAGGCGGCGTTCGTCGACCTCCACGACCTCAACGACAACACGCGCGACGGTCTCCACATGGCGTCGCTGGCGGGCTGCTGGCTCGCCCTCGTGTGCGGCTTCGGCGGCTTCCGCGACCACGGCGGGCGGATGGCGTTCGCGCCCCGGCTGCCGGAGCCGATCGGGCGGATGCGCTTCCGGCTGAGCTTCCGCGGGCGGTGCCTCGTCGTCGATGTCCGGCCGCGCGAGGCGACCTACGCCCTCGAAGCCGGCGACGCGATCGAGGTCGCCCACCACGGCGACGCCGTCGAGGTCCGCCCGGGCGACGCGGTCACGCGGCCGATCCCCGCGCCGCCGCGCCGCGAGCGCCCGCGCCAGCCGCCCGGGCGCGAGCCGCGCCGGCGCGCGCCGGACCGCTCCGGGCCGGCGCGCGAGGGCGGGTAGCGGCGGCTCAGCCGGGGCCGCGCCCGCCGTGCGGGACGCGGACGTCGACGGCCACCAGGCGATGGTCGGACGACGGGAAGCCGTTGCCGTCGGGGAGGAGCGCCGCGTCGAAGAGCCCCACGAGCCCGAACAGCGGGTCCGCGCGCAGCGGCCAGAAGGCGAACGACCGCGCGATCGGCAGCCCGCGGTAGGGGAGCACGTAGTCGGCGCGCAGGCTGCCCGGGGTCGTGTCGGCGAAGTCGGCGGTGTCGAACGCCGGGGTCCCCCGGTGCGCCGCGTTCGCGCCGCCCTGGAGCGCCGCCTCCTCGGGGCCGTCGAAGACCGGCGGGGTCGGGTGGCTGACGACGAAGTGCACGCGCCGGCCGTGCCCGACCTCGATCGGGACGTCCCAGTTGCGCTGGAACAGCTCCGCGGCCTGCTCGTCCGCGACGAAGTCGAACTCGTTGCCGGGGGGCCCGGGACCGTAGGCCGCGCGGCGGCCCGCGGATGTGAAGGCCTCGTCGCCGTCAGCGCGCCACGAGGCGTCAGTCCGGCGCCCGCTGGAGGCCGCCGCCGGCGAACGCCGCGCGGATCTCGTCGGGCCACGGGACGGCGCGGCCCGTCCCGCGGTCGATCAGGCACGTCTTGACCGTGCCCTCGGCGGCCGTGCCCTGGTCGCCCGCGATCGCCAGGCGGTACTCGACCGAGGTGCGGCCGAGCGCCGCGACGGCCAGCTCCACCTCGACCGGGTCGTTGAAGCGCAGCGAGCGGGCGAAGCTCGCCTGGACCGCGACCCGCGGTGTCGCCCCGAAGGTGAAGTCGGCGATCCCGAGCGCCGTGTGCAGCGCGGCCTCGGCCGCCTCGGCGAGGCGGAACACGGTCGTCCAGTGGTAGATCCCGGCGGCATCGGTGTCCATCCACTCGATGCGCCGCCGGAGCACCACGCGCGCGGGGTCGGGGAGCTCGCCGTCGTGTGACATCACGGTGACGATGGAAGCAGATCAGTCGGTTGGCCCGGCTATCGTGGCGGACGTGAACGAGCAGCTCCGTCGCCGGTCGGTGGGAGCGCCGGCCGCGCGGTCGGTCCTGCTGACCATGCTCGGCGAGTACGTGCTGCCGGTGCCCGGCGGCGTGTGGCAGGAGACGCTGATCGGCGCGCTCGGGACGCTCGGCCACAAGACGCACGCCGCGCGCCAGGCGCTCGCGCGCAGCGTCGGCGCCGGGTGGCTGCAGACGGAGCGCCACGGCCGCCGCTCGCGCGTGCACCTCACGCCCGACACGGCCGAGATGCTGCGCTCGGGCGCCGAGCGCATCTACACCTTCGGCGTGCCCTGGGCGTGGGACGGGCGCTGGCTGCTCGTCGTGCTGCGGGTGCCCGAGGAGCGCCGCGAGGTCCGCCACCAGATGCGCACCCGGCTCGCCTGGGCCGGCTTCGGGTCGCTCGGCGGCGGGCTGTGGATCACCCCGCACACCGACCGCGAGCACGAGCTCGCCGACGTCGCGGGCGACGGCTCGGCGGCCGAGCTCGTCAGCTTCCGCGCCGAGCTCGGCGCGCTGGGGGAGCCCGCGCGCGTCGTCGCCGACGCGTGGGACCTCGACGCCCTGGCCGACGCCTACCGCGCCTTCGTCACGCGCTTCGGCCGGATGCGCCCGCACGGCCCGGAGGCCGAGTTCCGCGCGCAGACGCTGCTCGTCCACGAGTGGCGCCGCTTCCCCTTCCTGGATCCCGACCTGCCGGAGCGGATGCTCCCGCCCCGCTGGCCGCGCGGGCGCGCCCACGAGCTGTTCCACGCGCGCCACGCGGAGTGGGAGGACGGGGCGCGCGGATGGTTCGCCGCGCTCGAGCAGGGCGGCGCCGCTCCGGGCGCCCTGAGCGCTGCGTAGCCGCCAACTGCGCAAAAACCACGGAACCTGCGCCGGCGCCGACCGTTTCAGGGGCAATGACGTCGAATGGAGGGGGGGCCTCCATGTCCGTTCGTTCCGCAGTACGGCGGCACCACCGCCGCGCCCTGTTCCTCGCCCTGCCGGTGCTGGCCTGCGTGCTCGTCCCCACGGCGGCGCAGGCCTCCTGGCCGGGCCTCAACGGGTGGGAGTCCTTCAGCTCCAACCGCTTCGACACCGCGATCAGCGGTGACATCTTCGTCATGCCGCCGATCGGGCTGCCGCAGGTCCAGCTCACCACGGCACGCCCGGACGACGCGCAGTCGGCCTGGTCGCCCGACGGCAGGCGCATCGCCTTCAAGAGCCGCCGCAACGGCAACAACGAGCTGTACGTCATGAACCCGGACGGCCGCGGTCAGACGCGCCTGACGAACTCGTTCACCGTGAGCGAGGGGCAGCCGGCCTGGTCGCCCGACGGCACGCGGCTCCTGTACCGCAAGACGCCCGACAACCCGATCACGCAGAACGCCGACATCTGGCAGATCGACGTCAACCCGGCCGCCCCGAACCCGCGCCCGGTCCTCGAGCGCACCGGCGACGAGCGCTACCCGTCGTACTCGCCGGACGGGACGAAGATCGTGTTCCGCGGCGACCAGGACCTCATCGACCACTCGGGCGACGAGGAGCTCTACGTCATGAACGCCGACGGGACGGACATCGTGCAGCTCACGCACAACGACGTCTTCGACTCCGCCCCGGCGTTCTCGCCCGACGGGACGAAGATCGCCTTCGAGAGCGCCCGCGACAGCGGCGACCCGCTCGCCCTCGACATCTACGTGATGAACGCCGACGGCACCGACGTGCGGCGCCTCACCACCGACCCGGCCCACGACGAGGGCCCGATCTTCTCCCCCGACGGCACGAAGATCGCGTTCGCCAGCCTCCGCAGCGGCCAGGAGGACATCTGGGTCATGAACGCCGACGGCAGCGGCCAGCGGCAGCTGACGGACGACCCGGCCCGCGACGAGTCGCCCGACTGGCAGCCGGTCCCGTTCGACATGACCGGCCACACCGCGTGCGGCGACGTCGGCCTCGACCGCGGCCAGGCCTCGAGCGTCGCGGCGAGGAACGTGTCGTGCGACACCGCGCTGCGCCAGGCCCGGCGGTGGGCCGCCGAGGCGGCCGACGACGATCCGCCCGCGCGCCTGCGCGGGTACGCGTGCACGACCGCGCCGCACACGTTCGACCTCGTACTCGTCCGCTGCGTGAAGGACGAGGAGGAGCTGGGCGATGGGCCTCGCGACGTGGCGTTCGTGTGGCGCGACCCGGCGGTCACGCTTCCCTCCGGCGGTGCCGTGCCGGCCGCCTGACCGCACGACGTGCCCACATCCTGCGCGCGGCGCGATGAGTCTCGCGTCGCGCGCGGGTCTGCCGCTGATGAGACAGTCGCCCCGTACCGGCTCCACGACAAC
>Ga0105245_10004825_pt1 | contig 11889 bp, 18 predicted proteins | sample KBSM54metaG_FD_81523 | JGI IMG/M metagenome (GOLD analysis project Ga0105245, IMG submission 81523) | Miscanthus rhizosphere microbial communities from Kellogg Biological Station, Michigan, USA - KBS M5-4 metaG | ecosystem: Host-associated > Plants > Roots > Rhizosphere > Soil | place...
CCAGCTCGAACATCCCGCCCTTGACGAGCGCCCACTTTGCGCCGAGGCCGATGAGCGCTTCTGCCGCTCCGTGCATGTCCTTCGTGCTGTTCACCTCGACCCCGGTGAGCAGCTTGATCTCTCCCAGATTCGGGGTGACGAGGGTGGCTCGCGGAATGATCAACATCCGGAGGGCATCGAGGGCATCGGGTCTGAGCAACGCGTCACCGTGCTGGGACGCCGCCACCGGATCCACGACGAACGGGATCGAACCTGCCCCGCCGATGCCGACCCGATCGACCGCGCCGGCGATGGATTCCATGATCGCCGCCGAGGCGAGCATGCCCGTCTTGGCAGCCCCCACGCCGATGTCACCCGCCACCGATTCGATCTGCTCTGCCACGGCCTGAGGCGGAAGTTCATAGAAGCCGCTCACGCCGAGCGAGTTCTGCACTGTGACAGCAGTGATGGCCGACATCCCGTGCACTCGGCACGCCAGGAACGTCTTCAGGTCGGCTTGAACGCCCGCACCGCCGCCCGAATCGGACCCGGCGATCGTCAACGCGGTCACGATCGGGCTGGGTGCGGCGACGTCATCGAGGTTCACCGGGTCAGTATCTCGGGTCGGATCGGTCGGGCAGGATGGGTGCGTGCCTGGGCTCGATCACGTCACGATCACCGCGTCAGACTTCTCGGCGAGCCTTGCCTTCTACGACGCCGCGCTCGGTGCGCTTGGGTGGGTACGTGCCCTCGAGGTCGGTGACGAGGAAGAAGGCGACGCAGACGTCGAGGTGGTCGGTTGGGGTGCGCCCGATTCGACCGTCGATCTGTGGCTGGTGTCCGGCGCCCAGGTGACGTCTGGCCTGCACCTGGCGCTGCCAGCACCAAGCCCGGAGATCGTCTCGGCGTTTCACGATGCTGCCGTTGGCGCTGGAGGCACGAGCCACGATGCGCCGCGGCGTTGGCCGATCATCCGTAGAGGTCAGTTCAACGCGATCGTCCGGGATCCGGACGGGAACCTGATCGAGGCCGTCGCCCCCGAATGACGCCTACGGTTCGACCGTCTCGAAGTGCTCGACCAGTGGCGGTTCGGCGAAGAATCGACCGATTGCGGCTCGCCAGGTGGTGAACCGCTCCGTGGCCCGAAAGTTGTTCAGATGTGCCTCGACGTCGTCCCATTCGACGAGAAGGACGAACCGGTTCGGGGTCTCGACGCAGTGGGTCATCCGGACCGTGCGGCATCCCGGTGTGGTGGCCAGAACGTGATGAGCGCTGCGGTACGCGGCGACGAACTCGTCCTCCGTGCCCGGGGTGACGTGGATATCGGCGACTTCGGTGACCATGAGGGCAGCCTGGCACGGGGGTCAGAGCGGATTTTCGCGCGGGTCGGTCCTTTGTCCCTCTGGCCTCAAATGCAACACTGGTCACATGCGTATCAGTCAGGTGCTCTCGACCTGTGCTGCCGCCGTGGCGGTCGGGGGATGTGCCGTCCTCGTCGCGACGATGAGTACCGCACCTCCGAAGGACCGTGTATCCGGTCAGGTATCCCAGAACGAGAACCTGAACATTCCTCTGATGCTGCCCCAGAGCAGCACGTCGAATGCAGTCGCTAGCAGCTCGCCGCTGGCATCAAGTACGGCGCCCGCATCGAGCGCTGTCCCGTCACTGACCCCGTCCACGCTGGCCTCCAGCACCAGCTCCACCTCCCCAGCGGTCCACACTTCTACGGCAAACTCGTCGGCGCCGCGGTCCAGCGCCCACCCGACCGCACACCCCACGGTGCAGCCGACGTCTCACTCCACCAGTGCTCCGCCGCCGGTGCGCGGGGTTTCGCTGCCGTTGTCCTACTCGACCAGCACGGCGACCCGCGTCATCACTGTCGTCTCCAGCGGGTACAGCCACACCACCGCGACGCTCCAGGCGTGGAACAAGGCACCGGGCGGCGGATGGCTGAAGTACGGCGGTGCGATCACCGCCCACGTCGGATCGCAGGGGATGACGACCTCGCCGAGCGAGTCCAAGTCCGCGACGCCCATCGGCTCGTTCACGCTGACTCAGGCGTTCGGTCGGTACTCCGATCCAGGCACTGCGTTGCCCTATTTCAAGACCTCTTACGCCGACTGGTGGATCAGCCAGGAGATCTCGGGGCTCTACAACACCCATCAGCACTGCTCGTCGGGCTGCTCCTTCGCCCAGGGTTCACCGAACGAGAACCTCTACGGGGCGGGCACGGTTTACAACTACGCGGTAGTGATCGACTACAACCGCTCGTCCCCACGGTTGTACGCAGGCAGCGCGTTCTTCCTGCACGTCACCGACGGTGGCCCGACGGCTGGCTGCGTCTCCATCCCGTCGTCGAACCTGGTCACGATCATGCGTTGGCTCACCCCCTCGGCGCACCCACGGATCCTCATCGGCGTGACGTGACAGTCTGGAGGGGTGAGGCGTTCGTGGACCGCAGCCCTTCTGGTGGGCCCTGCTCTGGTCCTCGCCGCCTGCACTACGGGCAGTCACGGCCACGGGTCCACTGCTCCGCGCACGCTCAGTAGGCCGTCTGCCTCGAGTTCGCTGCCTGACTCCGCCCTGACCTCGCCATCCGCGTCTTCCTCCGTCTCGCCGACCCCTCGGCCGACGTCTTCGGCCCCGCGGACCACGTCGTCAGCAGCTCGACTGCCCCTGAGCTTCACGACCGGCTCAGCGACGAGGGTGATCACCGCGACTGCCTCCTCCACGTCCCGTACCGAAGGGGAACTGCAGGCGTGGCAGCGCTCGAGTGCCGGGTGGGTTCGCGTCGGACCGGCCGTGCATGCCTGGTTCGGAACGTCCGGCCTCACCACCCATCCCAGTGAGACGAACGCGGCGACCCCGATCGGTTCGTTCACCCTCACGCAGGCGTTCGGACATGACTCCAACCCTGGTACCGCCCTGCCGTACCGGCACACAACGCCGGCCGATTGGTGGATCAGCCAGCCCGGCAAGCTCTACAACACCGAGCAACACTGCTCGTCGCAGTGCGGGTTCACGACGGGCGCGCCCAACGAGCACCTCTTCTACGAAACGCCCTACTACGACTACGCGGTCGTGATCGACTACAACCGGTTCCCGGTGCGCCAGGGTGCTGGGAGTGCGTTCTTCCTGCACGTGTCGGTAGGGGCGCCCACCGCGGGATGTGTCTCCATCGACAAGGCGGATCTCGCTCGAATCCTGCGGTGGCTCACCCCGTCCTCGCACCCGCGGCTCTTGATCGGGATCGCCTGATCAGGCCGTTGCTGCGATCGCGGCGCCGACGAGCGGCGCGTCTTCCGGGTGCTCGGCCACCCGCATGACCGGGGGAGAGTGACCTGTCGTCGCCCATCCCTCCAGCACCCACGGCTCGAACAACCGCCAGGACTGCGCCATCGATCCACCCACGACGAGCACGTCCGCAGCGAACCTTTCGATGGGTCCCGCTATCGCGCGGCCGAGCCCGTCAAGCGCGTGCTGGAGCACCTCAGTCGCGAGCTGATCCCCGTCGGCAGCGTGCTCGGCTATCTCGCGGACGTCGGCGTCATGGTCTCCGGCTCGACCTCCGTAGGCGGAGCGAATGGCTCGCCTGGACATCGTCTCCTCGAGCGGTCGACCGTCGATGCGCACCTGGTGGATGCGGCCGCCCGGGGGATTGCCGGGGTCGGTGATCTGCCCATCCACCGTCCAGCCACTGCCGACGCCGGTACCGAGCGTGAGGCCGACGACTCGGTTGAAGCCGCGACCGGCGCCGATCGCCCATTCGCCGAGAGTGAAGGCGTCTGCGTCGTTGCAGAAGCTGAGCACGGCCGGATCGACGTGCAGGCGATGCGCCAAGCCGGCGCGAACGTCCACTCCGTCGAGGGCGCTGAACTTCCCGACGTCCCGAAACCGACCGATCCCGAGGGGGTAGTCGAAGGGGTCCGGCATGGCGACCCCCCAGACCGGCGCCTCGATCCCATCCGCGGCCAGTGCGATCTTGTCGAGGAGATCGGTGGCGTCGGCGTGACTGTCGAGCTCGACCCGTCGTGTCTGGGAGTGCACAGTCCACTCATAGGGGGCGATAAGGGCGGCTGTGGCGTGCGTGCCGCCAACCTCGATGACCCCGATGGTGTTCACCGTTGCATCTTGCCCGGTTGCTGCTGACTGCGATCTGCGGCACGGCACGTTGACGGGGCCTCTCAGGGGCTGGTCGAATGTCGCATCACTGGCCATGGTGGTCAGCGCGAGGGGGGAATGACGTGGCTGTACAGCTAGCAGGCTTGACGCGCCGGATCGGCGTCACAGTGGTTGGGCTCGCGGCAGCGGGAGCCCTCGTCGCCGGATGCAGCAGCAGTGGCGGCGGCAAGCCCTCCTTCGGGTCCACGGGTGCCGGCTCGACCGGCGCCGGCGGCGGCACGAGTTCAAGCGCACCCGCTGGCGGGGGCTCGTCGACGTCCGGTGGTGGCGGGGGCGGCGGCGCTAACCCGTTCTGCACCTCGTTCGACAACTCCAACCTGTCGGGTATCAACAGCGCGGACACCGCGGCTGCTGCACTGAAGGCGTGGGACGAGTACGCCAAGAACGCGCCGAGCGAGATCAAGAAGAACGTGCAGAACATCGACAAGTACCTGCACGACCTGGTCAACAAGGACTACACCGCAATTTCCGGTGAGGCCAGCCAGATCGGCATCGACGGACAGGCGATCGCGACCTACTTCGCGTCGCACTGCCACGGCTGATCACCGACGCACGACGCCCCCTGCAGATTGCCTGCAGGGGGCGTCGTTCGTTCGTGGGCACTACCAGCCGCGAGCTCGCTGCAGGACTACACCGCACGATTGTCGAATTCTTCGAGATCAGGTACCGAGAGATCGGCATCCTCACCCTCTATCCACTAGCTGACGCTCTTGGGGCTGGGTCAGTCCTGTTTGACGACTAGCGTCGTCGCATGACCACGAGCAAGGATCGACGTCGCAAGGCTGCCGCCCGGAAGCGAGCGGCAGCTGCCCGGCGGCCTGGGGTTGAGTACCGGCCTGGCGCAGGCCAGCGAATGAAAGCGATGTTTCGCGCCCTCGACTCCATGGTCGTAGCGGCTCACGACGCTGTGTTGTCGGCTGACGCCCCCGTTGGCCCGCAGGCCCGGCTCGAACTCGCGCTTTTCAACCGCGCGATTAACGGAGTCAAGGCAGCACGCTCATTGCTTGGAAACCAGCACTAGGAGTTCGCGACGCCGGTAATACGGCAGATTTTCGAGATCATCCTCAATTTTGAGTGGCTGCTAGGTCGAGAGGACCGAGACGCGACGATCGTGCGGTACGCCAAATTCGGTTTGCTGCAGCAGATCACGACTGACCTGGCAGAAATCGGCTACGGACGCGCTACTGGACGCGTCACGTCAGCCGATCGCGAGGCTGCCCTTCGTGCAGCGCTCGACGCGCAGTTCAGCGAGTTCAGGAAGAAGGATCGAGCAGACGGCTCACCAAAGTTCGCGACGTCTTGGTGTGACAAGACGACTCGCGACCTCGCCGAGGCTTCTGCGAATGCGCTGCATCTGATGCAGTACCGGCACCTCTACCAAGGTGCGTGGTCAGAACAGACACACGGCAGTCCTGTCGTGTTCCTAGACAGCATGTTCACGTCGGCAAGCGATAGCTGGATCGAGGACGTCACCAGGTCAGACGACCAGCGGGTCGTAGAGGCCGCGATGATGCTTGTGACTCTCTTCTGTGAGCTGTGGATGCTGCTCGAACATTTTCCGGGCCCGCCCCCGACGGCAGCTATTGGATGGACCGAAGCAATCCGAGACACGGCTCAGCGGCTCAATCCCGAAGGCTGGGAGGCATCGCAACTGCCGACGTCACGCGATGACGACTCACCCGGCTGATGAGCGCCGGGCTGTCTCGCTCGAGGGCACTGGGACAGCCGATTTAGCTTCGCTCCGAAGCGGCCCCCCGAGGGCGTTCCCGTCCCACTAGCCATGCCAACAATTTTGACGTCCCTTCAACTGATTGCGCCGTAAAGGTGGACACCCGGCACCTGATTTGTTTCCTGGTCATATCAACATCAACTTCGATCAGGAGGACCCCCATGGCTCAGCTCGGGTATGCCCGTGTCTCGGGAAGTTCGCAGACGACGAATCAACAACTTGACGCTCTCAACGAGGTGAAGGTCGACCGCATATTCGAGGACGTAATGTCCGGTGCGCGTGACGACCGGCCTGGACTCCGAGAGCTTCTCGGGTACGCACGCGAAGGCGACGTGGTGGTCGTGGTGGCGCTGGATCGGCTCGGACGAAGCTTGACGCACATCGTCCGCACGCTCGACGAGCTTCGTACGCGAGGGATTCTCGTTCGCAGTTTGCGTGAAGGAATCGACACGAGTACATCAACCGGTCGGATGGTGGCCGGCATCTTTGCCAGCCTGGCTGAGTACGAGCGCTCCCTAATCATTGAGCGTGCCGCAGCTGCGCGAGCGGCAGCCATCGCTCGTGGTCAGCGCGCTGGTCGAAAGCCAGTCCTGTCGGACGAGCAAGTGGCAATTGCTCAACGCATGCGTAAGAACGGCGAGAGCATCAAGTCCATAGCGTTGGCGTTCCCAACGGCGTCGCGGTCGACGCTCTACCGAGTCACCCAGGACGCCTGACCTACTTGGGACATACGCGCGAGCTGATTCACGCCGTGCTTACGGGAGTCGCGGGAGAAAACTCTGTGTACACAACTCTGGGACCTCTGTACATCTGACCTCAAGCTTGCTAGCGTGTGTGCATCGGCTATAGAACGTGTACACGAAAGGGATCGACATGAAGCTAGTACAAATGGAGGGCGACCCCGCTGAGATCGCCGCGTACATGAAATTGATGGGCTCGGCGCTCGGGCCGGCCGAGGGGGACGACGAAGACGAGATCACCACGACGGGTGATGTCCAACTCGGGGGCGAACTCGGCGAGGCGGACCGTGGATGGCTCAAGCAGTTCGTTTGGTCTCGCGGTAGGGATCCAGAGCGGACGCAGTTGATCGAGGACTACCTGATCCGCGTGATCTCGGAGGAGGACGTGACCGTCGAGGTTGGTACTTCTACCCAAACGGCATCAGGGGAGTCGAACTACTTGATGGTCCATAACGACGGCCCACGACGTTTCGGAGCGGTCACCTACGTCAACCCACGAAGCGGGAAACTGAACTTCCGTCTCCTTGAGGACGACATCGACGACGTCAGAGATCGTGTGGAAGTTAGAAAGATCGTGAAGGGCCAACACCACTACCGAATCAACCTTGTGCTCGAGACCGAGGACGACATCGAGCTCGCGCTTCTCCTCACCAAACGCGCGTTGGTCAAGGTCCGCGACTAAAGCGCCGCGAGTGGTACAGGGGCCTGGTGATCGGCGCCAGGCCCCTTTGTTATGCCGCAGTGAATCAGCGCAGGATGGACCCGCCGTCTGTCGTGCGTACCCGAGCGAGCACCTGTAGCAGCCGAAAGGCCGGGTCGCTCGTGGATTTCTCGTTTGTCCTTGCGATCTCTACGAGCTGTTGGATTCGGTCGCCGTACGTCTTGTTGATCACGAACGTAAGCCGTCCCTCCGAAGGAAACTCCTCGGTCATGCGATCAAATGCGGCGGTCATCTGACCTTCTGGCACCCTTGGGCTCCAGATCTCGTAGTAGTGCTCGTAGTCCGGGAATCGATCGGCTGCGAATTTCTGCGCGCGAGCAAGCTTGCTCCTGATCTTCTCTACCGTCTGCGTGTTCCCGCCGTAGGTCATACCGCCTAGGTGGGTCGTGACCTCTCCGAAGTAGACCTCTCGTGGCTCGCTCTTCATACCGATAACGTCGATCTCGCCCTGCTCGCCGGGCAGGTAGGTGTTGAAGAGAACAAACTCGCACCCTCGCACGTACCGGAGGTATGCCCCGACGAGGCTCTCGCCAATGTCTTCGGCCATCGTCGAACCATGCCGTAATTGGTCCGGTCTTGGGAAGTGACAGGACCTTGGAGGACTATGCCCACGGGCGTCGAGCCGCGCGACGGTCTGGCGGAGCGCCTCGGGCCCACCGTCAGAGGGCGATGGCACGATGAGGTCTATGGCGGCGAACAAGCTGTACTACGGCGACAATCTCGATGTGCTCCGCGCCAATGTCGCGACGGAGTCTGTCGATCTGGTCTACCTCGACCCTCCGTTCAACTCGAACCGCAGCTTCAACGTCATTTTCGCGAGACACGAAGTCGTGCCGGATGCTGATGCAGCCCAGATTCAAGCTTTCGACGACACGTGGCGATGGACGCCCATCACAGACGAGCAGTACGAGACCTACGTGTCAGGTGAGTTGCCGAACGCAGTTGCCGATGCGCTGACAGCGTTCCGGACGTTGCTTGGCGAAAACGATGCGATGGCGTATCTGGTCAACATGGCACCGCGCCTCGTCGAGCTGCATCGTGTGCTCAAGCCGACCGGCTCGTTGTACCTGCACTGCGACCCGACCATGTCGCACTATCTCAAGGTATTGCTCGATGCAATCTTCGGTGCGCGCTACTTCCAGAACGAGATCAGCTGGAAGCGATTCAGCGCGAAGAACGACTCGCTTCGCTTTGGCCGGAGCCACGACGTCATCCTCTTCTACACAAAGTCGAAGGACTTCACCTGGCACCCTCAGTACGGCCCCTTCGAGCAGGACTACGTCGAGGAGAACTACCGCTACCTCGAAGAGGCAACCGGCCGGCGCTACCGCCGTGGCGACCTGACGGCAGCTAAGCCGGGAGGCGACGTTAGCTACGAATGGCACGGTGCGCGCCCGTACAAGGGCCGATACTGGGCGTACTCGAAGGACAAGATGGACCAGATGCTTGCCGACGGACGCATTGAGTTCCGTTCGACGGGTATGCCGGTGTTCAAGCGGTATCTGGACGAGCAGCCTGGCGTTCCGTTGCAGGACATCTGGACGGACGTGCGGCTTCACGCGGGCAGCAACGAGCGACTCGGCTACCCGACCCAGAAGCCCCTCGCGTTGCTTGACCGGATCCTCGCTGCGTCCAGTAACGAAGGCGACTTGGTGCTTGATCCTTCTGCGGGTGCGGAACCACGATTGCAGCCGCGCAGGAGTCAGGGCGGCGCTGGATCGGAATCGACGTGACCTACATCGCCGTTGATCTGATCGAGAAGCGATTGCTAGGTCTCTACGGCGAGGAATTGAGTGGAACCTACGAGATCGGCGGCATCCCCCGAGACAAGGAGGCTGCGCTCGCATTGTTCTCAAAGAACCCGTTCGAGTTCGAGCGCTGGGCGGTTTCCATGCTGAATGGCCAGCCCAACCAAAAGCAGGTAGGCGACAAGGGAATCGACGGAATCGCGAAGTTCCCGATCGGTGACATCAAGAAGAGAGGCGTCGGTCAGATCTTGATCTCGGTCAAGGGCGGTAAGTCCCTCAACCCGAGCATGGTCAGAGACCTCGGGGGGACAGTGACTACCCGAAAGGCTGACCTCGGAGTGCTCGTGACGAACGGCCCGCCGACGCCCGGAATGGTCGAGGAGGCGAACCACGCTGGGACATACACCCACCCGGCGACGGGCACCGTCTATCCGAGGATCCAGATGATCACGACGAGCGATCTGTTGCACGGCAAACGCCCGAACATCCCTGGCACGATGAACCCGTACATGCAGGCGCAGCGCACAAGCCTGCCGATGGATCAGGGCGAGCTGTTCGACGCGTGAACGCTCGGCCCACCGACGAGCCTTCGAAAGCCGATCGCTCTGAGATCGGACATGGCCCTAGGGGAGTGTGACTGTCTCGCCGGTTGAAACGATGTAGCACCTGTTGACGCGGCCTGCGAGAATTAGCACATGTCTTCGATACCGGTCTCCGACGAGATCGCGGGTGCGCTCGGTCGGTACTTCCACGGCGGCAGCGGGCCTACTCACGCAGTGCTATCCGGTGTGTTTCTTCGCGCCGGGTATTCCGATGCGGACCCCTACTCGGTAGCGGATGGCACGCCGAGCAAGGAAGTCCGCGTTCAAACGATCGTCCGGGAGGCTGTTCGCCGTCCAGCGGGAGCACGGAAGCTCGCCGATGGGCTGATGACCACGTTGCGGTTGCATGGCTGTTTCGACTCGGCACGGCCCGACTTCGACGAATCGTTGGTGAGAATGACCAAGATGGCGTTCAAGCGGGCTGGTTGGTCCATGTCCGACGATGGAGTCCTTTCAGTCATAGGCCAGATCGACCTGGAGACCGGCGGGCGCGAGGCACTGGATGAGCAAATCGAGCGACTTCGCCGCGCCGGTGACGACGCAGGACAAGCCCTTGGCTCAGCCAAGGACCTCTTGGAGGCGGTCGCCAAGTTCGTTCTGGAAGAGTTGGGATGGCCCCAGGACGGAGATTTCAACCATCTTTGGTACCTCGCACGCGAACGGCTCGGAGTGCATCCCGCGCAGATGACCATCGAGGGACGTGGATCGGCTCAGGTGAAGAAGATCCTCGGAGCAACGTGGACGATCGCCGAGCAGGTCAACGAGCTGCGAAATCTCCAGGGCGCGGGTCACGGCCGTACGTTGCCGACGGGCGTGACGCCGGAGATGGCGCTGATGGTGGTTCGTGAAGCATGCTCAGTTGCGCAGTTCATGCTTGCCAATTTGGATCGAGTCGTAGGTCGATAAGCGGGACAGGTCACCGCGCTCCGCTGATTCTCATCTGACTAGTCAGGTGGATTGTGGCGGGTCAGACTCCGGGTGCACCCTGACGATGCGCGCTCACGTTCCACTCGTCGATCTTCGCTAACAGCATGTTCGAAAGCTCGCGCGCGGTGGTGGAGTGCACGTAGTGCTTGACATCGTGGATCGTGACCACGATGCATTCGCCGTGCGTGTCGTCGGTAAGTGCCACCCACGCATGGCCAATGGGCCAATTGCTGCTCGGTTGCTCCGGTTCGTGCGTCTCGCGGATCAAGGCCGGTCGGGGAGGTCGCGGCTTCGGTTTGTTGCCCATCGCTCGACGGTAGCGTCCCGCTCGGCCATCAGCTTGCTTGGTCACCCATCCCTTGCGGGAGTTGGAGCTGGACATCGGAATCGGCTAAGCGCCGGATCGCGTCCAGGTCTGACGGGGTAACGCGTGACATCAGCTCACCGATCGGGACGTGTTGTCTACCTGCGCGAGCCTCGTCAACGAGCCAGCGGCCGAGGTCGGCTGCGGACTGTGCTTGCTGAGCCGTTGCCTCGGCGGCGTCTGCGATTGCCTCGCCTATGCGCTGTTGACTGCTCCAGTCCCGGATCATCCGGAGCACCTTCACCGTGCCCATCAGGACCAACCCTGCGCCGAACAAAACCACCTCGATCGGGTTCTCGTACTCGACGTGAGCGACTCGTATCGGATCGCCTAGGAGCTCAGGCACGTAGCTGCTGGAGGCGAGGCGCGCTATGCCCCTCGGCCACGCCAGGTAGCGGCCCCCGCGTGGCTCAGGCGTCAGCGGCCCGATTGGGAAGTACTCCCAATCTCCGTACGCTTGCAGGTAGGCGATGTTAGGCCACTGGTCGCTAATCTCCGTAAGCGCTGCTAGTCCGCGTGCTTGCGCTTCGCGCTCAAACGCTTGGCTCGCGGCCTCCTCAGCATGGACTAGACCCCAGCTCGCGCCCACATCGAGGGCCGTTTGCAAGTCCGCGAGGTGGGCGGCAATGGTGCCGACGCTCGCGGACGGACCGATGTTCGACCGCCACGTCAGCGATACGGACTCGTCGCCTGCGGGCAATTGGAACTCGGAAGGCGTGTACTCGTACGGATTCACGACTACGTCTCCAGGAGCATCGCGTTCAGCGGATGTCTTCGATTCGGAAGATGGCTTCCTCCGGATTGGTCATCGCCGACTTGATGTTGTCGGCGACCTTATTGATCAGCTTCTGACCCCAGAACGGATCCGTTTGGTCGTAGACGATCACCCGGATGTGA
>Ga0105245_10004826_pt1 | contig 11886 bp, 6 predicted proteins | sample KBSM54metaG_FD_81523 | JGI IMG/M metagenome (GOLD analysis project Ga0105245, IMG submission 81523) | Miscanthus rhizosphere microbial communities from Kellogg Biological Station, Michigan, USA - KBS M5-4 metaG | ecosystem: Host-associated > Plants > Roots > Rhizosphere > Soil | place: Michigan...
CAACGCCGGCAAGCCGCAGGAAGCCGAAGCCGCGTTCCTGAAGGAATTGGAAATCGACCCCTACAACTATCTGGCGCGCTACAAACTTGGGGTGCTGGCCGTCGAGCGCAACGATGGGGCCAAAGCGAAAGAACTGATCGAAGGGGCGCTCAAGTTGAAAGCCGATCTGAGACATGCCGACTACAATTTAGGCCGGGCCGAAATGCAAATCGGCAATGACGCGGTGGCGGCGGAACATTTTCAGAAAGCTACTGCAACCGAGAGCGATCCGGAAGTCTTGCAGCAAGCCTGGTTTCAGCTGGGTATTGTGTACCGGCGCATGAAGCGAATGTCGGAAGCGCAGCAGGCCATGGCGACCTTTCAGAAACTCAAGGATCAGGAAGCGGAGAGCTCTCAGAAAAAGTTGAAGAATTTCCAGGTTCGGCAGGATCAGGAAATTTCTCAGCCGGACCCATCCACAGCAGCCCCGCCAAACTAGACAGGACACGGATAAATAGGACGTGCGAATCTCGACCCGATCGCTTCCCGTAATCCCGATCCTGCTTGTCCTGATGGCAATGCCGGGCTTCGGTTACCAAACCCCCGCTCCTGCCGGCGCCGAAAGCAACACTGCGAAATTTGTGGATGTCACCGCGGCGCGGGGGCTGAAGTTTCGCTATCTTTCGTCGCGCACCACCAAGAAATATTTGCTTGAAACCATGGCGCCCGGCGTTGCCCTGTTCGATTACGACAACGACGGCCGGCTCGACATTTTTCTCGTCAATGGAGCGCCGATCGCCGACCCCACTCCCAAGGGTACGGTTCCGCAGAAGACCAGCCCGGAATATTGGAACCGTCTGTATCACCAGAAATCTGACGGGACGTTCGAAGATGTAACCGAGAGAGCAGGCCTGCAAGGAAAAGGCTACGGGATGGGAGTCGCAGTCGGAGACTACGACAACGATGGCAACGAAGACCTCTACGTGACCGCCTATGGCGGCAACCGCCTGTACCACAACAATGGAAACGGAACATTCACCGACGTTACGGAACAGGCCGGCGTTGTCGGCGAAGGCTGGTCTACGAGCGCGGCATGGATCGATCTCGATCGCGATGGCCGGCTCGACCTGGTGGTACTCCGTTACCTGCAGTGGGACTTTACCGATGTCTGGTGCGGCGAGCATAAAGATGGTTATCGCGCGTACTGCCATCCCGATTACTTCAAGCCCATCGCTCCGCTGGTGTATCACAACGACGGGAACGGGCGGTTCACCGAAGTGTCGCAAAAAACTGGAATATCGAAACCGGGAAAAGGTTTGGGCATCGCGCTCGCCGACTATGATCGAGACGGGCTCACCGACATCTTCGTCGCCAATGATTCCACGTTGGAATTTCTTTATCACAACAAAGGCGATGGGACGTTCGAGGAAATCGGCTTATTGGCAAACGCGGCGGTCGATGGCGACGGTCGTACGTTCGCGGGCATGGGTGTGGATTTCGCCGACTACAATAATGACGGGTTGCCCGACCTCATCGTCACCGATCTCGCGAATCAGATGTATGCGCTCTACCAGAATTCCGGCGATGGCCTGTTCAACTACGCCACCGTGCCCTCCGGTATTGGGCAGATGACGCGAACGCACTCCGGGTGGGGCGTTCGTTTCTTCGATTACGACAACGACGGCTGGAAAGATCTGCTCATCGCGCAAGGACACGACCTCGATACGATTCAGCTGACGTCCCCGAACTTGCGCTATCGCGAGCCGATGCTATTGGCGCGAAATACGGGGAGCGGTTTCGTTGATGTGTCGGCGGCATCCGGAGAGGTCTTCGCGCAGGCGTGGGCGGCGCGCGGAATGGCAATTGGCGACATCGACAACGATGGGCGGGTGGATGCCGTCGTGACAACCAACGACGGGCCTGCTTACATTCTTCACAATGAGGGCACGTCTGCGAATCATTGGTTGAGCCTGCTGCTGATTGGCCACAAGAGCAACCGCGACGCGATCGGCGCGGAGGTGAAACTCGTCACTGCGAAACAATCCCAATATGCAATTGTCACCACCGCATCGAGCTATCTTTCATCGAGCGATAAGCGACTACACTTCGGCCTCGGGCCTGAAGTGACAGCGAAGGAGATAGAAATCCGCTGGCCGAGTGGAATCGTGCAGACGCTGCGCAATGTCGCTGCCGACCAGTTGCTGAAAATCGAGGAGCCACTCGCAACGGAGCCAAAGAAGTGACGCGCGGGCTGCTTCTTGCCGTTGGTTGTTTGCTCTCGTCACTGGGAATACTTGCGCAGGAGAAGGCGCCTGCCAAGCCGCCGGCGCAGGAGACTCCGATGGGTGTTTCTACAGGCGTGGCGCATGCCCCTCAGAAAGACGCCCAATCGCGCCCGATCACCGCTGGTGGTTTCGTGGACGGCGCGCCGGTCATCTTCGCCGACATCACAAAGCAATCCGGCCTCGACAAGTTTCGACACCGCTCTGGATCGGCGGACAAAAAGGTCATCATCGACACTCCAGGCTCCGGGGTTGCCCTGCTCGACTATGACAACGATGGGTGGCTCGACATCTACCTGCTGAACGGATCGACGGTTGCAGCCCTCAAGGGCAGAGAGCCGGCCCCAAAAGCAATGCTGTTCCACAACAATCATGACGGTACCTTTACCGATGTGACCGCAAAAGCCGGAGTAGCCAACGAGCGCTGGGGCTTTGGTGTCGCCGTTGCCGACTACGATAATGATGGATGGCCGGATCTCTACGTCGCAAACTTCGGGAAGAATCGCCTGTATCACAACAATCACGACGGGACCTTCACGGACATTGCTGAAAAAGCCGGCGTGGCGCTCGGTTCATGGTCGGCGGGACCTAGCTGGGGAGACTATGACCATGACGGCTTGGTTGATCTTTTCGTTCCCGGATACGTACAGTTCGATCCAGATCATCCCCCGATTGCTGGGCAGAACGGTATTCCTCCGGGCTTCTGCAAATTTCGAGGGATCGATGTCATGTGCGGCCCGCGCGGATTAAAAGGCGAGGGCGATCATCTCTTTCACAATAATGGCGACGGGACTTTCACCGACGTAAGCGCGAAAGCGGGCGTGGCCGATGCGAGCGGGTATTACGGTTTTGCTTCCGTGTTTGTTGACGTCGATGACGACGGCTGGGTCGATCTCGCGGTAGCCAACGACTCGGTGCCGAACTACCTGTATCACAACCGCCACGATGGCACCTTTGAAGACGTCAGCTATCTTTCGGGCTTTGCTTTGACTGAAGATGGCCGAGAGCAGGCGTCGATGGGAATTGCAGTCGGGGACTACAACCGCGATGGCAAAGTTGATTTCTACGTCAGCGCTTTCTCCGATGATTACAACGCCTTATACCGTAACGATGGTGACGGTAATTTTTCGGACGTGACGTATCAGGCCGGCTTGGCAGAACCGACCATACCTTTTCTTGCGTGGGGTACGGGGTTTCTCGATTTCGACAATGACGGGTTGACCGACATCTTCGTCGCGAATGGGCACGTCTACCCTGGCGTGGATCAACAAGACTGGGGCACGACCTGGGCACAACGGCCGCAGTTGTTTCGAAATCTCGATGGAGTGAAATTTCGCGAAGTTCCGCCCGCGACCGGCAGCGGGCTGGCCGATGTTCTTACGGCCCGTGGCGCAGCTTTCGGCGACTTGTTCAACGACGGCCGCATTGACGTGGTACTGAATAATATCGATAGCACTCCCACGCTGCTTCGCAATGTCGCAAAATCCGAGAATCACTGGATCGCCATCCGTCTGATAGGAACTGGGAAGAGCCCGCGTGACGGTGGCGGCAGTAAAGTATTTGTGACGACCGGCACCGTGCGACAACGTGTGGACATCTTCAGTGGCGGCAGCTTCGGTTCGAGTTCCGATATGCGCGCCCACTTTGGCCTGGGCTCAGCCTCAAAAATCGACAAAATGGAAATTCAATGGCCCAGCGGAACGAAGCAGCAGGTCGCTGTGCCTGGCATCGACCGCATCATTACCGTCGAAGAAGGAAAAGGCGTGATCGAAAAATGATCACTCGACACCCGGAGCGTTTTTGCGCTCGGATTGCTTTAGCGCCGTTCCTTTATCAAGTTCAATTCTGGCCTTGTCCATCAAGCCGCGTTTTCTGTAAATCTGTCCGAGCATGAATCGTAACGACGAGCGGTTCGGATCGAGTTGCACCGCTTTCTCAAGCTCAGCCTGGGCTTTCTCGAAGTCTTCCAGTCGCGAATAGGCTTTGGCAAGCTGCTCATGCGTCCGGGAATCATTGGGAGCGATGACTTCAGCCTGCAACAGCAGAGCCACAGCGTCGGAAATTTTGTTTTGCTCGAGCTGAAGAATGCCCATATTAAGGACCGGTCCGACATTCTTCTCGAGCGCGTGCTCCTGCCACGCCATCGCATTTCGATAAGTAGCGATCGCATCATCCGTACGGCCGAGGGCCTGGTACGAGAGTCCCAGGTTGTCCTCCGCTTTCACATTCCTGGGATCGAGTTTCAGGCATTCCTCAAATGCACGAACGGCTTCCTCAAACCGGTTTTCGTTGTATTTCGTGCGGCCGAGATAATACCAGGCTTGCGTGTCCCGCGGATCGAACTCAACCGAGCGCGTCAGCCAATGGTCGGCGCTCGCGTAATCTCCGAGCAAAACATAATTCAGCGCCACGACTTTCAAATCCTCACTGCCAGGGGTGGCGTGTTTGGCGCCTTCTGTGTAAGCAGCCAGTGACTCGCTGGATTTTTGCTGTTTGAAAAGAATGTACCCGAGCAGGAAATGCGCTTCGCCAGAGTCCGCATGGCTTCCTAGATATTCGGCGACAATTGTGCGTGCTTTTTCAAGGTCGCCGGCATCGGCGAGAGTCCTAGCGGAGCGGAGAAGGTCGCCGGCAACCTGCTGAGTTTGTTTCGCCGCGTCACCTACGTTCTGCGCTCGTGCCGGCGATACACTCGTCAGGCAAGCGGCAATCGCGAAGTGGCAGATGATGCCGCGGCGTAGCATTGCGGTTATATGCTCCTTGAGGGAAGTATATCCGGCAACAACCAACGCTTACGCCGAACAGGTCCGATCCACGCCAGATCCCTCGCCGCGCTGGAGAAAACGCTCGGTCTTCGGGATGACGCCTTCTAATTTGGGCTGTATCAAACAAAGGAATCTGACGGATCGACGCGGATCTAATGACAAGCTACTACTTGCTCCGCGATACCGCGCGTCGATAGTCATCAGCAGTGGTGCGATAGCATGGCAACGCATTGTTTCGGTCAGCAGCATTTGACGGCGGCTTGCCCGGGTTGCCGGGTCCCGATGGGCCCTTATCACTTTCAGGCCATTGCATTTGCATCAAGCTCTCATCGCATGTTGCATCTCTGGTGACCCGTAGCTTCCGGACTTTCGAATTATCGAAGCCGAACTCCGACAGCCGCCTCTGGTACGGAAGAAAGACGTAGACGAGCTTGATGAGCTGCGGCTTTCCCGTAGCTGCCATCTTCTCTGCAATGAAAACCTCATAGTTCGAGAAGTACGAAGACCGGGGCGGCGACCATGCCACGCTGATGACGCGCAGCTGAACGTCCTGAACTGGTGAATTGTGCTCGGCTTCGGCCGGGGTCTTTACGGCGGGAGATGACTCGCTCCCCGCGTTCGCAGCTGCAGTTCCAGAGCTTGCCCCCGCGTTCCCGCCATTCGAGGCAGAGTTTGTTCCCGAACCGTTTCCCTGTCCGGCCGCCGGCGCCAAGGCACTGTCCCCGCCTGGACCTGCGCCCGCGAGGCCGTTGCCATTTCCTCCCGCCCGTGAGTTTCCTTGGCCCTCAAGAGATGGAGCAGGCCCCACAACTCCTGAGCCTCCATTCGAGAACGGATCGCCTCGCCTGCTTCCTAACCCTGTCCCGCCACTTCCGGTTCCGCCCGCGCCTTCAACCGAAGGCGGCGGAGGCACAGCTTGTGCGCCAGAGTTGAGCGAGTTCGCGCGTCCCGTCCCGCCGTAGTTCGCGCCGCCCTGCACCGATGGTGGAGGAGGCACAACTTGAGATCCGCCGGCCACGATGGCATTGCCGCGCGCGCCCGACCTGGAGTTGCCGGTTCCATCCATCGAGGGCGAAGGGGGGACGACCTGCGATCCACCTGTTCCCAGCGAATAAGACGAACCTCGGCCCCCAAGGCTCGCTCCAGCCTGAACCGACGGGGGAGGCCCGACGACCTGCACAGACCCGTTCGCGCCCCTCGCTCCAGAGGTCAGAGCCGCGTGATCGTTGATCGAGGGCGGAGGCGGGACCACTGAAATACCGGATGCGCCTATTGAACCTCCGGCGAGCGGCGCCGCAGTGCCGACTCTTCCCCTGGACGTCTCGCCCGCGAGATCCGGCGACGGCTGGACGACCGTTACGCCAGGTCCGTTTAATCCCCGGGATCTGGAACCGCCGCTGACTTCTGGTGGCGGAGCGACCGCGGCCAGACTTGGACCACCGGCCGCTCGAGTTTGGGCTGCATAAACATCCGGAGGGGCCGGCAATACCGACCTCCCAGTTCCAAATGCAGGCTTGCTGTAGTGTCCGAGCGCCACATTCGGGGCTTGTGGTGCCGGCGCGACCAGCGTTCGTCTCCCGGCACTGACGTGTATCGGTTCGCGGTTCGGTTCGCTGTTCTGCTCGTTATTCTTCTCGACATTCTTCGCGACGCTTGGCGCCGTTGACCGTCTTCGCGATGCTCGCGGGACTACGGGGCTCGCATCGCGCGCAGCAAAAGTGGGTGGATAGTAAGTGATCCGCGCCTCACGAAGCGGACGCTGAACGATGGTCAGTTCGCGAGGCCAGATCGCCGCGAGACCCAGACCTATTACCACCACTGCAACGTGGAGGAAAACGGACTGGAAAAACCGGTTCCACGGCAAAGGAGATTCAATGAGTACGTCACTCCAGCCTAGTTCTCGAATCGACAGCGGCGTTCGCTGCGAACGCGAAACCACCGCCGCAAGGTTTCCAAAGAAGGCGCGGGAGACGGACTCCCGCTTTAACAGGAAGTTGACTGCATGGCCCGGAGCGAGCGGAGCAACTACTCTCGAAGGCTTGACCGGAGGCTCCACTCGTTCGATGGCAGGAGTTGGTTCGACGGCAGGAGCGCTGGCCGCGGAGCCAACCAGGTCGGCGAGCTGCTGCAGCATCTTCAGATGCTGATCGCGAAACACACCGGGCGTGCGGGAGAACACTTCCAGAATTCCAGAAATGCTCCCAGCACTGTAGATAGGAACGACAGCAACAGCCCGGATGCCTACAGCCTGACAGATCTCGGTATCCACCCGCCCGTCATTGGCAATGTCCTCACAGCTTAAGGATGCTCCCGAATCCAGGCATTGCTTGGAAATGCCGGATGTCGATTCCACGGAAGCGCCGACTGGCGGTCCACCCTCGCCCGACCTGGCGCGGCAAATCGTTTCTTCCCCGGAGCGAAACGCGATGGCAGATCCGTTCGCGCCGGTCAGGATCTTTGCCAGCTCTACGATCTGGGTAACGAAACCCTGGAAATCGGAGACCTGGGTAGGAAAGTCTGGGTGCCAGCGAGGCACTAATTCCGGAGAGGCGCCTGGCGTTACCGAATCGCGCGGGGGAAAACTAATAAGGCGTCGATGGGCCATAGGGTTGACTCGTCCATGATCCGAGCGCGGCGCACCGGCCCATCCTGGGCACGCCCGAATTCCTATATTTTAGTCCAAAGATTGGCGCTTTCTAGGCTGTTCCCTGCACTTGTGAGTATCGGGCTAAACTAAAGTCACCTCGCGACCAGACCTGCCTCGCGCATTGACCCGGGGAGAGCCGCGCGGCCGCGCAAGTCCGATTTCCAGAACAGGCAGCTACGGGCACATTTCCTCCGGTTTGGTGTGATCTCCACCGCACGCTCGCTTACAATAGGCGCTTACTTTCAGACAGGCGGAGGATTGGATGGCCGAGGCCTGGGAACAATGGCACGGCGAAGTTGTGGGCGGAGAATTCCGTTTGCGCCAATACCTTGGCGGGTCGGATCATAGCGCCGTTTTTCTCGCTGACCGCAATCGGGATCCACAACCGGTGGTCCTCAAGCTCGTCCCTTCCCACCCCGCGACGGATGATTCCCAGATTGCATCCTGGGAGCGCGTGGGCAAACTCAACCACCGCTGTTTACTACGCATCCTCGGCAGCGGACGTTGCCAGCTGGGAAACTCACCTTTTCTGTACGCCGTCACCGAACGCGCGGACGAAAACCTCGCGCAAATTCTTCCCCAGCGCGCCCTCACCCAGCGCGAGACGGGCGATATGCTTCGTCCAGTGCTGGAAGGCCTCGACTACCTCCACACGAACGGTTTTGCGCACGGTCATATTGCGCCCTCAAACATTCTGGCCGTAGGCGACCAGATCAAGCTCTCGACTGACACGGCCAGTACTACCGGACAGGCTGCTGCAGCAAGCTTCGATTCCTCGGAAAACGATTTGCCGCTGAGCGAGCGCGCTGGAGTTTCGACGACCGCCGACATCTGGTCTCTTGGCGCGACGTTGGTAGAAGTCCTCACCCAGCGTCGAACCGCATGGGAAGAGACCGCGCACGGCGAGCCCTTGTTTCGCGAAAAGCTGCCAGAACCGTTCCGCGAAATTGCCAAGCGCTGCCTGAATCGCAATCCGGCACGGCGTCCGAGCGTGCAGGAAATAAAAAATCTTCTTGATTCTCCAGTGGCCGAAACGCGGCCGGCTCCGCCGGTCATCGCAACGGAACCGGGATCCCGCGCAAAGGAACCGGGATCCCACCGTGGCATCCTGATCGCGCTGGCGGCTGCGTTGGTACTGCTGGCCATTGTGGGATGGACGAAGCGCTCTTCACATAATCCGCAATCGACAGAAATTCAGCAGAAACCGCAGAAGGAAACACCGCGCGCATTGCCCGAGCCGCAACCTGAGACAACACCCGAGCGCCCAGCGCAGACGGAGTCCAAGCCGGCTGCGCCTCCACCAGCTAAAGAACCCGCGCGCGAAATGTCGCGAGGCGCGGTGGTGCACCAGGTTGTTCCGAACGTTCCGCAGTCGGCGCGCAATACGATCACTGGGAAAGTCCGTGTTGTGGCCAAAGTTGAAGTCGATACCTCGGGCAACGTCACGGAGGTCACGCTCGACTCGCCCGGGCCAAGTAAATATTTCGCGCGTCTTGCCTCAGAAGCCGCGCGGCAATGGAAATTCACGCCGCCACGCGTAAACGGCCACGATGTCGCCAGCGAATGGCTCTTACGCTTCGCATTTGGACGCGAAGAAACCACCGTGAGACCAACGCAAGCCAAACCCTAAGTTGATTTAGTGTTTTACTTGTCCGCGTTCCGCGAGGAAGCCGTCCCGACACGTTTTCGCTGCGGCCAGCAATTCTGGAAATTCGCGCGTTCCGCGGAGTGACGCCACTAATGGGTCGGTCTGGAGTGGCGTATAGCTGCAGTAGCGTTTTTCAATCGACTTCCTGATGAGCTGGATCGCAAGTTCTTTTTGTCCGCAATAGGCCACAATCGAGCCGGACCAATAGAGGTTTTCCGAGTCCGGGTCCGCAAGCGCGGACGGTGCAAAGGCGCGCGTAGCCTTGTCCATTTCCGGCGCTGGGGCCTCTTCCGAGCACGCTTTTATGAACGCCTCGGCCACATGATCCGGATGGTCGGCGGCAAGTTTCCGGGCATTCTCGCGCGCCTCCGAACGTTTTCCCTGGCGCAGAAAATGAGGAGTCAAGTTGGCACCCACCCATTCAGATCCCATGTCCAGCTGGAGAAAGTCCATCGCCCGCTCATAATTGCCAAGGAGTTCAAATACGAAAGAGCACGAACGAAGCTGGTAAGCGCCAGGATCTAGTGCCAAAGCAGCATCACACTCACGTGCGGACTCATCGAACACGCCCGCATATCGCAAGACATAACTGAGCGCAAAATGCGCCATCGCCTTATCCGGATGCCGATCCACCAAAGCCTTCGCATCGCGGTAGGCTTTGCCAAGCTCGCCAGTTTCGACGCGGCTGGAGATCAGTTGGCTGGCGGCGTCGCTGAAGTCGGGATCCAGGGCCAAAGCGCGCTCTTCGGCTGTCATCGAGCGTTGCAGCATGGCCTCGCCGCCGTCCGAATAGTGGCCATCGTAGTAGTAGCGTTCCCCAAGCGCGCGCCACGCAGGCGCATAGTTTGGATCGAGACCCACCGCCCGCTCCAGCATCGCGATGGCTTCCTTGTTGGGCGATGCATCATGCGGAATCGAGACGCTGCGCAGGTACAGGTCGTAGGCTTCTTCGTTCTTTGGACGCGTGCCATTTTCCGATCCGGTGCCTGCGCCGAGCGCGGGAACCAATCCCTGCCGGACTTTCGCAGTGATCTGCCCACGCATCGCGATCAGGTCGGCAGCCGCGACATTGAGCGTGTCTCGCCACACAGCGCGGTTGTTTGCCACATCGATCGCTTCGAGTGTGACCTGTAACTGATTTCCTTCTTTCAGGAAATGGCCGGTAACGATGTCCGTGACCCGCATCTCGCGTCCCGCTTGCTCAAGGTCGAGACTGGGGGACGTGTACTTGTTGGTGGTCGCGAAAGGACGAATCGACAAGGAGCGCGCGTAGCTAAGAGTGGTCGCGATTTCGTCCGCCAGGGCAAGACGCAGAAAATCGGATTCCTTGTCAGAACTCAAGTTCTGAAACGGCAGCACTGCCACAGTAGTAGGGCCGACAGAACGGGCAACCGGTGCGGCCGCGCGACGCTTGAATTGCCAGAACCCAAAACCGCCAATAAGGATCGCGATCGCCGCAGCTGCGGCAATCAGTGTGGCACTGATTTTCCTGGGCGCAACGATCTGTCCGGAAGCTGAACACGCGACATTTTGAGCGCCAGTATGCCGTCCTGAACTGGAGAGGCCCGCGGCAGCCGGCTCACTGTCCGCCGCTGTCTGCACCGCCATTCGGCCGCTCTCGGTGTCACGCTTCAGGCGCTGCAGGTCGCTCCGCATCTCTGAGGCATGCTGGTAGCGGAGGGTGCGATCTTTCTCCAGTGCCTTCCCGATAATGTCTTCGAGTCTCGGCGGCAGGTCGGGATTCAAGCGAATCGCTGGGGTCGGACCTGAATCGAGAATCGCCTTGAAAATCAGCGCGGAGGTGTCGCCCCGAAACGGCAACGTTCCAGTCGCCATTTCGTACAGCACTGCTCCGAAAGAAAACAGATCGGTGCGGGGATCGAGGTCTTTGCCCTTGGCTTGTTCCGGCGACATGTAGGCCACCGTCCCAACCATCGTGCCCGGACTGGTCAAGTGTTGCTCGTCTACTGTGCGCGTCATGGTGTTGGACGACGCACCTTCGCTCCAACTGGCGCTGGCAACTTTTGCCAACCCAAAATCGAGGATTTTCGCGTGCCCCCGCTTCGTGATGAAAATGTTGGCCGGCTTGATGTCGCGGTGAACGATTCCTTCCGAATGCGCCGCGTCGAGCGCATCCGCCATTTCGATGGCAAGCGACAGCAGCGTTTCATTGTCGAGGGGGCGACCCATGACCATGTGCTTCAACGTCACCCCATCCAGAAATTCCATGGCTATAAAGCGCTTACCCTCGTGTTCGCCAATTTCGTAGATGGTGCAGATATTCGGGTGATTCAGCGCGGATGCGGCACGCGCCTCGCGCCGGAAGCGCTCCAACGCTTGCGCGTCTTCGGCCACATTATCGGGAAGAAATTTCAGTGCGACGAAGCGGCCAAGCGAGGTGTCCTCGGCTTTATAGACAACGCCCATCCCGCCACCACCTAGCTTCTCGAGAATCCGGTAGTGCGAGATCGTCTGGCCGATCATGGAGTGCGGCTATGGTAGGGGTCGTTTGACGCCTTCGTCAATGTAAGCATTCGAACTTGAATGAAATCGTCGCTCCCGCAA
>Ga0105245_10004827_pt1 | contig 11885 bp, 12 predicted proteins | sample KBSM54metaG_FD_81523 | JGI IMG/M metagenome (GOLD analysis project Ga0105245, IMG submission 81523) | Miscanthus rhizosphere microbial communities from Kellogg Biological Station, Michigan, USA - KBS M5-4 metaG | ecosystem: Host-associated > Plants > Roots > Rhizosphere > Soil | place...
GAGCGTGGAGCTACCTTGAGGATTCGGCGAGCAGCCTCAACGCCATTCAATTTTGGCAGACCGATGTCGAGGAGAATCAAGTCAGGCTGCAGTTTCTCGGCCTGCTCGACAGCGTCTAACCCATCATGTGCCTCGCTGATGATTTGAAGATTGTGGCCGTTGGCAAGTGCGGATGAAATGAACTGGCGGAACCCGGGATGATCCTCGACCATCAAGACTCGAATCAAGGCGGAATGAGTTTGCAGGGGCATCCTTATTAACTAGCAATCCTGGCGCGCCTGGCGTCATGCGGCTATTCTAAAGTCGCTGCTCAAATGCAGGCGGCCACGACCAGGCCAATTGCGGAAGCTTCCATACGCCGCTTAGCCATGGGCTCCACTTCCACATTTGCAGATTAGTTACAAAGCATCTAGGCGGTCAATAGCACGAAAGGGCCCATCACTCAGGCGACAATTGATATTGGGCAATAGACAGAGGAGACATAGTGAATGTTGGGTAACAAACAGAAAACCCGCAGCAATCGCTGTTCAAGTGGATAAGGAGGCACGATGGGGGTACTGCCGTGCGGCCGGCATCTGACTTCCGGTCGGCTCGTGCATCACTGGCGTCGACAGGCTTGCGATGATTCGCATGGAGGACGCGCGGAAGCAACCACTGACTCGTCCGTTTAGTACTTCTCTAATTCAACGATAGTTCCAATTTAGTATTTCTCAGTAATCCAACGATAGTTCCAATCTGGAGCCTTGTATCCTTTTGGCTTCTGGCGCTGTGGCAGCTCTATCTTCTCCTGCGCGATCTTCTTCCACGGCACTACGCTGAGCAAGTGAGAAATGCAATTCAAGCGGGCGCGCTCCTTCTCGTCAGTTTGGACGACATACCAGGGAGACTGCGGCGTATCCGTAGCGGCGAACATTGCATCGCGCGCTCGTGAGTAGTCATACCAGCGACGATGCGACTCCAGGTCCATGGGACTGAGTTTCCATCGCCGCATTGGATCTTCAATCCGCCTGAGAAACCGTCGATGTTGTTCCTGCTCGCTGACTTCAAACCAATACTTGACGAGGTTGATGCCGTTGTTCTTGAGCAGAGCCTCAAAACCTGGGCACATCCGGAGAAAGTCGTCATAGCTGCGCTGGCTGCAAAAACCCATCACGTGTTCCACCAAGGCACGGTTGTACCAGCTGCGATCGAACAGGACCACCTCGCCCGCCGCTGGCATTTCTTTGATATAGCGCTGGGCATAGAGCTGTGATTTTTCACGCTCGGTTGGAGCCGGCAGGGCTACGTGGTGGAAGACGCGGGGACTAACGCGTTCCATGATGCGATGAATGACGCCACCTTTGCCGGCCGCGTCGCGGCCTTCGAACACAACTACGACTTTGGCGCCTTCGGCTCTTACCCATTCCTGCATTTCGACCAGCTTGGTCTGGAGTACGCGAAGTTCCTTTTCGTATTGCTTGCCGGTTAGCTTGCCGTTTTCTTGGCTTTTCTCTTTCCCGTTTTTCTTTTTGTCAGGCACCAGGCCTCCAATCCGCAAACTCTGGATAATTCCAGAGTGTGCCGCTAGTTTCGGTTTGCACCTGACCGCGGGCAACTGGCAATTCTGTCAGTTTTCGGGAACTCTATACGCGAGGAAGATTCGTCTTGTATCTGGTGCACGTCATTAGGAGTCCGCGTGCATGCCCGGCGGAAAGAGAGCCTCCATGCGAGTATCAAGCAGTTTCGCTAGGCCTATAACCAGAGTCGGTGCTCTTTTTCTGCTGCTGATATCTTGTCCGGCCATCTGGTCTCAGGCCTCGACTCCCAAAGCTGAGACGGCTGCAGTCCAGCCCGAGGTCCCGAAGGACACTCTCGGTCGTAACAGCCCGCGAGGCACGGTTCTGAGCTTTCTCAGTGCGGCACGTAAGAACAATGACCAAGTCGCCGCCTTATATCTGAACACCCGCCTGCGTGACGAAGATGCCCAGACCCTGGCGCGCCAACTTGCCGTTGTCCTGGACCGTCGACTCCCTGCCCGACTTAATGAATTGAGCGATAAGCCTGAGGGTTCTATTCCAAATCCACTCAGGCCTGACGAGGACCTGGTTGGAACTATCGTCACTGCCCATGGTAGTCTCGACATTCTGTTAGAACGCGTCGACCGCGGAAAGATCGGGAAAATCTGGCTCTTTTCCAGCAAGACTCTGAACTCGATTCCCGGTGTTTTTGATGAATTAAGCCCCCCATTGGTGGAGAGATTTCTCCCCGAATTCCTGATCAGCACGCGAGTGGCGACCATCCCACTTTTTCAGTGGCTCGCGCTCCTTGTGGGCCTGCCTCTGCTGTATTTCCTGACCGGATTACTGAACAAACTTAGTGGCATGCTGCTCCTTCTTTTGCGGTCCCACGTGCCTCGCAGTCCCAACTTCGGTAATTTTCAGATTCTGCCGCCCCCGATTCGTCTCCTACTGCTTGCGTTCGCCATTCGCTGGCTGCTAGCCCGTGCTGGAATCACACTCCTGGCACGACAATTCTGGTCAACCACCGCCTTATCCATTGCCATTGCCGGCAGCGTGTGGCTACTAATTCTCCTGAACAGTTGGGGAGAACATTACCTCCTCAAGCGCTGCCGTAGACGTAACCTGAGCGGATCTGCCTCGGTATTGCGCGTCCTCCGCCGCGTGATTGACGTCTTAGTTCTCTTCGCCGGCTTGTTGTTCACCTTTTATCACTTCGGGGTCGACCCCACTGCGGCATTGGCAGGCCTCGGCGTCGGCGGAATAGCAGTTGCGCTGGCCGCCCAGAAGACGCTTGAAAACGTAGTTGGAGGCATCTCCCTGATCGCCGATCAGGCCGTGCGTGTGGGCGACACTCTGAAGCTTGGCGACATTCTGGGCACAGTCGAAGATGTAGGTCTCCGCTCCATCCGCATCCGCACGCTGGATCGTACGATCGTCAGTGTGCCAAATGGGCAGATCGCGACCATGAGCATCGAAATCCTTTCAGCGCGGGACAAGTTCTGGTTTCACCCCCTGGTGAGTCTGCGACTTGACACCACTCCGGCTCAAATCTGCTCCATTGTGGCTGGCGTTCGCCAGTTGCTTGCCGAACATTCCAGCGTTGAACCGAATTCAGAGCGTGTGCGGTTCATCCGATGGGGCGCCTATTCCCTTGATGTGGATATCTTCGCGTATACGTTCGCCGATGATTGGAACCAATTCCTCGCGATTCAAGAGCAACTGCTTTTGCGTGTAATGGATACTATTCAACGGGCAGGGGCCTGCATCGCACTACCATCACAGACGATGTACTTGGCAACCGGTTCGACCGAGACGAGTACCGCTGCCGTCGCCCAGGCACCCCATGCCGTCAGCAAGGTGCGTGCCGCTGAATCCGCCTGACAAGAAGATCAAGAGAGCTGTCTGTTCAACTGGTCAATCTGTAAGTAATGACAGTTCCTGCAGACGCTCCAAGTCCTTAGTATCACGACAGGTCCGGCCGCTCTTAGAGAAAAGGTTCCGCCTTCTTGCAATCTGGTGCGGACTGAAATCACCTATACCGACCTTGAAATTGGAGGCTAAAATGAAGAACGCGCTCTTTGTCACAATGCTAGGGCTGCTTCTCGCAGCAGGCAGTGCTCTCGGCCAGGATGTTCGGTACAACTTCGACAAAAATACCGATTTTTCAAAATTCAAAACTTACAAATGGGTAGCGGTAAAGGACGCGGCGAAGGTCGATGATTTACTCGATAAGCAGATCAAAGAGATCGTCACCTCTCAGCTGGCGGCAAAGGGGCTTACCCGGGTTGATGATGACAGTGCAAACCTTTTCTTGGCGTATCAGGTCGGGATCGGGCAGGAAAAGCAGTTCTCGTCCTACAGTTCGGACTGGGGTTATGGCGGGGGCTGGTATCGCGGGGGCTGGTACGGTGGCGGCTCGGGTATGAGCACGACTACCGGACAAACCGAGACAATCTACATAGGTCAGTTGGCTGTCGACATGTACGACTCCTCGAATCATGATCTGGTCTGGCGCGGCCTGGCAAGCAAGACCATAAATAAGAAGGCCAAGCCCGACAAACAGGAGAAGAACTTGACAAAGGCAGTAGCGAAGCTGCTGAAGAACTACCCCCCACCGGTAAAGAAATAGATCGAAGGAAAAGGGGATGGGGCGATGCGGTACGTCCTGTCTCCTTACCTTTTCGGAATCAGGCCAAGTGTTGTGCACACCTGTGTAGCGCTCGAAAGATAGTCGCCCCCGCAAGCAAGCTTCGAGTGGTCTTGACTCCATGATCTTCAATGGCCGATCGCTAATGTCTCTTTTATCACGGGGAATGGTTCACCCATCGCGTCACGCGCTGAGGAGTGGGACCGAAGGCTTTTCAGCCTCCCGGAACTAGGCAGCCGCAGCTCTCATCCCAGGGAACAGCCGGCCTTCGCCCAGTTCGTCGAGGAATCCGCTTCGCTCGAACAAGTCCCGGACTGGATCGGCGGCTCGGGCTAAGTAAAGTTCGACGCTAGCTTCATGCAATTCGTTCCTACACTGACCGAAACATTTCAAGACTGGTAACGTCCATCTCGGGACTCGCCTCGAGATTGACTAGAACCGCCCACAGTGGCTTGCCGGCTTGCTTGACCAGTTCCCGCAGGCGATTATGAATCAGGTTCGCATTGGCAAAAAACAGGCTCCCTCCTCGTGGAATCATTCGACTCCGGTATCGCTAAGCTAAGTCCAACCCTGCCTTAGCCTACTGTAATTTCTGCCAGCTAATTATTTTGGGGATCGTTGATACACGTGGTCCAACGCCGAGCCGAATTCATTCGCGATTCTTTTTCGGCCTTAAACCAACCTTTACCACAAGCATGAAGAAACCTCTGCCGCATGCACCCGAACTGTTGCTTTTGCCAGTATGCAGACTCGGGCCCACTGGCTAGGCTGTGCTCGTTGATTTCGAAGGAGATCAGATGCGCGCCCTTAAGTTGGTCCAACACATGAAAACTAACGAAGAGCGCATGACCGATGCAGTGAATCGGCGAATTAAGAGCTCCGATAGATGCTCCGAGTTGCTGCAAAAAGTGCCCAGTGAGGAACAAAGACAATACAGCCTGGCAATTTATCGGGACTTGACGGACTGGCTTGCTACTGAAACCGACGAGGGAATTGAAGAGCGCTATATCGGTCTAGGGATGCGTCGTGCTCATCAAGGAGTACCGTTCCGCAATCTATTTTGGGCCGTCTGTATCGCCCACGAATACTTGTGGGAACACATTCAGGAGGAGTGCCTGATCGAGGAGCCGGTCGAATTTTGGGGTGGTGTTGGGCTTCTGCGTTCGCTTACGCAGTTTTTTGATCGCTGCTTGTATTTCGCTCTTATCGGCTACGAGGCAGCCGGTAAACGCGAACTCGCGAATATGCCCTCCGCTTTTGCACAAAGGTAGATTTGATGAAACTGCCTATTCATGTGCCGGTCGATTGGAACGCCCCGGCGGGAATTGCAAGGATGGATCTGCGCGCGAACCTGCCGCATCCCGATTCCTGGCGGCCCGGCCGGGGCAATGGCCGCGCCTCCACCATGGAGGCAATTGATCTTAAGCTGCAATCGAAGCTGGTGCTGCTTTTTCTCATCGCCCTGTTAGTTTGCCTCGGCTCAACTCTTGCATTGGGTGAAGAGCTAAAGTCAACTGCTTCGTCGACGTCGGTGCAGCCAGGTGTTTCCGATGGAATTGTCGCCGGAGAGGAACACGGCCTCTCAGCCAAAGCGGTTGAGATTGCCCGTCCTTTCAATTTCCCGATCACGAATTCCATGATTGTCAGTTGGATGGTGGCGGTCGGTCTGATTGTCTTTGCCCAATTCGCTACCCGGAATATGAAACAGGTTCCGTCCGGCGCGCAAAACTTTCTGGAGTGGCTGGTGGAGTCTTTGTACCAATTCATGGTGGGAATCATCGGCCCGCATTTGGCGGATCGAACCTTCTGGTTTTTTGCGACTATTTTCATCTTTATTCTCTCCGCCAATTGGATCGGTCTTATTCCCGGCGTTGGCTCGATCGGCTGGGGGCACCAGACCGCTCACGGCTTCAGAATTGAGCAACCTTTGTTCCGCGGTGCCAACGCTGATGTCAACATGACCTTGGCTATGGCCCTCGTTTTCTTTGCAAGCTGGATCTTTTGGGCGTTGCGGGAAGTCGGGTTGCGTGGGTTTTTCAAGGAATTGTTCGCGCCCAAGGGTGAAACCGAAGGTTTGTTAAAGGCGTTGATGGTGGTTGTATTTTTCGCCGCCGGCTGCCTGGAGGTAGTTTCGATCTTGTTTCGGCCAATCTCCCTGAGCTTTCGTCTCTACGGCAACATTTTTGCCGGTGAAAACCTGTTGGAAGCTATGGCCAAGTTAGTTCCGGGTTTCGGCTGGTTGGTGCCGATTCCATTTTATTTCCTTGAATTACTTATGGGTCTGGTTCAGGCGTTGGTCTTCATGTTGTTGACTGCGGTCTTCACCATGCTGATGTGCCAGCACGAACAGGAAACACCGGCGCCTGCACACGTTTGACTGCCTTAATAATCGCCGGCTTGACCGTGTTCAATCGCGGGAGCGGCGGGAAAGAAAAGGGGAGAATCATATGAACGGAAGCATTCACGTGGGCTTGGCGGCGCTAGGTGCGGCCGTCGCGGTTGGTCTTATTGGCATGGCAGCCTCGGAAGCGGTGGGACGCAATCCCGTGGCCTCAACAAAAATCCTGGTCCAGTCCATCCTGGCGATTGCCTTCGCGGAAGCGATCGTGTTCTATGCCCTGTTCCTAGTGAAGTAGAAGACCGTTGATGCAGCCGGTGCCCGCGCACCTGTGAGAAATGACTATGAATACTCTAGCCTTGTTGTTGGCGACAGCAGATGAGGGTGGGCAGATCGCACAGATTGCCAGGACGTTCGGCGTGGACTGGTCCCATCTGGGTGCCCAAATCATCAGTTTCTGCATTGTTTGTTTCCTTCTTTATCGGTTTGCCTATAGGCCCATTCTCAAAATGCTGGAAGAACGGCGGCAGCAAATCGCCTTGGGACTAGCGAACAACGAGAAGATAAAAGCGGAGCTGGCCCGGACAGAAGCCCAGCGCCAGGAAGTGATGCTGCGCGCTGACAAGGAGGCGACCAAGGTGATCGAGGAAGCCCACGCCGCGGCCGCGCGGGTCCAGGAGCAGGAGATCCAGAAGGCGGTCGCGACCGCCGAACAGATTGTGGTCAAGGCTCGGGAGGCCGCGGCGCAGGACTACGCTCGCATGCTTACTGAGCTGAAAGGTGAGGTGGGTCGATTGGTCTTGAAAACAACCGCCACCGTCGCCGGCAGAATCCTGACTGCCGAGGATCAGCTTCGACTGGCCGAAGAAACAACCACTCGATTGGCGGCATAACGGGGGAGCGATCCCACAACTATGAAAACGCCCAAGCAATCCAAGCGTGAGGCCCAGCAGCTATTCCGCCTCTGCCTCATCGACGGAAAAATCGATGAGGAGCGTGTGCGCACGGCAGTGGCAAGAGTTCTTGAATCCGCGCCTCGCGGCTATCTGGCCCTGCTGGGACACTTTCTGCGGTTGTTAAAGCTCGACTATGCCCGGCACACCGCTGAAGTGGAGAGCGCGATGCCTTTACCACCTGATCTGCGATTCCGCGTCCAGGCGCGAATAGAGGGCGCATACGGCCCTGGCATAAAAGCTCTGTTTGCCCAGAACCCGGACCTGATCGGAGGGATGAGAATCAAAGTCGGAAGCGATGTCTACGACGGAAGTGTTCGCTTTGGGCTCGCCGCATTAGAGAGAAGTTTCGGAATCACGAATGGAAGAAACGCAGGGACTTGATCGTCGATGAGGACCCTCCTTTAAATATTGTACCTAGGTGAAGCCAAATGGCAGATCTACTCAAGGAACTCGAAGCTCAAATCGCAGGCGTCAAGACAACCGCACTCCGGCAGAATGTCGGCGTCATCCGTGAAATCGGTGACGGTGTCGCTCGAGTCGAAGGTCTGACGGACGCGATGCTCAACGAAATGCTTGACCTCGGCCAGGGCATCACCGGCCTGGCGCTGAATCTGGAAGAGAACGAGGTTGGAGTAATCATTCTGGGCGACTACACCCGGCTGGCCGAGGGCGATGAAGTTCGTACCACGGGCAAACTGCTGCAGGTGCCAGTGGGCAAGGGGCTGTTGGGCCGAGTTGTGAACACTCTGGGAGAGCCTTTGGATGGGAAAGGGCCAATCGACAGCGATGTCTTTTATCCGGTCGAGAAAATCGCCCCTGGCATCATCCGGCGGAGTCCGGTCAGGCAGCCGGTGCAAACCGGAATTATGGCCATTGACGCGATGATTCCAATTGGCCGCGGCCAGCGGGAATTAATCATCGGCGACCGATCGACGGGCAAAACGACGATTTGCATTGACACCATCCTTAGCCAAGCGCGCCTGAACCGTGCGGCAGCGGCGGCTGGCGACAAGGAGTATCGCCCCCTCTATTGCATCTATGTGGCCATCGGCCAGAAGCAGTCAAGTATCGCCCGCACTATTACGGTGCTCGAAGAAGCCGGTGCCATGCCTAACACCATCATCGTTGCCTCCTCAGCTTCCGATTCGGCGACGAGTCAGTATCTCGCGCCGTTTGCAGGCGCTGCGATGGGCGAGTGGTTCATGGATCACGGCATGGACGCGTTGATCATCTACGACGATTTGTCCAAGCACGCCGTCGCCTATCGCCAGGTTTCTCTCGTGCTAAAGCGGCCCTCCGGTCGCGAAGCCTATCCCGGCGACGTGTTCTACCTCCACAGCCGATTACTGGAACGGGCAGCGCGGGTCGGAAAAGAGTATGGCGACGGCTCTCTCACAGCCATGCCGATCATTGAGACTCAGGCGGGCGATGTCTCTGCTTACATCCCCACCAACGTCATCTCGATCACGGATGGACAAATCTACCTGGAGACAGATTTGTTCTACCAGGGAGTACGGCCCGCAATCTCCGTGGGGCTCTCGGTTTCGCGGGTCGGTTCCGCCGCGCAGCTTAAAGCCATGAAGCAAGTTGCCGGACAGCTCAAAGGGGACCTCGCGCAGTTTCGAGAACTGGCCGCCTTTGCGCAGTTTGGCTCGGAACTGGACGCCAAGACCCAGGCACAGATTGACCGCGGCAAGCGGATTATCGAGATATTCAAACAGCCGCAGTACAGCCCCATGCCAGTGGAGGTCCAGATCGGTGTGATCTGGGCAGTGCAAAACGGATATTTCGACGACGTGGCAGTTAATCGAGTCAAGGAGTTCCAAAGCAAGCTGACGGAATTCCTGAGCACACGCAAAACGGAACTGCTGCACAAAATTGCTTTGGAGAAGACGCTCAGCGCCGCTTTGACGACAGAGTTAAAAGCCGCAACGGATCAATTCAAGGAGACGTGGAGATAGATTCCGATATTGTTCGCTGCGATTGGCGGTATTAATTTCGCCGTCGTGAAGGTTAAGACTTAGGACAATTGCCATGCATAGCCCACGCGATTTACGCCGGCGGATCCGCTCAATCAGCGGCACCGCACAGATTACAAAAGCGATGCAGATGGTGGCTGCATCGAAAATGCGTAAAGCGCAACAGGCTGCGTTGGCGGGACGGCCCTTCGTACACATGCTCTATCGGATCCAACGTGAGGCCACGACCCGCATGGGCGAGTTCACCCATCCCCTGCTCGAAGTGCGTGAAGTCCGTAAGACCGCTGTCATCTTGATCGGCGCCGACAAGGGCCTGTGCGGCCCGCTGAACAACAATGTTTTCCGTTTGGCCGCGGAATTCGACCCGCAGTCGACGGTCTTTATAACTGCAGGCCGTAAAGCGGCGCAATTCGTTGCCCGCACGCGCCGCCAACTCCTTGCCGAGTTTGCCTACACCGACACACCACAGTTCGCGGAGGCCCGTGCAATCGCCGCCTTTGCTCGCGATCTCTTTCTGAAAAAAGAGGTGGACCAGGTGCGGGTCGTCGCCACCCGCTTCGTCAATACACTCACCCAGAATCCGGTCTGCATTGAATTTCTTCCTGTGGGCGAGGTCAGGGGGCTGAAGGTCCCAGGGGTGAGATCCGAAGAGGATCTTGCCGCCGACATTACGGAGTCCCTGTTTGAACCCGGTCCGGAGGCTGTCCTAAGCTATCTGCTTTCGCATTATCTCGACATCTTCATTTATCAGGTCTTGCTAAATGCCAAGGCCAGCGAGCAGAGCGCCCGTATGGTCTCAATGAAAAATGCCTCCGACAGTGCAGAGGACCTGATTAAGGACCTGACACTTGAGTACAACAAGTTGCGTCAAGGAAATATTACAAAGGAATTGCTGGAGATTGCCGGTGGGCAATCCGAATAGGAAGTCGATATGGCACTGACAGATCATGCTAAATCGGGTGTGACTATGAATACAGGCAGAATTGTTAAGGTACTCGGACCGGTGGTGGACGTTGAGTTTCCCGGGGCATTGCCCGGCATCTACAACGCGCTGACTGTGGAATACAAAGTCCAGAACCAGCCCATGAAATTGACCCTCGAAGTGCAGCAGCACCTCGGAGACAAATGGGTGCGGGCGATTTCTATGTCTGGTACCGAAGGCCTCAAGCGCGGCTTCGAGGTTACCGACAGTGGCGGGCCAATATCCATGCCCGTCGGCGAAGGCGTGATGGGCCGGGTATTCGATGTGACTGGCAACCCAGTGGACGAGCGCGGACCAGTCGTTGCGGAGAAGTATTATCCCATTCACCGTCCGCCGCCGGCGCTCGTCGACCAATCGACTTCTCCGAAGGTTCTGCCGACCGGCATCAAGGTTATTGATTTGATCTGCCCGTTCTTGAAGGGCGGCAAGGTTGGGGCATTCGGTGGCGCGGGCGTCGGCAAGACCGTGGTCATCATGGAGCTGATCAACAACATTGCCAAGCTGCATGGTGGCGTATCCGTGTTCGCGGGTGTCGGCGAACGTACTCGCGAGGGAAACGACCTCTACCATGAGATGTCCGAAGCGGGAGTCATTAATCAGGAGCATCTGAACGAATCCAAGATTGCCCTGGTGTATGGCCAGATGAACGAACCTCCGGGCGCCCGCCTGCGTGTGGCCCTCGCCGGACTGGCTATTACCGAATATTTCCGCGATGAAAAGAATCAGGACGTACTGCTCTTCATCGATAACATTTTCCGCTTTTCTCAGGCCGGATCTGAAGTATCAGCTTTGCTTGGCCGTACCGCCAGCGCCGTGGGTTACCAGCCGACCCTGGCTGCTGAAATGGGTGCTCTGCAGGAGCGAATCACTTCCACCAATAGAGGCTCAATCACGTCATTCCAGGCGGTGTATGTTCCGGCTGACGACTTAACCGACCCGGCGCCAGCCACAACGTTCGCGCATCTCGACGCAACTATCGTGTTGGAGCGATCCATCGCCGAGCTGGGCATCTATCCGGCAGTGGATCCTCTGGCTTCGACTTCCCGTGCTCTGGCCCCCGAAGTTGTCGGCCAGGAACATTACGACACAGCGCGCGGAGTGCAGAGAGTACTGCAGCGTTACAAAGACCTGCAGGACATCATTGCGATTTTGGGAATGGATGAACTTGCGGCAGAAGACAAACTCACCGTACTTCGCGCCCGCAAAATCCAGCGTTTCCTGAGCCAGCCGTTCAGCGTGGCACAAGTCTTTACCGGTCGTGAAGGAAAACAAGTGCCGGTGGCTGATACAGTTCGCGGTTTTAAGGAAATCCTTGAAGGCAAACACGACGACGTAGCCGAAGGCAATTTCTACATGAAGGGACCGATTGAGGAGATCCGGGAATTGAGGCTGGCGAGCTGAGAGCCGATAGGCCTTCACGTCCCAGGCAAAAAACATGCCCAACACGATCAAACTGGAAATTGTTACACCGGAAGCAGTCTATA
>Ga0105245_10004829_pt1 | contig 11884 bp, 7 predicted proteins | sample KBSM54metaG_FD_81523 | JGI IMG/M metagenome (GOLD analysis project Ga0105245, IMG submission 81523) | Miscanthus rhizosphere microbial communities from Kellogg Biological Station, Michigan, USA - KBS M5-4 metaG | ecosystem: Host-associated > Plants > Roots > Rhizosphere > Soil | place: Michigan...
AGAACGGGCAGGTGATTTCCACCGAGGTCAAGGACGAATATATTCTCCTTCGCGTTGGCGAAAAAATACTCCTGGTGAAAGCTAATCCGGGCAAGGAAAAGCTGGAATACTCCGGCGAACTGGTGGCCACAACGGACCGCGTGAAAGAGGCCTTGCTACGGCCGTTGGCGACGGAAGACGCTGATCTGGCCCGTGAGGTCCTGCCATTCACGCTCAATGCCGCTGATTATCGCAGCAACGGCTACGCCATGCTGATCATAGGTTTGCCGCTGCTTGCGCTGGCGCTCTGGAACTGCCTCAAGGCGATGCGCCGGATATCGGAGATACAGCTCTCTCCTGTGTGGAAGCACCTTGCGGTGTATGGCATTGCTGAGCAGCTTTCACAGCAGATTGAGGCCGAGCTACAGCCGGTTGTGATTCGGAAATACGGGAAGCTTCAGATCGCGCAGCAATGGATGGTCCGGCGCAAAACGTTCAGCACATGGGTTTCGCCGGTCGGCGACCTTGTGTGGGTCTATAAGAAGGTAACCAAACATTCTGTCAACTTTATTCCCACGGGCAAGACATACTCCGTGGTGCTGGTGGGGCGGCATCGCCAGCGGATTGAAGAGCAGATGAAAGAAAAAGCAGTAAATGAAATGTTGGCGGACCTGGCGGCGCGGGTCCCATGGGTGCTCTTTGGTTTTACCAAGGACCTGGAAAAAGCGTGGCAAAAAGATCCTGCGGGCATAATCGCGGCAGTGGATACGCGCTACCAGCGGCAAAATAATAAGTCAGCTGCGGCTGCCGCGCCAGGGCAGTAACTGCTTTATCCGCATAGGTTTACTCTACATGCTCAAGCTCCGGCTCCGCGGAGCTTTCCCAAACTGGAACCGCCTTCCCATATTTGTGTGATCCATATCATTGACCTCAAAATCAGCCTTGTTTTACACTGCTAATTATTGATTTTGAAATTGAAATTCAATTTCATTTTCAAAATGGAACAACTCGTTTTGGAGAAATACTTGTTCGCTCGAAGCTTCAAATTCCTGGGTCTGCTGGCGTGCGTGGCTGGCGCGCTGGCGATCCCGCGCCGTGCGTCCGCGCAGGAAAATTACTTTGTCACCTACACGCACCACATGGAAGAGCCCGGGAACCTGGAGTTTGCCACTAAGTCTGTGACTGGATTTCCGGGCGCAGGCAACGCGTTCTGGGGTAACGCCGTGGAGATGGAATACGGCGTAAAGACCTGGTGGACATCAGAGCTTTATCTGGATTCGCAAACCACGGCCAATGAGAGCAGCGTGTTTACCGGCTTCCGCTTTGAGAACCGCTTCCGTCCGCTATTGCAGGAGCACTGGATCAATCCTGTGCTCTATGCCGAGTTTGAGGACATCAACAGCGCGGACAAAGCGCTGCTGGAAGTGGTTGGGCATGACGGCATCGAAGATTTCCTTGGCAGAAACGATCGGAGCGAGAAGAAAAGGGAAGTGGAGCTGAAGCTGATCCTGAGCAGCAACTTCAAAGGCTGGAACGTTGCGGAGAACATGATCGCGGAAAAGAACATTGCCGGTGAGCCGTGGGAATTTGGTTACGCTGTGGCAGTGAGTAGGCCTTTATCGCTTGCGGCCAGCCCCAAGGCCTGCCGATTCTGCCGGGAAAACTTTGCGGCGGGAGCGGAGCTTTACGGCGGATTAGGCGACCGCTACAGCTTTGGACTGCATGATACCTCGCATTATCTGGCTCCAACGCTGGCGTTTCGCCTGCCCAGCGGGCCGACGTTCAGCATATCGCCAGCGGCCGGGCTGAACAGCAACAGCCACGGCTTCCTGCTGCGCTTCGGCGTCGCCTATGAAATCAATCAAGCCTTTTCACGGCTGAGGGGGAAGTGAACATGAGCGCAAAGAGAATTCGCCTGTTCATGAGCCTCATCGCGCTTTTGGGATCGATGCTGCTTTATGCCGAAGCTGGCGATGGTATGTGGTTGACGAGAGTTCCGGACAAACAACGTGCACGAGAGAATCCTTTTGCGGGTCAGCCGGATGCCATTGCAGCCGGATCGAAGCTCTTCCGTCAGAACTGCGCTACCTGCCATGGCAGCGAAGCCGTGGGGACTAAAAAATATCCTAATCTGCACTCCGAGCAAGTGCGTGCCGCGACTGACGGCGAACTGGAATGGCTGCTGAAGAATGGCAGCATGAAGAATGGAATGCCTTCATGGTCCAAGTTGCCGGAGCAGCAGCGCTGGCAGATTGTGGCGTTCCTGAAAAGCCTGATGTAAAAGCTTAACCACAAAGGACACGAAGGAACACGAAGTAGTTGCAATCTTGCTGACAAACCTTGGCGAAGCTTTGTGTCCTTTGTGGTTAAAGACTTTAGTTTTTCGTTTCGTCTTTTGTGGTTGAAGCTTCTAGTTCCCGTTCGGGCGACGTTCACGCTCGTACGGCTTTTCCAGATATTTTCGTGCCTCATCCATAGCGCCCTGCGTGGGGTCTCCGGTCTGGATAGCCTGGCGATATTCATTCACCGCGCGCTCACGCTGGCCGGTGGTGTCAAAAATCTTGCCCAGCATGATGTGGCTCCAGACTTCTGTCCAGTGAGGATCGCCATCGCCATTCAGCGCTTCACGGAACTCATTGGCCGCCGACTGGTAGTTGCGTTGCGCAAAGAAAATATCGGCAATGCGGTAGTGCGCCAGCGAACTGTTTTTGTTCACTTCAAGAGCTTTGTTCAGCTCGGTGAGCGCTTCAGATAGATTGCCTTGCGCCGTCAGCTCCTGCCCGCGGCGGATAGCAACACGCACGCGCAGATCACCGGAGTTTTTGAGCACCCAGTTATTCGGATCGAGCACCAGCCGCCGCGGCTTGCCGAATGTATCAACGGAAAAAGCGGAGTCCGTGCCGACAACCTCAATGCGCTTCATCTCGGTCTGGCCATCGGTATCAACTTTTAATTCCAGCGGCATGCGGAAGAGGTCAAGGTCCTGCGTGATTTCGCCGACGACGCGGAAGCCTTTCTTCACGCGATAAACGGTGTACTTCATCTTGAATTCAGGCGCGCCGGTGCCGTCAACCCACTGCGCGAAGAACGCGGTGAGCTTGTCGCCATGATTTTTCTCCGCGATCGCCTCAAAGTCTGCGACTGAAGCGGACTTGCCGCCATATTTCGCCATGAAGTCTTTCATTGTTTTATCAAACGCTGCATCGCCGATCACCCAGCGCAGCATGTGGAAGATCATGCCGCCTTTGTCGGTGACGAGTGCCTGGAACTGCGGAGAGAACGTATCCAGCTTTCCGATGCTGCCAAGAGGCGTGGTGTCATAGGCCAGAGCGCCAACGGCCATGTCGCGCGACGCATCTTCAAAAGCCTGTTGTCCGGCGGTGCTTTGCACGTAACGCATTTCAGAGTCACGCGCGCCGCCATCCACCAGCCACCAATCGTCTTTGCTGGCAGGACTCACGGTTGCGCCCCACCATTGGTGCCCAATGGCATCGGCCAGAAAGCGGTAGTTGGTTTTTTCGCTGATGTCGCGCGTGGCCAGGGCCGCAATTTCCGGCGCCCACCACATGGGCACTGTGTCGTCAGGAAGCTCGACAAGCTTCAACGTTCCGCCGCCTGGAGCAGGCCCATACAGCGACGTGAAATATTCCAGCTCTTTGTTGGCGGTATCGCCGTAGGCGGAAGCAAACTGTCTTTTGTTGGCGCTGAAATAAACTTTTACGCTGCCAACTGAGCTCTCTTGAAAATTGCCGGCAACAATGGTCCCGGGGAAGCTCGGCTTGTTCCAGGTAAAAGTAGTCACGGCTTTGCCGCCCGCAGTGGGCTTTGCCGCTCCTGAGCTGCCACTGCCGACAGCGGTGATCCCTGCCGGAGCAGTCACGTTGATGGTGGCAGTAAAGCGGTCAATGCCGTAATTGGTTACGGGGAACCAGCGTCCGGGATAAAGAAGATAGATTGCGTCATCGCCAATATAGGCCAGCTTGAGCCCTTCCACCGGACTGTCATCGGCATTGGCCAGCGCGCCGTCATAGTCGAACGTGAGCGTTGTGCTGCTGCCTTTCGCCAGGGTGGTGGGGAAGCTGATGCGGACGGTGTTGTCTTGCGTGACGCGCTCAGCCGTAAGTGGCTTGCCTTTTTCGTCGAGCACCTTGGTTACGCGCAGGCCGTTGTGCAGGTCAAAGCTGGCGAAGTTCACGTCTTCCATCGCCATGAATTTCACTTTGGCGCGCGCCGTCAAGCGGTGGGTTTTGGGCACGATCTCCGCGTCAATCACGTAGTCTTCAGCCTTTACCCGTGAGCGGTCAGCCGCAAGCGCGGGCAGGCAGAGAGACGCGATCAGGCCAATAAACAGTACGGCACGTCGCAGGGGTCGTCGTGCGATTTGCATGTATTTCTCCAAAAAGTGCTGAAAAGGTACTCAGGTTAGATGTAAATTGTCCCAGAAAAGCTGCCTTAATTACCAATGGAAGCATACAGCAGAGCCCGTACCGGGCTGAAGATGGAGCTTCTGAGCGGCCTCATCGGTCGCCTCTTTAACAATTCTAAACCTTTGCCAGGGCCCCCAGTATCTCCCGCGCCGCCCGTTGCGCAGGCGACTCCGCATGCTGGCTGTCACGCAGGCGCTGCTGCACCATTTTCAGGTCAGCTTCCATCTGCTGCCGCGCGGGCCCGTCCGGGATGATGGCATTCAGCTCCCTGAAGACGTTAGTGGCCGTGAAGTCTTTCTGGATCAGCTCCGGCACAATCTTTTTCCCGGCGATCAGGTTCGGCATGGCGAACGTGTCGAGTTTTACGAGCCTTCGGCCAAGAAGCCACGTCAGCGGAGCCAGCCGATAGACGACTATAAAGGGCGTCCCAGAAAGCGCGGCTTCCACCGTGGCCGTGCCGCTGGCGACGACGGAAGCGCGGGCGTGCATCAGCGTGGCGCGAGCGTTGTGGGTGAGGTGGATTATCGGAGCTTCTGTTTTTACCTCAGCGGCTAAAGCCGGGATATCTACACGGTCTTTCCGCAGGCCTAAAGGCCTGCTCCACCCCGTGACTCCGGTCGGCTGCTCATAATCGGATGAGCCTGAAGGCCTGCTCCACCCGGTGGCGGCGGACGGCTGCTCAGTCGCGAAGAGGTCTGAAGAATTGCTCTGCTTGGTGACGGGCTGGCTTGTAAAGGATGATGAAGAGTCCCCGGTGGAAGAGCGGCCCTTTAGGGCCGCGTTAGCGCTTTTTATAGATTGGGGCTTTAGCCCCGGCATCTGTTCCATTTCCTCGCTGCTTCCGGTGGCAGAGTGGAGCAGGCCTTTAGGCCTGCGTTCAGAGCCTTTAAACTCTCCGGCTTTAGCCGCTGAGGTACAACGCCCCAACTGCTCGCATAGCCAATCCTTGCTCAGGGTCGATGCTACAGGCAGAAGAAATTCGAATTCTACGCCTTGCTTCCGCAATAGTCCGGCCGCCTCAACCATTGCCGGCAGATTCAGGCGGACTTCCTTCCTGCGGCTTCCGGGCAGCAAGGCGATCCATTGCTTTTTGGGATCAAGAAAGTGTTTGGCCGCAAACTCCTCGCGCGAAATCTCCGGCTGCGGCACATACGCCAGCGGATGCCCCACGTAGCTCACCTCAACGCCGTGCCGCGCATAAAATTCCTGCTCAAACGGAAAGATCACGATCATCTTGCGGACATATTTCCTGATCTGCTGCACGCGTCCGGTGCGCCACGCCCATATCTGCGGGCTCACAAAGTAAAACACCGGAATGCCCAGGCGATGCAGTTCGCGCGCCAGCCGCAGGTTGAAATCAGGGAAGTCGATCAGGATGGCGGCGTCCGGCTTGCGCCGTGCCGCTTCCGCCACCAGGTGCTTGAATCGGCGGCGAATGTCCGGCAGGTGTTTTACCACCTCAACCAACCCCACCACGGCTACCTCATTGGCATGGACCAGAAGCTCCGCGCCGGAGGTACGCATCTTCTCTCCGCCCATGCCAAAGAAGTTCGAGCCGGGTGCAAGCCCGCGCAAAGCTTCAATGAGCTGCGCGCCGTAGGTGTCACCTGAAGCTTCGCCGGCGGAGAGGAGGAAGTTCATGCTTTTTGTGTAATCCCGAGCGTACGCGAGGGAACCCTACCCCTGCAAGAACCTCACCGCGGAGACGCGGAGCGCCGAGAAAATCGAACCTAGTTTCCCTGAAGGTACTCAAAGGCGATAGGGCTCCCTCCCCTTCGACAAAGCTCAGGGTCGGGACAAAACATCAAGGTTGATATCCCGCTCCCCTCAATACTTTGCCGGGTAGCGCGTTGGTCGCCTTGCCGTTGTCGATGACCGGAACGCCGTTCACCAGCACGTACTGCATGCCTTCAGAAAGCTGGTTCGGATTTTCAAAGGTTGCGCGGTCGGTGACAGTCTGCGGATCAAAGATCACCACATCGGCCCACATGCCGGCTTTCAACACGCCGCGGTCGCCCAGGCGCATGCGCTGAGCGGGCAGCGCCGTGAATTTGCGGACGGCATCTTCCAGCCGCAGCTTCTTCTCTTCGCGGACATATTTGCGCAGGATGCGCGGGAACGTGCCGTAAGCGCGCGGATGCGGATGCTCCTGGCCCAGCACGCCGTCAGGGGCAGTGCCTTGCGAATCGTTGTCCACGGAGACCCATGGCTGCTGGAGCGCCAGCGCCACATCAGGCTCCGCCATCCCGAAGACCGCAACGTAGGTGTAAGCGTTGTCCTGGATCAGCAGGTCGAAGATGGTGTCAAACGGATCTTTGTTCCAGAGCTTGGCGATCTCTGCAATGGTCTTGCCTTGAAGCGGCAGAAGCTGCGGGTTCTGCACCACGCTCACCAGGATCGCTTCGGGGCCGGCGACCTCCTGCCACTCATTGTCCCAGTCGGTGGAAGGCGTTTCCATTTCTTTGCGAATGCGCGCGCGGATGGACGGGTCTTTTAGCCGCTCGACCAGTTTGGCGTCGCCGCCATCATGCGCCCACGGTGGAATGAAGGCGGAAAAATTATTGAACCATGCGGGATAGGCGTAAGTGTTAGCGCCAACGTCCACGCCGGCGGCGCGGGCTTTTTCAACCTGGGCGATGATCTGCGGCATCTGGCCCCACTGCGGTTTGCCCGCGGCCTTGAGGTGCCAGATCTCCACCGGGATGTGCGCCTCGCGGCCAATGCGGACAGCCTCATCGATGGCGGCGGTGATAGCCGAGCCTTCACTGCGCATGTGCGTGGCGTAGATGCCGCCGAATTTGGAAGCCTCGGCGGCCAGCGCGATCAGCTCTTCCGTTGAAGCATATGGAGCGGGCGCGTATTGCAGTGAGGTGGAGACGCCCACAGCGCCATCACGCATGGCGTCACGCACCAGCGCTTTCATCTGTTCAAGCTGCGCCGGAGTGGGCTGGACTTTGTCGTCTCCGAGGACCATGCGCCGGACCTGGGTCGCGCCAACGTACGTCCCCAGGTTAATGCCCATGCCTTGTTTTTCGAGGCGAGCGAAGTATTGCCGCAAGGTCTTCCAGTCCGGCTTGAGCTTCAGGTGGTCATAGGAGAGCTGGTCAGCCGTGATGATCGCGTCATTGAGCGGCGCGGCCGATCCGCCTTCGCCGGTGAACTCCGTGGTAATGCCCTGAAAGATTTTGGAAGGCAGATGCGGGTTGACCAGGATCGTCAGCTCGGACTGGCCCAGCATGTCAATGAAGCCCGGCGCGACGACCATTCCGTGAGCGTCCAGGGTGCGTTTGGCTTGGGCTGCTCCTAAAAATCCTATGGCCGCGATATGGCCGTTGCGAATGCCGATATCGCCGGAGTACCAGGGCGACCCGGTGCCGTCAATGATGTGGCCATTGCGGATGATTAGGTCGTAAGGGGCGAGTGTTTGGGCGTACAACGGAGCAAGGGTGAGCAGGAAGACGACGACAAAAAAGGCAGAGCGAAAGAGTTTGGGCATAACGGGGGAGATTGTAAATGGAGGGATGCGTCGGAGCATTCGGCAACTGAGAATTGCTGGAGTTCTTACGAACGTGCGGGGGCGGAGGAGTACAACCGCAAAGAAAGGCGGGACTTCTGCTCCACAATCTGGCATGATGAAGCAGCCTTCATTCTTGATTCCATAAGCTGAACGAGAGCGCATGATCCACATCGAGAGAGGACCCGCTCCAGAGCAATACCTGCGGCGCGCGCACAAAGCTCTGCAAGAACAAAGAATGTTTCATGAGCGCAAACCGGACACTCCGGTGCACGGCCGTCTTAGGTTGAGCCTGAATATCATAAGGTCTGTCAAGCCGCTCTTATTGCAGCGCTTTCATGGGAAGTGCGCCTATTGTGAATCCCAAGTCGAAACTACCGCACCGGCGGATCTGGAGAATTTTCGGCCCAAATCTCGCTATTGGTGGCTCACATTTGAGTGGAACAATCTCTTAATCGCATGCCAGGCGTGCAATCGGGCCAAGGCTGACCGTTTCCCGCTGCTGGACGAATCCAAGCGGGCCAAGAAGCAAGGCGATGAAAAATTTGAGCAACCACTCTTATTGAATCCTTGCGAGGACGAGCCTTTTAAACACCTGCTTTTTAACTATGATGGGCAGGTCTATAGTGAAACGCAGCGCGGACAGGCAACGATTGATACGCTGCAACTGAATCGCCCCCATCTAGTAAGTGCACGCCGAAGCATCAACTTTAAAAATAAGCTTGCAATCGTTCGGTTCAGCAAGAAACCCGACATTCTATTGGATTTAATTCTGGACAACGCTCCTTATGCCGGGGCTGCACGGCAGATGCTCGCGCGTGCACTGCAGAAAATGAAATCTAAATACGGGACCACGGAGTGGTTTGTGGAGCTTGAAAGCGAGAGCGGGAGTCTTCCTGAGATCTCCGGATATCAGCCCAAGAACATTCGTGCGATTCAATCTGCGTATGAAAGCCATGAAACGGAAGTTGAAGACTTTGCGTTGCCAAGCACCGGGACAGCGGCAATCAGCGACCGGTACTTCGTCAAACGCCGCACGGTGAGTCGCATACAAATCAAAAACTTCAAGGCTATTCGGAAACTCGACATCAGCCTTGCTGCGGCCCCGTCTGATGCAACATCCTGGCTGATGCTGCTGGGCGAGAACGCTACAGGGAAGAGCTCCATCCTGAAAGCAATTGCTTTAGCGCTCACGAGTGAAGAGGGTAGAGCTCAGTCGAAATTACGACCGGATGACGTTCTGACGCACAAGGAGAAGGATGGCCACGTTCGAGTGTGGCTCACGGGTGTCTCCGTCCCGGCGGAGTTGACGTACCGGATCGGCGACGATATGTTTGGAGGAACCACAGCGCATAAGGCCTTATTGCTCGGATATGGATCTACGCGGCTGTTACCCCAACCGGGCGCCAATCCACCTGCCCAGCTAGAGTTCTCTCGAGTCGCCAATTTATTCGATCCGTTTGCGCCACTCATCGATGCACAGACCTGGGTGGGAGCGCAAATGGAACCTCTTGCCGGTGCGGCAATGCGCATTCTCAAAGAACTCCTGGTGCCGTTGCGCAAGACGGACGACGTAATTGGAGGCCACAGCTGGAGCCTTGGAGCCCGCGCTTACGTGAAACTGTTTAATGATCTCATTGCCTTTCCGGAGTTGAGCGATGGATACCGTTCTATACTCGTACTGGCCGTTGACGTTCTGAGCGTGCTGCTTCCGGTATGGAAGGAAAGAATTGAGGCGGCCGAGGGCATTGTTCTCATCGATGAGATCGATGCGCATTTGCATCCGACCTGGAGAATGCAGATCGTGAGCACCCTTCGCCGCTGTTTCCCGAATGTGCAATTCATCACAACTACGCATGACCCGCTATGTCTTAAAGGCCTGCACAGCGGCGAAGTGGTGGTCCTTCGCCGGAACAGAAATGGCCGGATCCGAGCATTGGAAGACCTCCCCTCGCCCGAGGGCATGTCGGTAGACCAGCTATTGACTTCGGAGCACTTTGGCCTAGGCAGCACCTTAGAACCGCATGTGGAGCAAACGTTCCGCCATTATTACGGATTGTTGGCTCGGAAAAAGCGAAGTCCAGCGCAAGAAAGAAGACTAACGGAGTTGAAACAGGAATTGGCGCAATTGCACCACATGGGGCGGACCCGCCGCGAACAACTCATGCTGGAAGTGATTGACGCGTATTTGGCCGAAGACACTCCCGCGAATCGGGAAACCCAACAGCAGAGGCGGAAACAAATGCTGGAGCAGTTGGTACAGCAATGGACACGTAAAGGAGCCTAGAGTCCATCGTGATCTACGTCGCGCGAAACCCGATGCCACCTGCAGGATTCCAGGAAGCGGGCTTGAAGGAAATAGAGGAGTATAAGGCTTATTTGAAGGCCGCCAAAAAATCAAAAAGGGGTGCCAAGTACAAAACACGCGCTCCCAAGTTATCTAAAAAAGCGCGGACAAAGTTCAAATTAAACGCGGCGAAAAAATTCAAATTCGAAATTTACAGGCTGGCCAAAGATGAGCTTGAAACGTGCTTCCATTTCAAATGTGCCTACTGTGAAAGTTCCTATGGTCATGTGAGCAATATCCACATTGATCACTATCGTCCTAAGGGCCGAGTGGACCGCGAAGGCAGAAAGCCGATCGGCGGGTATTACTGGCTCGCTGCAGCATGGCAGAATCTGCTGCCTGTTTGCGGACGCTGCAACTCACCGACAAAGGAATTTGTTCCTGCCCTGAATAGGAAAGTGACCGTCGGAAAATGCAATTGGTTTCCGCTTTGGGACGAGACCAAACGCGCTAGAGGGCCAGGCCGCGAGAAGAAAGAATATCCGCTGCTGATTAACCCATGTGAAGAGGATCCCCGAGATTATCTGGTCTTTCATGAAAACGGAATAGTCGAAGCTAGGAAGGCGCTGCCAAGAAAGAAAAAAATGAAAGCAGAGAAATCGATTTCGGTCTATGGCCTTTGGCGGATGAAACTTATTAAAGCACGGGAGGAGCACGCCAAGCGCATGCGGGGCACTATCGTTCATGTTCAAGAGAGTTACGACGATTGGACAGCTTCAAAAGGCAAAATGAAAGAGCAGATGCGGCTGCGTTTGCTTCGCGAATGGACCGAACTCCAGCATTATTTGGAGCCCAACGTGCCCTACATCAGCTTGGCTGAAGCATTAATCAATGACAAATTATCAAAATCAATGCAGAAGGAAGTAAGGCAACTGCAGATGAGAGCAAAAAAAGACAGTTAGCATTAACTTATTTGCGTGGAATCTCTTTGCCGAGCCTTTAAAACCCTGATCTGGCTTGAACGATTTAAAGACTGTGCCGCCCCTCCAGGGCTCGTCTGCTTTATTCCGCCTACCCACCCTTCTCGGCTCGCGGACGCTCGCCTTCAGGGTGGGCTCAATAATTTCGCGCCTGCGGCGCTCGGATCTAGGCGCAGAACTAACCTAGGAGAGCGATTTTGCGCTTGACTCCTAGGCGAACAAATGGTAGAGTGAACCATTTCCCTCCTAGTGAGGAAAAGCAGTAGTTCTATGCTCTTTGAAAACCAGCACTCAGCGATCAGCTTTCAGCAGTGAGCCAAGGCAAATCGCTCAAACCTACGCCAATCTGGGATTGACTTGGGATGACCTCAGTTAAGTCCTTTGGAATCCTAGTTGGGGGCTAGGGGGAGGGGTGGGGATCGCCGGAATCGCCGGCATCGCCGTGATCGGCAAACCCAAAACCACCGCCGAGGGCGGCGGTGCCACACGATCCTTCTCAAACTCACGCCAATTTGAGGGTACATGCTCAAGTACACGCCAATCTGGGATGATCTGGGATGCTACCCCCTGAAGCCTACGCCAATCTGGGATGACCCGGGGGAGGGGGTAGGGTAAGCGAGATCGGTTGATCCGGTGATCGGGACATCCGGTGATCGGAAGACCAAAGACCCCCACCGCCGAGGGCGGCGGTGCCACA
>Ga0105245_10004830_pt1 | contig 11883 bp, 12 predicted proteins | sample KBSM54metaG_FD_81523 | JGI IMG/M metagenome (GOLD analysis project Ga0105245, IMG submission 81523) | Miscanthus rhizosphere microbial communities from Kellogg Biological Station, Michigan, USA - KBS M5-4 metaG | ecosystem: Host-associated > Plants > Roots > Rhizosphere > Soil | place...
AAACAGGATCGGGCTGCGATCGCCATAGGCCTGGGCGACGGAGCCGAACGCCGACTCCGCACCGGGCGCGTACTGGGTGACGCAGGGGAGCAGCCGCTCGCCGTTGGTGGCGCGGGCGAAGCCGTCGGCGATGTTGACGGCCATCCGCTCGGTGCGGGTGATGATCGGGCGCATGCCGGCCAGCGAGGCCGAGTTCAGCAGCCGGTTCTCGGGGAAGCCGACGATCGACTCGGCGCCCTCGCGCTGCAGCAGCTCAGCGATGCGGTCGGCGACAAGCGGCAAGATTGGTATACCATACTACAGGTTGTCGGCAACGGCCTCGATGATCTCAGCCGCCGCCCGCTGCATCACCGCCGGCGGCGCCACCGTCACCCGCGCGAATCCGGGCAGCCCGAACTCGTGGCCTCCGCGGATCAGCACGCCGCGTCGCAGCAGCGCCTGGCACACCGGCCCGTCATCCACGCCCAGCTCGACCAGCACGAAGTTGGCGTGCGAGGGGTGGGTGCGGATGCCGGCCTCCTCCAGCTCGCCACGCAGCACCGCCCGGGCCTCGGCCACCTCGCGCCTGCGGGTGTCCACGAAGCCGGGGGCGGACACCGCGGCGCGGCCGGCGGCCAGCGCCACCCGGTTGACGTTGAACGGCTCCTGGACGATGTCGAGCAGCCGGGCGACGGCCGGGTGGGCGACCGCGTAACCCAGCCGAAGGCCGGCCAGCCCGAAGATCTTCGAGAACGAGCGGATCACGATCACCGGCCGGCCGTCGGCCACGTCGGCCAGCCGGTCGGCCCGGATCGACGGCTCGGCGAAGTCCATGTAGGCCTCGTCGGCGACCACCACGCAGTCGTCCGGCAGTCGGCCGATCAGCCGCCGCCAGGCCGCGCGGTCGGCCAGCGCGCCGGTGGGGTTGTTGGGGTCGCACAGCCACAGCAGCCGGGCGCCGGACGCGGCTGCCGCCTCCGCCAGCGCGTCCAGGTCGAGCGCCAGACCGTCCGGGTCGACGCGGGTGACGGCGGCACCGAAGGCGGCCGAGACCTGAGCGTAGAGGCCGTAGGTGAGGTTGGGGACGACCACCGGCGTACCGGGGTCGATGAAGGCGGCCGCGATCGACCCGATCAGGGCCTGGGCGCCGTGGGCCGGGATCACCGAGACCGGCGGCACGCCCAGCCAGCCGGCCACGGCATCGCGGAAGTCGGCGTAGGCCCGCTCCGGATAGAGCGGCGATCGCACCAGCTCGGCGGCGGCCGCCTCAAGCACGCCGGCCGGCGGCCCGAACAGATCCTCGTTCCAGTTCAGCGGCTCCAGCTCGTCCAGCCCGTGCTCGGCCTTAAGCGTGTCGCGGCTGGGGCCGGGGTCGTAGCGGGCCAGTCCCCGCAGCGATGGACGCGCCAGCCGTTCCCAGTCGGTCATCGCGTTGCCAGCTCCCGCAGCGCCGGCTCGAGCACCTGTACGCAGCGCTCGACGGCACCGGCGCCGGTGTGCTCCTGGGGCGCGTGGCTGACGCCGTCGGCGTCGCTTCGCACGAACAGCATGGCGGTGGGCACGCCGGCCATGGCCATGATTGTGGCGTCGTGGCCGGCGCCGGAGGGCAGCGTGACCGGATCGAGCCCGGATGCGGCGATGGCGCGGCGAAGCGCCTGCGAGGGGGCGTCGCTCATCGGCGCCGGCTGGTAGCGCCAGCGCGGCGCGATCTCGACCCGGCAGCCGGCGTCGGCGGCGGCCCGCTCGGCGGCAGCGGTGGCGGCCGTGACCAGCGCGTCCAGCCGCTCGGCGTCGGGCGCACGCAGGTCGGCGAAGAGCTCGGCGCGCTCGGGGATGGTGTTGGTGGCGCCGGGCGAGACGGTCAGGCGGCCGATCGTGCAGACGGCGCCGTCGATGGCGCGGGCGGCGTCTTGGGCGGCGGTGACGAAGCCGGCAGCGGCGCCGAGGGCATCGGCGCGCATTGCCATCGGGGTGGTGCCGGCGTGGCCGCGGCGGCCGTGGAACCAGAGCTCGATGCCGGCCATGCCCGCGATCGAGCTGACCACGCCGACGGCGGCGCCGGTGTCGGCCAGCACCGGGCCCTGCTCGATGTGCGTCTCCACGTAGCCGGCCGGTGGCGGGTCGAGCCAGCCGGTGCTGGGCAGGCTGCCCAGGCCGAGGCCGGCGAAGGCCTGGCCCAGCGAGACGCCGTCGGCGTCGGTGAGGTCGGCCTCGTCTGGCTCCAGCATGCCGGCGGCGGCGCGGCTTCCGAACACGCCGCGGCCGAACCGGCAGCCCTCCTCCAGCCGCCAGGCGACCGCGGTCAGCGTGCGCTCGGCGCCGCCGGTGTCGGCGATCGCCTCGATCGCGTCGATCGCCGCGACCACGCCCAGGGCGCCGTCGAAGCGGCCGCCGTCGGGAGGCGTGTCCAGATGCGAGCCGCTCCAGATCTCGCCCGAGGTGGGCGCCTTGCCGGGCAGCCGGCCGAGCAGGTTGCCCGCCGGGTCAACGGAGATTTCGAGGCCGGCCTGCTGCATCCACTCCTGGGCGCACCCGAACGCGCGCTGCTCGCCCTCGCCTAGCCCGGGGCGGTTCGTGCCGGCGGCGCGGCCGATCTCGAACAGCTCGTCCAGCCGCCGGAGGATCCGCTCCGCCCGACCCGCGGTGGTGAGACGCCCCGTCATCGGCGGCGAGTATGCCAGAGCCGCTACGGCGGCGACGCGGGTGGCGGCCGGCCCGGTTCCAGCCAGCGCTGCTGGTGGTGCCAGCGGTGGATGGTGCGGGCGCTGGGTGGCTCGGCGTTGTGGAAGCGGGCGGTTCGGATCCGCTGTGTGACGTTCGCGCGCGCCGCGCCCGCGGCGAACAGGCGCTCAGCCCGAACGCGCAGCGCGGGCCAGGCGTAGGAGCCGGGACGGTCGCGCGTGCGCCGTGGCCGCAGAGCGCGCAGATGCGCATCGAGCGCCTTATGCCTGGAGGTTGTAAGGCAGCCCGCCGCCTTCCACAGCTCCGACATCGTCAGCACGAAGTCCCGGCCGCCGCGCTGCGTCAGGAACTCGACGCTGGCGTGGCCGGTGCACAGCGTGATGGTGATTCCGTAGGCGAGGCGCACCTGCTGCGTCTTTCCACGCGTGCGATCGAGGCAGATCGCGCACGCCGTCTGCTTGGTCGGCACCTTCGCCTTGTAGAGCGTCGGGAGGTAGGGCATGGGTGGGGAGTCTCGCGGGATAGTGCGCATGGGTGGGTGACGGGGGGTGGCGGAAGTGTCAGGGAATCCAAATGGCACTCGCGCGCACCGCCAAGTGGCAGGAACCCATCGACGTGGGAGGTGTGGCGGAGCGTTCACGGTGGCCAACTGTCATTCGCATGCACCGCCAAGTGGCGGGAACCCATCGACTAGGGGAGGTGTGGCGGAGCGTCCACGGTGGCCAACTGTCATTCGCGCACTCCGCCAAGTGGCACGCCCACCAGCAACCCAACCCACCCGCGACTAGCCCCTCCAGACGCTTGCCGATGAGTCTCTCCGTCCCCACCGGTCAGATCCACAACCCAAGAAACCAGAGTTTGAGACACACAGGAGCATTCACATGCGCAGACTGATCTTGCAGACGAGCGTTTCCATCGACGGCTACGTGGCGGCTCTGGATCGGTCGCATCCGTGGAACGAGGGCGGTGGCGAATCGGACGGCGACAGCGTCAAGCGCTGGATCCTCGACTCCGTATGGGAAGCCGGCGCGCACCTGATGGGCCGTGTCACCTACGGGGAGATGTCGTCCGTCTGGCCGACGTCGGACAGCGAGTTCGCCGCGCCGATGAACGAGATCCCGAAGGTCGTCTTCTCGAAGACCCTTCAGCACGCCGACTGGGCGGAGACGCGAATCGCCAGTGGCGACCTGGGCGAAGAGATCGCTCGGCTGAAGCAGGAGCCAGGCAAGGATCTGATCGCCTACGGCGGCGCGAGCTTCGATCAGGCGCTCTCACGACTCGGCCTGGTCGACGAGTATCGCCTGATGATCCAGCCGACCGCGCTTGGTGATGGCCTTGCACTGTTCCGGGATCTGCCGGCACCGCTGCACCTCGACCTGATCGAGGCGACGACCTATCCCAGCGGCCTTACCATAAACATCTACCGGCCGCGCTCGTGACGCCGCGCGCCGTCTGCGCCTACGCCGCCCGCTCTGCCCACGCCTGCTCGAACACCTGCAGCAGCGCGTCGGCGGGATGCGCGCCGCTGAGCCCGTAGCGGCGGTCGATCACGAAGAAGGGAACCCCGCTGATGCCGATCACCGCCGCCTCCTGCTCGTCGCGGCGAACCTCGGCGGCGTAGTCGTCGCGCTCCAGCATCGCCGCAATCTCGTCGCGGTCGAGGCTCGCCTGCGCCGCGGCGGCGGCCAGCGTGGCGCGGTTGCCGATGGCGCCGCCCTCGCAGAAGTAGGTCGCCATCAGCCGCTCGCACACCTGCTCCTGGCAGCCCCGGTCGGCGGCCAGGTGCAGCACCCGGTGAGCGTCGAAGGTGTTGCCACGGCGGGCGCGGGCGAAGTCGAAGGGTATGCCGAGCTCGGCGCCCTGGCGCTCGGTCTGCTCGTGCATCTCTCGCGCCTCGGCCAGCGTCAGGCCACGGCGGCGGGCCAGCTCCTCGTCGGCGGTGCCGGCGTCGGCGGCGATGCCGGGATCGAGCTCGAAGCTGCGCCAGCGCAGCGCCACCTGGGCGCGCTGCGGGAACGCCTCCAGCGCCCGCTCCAGGTGCCGCTTGCCGATGTAGCACCACGAGCAGACCACATCCGACCAGATCTCGATGGTCATCTCGGCCACATCTCGATCATAGCGAGGGCGGCTTCGGCGCCTCCGCTTCCAGCTTCACCCGGGCATCCTCCAGCACCTGCAGCTGCTCGCCCTCGAGCACCGGATAGCGTGGATCGAGATCGATCAGCGCCTGCACGATCGCGGCGGACGCGGCCAGCCTGGTCACCCACTTGTGGTCGGCCGGCAGCACGTACCACGGCGCCCACTCGGTGCTGGTGTGCGACAGCATGTCCGAGTAGGCACGCTGGTAGTCGTCCCAGTGGCGGCGCTCGGCCACGTCCGCCGGCGAGAACTTCCAGTTCTTCGAGGGCTGGTCGATCCGCTTCAGGAACCGCTGGCGCTGCTCGTCGCGGGACAGGTTCAGGAACAGCTTGACGATGCGCACGCCGTTCTCGGACAGGTAGCGCTCCCAGTCGTTGATCTGGCGGTAGCGGCGCTTCCAGACGCCGCCGCGGCTGGCCGCCGCCGGCAGCTGCTCGCGCTCCAGCAGCTCGCGGTGCACCCGCACCACCAGCACCTCCTCGTAGTGGGAGCGGTTGAAGATGCCGATCTGGCCGCGCGCGGGCAGCCGCCGCGCATACCGCCACAGGTAGTCGTGGTCGAGCTCCTCGTGCGAGGGCTGCTTGAAGCTGTGCACGGTCACGCCCTGCGGGTTGACCCCGCTCATCACGTGGCGGATGGTGCTGTCCTTGCCGGCCGCGTCCATCGCCTGCAGCACCACCAGCAGCGCCCACGTGTCCTGCGCCGCCAGCCGCGCCTGGTAGTGCTCGAGGTGCTCGACGCCGCGGCACAGCAGCTGCGCCGACCGGTCACGGTCGATGTCGGGCCTCCAGCCCGGGTCGTGATCGCGCGACAGCCGCACGCGGCTGCCGGGCTCGACCCGCATCGGCGCGATCAGGTCGGCCAGCGCCCGGCGCTCTGTGCGCGTCGGCGCGCTCATGGGCCGGCGGCGCTCGGCTGCCTGGTGGGAACCAGCTGGGCGACGAACAGGGCGACCACGCCGACCAGGGCCAGGATCGACAGCGACTGGGTGAGCCCCTCGATACGGGCATCGGCGTAGGCGGTCTCGGCGGCGGCTGCGCTCTGATCGTCCACGCCGGCCTGCTTGAGCGCCGTGTTGAGGTCGTCGTCCGAGACGAAGGGCACGCCGCTGACCAGCGAGACCTGCGCCTGCTGCTTGACCGCATCCGAGATGGCCGGGCTCTGCTCGATGTTGAACAGGAACGAGCTGGTGACGGCGGCGATCATCACCGATCCAGCCAGTGCGGTGCCGAGCGACGCTCCCAGGTTGGTCATCGTGTTCTGGACGCCGCCCACCTCGGGGCTGTCCTCGTCGGGTACCGCCGACACCGTCACCGCCCCCAGCTGCGACGCCAGTGCGCCGATGCCAAGGCCGATCAGTAGCATCGGCACCAGCACGATCTCGGCGCCGGAGCTGGAGTCGAGGCCGCCCAGCAGCACCACCGTGCCGGCCACCAGCGCCAGCAGTCCGGTTCGCACCACAAGCCGCGGGGAGATGTTGGGGGCGAGCCAGGGAATCCCGATCGCGGCCAGCAGCAGCGTCAACGACAGCGGCAGCAGCCGCACGCCGGTGTCGAGCGCCGACAACCCCAGACACACCGACAGGTAGAGCGGCACCACGAAGAACAGGCCCGCCTGCATCATGAACTGCACGAAGAACATGCTGAGGCCGCCGCACAGCTGGCGGTTTCGCAGCAGCCCCGGCCGCACCAGCGGCTCCTTGCCGTGCTCGTAGCGATACGCCTCCCAGCGCGAGAACAGCCAGACGACGAACAGGCCGCCGATGATCAGCCACACGGTCGGCGACACCCCGGCCCAACTGGTGCCGCCCGGCTTCGGTTGCACCCAGCCCCACTCGCTGGAACGCAGCACCCCGAACACGATCATGCCCAGTCCGAGCGCAGAGAGCGCGGCGCCGACAAGGTCGAGCTTGGGCCGCTGCTCAGGCGGGGCGTCATGGATGCGCCGGGCCAGCAGCAGGATCACCAGCACCAGCACCACCTCGCCGGCGAACACCCAGCGCCACGAGAAGTAGGTTGTGCAGAAGCCGCCCACCAGCGGGCCGACCGCCACCGCGATCGCGCCCGCCGCCGCCACCATGCCGTAGGCGGCGGGACGCCGCTCGACGGGGAAGTTGCCGGCCACCAGCGCCACGATCGCGGGCAGGATCAGGGCGGCGCCGATTCCCTCGAGCAGCGACCAGCCGAACAGCAGCACCGGCAGGCTGGTCGCGAGCGAGGTGGTGAACGAGCCGCAGCCGTAGATCACGCAGCCGATCGCGAACGCGCGCTTCCGGCCCAGGATGGCGCCCAGCTTGGCGCCGGTGATCATCAGCGCGGCCATCACCAGCGTGTAGGCGGTGATCGCACTCTGGATGCCGGTCACCGTGGTGTTGACGTCCTTGGCGACGGTGGCGATGGACACGTTCATCACCGACGTGTCGAGCGTCATCAGGAACTGCGCCGAGGCCAGCGTGATCAGCACGGCCTTGCCGGCTGCCGGTGCCGCCTGGGCGGCCGGCGCGGCGGTCGTCGATTGGGCGGACATCTCCGCCGATGGTATAGCGCCCGGGTTCAGGCCGGGTTCTCGAGCACGTCCTGCAGCCGGCGGGCGAGGGTCGAGAGCATCGGCACGGCGATCCGCGGCTGCAACCGCAGCAGCTCCCAGAACTCGGTGCGGCCGATGGCCAGGCAGCGCAGCTCGTCGCCGGCGCGCACACGGGCGGTGCGGTTGGGGTGGTCGGTCAGCAGCGCCAGCTCGCCGACCACCTCGCCCGGCCCCAGCTCGATCGTGCGGTGGCGAAGCTCGACCTCGGCCACCCCGTCCAGCACCACGTACATGCCCGAACCAGCCAGCCCGCGCTCGATCAGCACAGAGCCCTTGGGCAGCTCGAGCACCGTGGAGATGTCGGTCACGTGCCGCAGGGCGGCGTAGTCGAGGCCCGCGAACAGCGGGATCGTGCGCAGCCGATCGGTGATGTCGTCCGCCATCGCGGCTGATCTTATGCTGTGGCGGTGTCCCCGGCGAGCAGCGCGCGGATCGCCGCCTTGCCATCGGCCACCGGCGGGCCGTGGTCGAGCAGTAGCAGCGTGAAGTCGTGGTCGAGCAGGCCGGCCACGCTGGCGCGGGTGGCGTCGGGATCGTCGTGGTACTCCAACGGCACGTAGCGGAGGTCGCCCTGCTCGCCGCGCATCAGAAGGTCGGAGCAGACCAGCGCGTCGCGATCCTCGGCCAGCAGGCAGTAGTGCACCGGCTCGGGGCCGGGCGTCCGTAGCGCCCGCAGCCGGCCCGGCAGCAGCTCGCCCTCGTCGTAGCGGTGGTCGGGCCGCTGCTCCATCTCGGCAGCACCTGCCGGCGCCCACACCGGTGCGCCGGTGAGCGTGCGGTAGTGCCAGGCCGACCGCTGGTGACATTTGGCGGTCAGGCAGATCGCCGTCACGGCCGGCAGCTCGGCGAACGCCGCCTCGTCGAGGCGGATCGGGTCGACCAGCACGGCGCCGTTGTTGCTGGTCAGCAGCTGGCAGCTCGAGATCGACCCGCCGATGCGGCTGTTGTGGACGCGCCAGTGCCAGACGCCGGGCATGACCCGGTCGGCGGCGGTTGCGATCTCGGGAGCTTCGCTCATCCCACCAGGTTCGTGATCAGATGGCCGATGCCGAAGCCGACGGCGGCGCTGATGGCGCCGATCACCAGCACCTGGCCACCGGCCAGCCATCGCGGCTGGCGCCCCAGCGTGCCCTTGACGATGCCGAGTCCGAACAACGCCACCAGCGTGCAGGCGATCGAGATCGGAAACGCGGTGGTGCGCGTGAAGGCAACGTAGGGCCACAGCGGAATTGCGGCGGCGATCAGATAGCTGAGCCCGACCACCAGCCCGTCCATGACCGCCGCGCCGCCGACGTCCGGGGACAGTCCCAGCTCCTTCTGCACCTTGGTGCGCAGGAACACGTTGGGGTTGCTGGCCAGGCCGACCGCCACCTGCTCGGCCTGCGCGCTTGGCAGCCCCTCGTCCTCGAGCGCGATTGCCAGCTCGGCCGTCTCCCGTTCGGGATGGTCGAGGATCTCCTGGTGCTCGTCGGCGATCTCGGCCTGGTAGAAACGCTCTTCCGCCTCCGACGCCAGGTACGAGCCGCCGCCCATGGCGATGGCGCCGGCCACCGCCTCGGCGAAGCCGGCCACCAGGATCGCCGTGCGCCCCGGGTTGGCGGCGGCCATGCCGGTGACGACACCGAGCGGAACCAGCAGCCCGTCCTGCGCGCCCAGCACCAGCTCGCGGATCCGCGACAGCCGCTCGATGCGTGCCTGCTCGGTACGCACGTGCTCGACCACGTGGTGCTCGGCCTCGCGGCGGGCGTCGCTACTGACGGGACTGTCCAGCGGCATGTCGCCAGCCTAGATCCAGCGGCGGCCGCGCAGGGCAATTCCCTCCGCACCGCGCCCGCGGCGTGGCAGACTGACGCATGCGCGCGATGCAGCTGGACGGCCCGGACTCGCTGGCCCTGCGCGAGGTGCCGGCGCCGCAAGCGAACGCCGATCAGCGGACGATCGACGTCAGCGTCTGTGCGGTCTGCCGCACCGACCTGCAGATCGTGCGCGGCGACCTGCCCGAGCGGCGGCGGCCGCTGATCCCCGGCCATCAGGTGGTGGGCCGTGACGCCGACACCGGCGAGCGGGTGGGGGTGGCCTGGCTGCACTCGGCCTGCGGCCACTGCCAGTACTGCCTGAGCGATCGCGAGAACCTGTGCGCGCAGGCCAACTTCACCGGCTGGACGGTGGACGGCGGCTACGCCGAGCGGACCGTGGCGCCGCGCGCGTTCACCTTCCCGATCCCCGACCGCTTCAGCGACCTGGAGGCGGCGCCGCTCTTGTGCGCAGGCATCATCGGCTACCGCTCGCTGCGGCTGTCGGAGATCCAACCGGGCGGGCGGCTGGGCCTGTTCGGGTTCGGCTCCTCGGCCCACCTGGCCATCCAGGTGGCCATCCACGAGGGCGCCGAGGTGCTGGTGTTCAGCCGCTCGCAGGCCGAGCTGGCGCGCGCGCAGGAGCTGGGGGCGAGCTGGGTGGGCGGCTACGACGAGCAGCCGCCGGCGCCGCTGGACGCGGCCGTCACCTTCGCGCCGGTCGGGTCGGTGGTGGTCTCGGCGCTGACGGTGCTCGCTCCCGGCGGCACCGTCGCCATCAACGCGATCCATCTCGACCGCATGCCCAGCTTCGACTACGACCTGCTGTGGAAGGAGCGGTCGCTGCGCTCGGTCGCCAACTTCACCCGCCGCGACGCCCTCGAGTTCCTCGACATCGCCGCTCGCATCCCGATCCGCCCGCAGGTGCAGGAGTTCCCGCTGGAGCGCGCCGGCGACGCCCTCGATGCGCTCGAGCAGGGGACGCTCGACGGCACCGCCGTGCTGACCGTGAGCTGAGCGGCGCCGCAGCCGATCAGTGGTGGGCGATGTAGGTCTTCAGCGCCACCACCGCCAGCCCCAGTACCAGGTTGATCGAGACCGCGAGGAATGCCCCCAGCCCGGACAGCCGCTGGGACTGCGCGAAGCGGATGCCCTGTGCGGCCAGCGCCAGCAGCCCGATGCCAAGCGCCAGGTCGACCGCCGAGTCCTGCGATAGCAGCCCGACGGCGCCCAGTAGGAGCGCCACCACCGGCGCCACCGCTGCACCGGCGATCGGCAGCTCACGGACGACAACGTCGCGAGTCTGAGCCCGGTCGAGCAGGTGGCCGTGGCGGATGCAGTCGGCCACGTAGTCGGCGTACATGTGCGCCACCCAGATCACCAGCACCGTCATGGACACCAGCGCCCCCAGTTTCCAGGTGCTGGTGTTTGCCAGCTCCGACTCGCCGGCGATGGTCGCCATCACCACCACCGTGCCATAGATGGTGGGCGCGATCCGCCCCCGCTGCCCGAACATCAGCCACGGCAGTCGTGCGTGGGCGGGCATCGGCGGCCGGGCCTCGGGACGGATCCGCATGCTGCGACCTTATCGCGGTCCCCGGCGGCGGGGGATGGGGCAGTCCCCCTTGTGAGGATTGTCACTGCAGCGCGGCGACCGTACCCTGGGGCCATGGGTCGGGGTCGACCGCTGGCGGCGCTGGCCGCATGTTTCGCACTCGCCGTGCTGCTTGGCGACGGCGCCGCCGCCGCTCGCACGGTGCACCGCGGCCACGGGGTGTCGGCGCTTCCGGCGGTGGTGCCCGGGAAGCTGATCGTCGGCTTCCGCTCCGGCGTCGGCCCGGCCGGCCGGCGGCGGGCGCTCGCCCGAGCCGGCGCCGACGGCCAGCGTCCGCTCGGCTCCGACCGGGTTCGGCTGGTGACGGTCGCGCCGCGCGCCTCCGGCCGTGCCCGCTCGCTGCTGGCTGGCGATCCGCGGGTGCGCTACGTCGAGCCCGACCGCGTGATCACGGTCGACGCGCCGGCGCCGGCGCCAAACGATCCGCTCTTCCCCAGCCAGTGGGGGCTCGAGAACACCGGCCAGCTCGTCAATTTCACGCCCGGCACCGCCGGCGCCGACATCGCCGCTCGCCAGGCCTGGGGGGTCACCACCGGCAGCAGCAGCGTCACCGTAGGCATCGTCGACACCGGCATCGACCTGTCGCATCCCGACCTGGCCGGCAACCTCTGGATCAACCCGGGCGAGAACTGCCCGGGCTGTCGCGACGACGGCATCGACAACGACCACAACGGCTACGTCGACGACTGGCGCGGCTGGGACTTCGCCAACAACGACAACGACCCGTCAGACGACAACGGCCACGGCACGCATGTCGCCGGGATCGTCGGCGCGGTGGCCGGCAACGGCACCGGCGTCAGCGGCGTCAGCCCGGTGGTGCGGCTGATGCCGCTCAAGTTCATCGGTGCCGACGGCACCGGCGACGTGGCCGGGGCGGTGCAGGCGATCCGCTACGCCACCGCCATGGGCGCGCAGATCACCAACAACTCGTGGGGCGACGATCAGTACTCGCAGGCGCTGACCGACGCCATCGCCGACGCGAACGCGCACGGCGACCTGTTCGTTGCCGCCGCCGGCAACGACGGCGTGAACAGCGATACGACGCCCACCTACCCGGCCGACTTCAACCTGCCCAACATCATCTCGGTG
>Ga0105245_10004835_pt1 | contig 11872 bp, 9 predicted proteins | sample KBSM54metaG_FD_81523 | JGI IMG/M metagenome (GOLD analysis project Ga0105245, IMG submission 81523) | Miscanthus rhizosphere microbial communities from Kellogg Biological Station, Michigan, USA - KBS M5-4 metaG | ecosystem: Host-associated > Plants > Roots > Rhizosphere > Soil | place: Michigan...
TCACACCGTCGTCGTCGCGGCCGCCGTGGCGATGAGCGTCCAGACCTCGTCGTTTCCGGCTGACGTGCCGAGGCAGATGGAGATGCTCCGGGAAGTGATGCCGATGGTGGAGCTGCCGAAGGGCAATCCCGACGCGCCGCGCGACCAGACGCCGAAGCCGCCGCCGCAGCAGCCGGCGCAGCACGCCCAGACCGCGCCGCCGCTGCCGCAGGCTGACACCGCGCCGAACCAGATCCCGAACACCACCACACCGGTCGCCTCGACCGACACCTCGGGACCGGGCAACGGCGACAGCCACGAGACGACCGAACAGTGGGGCGCGCGGGACGGTAATAAGGATGCCGTCGACGTCGGTCAGCTGGTTGTGCCGGGGCCGGCCGCCGCGGCGCCGACCGGTCCGCTCGTGGCCGTCGGTGAGGTGCATGCGGCACGCGTCCTCTCGCGCGTCGAGCCGAAGTATCCCGGCATCGCCGTTCACAACCGGATCACCGGAGTGGTCAAGGTGCAGTGCGTCATCGACAAGAACGGAAAGCTGAGCGATCCGGAGATCGTGAGCAGCACGTTTCCGATGTTCAATCAGCCGGTGATCGACGCGCTGCGCCAGTGGACCTTCGCGCCCGGCACGCTGCACGGATCGCCGGTCGACACCTACTTCGAACTGACGATCACATTCACGACGCGGTAGTTGGCAGGGGGCAGTTGGCAGTTCGCAGTAGCTCCTCGGCCAACTGTCAACGGTCAACTGCTAACATCGCACCGCCTTGCGCCTTCGTCTCGCACTGATCTTCGCAGCAGTCGCACTTTTCTACGCCGGCCCGGCACTCCTGCCGGGCCGCGTCTTTTTGCCGGTCGACATCACGCGCGACGCGCTGGCGTGGAAGCGCGATCCGGCGCTGCGCGTCCGCGTCTCGAACTCGATCCTCTCCGATCCGGTGGTGCTGTTCGATCCGTGGAACCGGGAGATCCGCCGCATGCTCGGCCGCGGCGAGATGCCGTGGGTCAACCGCTTCGCCGGCGACGGCGGCCCGCTCTTCGCCAATCCGCAGACCGCGCTCTTTTCGCCGTTCACCTGGCCGCCGCTCCTCGTCGGATTGCACGGCTGGGTCATCGCCGGTTTCCTGAAGCTCTTCGCCGCCGCGCTCTGCGCGTACTGGCTGGCGCGCGAGCTCGGCGCGGATCACGGCGAGGCGATCGTCTCGGCGATCGTCTTCGCCTGCTGCGGCGAGATGGTCGTCTGGCTCCTCTACACGCTGACGAACGTCCTGGCTCTGCTGCCCGGATTTCTCGCCGCCTCTCTTCGCCTCATCCGGCAGCCGGATGGGAAACACGCCGCGCTGGTCGTCCTCTTCGCCGCGCTGATCACGGCCGGCGGACATCCCGAGACGCTGATGGCGGGCGTGCTCGCCGCCGCCGCGTTCCTGATCTGGAACTGCGAGCGGACGCACAAGTGGGGCGTGCTCGGCGCGATGCCGGCGTTCACCGGCGCGCTGTTCGGATTCCTGCTGCTGGCCGTAGTCACGCTGCCGTTCGCGATCATCGCGCGCAACAGCTACACCGCGCTCGCGCGCCCCGGCATGACGCATCCGTTCCGGCTCTGGACCGTCGTGTCCCAGATCGTCCCCGGCATCCTCGGCAGCCCGCTGCGCGGCGAGCTCGATCTGACGGCGCTGCCGCGCGCCGAGCCGTATTCGATTCGCTGCGGCGCGTTCATCGGGGCGATCGTGCTGCTCGCGATCATCGTCGCCTGGCGCGATCTGCCGACCGTGCTGCGCCGCGGATTGAAGATCGGAGTGGTCGGACTGGTGATCTCCTGGTGTCCGCCCGGCATCGATCGCGCGTTTCACGACGTGCCGCTCATCCGTCTCCTCGCGCTGCAGTTCTGGGCCACGCCGTTCCTGATGTTCGCGGCCGCCGCGGCGGGACCGGCGTTGTCCATCCTCGCGTCGCGCCGCCGTTGGAAGCTCGGCGTGCTGCTCGCGATCGCAGGCGGCGCGATGCTGATCGCCGGCATCATTCCGGCGCTGCCGCCGATGCGCCCGGCGCTGATCTCGGCCGCGCACGACGTCATCGGACGCCTGAAGGCAACCAGCCACCTGCAACAGGCAACCACTGTGTATGAACAGCGACTCACGTACTACCTCGCCGCCGCCGCCGTGACGGCGCTGCGCCGCATCGCGCTGCCCGGCCTGATGTGGCTCATCGCCGGTATCGCGCTCCTGCGCGGCAACCGGCGGCTGGTCATCGGAGCCGCGCTCCTCGAGCTCATCGCGTTCGGCCTCGGTTTCAATCCCGCCGTGCCGCTGAACGAAGCGCCGCCGATGCCGGCGGCCATCGCGCAGATCAAACGTCTCGATCCGGCCAATCACTGGTTGATCGCCGCCAACTTCGAAGTCTTTCCGGCGAACGTCGGCACGAACTACGGCGTGCGCGACGTCGTCTCGTACGACGTCCTGACGTCGAAGGAGCGCGTGGAGCAATTGATCGACGCGGGCTACGACCCGCTGCTGCACACGATCCCGCAACAGCTGTCGCCGACGAACATCACCGCGCTGGCGCGACTCGGCGTCCGCTTCGTGATCAACCGCGACGGCAGCGTGAGCGAGATTCCGAATCCGATCCCGCAGCCGATCCCGTCGAACACGCGTCCCGACGGTCTCGAGCTCGGCGCGCTCATTTCACTCATCGCGCTCGCGCTCTGCGCCGGTTGGTTGCGGTTGTATCGATCGACGTTCGATACAATCCCGTCCTGGTCCGATGTTCGTCCCTAAATCGATCGTCTGTTTGCGCGAGGGGTATTCGCGCGAACGACTGCTCCGTGACCTGGTCGCCGGCGTCGTCGTCGGCATCGTCGCGCTTCCGCTGGCGCTCGCCTTCGCCATCGCCTCCGGAGTTCCACCCGAGCGCGGTCTCTACACCGCCATCGTCGCCGGCTTCCTGATCTCCGCCCTCGGCGGCAGCCGCGTGCAGATCGGCGGATCGACCGGCGCGTTCGTGGTCATCGTCTACGGCATCGTGACGAAGTTCGGCTACGACGGCCTCGTCATCTGCACCATGATCGCCGGCGCGATCCTCATCGTCATGGGCCTGGCGCGGATGGGCGGCCTGATCAAGTTCATCCCGTATCCGGTCATCACCGGATTCACCGCCGGCATCGCCGTGATCATCTTCTCCGGCCAGATGAAGGACTTCCTCGGATTGAAGATGGGAACCGTGCCGCCGGAGTTCGTCGACAAATGGGTCTCGTACGCGGACCATTTCGAATCGATCTCCATTCCGGCGCTCCTCGTCGCGCTCGGAACTCTCGCCATCCTGATCGTCTGGCCGCGCATCTCGACCATGGTGCCGGGACCGTTCGTAGCGATGATCGTCGCCACGGCGGTGGTGAAGATCTTCCACGTCCCGGTTGAGACCATCGGCTCGCGATTCGGCGCCGTGCCGACGTCGCTGCCGATGCCGCATCTCCCCGCCATTCCGCTCGAGCATTTCAAGGACCTGATCTCGCCGTCGCTGACCATAGCGCTGCTCGCGGCGATCGAGTCGCTGCTCTCGGCGGTCGTCGCCGACGGCATGATCGGCACGCGGCACAAGTCGAACATGGAGCTCGTGGCGCAGGGCGTGGCCAACATCGCCTCGCCGATCTTCGGCGGCATCCCCGCGACCGGCGCCATCGCGCGCACGGCGACGAACATCCGCAGCGGCGGCCGCACGCCGCTCGCCGGGATCGTGCACGCGCTCGTCCTGCTGCTGATTCTCGTTTTCGCCGGCAAGTGGGCGGCGATGGTGCCGCTCGCGTCGCTGGCGGCGATCCTCGTCGTCGTCGCGTACCACATGAGCGAATGGCGCTCGTTCGCCGGACTGCTGCGCGCGCCGAAGAGCGACATCGTCGTGCTGATCCTCACGTTCGGGCTGACGGTCTTCGTCGATCTCACCATCGCCGTGCAGGTCGGGATCGTCGTGGCGTCGCTGCTGTTCATGAAGCGGATGTCCGACATCACGAATATCGAAGGAATCACGAGCGAGCTGCGCGATGGCGGCGAAGATCCGGGCGAGATCACGCAGTCGCGGCGCGGGAAGCGGATCGTCTCCGGCCACGAGATCCCGCAGGGCGTCGAGGTGTACGAGGTCAACGGTCCGTTCTTCTTCGGCGCCGCCGACAAGCTGAAGGACGTCATGACGGAGATCGACCGCCCGCCGAAAGTCTTCATCCTGCGCATGCGGAACGTCCCGGCCATCGACGCCACCGGCATTCACGCGTTGGAGCAGATGGCGAAGAAATGCGCGCACCAGGGGACGCAGCTCATCCTGACCGAGGTGCGCCACCAGCCGCTGCGGGCCATCGTCCGCGCGCGGAAGCTCGAGGTCTTCGGCCGCCGCAACCTGGCGAAGGACCTCGACGTGGCGCTGGCGCGGGCGGCGGAAGTGCTGGCGTAGCTACGCGGTCGTCGGTACGTCCGCCGTCTGCTGTCTGCTGACCGTCGCCTGCACGAACGTCACTCCGGCCACCCCTCCGATCGACAGCGCCGCGCCGATCGCCGCCATCGTCGTGATCGGCTCGTTGATGAACAGTGCGCCGAGGACCATCGACACGAGCACGGCGAGCTGCGAGATCACGCCGACGGTCATCGCGTCCACCCAACGCAGGCTGAACGTCATCGTCAGCTGCGCGCCGATCGCCAGCAACGACATCGCGGCGAGCGACCACCACTCATCGACCGACGGATTGCGCCAGCTCGTCAGCCCCTGCGGCATCGTCGTCAGCAGGCCGAGGAGGCAGAAGCTGCCGTAGATCGACCACGAGCTCTCGCCGCGGCGCGCCGCGCGGATCGCCGTCACCGCCGCGCCGGAGCAGACGGCGGAGAGCGCGCCGATCAGCTCCCAGCGGCTGAAGCCGAGGACCTCGCCCGGATGCGCGTGCGCGTGTACGACGAGGAAGACGCCGGTGAGCGCGATCGGCATCGGGATCAGCACCTTCGCGCTGAAGCGCTCGCCGATGAAGATCATGGAGAAGAGGCCGCTGTAGATCGGCGCGGTGTAGTTGAGCAGCGTCGCCACGCCGACGCTGGAGTGCTGGATGCAGATGAAGTAGAAGAGGACCGCGACGCCCCCGAAGAAGCCGCGGATGAGCAGGAGATCGAGCCGCGTGTAGTTGAGCGCCGTACGGCGGATGCGCGGAATCAGCAGCACCGGCGCCAGTCCGACGGCGAAGCGGATCATCGCCACCTGCGGTCCGGAGAGGCGCGCCGAAGAAAGCTTCGCGGTGAAGGCCATCGCGCCGAACATCAGCGCGGACGCGACGAGCCAGAGCAACGCGCGGGACTGTGCTTTCATATCGACATGAAGATCGCAGTCACCTTTCGCGAGGCGCGGCACGGCGATGCGGGCGCCATTATCAACTTTCAGATCGCCATGGCACGAGAGACCGAGGAGCTCGACCTCGATCGCGACACCTGCACGCGTGGCGTGGAGGCGGTGTTCGCCGATCCGGGTCGCGGCCGCTACTTCGTCGCCGAGAGCGACGGACGCGTCGCCGGCTCGCTCCTCATCACGTACGAATGGAGCGACTGGCGCAACGGCGTCGTGTGGTGGATCCAGAGCGTCTTCGTCGAGGCCGCGCTGCGAGGGCAGGGCATCTACGCCGGCCTCTACGCGTACGTGCAATCACTCGTGAATGCCGATCCGTCGATCAAGGGAATCCGGCTCTACGTCGATCGCCGCAACAGCCGCGCGCAACAGGTGTACGCGCGGCTGGGGATGAATGGTGATCATTACTCCGTCTTCGAATGGATGAAAGATTTCTAGTTGGCCGTGGGTCGTTGGCCGTTAGCAGTAGCTCCTGCCAACGGCCAACTGCCACCTGTCAACTAACGATGATGCCGATGATGCCGATGATGCCGATGATGCATGTGCCCCAGGTGTCGCGCGTGCTGCACGCCATTACCGATCACGCCGCCGAGGACTGCTCCCGGCGGTCCGGCCACGATCGCGCCTGCGGTCGCACCGATCGTCGTTCCACGGGTCCGGCTGCGATGTTTCGACCAGTCATTACCGAATGCGCTCGTGGCCGGCAGGAGAAGTGCAGCGCTGAGTACGGCTGCTCCGATTCGTTTATGGATGAGGGATGTCATCATGGACCTCCTGCCCTGAATCATTGCGAAGGGAGTACCAATGTCGCTCAGCGGTAAATTACGATACGTCTTGAAGTTAGCCATTGGAAAAGAGGCCCGCATGCTGAATCCCGGAGATCAGGCCCCCGATTTCGAAGCGAAGGATCACAACGGCAACACCGTCCGCCTGAGCGACCTGCGCGGCAGGAAGGTCGTCCTCTGGTTCTACCCGAAGGCCGACACACCCGGCTGAACGCTCGAAGGTTCCGGGTTCCGGGACCTCGCCGGCGAGTACGCCGCGAAGAACGCCGCAATCCTCGGCGTCAGCTTCGACACCTGCGAAGAAAACGAGAAGTTCGCCCGCAAGTTCAAGTTCACCTTCCCGCTCCTCTGCGACACCGACCGCAAGATCGGCCTCGCCTACGGCGCCGCCGAGAAGTCGTCCGACGAATACGCCCGCCGCATCGCCTACGTGATCGACGAGAACGGCAGGATCGCGCAGGCGCATCCGAAAGTGGAGGCGAGGTCGTATCCGACGGAGCAACTCGCTTCGCTGTGAATGGTTGCCGGTTACCGGTCACCGGCAACCGGCAACCACCCCCGGTAACCATTTGAAACCCTCGACATCCCCCCTCGTACAAGCCGGTAGCAAACCTCACGAGGTGTGGATATGTCGAAGCGCAATCGCAAAGTCGCAACGGTCTCGGTTCTGGTGCTCGCGGTCGCCATCGTCATCGTCTTTGTGGCGATGAAGGCGGGCGGGAAGAAAGAAGATCCGAAGTCGCCGGTCAAGGTCGGGAAGGCCGAAGTCGCCGACGTTCAGGTGAAGGTCACCGAGGTCGGCAACGTGCAGCCCGAGGTCAAGGTCGATGTGAAATCGGCCGTGTCGGGCAAGGTGGTGGCCATCATCCACCGCGACGGCGACCAGGTGAAACGGGGCGAGGTGCTCGCGCGGGTGGAGCCCGATCTCAACCAGGCCCAGTCGCTAGCCGAGATCAAGAACCAGCTCAGCTCCGCCGAGATCCGCTACAACCAGGCGAAGAAGAACTACGAGCAGGATCACAAGCTCTTCCTCGACGGCTTGCTGGCGAACAAGGCCAACCGCGACAGCGAAGCCGACTTCTTCTCCGCCAAGCAGGACTTCGAGAAGGCGCAGGAGAAGTACAACCTCGTCGAAAAGAGCGGCATCCCCATCGGCGCCTCGCCCGACAAGTTCCAGGGATCGAACGTCGTCGCCCCGATGGACGGCCTGGTGCTGACCAAGAACGTCGAGATCGGCGACACCATCACCTCCGGCGTCTCGTCGTTCAACGCCGGCACGATCCTCTTCAGCGTCGCCGACGTCTCCTCGATGATCGTGAAGGCCGGCGTGAATGAAGTCGACATCGGCAAGATCCACGTCGACATGCCGGTCAAGGTCACGCTCGACGCTTACCCGAAAGTCTCCTTCGCCGGACGCATCGCCCGCATCGCGCCGGCGGTCCGCATCGAAGACAAAGTGCGCGTGTTCGACGTCGAAGTGCGGCTCGACGCGCAGGGCCACGAGCTCCGCTCCGGCATGACCGCGAACATCGAAGTCCTCGGCGACAAGAAGCCGCACGTGCTCACCGTGCCGGTGGAGTCGGTCTTCACCCGCGACGGTGGGGAAGTGGTCTACGTGAAGAAGAAGGTCGACGCCAAGACCGCGGAAGCGGCGAAGAAGGCGAAGAAAGACGACAAGGACAACAAGGACGCGTGGAAGACCTGGTTCGAGCGCCGCACGGTGACGACCGGTCTCTCCGACAACGCGCGGGTCGAGATCGTCAACGGTCTCAAGACGGGCGAGGAAGTCGCCCTCGAGGATCCGACGCTGCCTTTGGACAAGAAGAAAGACGACAACGACGACTAGTCAGGTCGCAGGTGGCAGATAGCAGGGGGCAGACATGAGCGCGATCTTCAAATACGAAGTGGAGACCGGACCGGAGCCGGAAATGCCGGAAATGCCACGCGAGCGCGCGCTGATCACGCTCGAGCAGATCAGCAAGGTCTACGACTCCGGCGAGAACGCGGTGCAGGCGTTGCGCGGCATCGACACCGGCATCGAGGCGGGCCAGTTCGTCGCCATCACCGGACCGTCGGGCTCGGGCAAGTCGACGCTGATGCACATCCTCGGCTGCCTCGATTCGCCGAGCGCCGGACGCTACTGGCTCGACGGCGAAGACGTGGCCACGCTGACTTCGCGTGAGCTGGCCCGCATCCGCAACCGCAAGATCGGCTTCGTCTTCCAGACCTTCAACCTGCTGCCGCGCGCCACGATTCTGAAGAACGTCGAGCTCCCCCTGCTCTACGCCGGCATCGGCAAGGACGAGCGCCAGGAGCGGGCGATGAAGGCACTGGAGCGCGTCGGCCTCAACACGCGCTCGAAGCACCGTCCGAACGAGCTCTCCGGCGGCCAGCGCCAGCGCGTCGCCATCGCCCGCGCGCTGGTGAACAACCCGTCGCTCATCCTCGCCGACGAGCCGACCGGCAACCTCGACACGAAGACCGGCTCCGACATCATCAGGATCTTCGAAGAGCTCGCCGGCTCCGGCCAGACCATCATCCTCGTCACGCACGATCCCTCCATCGCCGCACGCACGGAGCGGCGGATCAGGATCGTCGACGGCTTGATCGATACGGAGAGCGATTAAGCGGTTGAGCGGTTCAGCTCAACAGCCAAACCGTTCAACAGCTAAAGAGCTACGAACATGATCATCTTCGAATCCATCATCGACGGCTTCCGCGACATCCGCGACCACTTCGGCCGGACGATGCTGCAGCTGCTCGGCATCATCCTCGGCGCTGCCTCGATCGTCGCGACGTTCTCGCTCTCCGTGGCGGGGAAAGCGGCGTCGATGGAGTTCTACCGCGTCAGCGGCGGCATCCAGAAGATGTGGGTCTGGGACAAGCCGACCGGCAAGGTGACGCTGAACGCGAAGGCGCTGGCGTCGAAGGGATTGACCTACTCCGACGCGCTGGCCATCCGCCGCGACGCGCGCGAGATCGATCTCGTGGCGCCGATGGCGTCGCAGGGCGCGCTGGTCCGCTACGGACACACCGAGAAATCGCGCGAGATCAGCGGAGTGACTCCCGAGTACGCGCCGCTGACCGATTTCCACGCCGGCAGCGGCCGCTTCCTCACCGACAGCGACGTCGCCTCCGCGGCGCGCGTCGTCGTCCTCGGCAGCGAGCGGGCGTCCGAGTTCTTCGGCACCGACAATCCGATCGGCAAGACATTGACCATCGGCGGCACCGGCTACAGCGTGGTCGGCGTCATGGAAGAGAAGTACTTCAGCTTCGATCAGAAGCGGAACGTCCTGCGCTGGATGAACCGGCAGATCTACATCCCGGTCACGACGCTCATCACCCGCCGCGGCGAGACGCTGGAGCACGGCAAGATCGATCGTATGCAGACGCGCATGAAGAGCGTGAAGCGCTCCGACGAAGCGGTCGACGAGGTCGCGCGCATCCTGATGCGGGAGCACGGCGTGAAGGACTACGAAGTCATGTCGCGCGTGGCCAACCTCCGGCGCAACGAGCAGAACAACAAGATGTACGACATGACCTTCATGGTCTGCGGAATCATCTCCCTGCTCGTCGGCGGAATCGTGGTCATGAACATCCAGCTCGCCTCGTTCAACGAGCGCGTGCGCGAAGTCGGGACGCGGAAGGCCGTCGGCGCCTCGCCGGCGCAGATCTTCTTCCAGTTCCTCAGCGAATCGATCCTGGTGTCGCTCTTCGGCGGCTTCATGGGTCTCTTCGTCGGCCGCCTCTTCACGCAGGCCATCACCTCACTCATCCATCAGCCGGCGATCGTCACGATGGGGACGCTGGTCAACGCCATGATCTTCGCCGCCGGAACCGGCCTGGTGTTCGGGATGTATCCGGCGATTCGCGCGTCGCGCCTCGATCCGATCGTCGCGCTCAGGACGGAGTAATCCATGTACATCGGCGAATCGATCCGCACCAGTCTCGAAGAAGTGAAGGGGCACCCGCTCCGTTCCTTCTTCACGCTCATCGGCGTCATCCTCGGGACGACGGCGCTGGTCATCGTCCTCTCCGTCCTCGACGGCGTCGAAGCCGGCGTGTGGCAGGGCTTCGAAGACCTCGGCCTGGACGGCGTGCTGTCGATGTCGCCGCGCACGCCGAGCGATCGGATCGAGCGGGCCAAGTCGTACATGTCGCGCGGACTGCGGGTCGAGGACACGAAGCGTTTCGAAGACAGCACGCTCGTGACCGCCGTCTCCCCGGTCGGCGAGACCCGCGCGGTCATCACCGCCGGCACCATCACGCGGCGCATCGACGTCTACGGCATCGGCGGCGGCTTCAAGACCATCAAGGGACGCAACACGTCCGAGGGCCGGTTCATCAACGCGGCCGACGACGACAACGTCTCGCCGGTCTGCGTCCTCGGCTTCAAGCTCAAGCAGCAGCTCTTCGGCGGCGGTGACGCCGTCGGCGAGCAGATCAACCTCGGCGGGCGGCGGCTGACCGTCATCGGCGTCGGCACGAAGTTCAACATGGAGTTCGTCAACGACGACGACATGCGGAAAGAAACCGGCGGCATCTACGTCCCGTTCTCGATCTATCGCGACATGTACGGCCGCGACTCGATGTCGTACATGCTGGCCAAGGCGGTCGAGCCGGAGAAGTCGATCGACGCCGAGGATGAAGCGACCGCCGTCATGCAGAAGGCGCACAACGGCATCCGCGACGTCAAGATCGACAACATCGGCAAGGAGATCCTGAAGGAGCGCGGCAAGGTCGTCGTGATCCTCCGCAACTGGCGCATCGTCTTCTTCTCCATCGCCGGCATCTCCCTGCTCATCGGCGGCGTCGGCATCTTCTCCGTGCTCAAGATCTCCATTTCCGAGCGGCTGTTCGAGATCGGGCTGCGCAAGTCGATGGGAGCGAGCGACGGCGAGATCTTCATGCAGTTCCTGATCGAGTCGGTGACGCTTTCGTTCGTCGGCGCGGCCATCGGTCTCGCCGGAGGCATCGGCATCGTGAAGCTGATCGCCGGCGCCTTCCCGGCCGGCCTCCCGGTGTCGTTCTTCGGCCTGAGCGTCGCCAGCGGCTTCGCCATCTTCATCGGCCTGCTGGCCGGCCTCTACCCGTCGCTGTCCGCCTCCCGCCTCTCCCCCGTCGAAGCCCTCCGCGCGTAGTAAAGTTGGGGTCGCATCTGGAAAATCAACTTAAGGTGATCGCCTTAAGTTGATTTTCCAGATGCGACCCCAACTTCTGCTACTCGCCCTCCTCGTCGTCGCTCAGCCGAAGCCGGCGAGCGAGTTCGAAGTGCGCGTCACGCCGGAGATGCTGCGGCACAGCCGGATCAACGAGACGATCTACTTCGCCGCCACGCCGTACGGGATCGGCACGTTGCTGCTGCTCCTCGCCGGCGGCTTCTCGGCGAAGATGCGCGACGTCGCGCAACAGCTCGCCCGGCGACGTTTCATCGCGTCGATGCTCTACATCGCGCTCTTCGCCGTGGCCATCGCCATCCTCGACTTTCCGCTCACGTACTACGCCGACTACTTCGTGCCGCATCAGTTCGATCTCTCCAGCCAGTCGTTCGGGTCGTGGTTGTGGGACCAGGTGAAGGCCTTCGGCGTCACGCTGGCCATCGTCGCGCCGCTCGGCGCGCTCGCGCTACAGGGGATCCGGAAGATGAAGCGCTGGTGGCTCGCGCTCTGGCTGGCGTCGATTCCGTTGAGCATCCTCCTCGTCGTCATCGCGCCGGTCTTTCTCGA
>Ga0105245_10004839_pt1 | contig 11864 bp, 16 predicted proteins | sample KBSM54metaG_FD_81523 | JGI IMG/M metagenome (GOLD analysis project Ga0105245, IMG submission 81523) | Miscanthus rhizosphere microbial communities from Kellogg Biological Station, Michigan, USA - KBS M5-4 metaG | ecosystem: Host-associated > Plants > Roots > Rhizosphere > Soil | place...
CGGCCAGGCCTTCCTCTACAACGCCGTCACCTTCGACCTCGGCACCCTGCTGGGCGAATTCTTCGAAGTCGATTCGGGCACGATCCCGATCTACATCGCGATCTTCGCCGCCTCGAACTTCATGGGTCCGCTGCTGCTCGGGCGTTTCTTCGACACCGTCGGGCGCAAGCCGATGGTCACCGGGACCTACCTGATCTCGGCCGTGCTGACCGCGATCCTCGGCGTCATGCTGCTGGGCGGGGGCCTCACCACCTGGTCGTTCATGGCCTTCATCATCGCGATCTTCTTCTTCGCTTCGGCCGGCGCCAGCTCCGCCTACCTGACCGTGAGCGAGATCTTCCCGATGGAGTCGCGGGCGCTGTCGATCGCCTTCTTCTACGCGGTCGGGACCGCGGCCGGCGGCATCGTCGGCCCGATCCTCTTCGGCCACCTGATCGCCAGCGGCAGCCAGGACCAGGTCGCGATCGGCTTCTTCATCGGCGCCGTCGTGATGTCGATCGGGGGCATCGCCGAGCTCCTCTTCGGCGTCCGAGCCGAGCAGAAACAGCTCGAGGACGTAGCCGAACCGCTGACCGCGGAGGGCGGCGAGGGCACCGAGGACGGCCGCCCCGAAACCGCAGAGCCGCAGCCCGCGTCGCGCACCGCCACCGCTCGTCGGGCACCGGGGCGCTGGCGGCCGGGGCCCGGGCCGCTCTCCTCGGCCCGGGCGATGGGCGTGTCGGGGCCGCACCCCCCGGTCCCGCTCGACAGCGAGGTCGCGATCATTGAGAACGCCCTGCGCGAGCAGGGCAGCGCCAACCGCCAGGAGCTGGCGCGCCGCGTCGGCGGTCGCTACTGGGGCCCCGGCCGCTTCCGCGAGGCGCTGCGCGAGGCCGTCTCCCAGGGCCGGGCGAAACGCATCCCGGGCGGCGAGTTCGCCCCGGCCGAAGGCTATGGTTCACGGCCGAAGACGACCGCGGACGATTGAGCCGAAGCCCGCGCTGCTATGCCGCTATCGTTGCCACGACGGTAAAAAATTGCCGTCACGCTGCACGGCCTCGGACTGATGCTCACAGGGCAGCTACGTTGGTTAAATAACGCCGCCTAATCGATCAGTGCTGTGAACAGCGAAGACACCCGCAAAGACCAGTCGTCCCCCGGCCCCGGTGAGGGACTGGCCAGCGAGCGCGAGCTCTGGGCGCGGTTCGTCAAAGACCGCGACCCGGCGATTCGCGAAGAGCTCGTCCGCCGCTATCTGCCCTTCGCGAAAAACCTGGCGCTTCGCTACCGCGGCGCCAGCGAGTCCTTCGACGACCTCCTCCAGGTGGCGAGCCTCGGCCTGGTCAACGCGATCGACCGCTTCGACCCCGAGCGCGGCGCTCCCTTCACCGCCTTTGCCTCGCCGACGATCCTCGGCGAGCTGAAGCGGCACTTCCGCGACCGCGTCTGGACGGTGCGCGTTCCGCGCGGATTGCACGACCGCATGGCCGAAGTCGAGAAAGCGATCTCCGAGTTGACGGTGGAGCTGCAGCGATCCCCCTCGGTGCCCGAGATCGCCGAGCGGCTCGGGGTCGACCCCACCGACGTGCTCGAGGTGCTCGAGGCGAACCACAACCGCCGCCCGCTCTCGCTCGACCGGCCGGTCGGCGGCGAAGACTCCGAAGAATCGCCGGCCTCGGAGTGGGTCGGCGACGAGGACGCGGGCTTCGAGCTGGTCGAGGACAAACTGGCGCTAGAGGGCGCCCTCCCCCACCTCGACGAGCGCGAGCGGCTCGTCCTCCAGCTTCGCTTCGTCGAGGATCTGACCCAGTCGCAGATCGCCGAACGGATCGGCCACTCCCAGATGCACGTCAGCCGCATCCTCCGGCGCACGTTGGAGCGCATCCGGGCCGAGGTGGCCGAGCAGAGCGCAGCCGCGGGCGACGCCGAGAACTAGCCGCTACCGCTTCGAGAGCGAGGAGATCCCGACGACGAGGTACTCGCCTTCGTCGCCCTCTTCGACCCGCAGCTCGTCGGTCAGCTTCTCCAGCGAGCCCCCGACCTCCGGCAGCTCGAAGCTGGCGCGGAGGCGCTCGGCGCCGCCGTTGGTCATCGGCCCCACCTTGAGCTCGATCCCCGCCGGATGCTCGGCGATGCTGAGCGAGACGTGTCCGTCGCTGAAGCCCTGGGGTGCGCGGGCGGAGATCGCGTCGCTGAGCAGCATCGTGTCGGAGAGGCGGTCTACGCTGATGTCCTGACGAGCGGCCAGAGCGGAGAGGGCGCGGCTCAGCACCGGCCCGACGATCTCGGGCGGGCCGACCCTGATCCGGGTCTCGTCGTCGGCGGCGACAGCGAAGGTCGAGCCGGCCTTGGTTCCGTTTTCCCGCGCCGACAGCGGCACGTGCATGCGGATCTCGGTGCCCCTGTCGGCCCCGCCCTTGATTTCGAAGCTGCTCGAGAGGGCGGCGATCAGCGTCAGTCCGATCCGCAGGCTGGGCCGTTCCACGTCGGGACGAGGCCGGATGCCGGACCCGTGGTCGCGGATCGCGACCGTGAGGCCGTCGCCGTCGTTCTCGGCCTCGACCTCGAGCGGGCCGGGCTCCATGCCTGCATAGGCGTGGACGACGACGTTCATGCAGGCCTCGGTGACGATCGTCTTCAGATCGGCCAGGGAGACCTCGTCCATTCCCAGTCGTTCCGCCAGGCCGGCGAGGGCGTGCCGCACGACAGCGACGTTCTCGGCCCGGGCCGGAAGGGACATTTGAAGCCCCGAGCGATCGTTGGTTGAGGTATTCAAAGTCGCAGCCTGCCCCCAGCAGCCTCGAGGCTCGTCATCGGAGTTGCGAGCATAACCTGCTGCCTCGCGTCTAGTGCTGCTTACCCTGCCAGAGGGGGGCAAAACAGGATGCGAGCGCTTTGGCATCCTGCGGTAGCATCGAACCCGTGACTCCAGCCCCTTTCGAGGTAAAGGTCGGGGATCTTGAGCAAGGCGTCCGCACGATCTCCGTGCGCGGCGAGCTCGACCTCAGCACCGCCCCGGAGCTAGAGGGCCCGCTCGACCGGGCCCTCGAGAGCGACGAGGGCTCGGTCCTCATCGACCTCTCCCAGTGCGAGTTCATCGACTCGACCGGGATCGCCCTGATCGTCCGCGCCTGGCAGCGCCTGAACAGCGGCGAAAACGGCCGCGCCCTCGTCCTCTGCAGCCAGAACGACCAGGTTCGCCGCGTGCTGGAAATCACCGGCCTGGAACTCTCGATCCCGGTTCACACCACCCGGGACGAGGCCCTGGCCGCGATCGCCGGTTAGCGCTTCGTCGCCGGCTGCTTGAACCGCGTCCGATTTTGTACCCACTGGGGTGGGGAAAAACTCCGATGCGGGTAGCCGAACTGCGATGTCCCCGCAGCCTCGCCGTCCTCGGCTCCCCCGGGAGCTGTTCGAGACCCGCAGCCACGCCTGGCAGGCCCTCGGCCTGGGCGACGAGCTGGCGCCGCGGTTCACGAAACGGCAGTTCGGCGGGCTGCTGGTGGCGCTGCTGCTGATCGCCGGGACGCTCTTCGCCTACTACAACCGCACGTCGATCGCGCCGGGCTACGGGCAGTGGGTGCGGGCCGGCACGGTAGTGGTCCTGATCGTCGTCGGCTCGGCGGCGACGCACTGGCTGGCGCGCGGCCTCTCCCCGCGCCTCTACCGGCGGCTCGACCCCGCCACCGCGGGGACCACCGGCTTCGTCATCCGCCTGCTGGCGATGACCGCGGTCGTGGTCCTGGCGCTGCGGATCGCCGGCGTCACCGCCAGCACCCTCGCCGTCGGCGGCGCCTTCACCGCGGTGCTGCTCGGCCTCGCCGCGCAGCAGGCTCTGGGCGGGATCTTCGCCGGCATCGTCCTCCAGAGCACCCGCCCCTTCCGGGTCGGCGAACGGGTGCGGCTGGTCGGCGGCGCCCTCGCCGGCTCGCTCGAGGGCACTGTCTCCTCGCTCGGCCTCTTCTACACCACGCTCAGCCAAGGGGCCGACCGGCTGATGGTCCCCAACAACGTCCTCCTCAGCCTCGTCGTCGTGCCGCTGCGGGAGCCCGACAAGGTCGACGTGCGGGTTCGCTTCCCGGCCGATACGAGCCCGAAGCAGGTCGAGGAACGGCTGCTGCAGGCGATCACCGTCCCCACCCGCTACAAGCCGAGCGTCTCGCTGGAGGAATTCGACGCCGACGGCGTCGTCTTCCGCGTCAACGCGACGCCGCTGCGCCCCGAAGACGGCTCGCAGCTGGCCGAGGAGGTACTGGAAGCGCTGCGCCGCTCCGAACCGGCGGAAGCCCGCCCGTAAGTCACAGAAACTTCACGAAGTCGAGCGGCAATTTTTTGTTTCAGCGCGTATCTCGTTGCAGCTAAAACATTACGCTATGCTGATGGCGGTGATGATGCCAAGAGAGCGCTGGAGCGACGAACGTCTTGACGAGCTCAACAAGAAGGTCGACGACGGCTTCGCACGCGTCAACGAAGATCTTCGCGAAATTCGCGCCGACCTAAACCGCGAGGTCGGTGGTCTGCGCAGCGAAATGAACGCTCGCTTCGACACGCTCAATACGCGCCTTGACGCTCAGAACCGCAACCTGATCGTCGCCGTGGTCACGATCGTCGCCGCCTTGATCGGCGTCAACGCGTTTTAGTCGGCGAAGATCAGGATCGCGGTGTTGATCGCGATCGCCAGCGGCGTGCCGACGAGGGCGAGGGTGCGGAAGAACTTGGCGAAGCCGCCGCGGTAGCGGATGCTCTCGAAGATGGTCAGCCCGACGACGTGGGCGAGGTTGGCGAGGGCGACGCCGATCGCGATCAGGATCGCCACCGCGGCCCACCCGGTCTTGGTGCTGCTGTCAGCGGCCACCGCCGCGGCGAGGATCGCGACGACGATCGTGCCGACGATGCCGGCGACCATCCCAGCGAGGTCGGAGCGGGTCATGCCCGGCACGTAGTTGCCACCGCCCACTTCCTTGCCGGCGAGCGGATTGACGGTGCCCTGTCCCGTCTCCTCGATCCCGACCACATGGTCCGGTTGGCCGTCGGCGCTCTCGAGGAAGACCATCCGCAGCGGCGGCTCGATTTCTTCCTGGGCGCGCTCGAGCAGCCCGTTGTCGTACCACTGGGCCTGCGATTCGCAGTGCTCGAAGATCAACACCTCGTCGGCCGGCGCTTTCAGCAGCGCGTCCTGGGCGGCCCGCACCGGATCGGGGTCGCCAACCTCGCCGCTGACCGGCACGTTGCTGCGTTGCAGCAGCTGCAGCGCCCGCTCCAGCCGCGCTTCGGCCTGCCGCCGCGGCTCGTCGACATCGCCGAGGGTGTGCTCAAGCGGGCTGGCCTCGATTGCGGGCACGACCACCCGCACGTCCACCCCGTCCCCATTGGCGTGCGCGCAGATCTGCTCCATGGGCTCCTCGCCGTGAAGCTCATCGGTGACGACCGCGATCACTCGGTGGGGCATGGGAACCTCCTACTCGTCTTCGTGGATCTCTTGATCCGCTTCGCCGTAAGCGGCCTCGGTCGGCTCCTCCGGCTGCCCCGCTAGGTCCTCGGGGAAGCGGTGCTGGTCACCGTGCTCGGCAATGTCCTCGAGGTCCTGCTCGGCCAGCTCGAAGCCCTCGGCGACACCCTCGCCGCCCTCGATCAGCGGCTGCTCGGCGGGGTCGTCGGTGTCCGGCGGGACGTCGCCGCCGATATGGCGCGCTTCTGCTTCGGCCGCTTCGGCCTCTTCCTCGGCGATCGGGTCCGGCTCTTCCTCGGGTCGCATCTCAGTGCTCGTCATGCCTGGCGGTTACCCCTGCCGAGCAGGCACGAAACTCGCCTTCTGTTCCGTTTTCTCCTTTGCCGCGAAGGGGTACTCGCAAGGTGAAAGAAAACGACCCGAAGGAGTGACGATGGGGACCCAAGAGGCAGGCCACATCACCGGTACGAAGGACAAGGACTACAACGTCATCTGGTTCGTCGAGCAGTGCCTCAGCAACGTGCTGCGACTCGAGACCTACATCGAGGACGCCGATCGCGAGGGCGACTCCGACCTTGCGGACTTCTTCCGCCGCGCGCAGGAGACCAGCCGCAAGGGCGCCGAGCAGGGCAAGGAGATGCTGCGCTCGCGCCTCTAGCCGAGCGAGGGGCCGGCCGCGCTGCGGCCGGCCATCCAACCGGCGAGGGCGCCGAGAGCGCCGCCGACGCCGAGCAGGGTCACCGCCCGGACCCGATCGCGCTTCAGCTTCGAAGCCGCCCCATGGGCGCTGTGCTTCGCGGTTGCCTTGACCGCCTTGCGGGCAATGGTGTTCTTGATCGCTGACATGTCACCCCCCCTACCCCGTCAACCCACCCCGTTATGCATCTGAACGTAATCCTCGACGTCGACGGCACCCTCGTCGACACCAACTACCACCACGCGATCGCCTGGCACCGGGCCCTGCACGCGCACGGGCATCCGGTGCAGATGTGGAAGGTCCACCGCCACATCGGCATGGGCGGCGACCAGATCCTCGACGCCCTGATCGGCGAGGAGGCAGCGGCCGCCGACGGCGACGCCATCCGCGAGGCCGAGGCCGAGGCCTACGGCGAGCTGATCGGCGAAGTCGAGCCGATGGAGGGAGCGCGGGAGCTGATCGAGAAGCTGTGCGAGGAAGGCTCGACCGTGATCCTCGCCAGCTCGGCGAAGCAGGAGGAGGTCGACCGCTACCTCGACCTGCTCGAAGCGCGTGAGCTGGTCGACGGCTGGACCACCTCGGCCGACGTCGAGGCGACCAAGCCCGAGCCCGACCTCGTCCACGCGGCGCTCGAGAAAACCGGCAATGACGACCCCTCGGTGATGGTCGGCGACTCGGTCTGGGACGTGGAGGCGGCGAAGCGCGCGGGCCTCCCCACCCTCGCCGTGCTCACCGGCGGCTTCTCGGAGGAAGAGCTGCGCGAGGCGGGCGCCTCGCAGGTGGTCGAATCGATCGCAGACCTCCGCGTCGACCGCCGATCGCTGGGCGAGTTGGCGAGGTAGCGCGCAAAAGGCTTGCTCCCTGGTCCTTATTGGCCCATTTTCCGACCTCTACACCGAACAATGCCGAATACTGGGGTTGGCTCCGTCGCCCGGATCGGCAAGATTTGCGGCGGATGGACCACGCAATGGTCAGAGCGCTGTCGCACCCGATCCGGCTGGAGATCCTGGAGACGCTGCGGGAACGTGTGGCAAGCCCGGGCGAAATCTCCGAGGAGATCGGCCAGAGCCAGCGGGTCGTCTCCTACCACGCCAACACCTTGCTCAGGTGCGGCTACCTGGAGCTTGTCCATAGCAAGGCGAGGCGGGGCGGGATCGAGAATTTCTTCGCGATCACACCCCGCCGCTTCGGCGACCGCCGCACCTAGCTGGCGCCGGCGACGGCCCGCTGCAGTTCCTGCTTGTTCATCTGCGAGCGGCCTTCGATCCCGAGCTTCCTGGCGTCGTTGTAGAGCTGTTCCCGGGTGCGGCCGCCGGGGCCGTGGCCGGAGCGCTTGCCGCCGCGGCTGCTGGCCGAGCTACCGCGGGTCGAGCTTCTCGAAGAAGACCTCGACTCGCCCGAACGCGCCTTTTCCTTGTTGACGGCGCGGGCGGCTATCTCCTCCGCCCGCCCCTCGGAACGACCGGCTTCCTTCTCGCTCTTTTTGATGTGTTTGTACTGGCGGTCGCGTTTGCTGCCTTTTTTCACTCCGCGGGGTGGCATCTGGCTCTCCTTTCTCAGGCGTGGGCTTTGGCGCGCCGGCCCTCAAGCGCGCCCTCGCCGAACTCCTCGACGATCTTGGCGTTGAACGCTTCCAGGTCGTCCGGCTTACGGCTGGTGACCAGGCCCTGGTCGACGTGGACTTCCTCGTCGACCCACTCCGCGCCGGCGTTGCGCAGGTCGGTCTCCAGGCTCGGCCACGAGGTCAAGGTGCGCCCCTTGGCGACGCCGGCGTCGATCAGCGTCCATGCCCCGTGGCAGATCGCACCGACCGGCTTGCGTGTCTTGAAGAAGCCCCGGACGAATTCGAGCGCCTCCGGTTCGGTCCGCAGCTGGTCGGGATTGGCCACCCCTCCAGGCAGGACCAGCGCGTCGTATTCGCCCGCGTCCGCGCCCCCGACGACCCGGTCGACGGGGAAGGTGTCGCCCTTGTCGAGGTGGTTGAAAGCCTGTATCTCGCCCGGTTCCGGCGCCAGCAATTCGGCTTCGGCCCCGGCATCGACAAGGGTCCTAAGCGGCTCGACCAGCTCGACCTGCTCGACACCCTCGTTCGCCATCAGAAAGGCGATTTTCTTGCCTTCTACACCTTCGGACATTTGCTTTGCCCCCTTCTCTCGCTCTCTTTTCTCCACCTTCGGCTACCCGGGGCGTCGGGGGAGAAAAACCGCGAGCGGCACTTCGTCTCCTACCGCAGCGCTGCCTGGGAGTCGGAGGCCTTGGCGGCGTTCGGGGCGACCTGGCCGCCGAGGCGCCGGCGCTGCCAGCCAAGCTCGAAGGTCAAGGGGACCTGAATCTTGTCTTTTGCCAGGCACCTTGGGCAGGCGGTCCAAGAGGACGCCGCTTGCGCTGAATATCCGCTCCCACAGTTGTCGCACCGAAACATGGCTGCTCCCGTCCGTCTAAACCCGTCGAGCGCTCCACTACCCTTGGGCCAAGGGGAAAAACTGGGGGTCCGGGTGACAAGTCCTGTCACTCTGGATGAAATCGTCCGAGGGGTACTTTGACTGACATGCAACAGCCGCAGGAACTGGAGCTGTGGCGCTACTTGAGGAGTCAGCGAGAGCTGGCGGCACGCCTGATCGAGGGCGAGTCTCTCGAACAGGTGGCGCCCCGATTCCTCGAAATCGTCGCCAACCTGCTGCGCTGGGAGGCGGGAGCGATCTGGGAAGTGGTCGACAACGCCGAGCCGCTGCGGCTGGTCTCCGGCTGGAGCACCCCCGACCTCGACGCGCGCCCGCTCTGGCGCCGCAGCCGCGAATTGAACTTCAGGCGGGGGACGGGGTTGCCGGGCGAGGCCTGGGACACCGGGCAGATCGCGCTCGCCCCCAACTACCGCAACTACCCCACCACCGCCCCCCGCTACGACGTCTCCGCCGAACTGGGCCTGGAGGCAGCGTTGGCGATCCCGATCCCGATCGGCTCCCCCGAGAGCGTCCTCGCGGTCGCCGAGTTCCACACCCTTTCCTTCGAAGCGCAGTCGGAAGAGCTGCTGGCGCTGCTCGCCAGCTTCGCCGACCAACTCGGCACTTTTATCGCCCGCCGCCAGGCGGAGGCGAGAAGCGCCGAGGCCGAGCGCTTCCGCCAGCACCTGGCCGAGGTGGTGCGCGGAACTCAGGACGCGGTGCTGAGCAAGGACCTCGACGGGATCGTCACCACCTGGAACCCGGCCGCCGCCCGTCTCTACGGCTACACCGCCGAGGAAGCGATCGGCCGCCACGTCTCCTTCCTCGTCCCGCCCGACCACAAAGACGAGGAGAAAGTGATCCTCGACAGGGTGAAGCAGGGGGAACGGCTGGACACCTACGAGACCGAGCGGATCCGCTCCGACGGCGCCCGCATCTCCGTCTCCCTCACCGTCTCCCCGATCCGCAGCCCGATGCGCGGGCTGATCGGCGCCTCGGTAGTCGCCCGCGACATCACCGCCGAGGTGCGTCGCCGGCGCGCCCAGGAGTTCCTGGTCGCCGCCAGCCGCCTGCTCGACAGCTCGCTGGACCCGGAAGAGACGGCGCGGACGATCGTCAGCACCGCGGTGCCCGAGCTGGCGGAGATCTGCCTGATCGACTTCCGCCGTCCGGACGGCTGGTACGGCGACAGCGTCGCCGCCGGCGCCAACTCCGAGATGGCGGCGCGGCTGGAGCGGGTCCGCCGCCAGGCGCCGCTCGACCCCTCGGGCGAGCACCCGGTGGCGCAGGTGCTGCGGCTGAAACAGCCGATGATCTGGCGCGATCTGAAGGCGCCGGACGTGGTCGACAAGGTCTCGCAGAGCTCCGAGCACCTGCAGCTGATGCAGGACGCCGGCTACAACTCCGCCGCCGTGGTGCCACTGATTGCACGCGGACGCACCCTCGGCGCCCTCTCCTTCCTCCACGCCCACGGCGACCTCCGCTACGACCCCGGGGACCTCGAGTTCCTCACCGAGCTGGGAGAGCGAGCGGCGCTCGCCCTCGACAACGCCCGCCTCTACCGCGAGCGCGACCGAGTGGCGAAGAACCTGCAGCGGGGGCTGCGGCCGCCGCGGCCGGCGGAGGTGCCGGGCCTGGGGATCTCGGTCGTCTTCGAGGCCGCCGGCGAGGGGATCGACGTCGGCGGCGACCTTTACGACGTGCTGCCGAACGAGGATGGCTGCTGGATCCTGGTCGGCGACGTCGCCGGCAAGGGCAGCACCGCCGCCGGGGTATCGGTCGCGGTCCGCCACTCCGTCCGCGGCCTCACCCGCGAGATCGCCGAGCCCGACGAGGTGCTGCGGCGGGTCAACGAGCTGCTTTTCGCCGGCGAGGGCCTGAACGACTTCGCGACGGCGATGCTGGCGCGGCTGGTGCGGGCGGAGGACGGCTCCTGGCACATCAGCTTGGCCTCGGCGGGGCACCCCCCCGCGGTCTTGACGACCGAGTCCGGGCCGCGGCTGCTCGGCGGCGGCTCCGTCCTCGGCGCCTGGGAAGAGGCAAACGTCGAGTGCCACGAGCAGGCGCTCGGCTCAGCCGAGACGCTCGCCCTCTGCACCGACGGCTGGCTCGAGGCGGGGCCGGTGGCTTCCCACCAGGGACCCGAGTCCTTCGCCGAGATGACGCAGTCGCTCTCGGGGCTGGAGCTCGCGGAGCTGACCGACCGGTTGCGCGCCGACGCGGTCGGTCGCAGCGCCGGAACGCTGCGCGACGACCTTGTCGTCCTTGCGATCCGCCCCCGGGCGGCCTCGAAGCCGGCTGAGACGCCCGGGGAACTGGCGGTCGGCGCCGGCTAGCTTTTGGCGCGCGCTTTCGCTTTCGATTTGCGAGCCGCTTTTTTCGCGCCGGCTTTTTTCGGGCGAGTTTTTTTCGCCGCTTTTTTGGCGCTGGTTTTCGCCACGCGTTTGGCGGCTGGTTTCGCCGCTTTTCTGCTGCTGGTTTTGGTTTTTTTGGCTTTGGCTTTGCGGGCTGCGGCAGCGGCACGGCGCTGGCCCGCCGGGATGTCTTCCCGGACCACCGCGCTGGTCAGCTGTTTGATCTGACCCTGGAGGTAGGTGGCCATCCGTTCCTCCTCGCGGCGGATCGCCCTCGCGAGCTTCGCCGTCTCCGAGTCGCGGACCTTTTCCGCCAGCGTCTCGATCGCCAGGTAGGTGGCGATCTCCTCGTGCTCGTTGAAGTACTCGGTCTTGGCGTTCTTCAACATCTTCTCGGCCTCGCCGTCGCCGCGGATCGCGTGCATGGGAGTCTTCGCCACCGCCGTGAGTTTGCCCGCCGCACCCTGCAGGGTCTGGCCACCGCCGCCGAGCTGCTTGATCCGGCGCTCGACCGCCTTCGCATGGGCTTTGGTCTCTTTGAGATGTTGCTGGAGCCGTTTCTTGTACGGGCCTTTCGCCGTCAGGGCGATGTGGCCCATCAGGGCAGCCTCCAGTTCACGCTCCTTGCCATAGGCCTCGCCTAGGTACTGGACCAGCTTCGAATCGCGCTCGTTCAAATCCGCCATCGCGATCTGCGCCTCCTCGTTCTGAGTAGTTGGTGAAAGTGGTACCCAGCGCCATTAGCGTGAAACTGGGGCCGGGGAGGGTAAAGACTCGGCGTGCGGATACTCGCCCGCCTGATAGTCGCCTTGCGGTTTCTGATCGTCCCGGCGTGGATCGTGGCGGCGGTCTGGGCCAGTTTCAGCCTTCCCTCGATCTTCGGCTCCGAAGCGAGCGAGCTCGGCAGTCTGCTGCCGAGCAACTCGAAGGCGATCGAGGTCGAA
>Ga0105245_10004841_pt1 | contig 11862 bp, 9 predicted proteins | sample KBSM54metaG_FD_81523 | JGI IMG/M metagenome (GOLD analysis project Ga0105245, IMG submission 81523) | Miscanthus rhizosphere microbial communities from Kellogg Biological Station, Michigan, USA - KBS M5-4 metaG | ecosystem: Host-associated > Plants > Roots > Rhizosphere > Soil | place: Michigan...
GACTCATGGGATTAGAAGCTGTTTCTTTTTAGTAATCCATTTGCAGCGTTGCACTAAAAACCGAAATTTCGAATCTGACTCAACACCAACAGAACGTTTCTCGGTAAAAGCCATGCACGCCGTGGTGGCGAGCGGCCTGGCGCGGCCCGAAAGAGCTCCGCGATGCGCTAGTATGGGTCAGCATGCAGATTTCAACAAGGTTACTATTGCGCGCGACGCTGGCGATGGTCGCGCTGACTGCGCCGGTCGTTAGGGCCGCACGGGCTATTTCTTCACATGACATTGTGGCGAGTGCCACCGCGACCACCCCGCCCCAGACGGCTAAAGAGCCACAAGCGCAAACAGCGAAAGAGCCTCAGCCGGCCAAAGAACCTCTAGCCCAGACTGCCAAAGAGCCTCAAGCGCAAACAGCGAAAGAGCCTCAGCCAACCAAAGAACCTCTGGCCCAGACTGCCAAAGAGCCACAAGCCAAGGCGGCTGCGGAGTTTCTTAAGCTTGATGCCACGACGCTGCCGATCATCAAAAAGATACAAATCGGCGGCGATGCGGACTGGCTGGCGATTGGGTTTGGCTCGGTATGGGTGACGGTGGCGAAGAACAATGAAGTTGTGCGCGTAGATCCGGTGCGCAATGTGGTGCAGGCGCGGATCGCCGTCGACAAAGAACCTTGCTATGGGATTGGCATTGGCGTGGACCGCGTGTGGGTGCTCAACTGCCAGGGCAAGACGCTGACGCGCATTAATCCTAAAACCAATGCTGTGGACATGCGCGTGCCCGTAAACATCGATGACAGCGGTGAGGGATCAATTGCCGTGGATGAGCGCTACGTGTGGTATGGCAGCAATGAAGATGGCCACTCGAGCACACTGTCACAGGTTGAAGTAAAGACCGGACGTAAGTTGAAGGGCATTGCCGTGGGAAAAGATACGGGCGTGGTCAAGCTGGCATTTGGGTCGGTGTGGGCCGTGAGCTCGGGAGAAGGGAACATCTATCGTGTTGATCCGGCGACAAAGAAAGTCACAGCCATGATCACGGTGGCGGAAGGCCCGCGCTTTACCACGGAAGGCGCAGGGTCGCTGTGGGTGCTGAGCCAATCGGATGGCAGCGTTTCGCGCATTGATCCGGCGACGAACAAAGTGGTGGCTGTGATCCCCGTGCATGTTCCGGGCAAAGGCGGTGAAATCTGCTACGGCGGCGGATTGATCTGGGTCACCATGGATGGAAACCCGGTGACGCGCATTGATCCAGCGACGAACAAAGTAATCGACCAGTATGGCAATTATCCAAAGGCCGATGGGATTCGCTATGGCTTTGGGTCGGTCTGGGTGAGCGATCACGGCAAGGGCGAGCTGTGGAGAATTGATCCAGGGAAGATGCGCGGTCGGTGAGCGAAGGGCCGGCAATCAGGAGTCGGCCAACCTGACGAGCAGATAAAACAGCGACAGGACTACGACTAGAAGCGCGAAAGCAGCGAACGGCCGCAGCGGTCTTAGTAAAGTTGCTTTGTCGTCCGGCTCGCGGTCAAGAATCGGGAGCCCGCTTTGTTCTCTGATCCGATTTCGTGCCGAGTGAAGATCGATCCCTGCTACTGCGAGCGCCGCCAGCACGTCTGAGCTTTTTTCTCGCAGCAAGCCCAGCAATAGATGTTCTGTGCCAATCGGCTTGCTTGCCAGCCTATCTGCTTCTTGCGCGGCATAGGTCAGAACACGCTTACCGGGATTTGACAAGGGAAGGTCCACTGATGAGGAGGATTTTGTAGAGGGATGAGACCCTATTTGCCTGCGAAAATTCTCGGTGTGAGAGGACAAAGAGAAGAGCTGGTTCGCTTTGGAATCAGCGTCATGGGTAAGGCTGAGCAGTAAATGTTCCGGTTCAATATATGCAGAACCCGATTGCTGAGCTTCCCATCGGGAAAAGAAGATTGCTCGTCGTGCGTCTTCTCTGTATCTCTCGAACATACTCGGCTGTCCGAAGAGCATTATAGTCGGGCGGCTGCTGCCAAGCAGGGATGGGTACAACCTCGTGATCACCTCGAAAGCGGCCAACAGTCATCACTTCAAAACCAGCCAACGAGAATGCCACCAGGACAATTGGATGTTGATTCTGCCAATACTGAGTAACGCAAGCTAATTTCTTCTATTGGCCGGATGACTTCCGGTTTGCCCGTTAACCAGTCGCCCGCGATCCATTTCAGCAAAAGCGGGACAGGGTTTTGAGCCGTTAATCCCTAACACACCGAACAGAAAACGCTCGCTGCTTATCGCCGCCGCTTTGACGATGGAGAGCTTGCCCACCTCGACCAAAGTTGTAAAACCATCCACCGCCCGCATCACTTTCTGATGCGGTCCAATAGAATCCGTGCGCTTCCAATCGTGCATACTGTCCATCATCGGAGCGACCACCACCGAGCAAGGCATTGAATCCCGAGTTGCCTCCATCCAATAAAGCCTTGTAGGCAGCTTTGCCTCTGTCATCCGAGTCCTCGCTAATGCCACCGTAGTGCTTCGACATCTGCCGCCATTCGTCTTCCGTAGGCAATCGCCAGCCATTGCCCAATGATTGACATACTCGCTGTGCCGACTCCCACGTGTACAAACGGCCATAGCGATGGCAATTCAGTTCCTCGTCCGCGTAGCAATAGGACGGCGTAGTAATGGCGTCCGCATTGTGTGTCGTCCACTCCTTGCCGTCCGCCATTCGCTTGGCGTAATACATCGTCACGGGAGGTTTTCGTGCTCGAGCTGAAATGCTCTGTAATGACAGGCAAAGAGATCCTAGTGTGATACTTAGCGCAATTGATGCGACACAAACTCGAATTGGCCTAGTCTTGTATGCGACGGCACTCATGAACCACCGCGTGGCAAGCCATTTTACCCGTGACACTTACGTTTTCACGAGCCTGCAAGGTCAGTAAGAATGAACCTGGAATCCAAAGAAAGACCCGCTTAACTACCCAGCCTTAACGGATAACTCCAGAGTCGCGACCACACGCAATCTGGCTGGGCTTTTTTATCCTGACACACTGCTGCTGCGATAACTAATTTTCGACTTTCGTAGTCTATTTGCTATAATAATTCAGCTTAGGTCCCGTCAATCTTAATAAGTGGAATGCAGGATCTTGAACTCGCGACTGTTGGGAAGTATCCGCAACGGGAAACCGTTGCGTTTTGTGTTTTTGGGGTGGAACTGGGGATGAAATGGGGAGGAATGAGCTAAGCGTCTTTGTTTACAACGAGAGTAAATGGGGAGACATGGGGAGGAATCGTCTAAGTCCTTTAGAAATGGGGAGCAAGGGGAGGGGGAGGGTATCCAAGATCCCCAGGCTAAAGAGGTCGAGCGACAGGTAGATCGGAAACTCAACCTGGACTCGGAATGCGGAAGCACGGAGGAGAAGCAGGATCGGAACACAGCCGAGGGCGGCTGTGCCACACGAGTCTGGTTCGCACAGGCAAGAGTGCCTGTGCCACAGAAATTTCCGCAGGCGAGGGCGTCTGCGCCCCACGACACACTTAGATTTCGGGGCGAGACGCTCAAGCTTCACAAAACTTGGTTGCCCGCAGGGCCAAGTCGGAAGTTGCGGTCAACAGGTTTGAGGGACACGGTGCACAGCGCGCCTTTCGTCCTAAGGTGAAAGGCTGGAGTGAGGGAACGGATTGGGAACTTGCGTAGTAACATGCGGATAGAAGCATTGGAGAGCTGATTGTGGCAACAAACGGCACAGAATTTGAGTCGGTAAGAACGGTTTCAGTGGTGCGCCATTACAAGCTGGGGCGCTCGCTGATTCCCGCGGTGGATGGCGTGAGCCTCGCGGCGGGACGCGGGGAATTTATCGCGCTGCTGGGAGCGTCGGGTTCGGGCAAGTCAACGTTGCTAAACCTGATTGCCGGGCTTGATCGGCCGGATTCCGGCGCGATTGTGGTGGAAGGCTCTGACCTGGCTACGATGACGTCTGAGCAACTGGCGCAATACAGGCGGCACACGGTGGGAATGGTTTTCCAGTCATTCAATCTGGTGCCGACCATGACGCTGTATGAAAACGTTGAGCTGCCAATGCGCTTTGCCGAGGTGAAACGCAAAGAACGGCGCGCGCGCGTTACTGAGGCACTGGAGCGTGTGGGATTGAGCGACCGTATGAAGCATCGCCCAAGCGAGATGTCTGGCGGAGAGCAGCAGCGGGCCGCGCTGGCCCGGGCGCTGGCCAACCGTCCAAAGCTTTTGCTGGCGGACGAACCTACAGGCAATCTGGATTCAAAGACCGGCACAGAAATTATGGACCTGATTCGCGAATTGAACCGCACGCTGGAGATGACAGTGATCATGGTGACGCATGAGAAGCCGCTGGCTGAACGGTATGCCAATCGCCTGGTCTTTCTGGGCGACGGAAAACTGGTAAGCGAATCCATCAATGAACTGGAAAAGATTGGAGCGTCACGGTGAGAGCATATGACCTGATCGAGCTTGCCGGACGCAACCTGCGCGAAGCAGGACTGCGAAATTCGCTGACGACACTGGGCATTGGCGTAGGCGTGGCGTCACTGGTGGCCATGTTGTCATTGGGAATCGGACTGCAAAAGCTGGCGACGCGGCAGCTGGGACGCTCAGGATTGTTTGATACGGTAGTGGTCACGTCGCGCCAGGACTCACGCGGACCGCGTTTTGGGCAGGCGGCGCCAGTTACTGCGCAGGCCAAGCCTCTGGATGACGCAGCGCGACATAGTTTTGAGCAGATGGCCAACGTTGCAGAGGTATATCCCAATTTCAGCGCCGTGGGCGATGTGCGGCTGGAGACAGACAAGACGGGCAACCACTTTACAGTTGTCGGGACGCTGCCGCAGTCGGCGCGAACCAGTGAAGCGTTTGATGACTTTCAGGGAAGCTTCTTTTCTGCAGGCAACGCGGAGGAAACCATCATCCTGGGCGATTTTGGGCGTGACCTGCTGAACCTGCCGCGTGAGCCGCGTGGCACAGACGTGAAGCTGACGCCTGACCAGGCGAGCCAGTTGCTGGGCAAATACATTGTGCTGCGCTACCACAAGCGTGAAGCGGGTGAGAGCGCGCCGCTGGCCGGCAAGACCACCAAAAAAGGTGAGGCCGATCCGGACGACGTGGACAGCGCAGACGGTATCAAGGCAGAAGATGCGCAGTCATTTAACCTGGTGCCAAAGACGTTGAAGCTGAAGATTGTCGGGATTGTTTCCAGCGAACCGAACCGGGGGTTGAGGCAAGGCCGGACGCCGATGTTCCTTCCGCTGGCGCTGGCAGAGTCGCTGGACATGGTGCAGGCCGGCGAGTTGTGGAGCACGCTGCGTCCCTCAGAAAACAAAACTTATATCGCACTGATTGTGCGCGTGGCCAAAAGCAAAGCAGTTTCACAGGTGGAAGACGAGATCCGCAAGCAGGGATTCAGCACGTTTTCCATTCTTGACGCTTCCAAGGGCATCACGCGGTTCTTTACTTTCCTCGATCTTTTCCTTGGGATATTTGGCAGCCTTGCGCTGGCGGTGGCATCACTGGGAATTGTGAATACGCTGGTAATGGCGATCCTAGAACGCAGGCGCGAAATTGGAATCATGAAAGCGCTGGGCGCGAGCGATGGCGATGTGAAGCGCATCTTTTTTGTGGAAGCCGGATCCATGGGGGTTTTGGGTGGCGCGCTGGGCGCGGGGCTGGGCTGGGCGATTGGACGCGCCATCAACTTTGCCACCAATATTTATTTGCAGCGACAGGACATCCGCCCGGAAAATTTCTGGGTGGTGCCGGTATGGCTGGTGGCGGCCGCGCTGGGATTTTCAGTGTTCGTGAGCATGTTTGCGGGGTTGTATCCGGCATCGCGCGCGGCAAAGCTCGATCCGGTGCAGGCGCTGAGGCATGATTGAGGAAACAGCTTCTGGCTACTAGCTGCTAGCCTCTAGCATTGGCTCTTAGCTTTTGACCTGCCCATCCGAGCGATGTGGAATTACTGAAGGACATAAATTTATAAACCGTAAGTGATGTCATTCTGTGTTATTGCCGACTCAGTTCTGGCTAGGAGCTAAAGGCTAGAGGCTAGTAGCTAACTGCTATTCTTAACATTCATGTCGAAATATTTGCTTTCATTTTTATTTTTGATTTTTACAGTCAATGCTTTTGCGGCGTCGCGGACGCAATGCGGCGCAATGAAAAGCAAATATGTGCCTGGGCGGATTGGCTATTGCGCCATGCTGCCGCCCGGTTATGACTCGCATCCGGGCAAGCGCTTTCCGGTGTTGTACTTTCTGCACGGGCTTGGCGGCGACCAGAGCTTTCTGGCTTCAAGCGGCGCATCGAGCGGAATAGAAGAAGCGTGGGAAGATAAACGGCTGGGCGAATTTGTGATCATTACGCCGCAGGGCGAGAACAGCTTTTACATCAACTCGCGCGATGGCCACATTCTGTACGAAGATTTTTTTATCCGCGAGTTTGTGCCGCAAATGGAGCGGCGGTTCCGGCTGGCCGGCAATCGAGCGGGCAGGGCGATTGGCGGAATTTCTATGGGCGGCTACGGGGCGCTGCGATTTGCCTTTAAATATCCTCAGATGTTTGAGTCAGTGGCGGTGCATATGCCGGCTCTGCTCGAAGAATTGCCGCATGGATCTTCAGACGTGGGGTTAACCGCATTTCTGGGAAACGCATTTGGCTCGCCACTGAATGAGCGCTTCTGGAAAGAGAATTCGCCATTTGTTTTTGCGCGGACGGCGAACTTGCAAGGTCTTAAAATTTATTTTGATTGCGGGGAGCAGGATAATTACGGCTTTAATGCAGGTGCACGCCAACTGGACAAACTTTTGACGTCGCGCCACGTGGCGCATGAAGCGCACATTTATCCCGGGGGGCATGATTGGGGATTTGTATCGCAGCACCTGGAAGCGTCCATGGCGTTTCAATCGCAGGCGCTGGGGCTGACGAAGTAGAAAATTTGCAAAGACGATTTGAGGAAGCTATGAGATGGTTGATCGCGATTCTGGCACTGGCGGGCATGGTGGCGGCGATTCTGGCGCTAAGGGAGCACTACCGCATTGAGGCATCGCCGTGCAGCATTAATGAGAAATGGGATTGCGGGACGGTGAATAAAAGCAGGTTTGCCGTCATTAAGGGTGTTCCCGTGGCGGACATTGGTATTGCCGGTTATCTGCTGCTGGCTGGCTTAGCGATTGCAAAACGATGGCGGCTGTTGGTGGCGGCGGCGGTTCCGGCATTCGCTTTTTCCCTCTATTTGGCGCACATTGAAAAAGACATTTTAGAAGTCTGGTGCATTTACTGCGTGATTTCTCTGGGAATGATTACAGCTATTACGGTGCTGTCGTTGATCGCGTTGGGGATGGATTGGCGACGAGGCCGGCAATCGCGCGCAGAGAGCACGGCATAAATCGAGGCGACGAAGTCTTGCTTGCCTTGAACTGGCCGGGCGCCTCGACGGCCAGAGCTTCAATGACGGCGATGTTTTTCAGAAGTTCATCCGTCTCGGCCTTGGCATTCGTTTAAATATTGTGGGTGCCCTTTACTTTGCCTTTCTCTGGTTTCCAAAAAGCGGAAGCGAATAACAAAATGTAAAACTTTTTACAAGGGTGAAGGCTTTCAAAAGACCAATGGCAAGCCTTGTTTTGCCAGTCAATTGAAAGGAAAGCAGCGGTGCCATAAAGACAATGTTCTGAATTCGTGACAGCCCCTAATTTTCATTTGAATTCTTCTAATGTTTTGAGCTACTCTCTTGGCCGCACAGCCCCTTCCGGGCTCTTCTAGGGTTGTGCTACAAGTCGCTCCACCTCCTTTCCAATAGCGCGCGGAGTTCTGCACGCGCAGGTAAACGGCGAAGTGTTGCCGTGAGCGGCTTCAGAAAATTGCTCGATGTCCTGGGAACCGAGCGCAGGGGCGGGACCATCATTTCACTCCCCACCTTTGACGGCTGAGCGATGCTCACGATTTCCTCTCCGCTGACAGGCGCTTCTTCAAAGCGCTTTTGACTCAGTTTGCCAAGTAACGCTGAGTTATCTGGTCATGGCCAATTCCGGCCAAGCAAACACCAAGGAGAAAAAAGTTCATGAATCGAAAGTTACGAATACGTTCGAAAATTCTGGCGGGAACGGTCCTGTTTGCGCTTGCGCAGATGTGCGCCTTTGCTCAGACAGCCACTAAACCGGCCGTTACCGCGACAAGCATGTTGCTTGCACCAGCAAACCCTGTTGCCGACGCCCATCCTCACGGCGCGGCAGCCAGTGCTGCGCCAGCAGCGCAGAGCACCAAAAAACCCAGAGGCATGGCGCATAGGCACGTGAAAAACTGGGCGCTGCAGCCGACGGGAGTAGTCAACACCGGCGGTACCACCGTGACTCCGCTGGATCCCAACACCATTCCGAAGTTCGTGAATCAGTTGACCAGGCCTGCGACCTTCGTTGCCAGCGGGACAAAATTCGATAGGCAGCTAGGCAAAAACGTTCCTCTCTATCAGGTCACGGAAAATATAACCTTCCAGCAGGTTTTGCCGTCTGGATTCCCAAAGACCAAGATGTATACCTACGGTGGGTCGGCGAACGTTGCGGCGCCAGGCCAGGCGCCAAACATTCAGACGGTATTCTCGTCGCCTGGACCGACCTTCGAGGCAACGAAAGATCAGAGAATCTTCGTTAACTACACCAATAACCTCTCTGGTGCGCACATGTTCCCGGTCGATCCGACGATCATGGCTGCCAACCCCAACAATGCGCCGATACCCCAGCCTCCATTCGTCGACGCCAGTGGTAACCTGCTCGTACCCTTCCCTCCAGGCTACCCGCAGTTCCAAAGCCCGATCGTGACCGTGGCACACCTGCATGGCGGCGTCACGCCATCAGACTCAGACGGGTTCCCGCTGTCCTGGTTCTCCAAGGGCCTGACCAAGACGGGTCCAACGTTCAGCGGCACCACCTTTGAATACTTCAACGGGCAGTTGCCCACCATGCTCTGGTATCACGACCACGCTTTGGGCATGACGCGCCTCAATCTGGCTGCGGGTCTGGAAGGCATGTTCATCATCCGCGATCCCCAGCACGATAACATTGCACCGCTTCTCCCCTCAGGCCAGTTCGAAGTGCCTCTCATGCTGACTGATAGGGCGTTCAACAGCGATGGTTCAATCCAATTCACAACGGTCGGTGACAACCCTGACTTGCACCCGTATTGGGACCCCGAATACTTTGGCAACGTCATTATGGTCAACGGCAAGGCGTGGCCGAATTTAAACGTGCAGCGGCGTCAGTACCGTTTCCGCATCGTTGATGGTTCCAACGCGCGCTTCTACAACCTGTCCCTTGTAAATAAGAAAACCGGCGCCCTCGTGCCCTTCATACAGGTCGCCGCCGATGGCAGCTATCTACCCGCCCCCGTAACGTTGACGTCTCTCTTCATGGCAATCTGCGAGCGAGCGGACATCCTGGTTGACTTCTCAAACCTGCCAGCCGGGACCAAGGTCGTTATGACGAACGCCGCCAACGCTCCCTTCCCGGGCGGCGATCCGCCGGATGCAAACACAAGCGTCGTGATGCAATTCACGGTGCAGAACACGACTGCCGTGCATCCGAACCCGTTACCCTCTACATTGATCACGGTTCCCACGCTGGTTGAGACCCCGAACATTGGGAATCCGAAGATCTTCACTCTCAACGAGCAGGAAAGCGGTGATAACACTCTCAACCCTGGCAATCCTGTCGCGGTGCTCATCGACGGCCGGCATTTCGATGAAGATGTCACCGAACTTCCCAGGGTTGGCACAACAGAAGCCTGGTACTTCCAGAACCTGACGGAAGATGCCCATCCCATTCACATTCACCTGGCTGAATTCCAATTGGAGGACCGGCAGGTTATCGACAGAGACCGCTTCAAGGATTACTGGGAGCGGCAGAACTTAAACGCCGATGGTATACAGGGCGAACTTCCGCTCGATCACCCACCGGTCAGAATCAATGTGGAGACGGTGACAGACACCGGTGACGGCAGGCCGCGTGATTTCCTGTTCGATCCGACCGACACCACCAGTTGCACACACCCGGACCCAACCAGCGGTTGTCCCAGTCAACCCATACCGCCTTCGCCTCAGGAGAGCGGTTGGAAAGACGTGTTCCTGGCCCCACCGTTTATGGTCACTCGAATCCGGATCCGCTTTGCACCACAGGAGGTGAAGGAGTCAAACCTGTTTCCCGGGAAGAACACATTCCCGTTTGACCCAACCAAGGGCCCAGGTTACGTATGGCACTGCCATATTCTGGACCACGAAGACAACGACATGATGCGGCCGATGAAGATTGTGAACGACGCCGAGCCGTGTCTCAACTGCGAAACCTTGCTCAACAAGACGCCTGGAGCGATCAATGCAGGCAATTCCACCCCGGCCACCACTAAGCCGGGCCACAATCATCACGGGTATGATCAACCCACGCCTGCGCTCGAGCAGCAAAACAAAGGTACCAATGGGGCTACGCCAATGCCGATGCCCATGCCCGAGCAACAATTGAAGTAGATAGGCTTGTGTCTTTGAGGAGGTGGAGGGAGCAACAACTCCACCTTCTCGAAGGTCATTTGCCAAGGTGAGAATACGATCATGAGAAGATTCGCAAACGTGTTGGCCGCTTTGAGCCTGGCGGCTGTGGTGTTGGTGAGCAGTGCCGTAGCGCAAACTTCCACGGGGACACCCCAGACCGTTCCGGCAAGTCCCAAGGCTGCGCCGGCGGCCGTTAAAACTTCGTCCGCGCACACCGAGACTGGAACCACCGTGCCGAGCGACGGAAGCGCTCCTGTCTATACCTCGCAAAAGGACAGAATGAGCTATGCCGTTGGTATGAACCTTGCCGACACGCTACGCAGTAAGAAATATGATGTGAACCCTGAGGCTGTTGCCCAAGGCTTGAAGGACTATCTTTCCGGGCGCAAGACACAGATGACCGAACCCGAAGCCGATTCAATGGTCACGATCCTCCAGGATCAAATGAAGGCCAGGAAAGAGGCTGAGCAGGAAACGGCTAAACAGCAGGCAACAGCAGAACAACGAACACAAGCTGCCGAAGCGAATAAGAAAGAAGGCGAGACTTTTCTGGCTGCCAACAAAACCAACGAGGGCGTAATTACACTACCCAGCGGCCTGCAATACAGAATTTTGAAGCAGGGCGACGGTCCCAAACCCACGGCAGCGGACAAAGTGGTTTGCAATTATCGTGGCACGATGGTCAACGGCACTGAGTTTGACAGCTCATACAAGCGGGGCCAACCAATGACGTTTCCAGTCAGTGGCGTCATCAAGGGCTGGACCGAGGCGCTGCAGCTGATGCCCACAGGATCGAAGTGGCAGCTCTTCATCCCGTCTGATCTGGCCTATGGCCCGCGTGGCGCAGGCGGCATTATTCCTCCAAGTGCTACCCTCATCTTTGAAGTCGAGCTGATCTCGATTCAGAACAAAGAGGCGCCACAGGACAAGAAGTAAGAGGAAGGTCGATGATTTAGCGTGTGAGAGCGATAAATGTATTCTCTACTTGTTTCCAGACGCTGGAGCCAGGGTCGACGATTTCAAAGTGCCCAATGTTTTGAAGCGTGATGAGCTCAACGTGTTCGCCGGTTTTTTCCTTTTTGGCAGCATAAGACTGGCTGATCTCGTAAGGAACAGAGTCGTCTGCGGTGCCGTGAATCAGCTTTTGCGTGGCTTGCGGAATGGAACGCTCGGCAGGAGAGGCTTCACGGTAATGGTCGGGAACTTCAGCGGGTGAGCCGCCGAGGAAGGCCGCAGCAGCGTCATTGCTCAGGTGCAGTTTCCAGGCGCGGCGCAGATCGAGAACGCCGGCGAGAGAAAGCACATGCGTGACGGAGTGCTCAAACGCTGCAAGA
>Ga0105245_10004842_pt1 | contig 11862 bp, 6 predicted proteins | sample KBSM54metaG_FD_81523 | JGI IMG/M metagenome (GOLD analysis project Ga0105245, IMG submission 81523) | Miscanthus rhizosphere microbial communities from Kellogg Biological Station, Michigan, USA - KBS M5-4 metaG | ecosystem: Host-associated > Plants > Roots > Rhizosphere > Soil | place: Michigan...
AGTTGTCGATCCAGTCGTTTCGTTCATCGGCGGCGGTCACAGCCGCGAGGCGCTTTGCGCGATACGTTGCCGAGCACGAGATCGATCTCGTGCATGCATTCGACGCTCCGGCGAACATGTTCGCGGTTCCGCTTTCGCGGCTGATCGGGCGGCCGGTCTTGTCGAGCAATCTTTGGCTGCGCTCGATGCTCGATCGTCGCACGCAGTTTCTGCTTGCAACGCTCGATCGCATGGCCACGGGCGTGTTCGTGAACTGCCAGGCTGTCGCGACGGAGCTGTCATCGCAGTGGGGAGTTCCCCAGCGAAAGCTTCACGTATGCCACAACGGGTTCGAGACGAAGCAGTTCAATAGCACAGGCCGACAGCGGCCGGCCGAGCTGGCGGATGCGCAATTGGTCATCGGAACCGTTTGTGGTCTCCGACCGGAAAAAAACTTGCCCCTTTTGATCGACGCGTTCGCCGAGGTGTTCCGGACTCACCCCGGAATTCGGCTTGTCATCGTTGGTGATGGGGACGAGCGAGAGATGTTGGTACGCCGGATCAGCGAACTTGGTATCACCGGCGCGGTTTTGCTGAAGGGTGCGACGGCTGATCCGGCCCCATGGATGCGCGCGATGGACGTCTTCGTGTTGCCGTCCAAAAAGGAGGCCTTCTCAAACGCGCTCCTGGAAGCCATGGCCTGCGGGTGTTGTCCGGTGGGGTCGGAGGTCGGGGGCACCTTCGAGTTGATCCGTCACGGCGAGCACGGGATGCTGTTCCCGTCCGGCGATCGCGAGCGACTTACCGACGTTCTGCGTATGCTGATCGAGCGGGACGACGAGAGGGTGCGGATGGGGTGTGCCGCTGCTAAGTTCGCGCGCGAGAACCTTACCATAGAAACTGCGGCAAACCGGCTGGCGACAATCTATGAGATGGTTGTCGGGCCCGGTGTCAAACCAACGTGATACTTTTTCAAGTCGGTAGTAAGCTTTCGGCTGGCACACGAATCCTTCGCGGTTGACCACATGAGTGCGATCGATCCCCACCCGGATCAGCGAACGCTCATCAAGCGACTGTTCGATGGTTTGGCCATCGTGCTCGTTGCGCCCGTCGCGGCGTTGTATCACGTCGCGCGACGAGTCGCTCCCGGCCGCTCGGACACGGCGATTCAGGGCTTCAGCCAGTTCCTTTCGCTATGTCCGGGCCTCATCGGAGTCTTCCTCCGTCGCGCGTTTTACCGGCTGACACTTGAAGAGTGCTCGCCGACCTGTAGTGTCGGGTTCGGAACGTTGCTCGTCACACCGCGCATCCGGATCGGCGCCGGTGTGTACATCGGGGTGGGCTGCAACATCAGCCACTGCACTATCGGCCCGGATGTCCTCATCGGATCGCACGTCAGCGTCATCGCCGGCAAGCACATTCACCGGTACGATCGCTCTGATGTTCCGATCCGTCATCAGGGGGGCACCGTCACGCCGATCCAGATCGGCGAGGACGTTTGGATTGGCAACGGCGCGATCGTCATGTCCGACGTGGGAGCGCACGCCGTCATTGCCGCCGGGGCAGTCGTCGTCAAACCGGTGGCGCCCTACGATGTGGTCGGCGGAAATCCGGCCCGCGTCATCGCCACGCGGAACGACCATCAGATCGCGCCGGCCGCCGCACGATCCTCCATCCCGAGCGCCAGCCGGTGATCAGCGGAACGACGAAGGTCATGCTGCGCCGAGCGGCGAGCCGCCTCGGCGTTCATCACGGCGGCCGTTGGCTCAACCGGGACCGGCTGCTCATCTGCTGCTATCACAGCCTGCGCGAAGACGACGATCCCGCTCGGCATTGGCTCCTTGTGCCACGCAGCCAATTCCTGACGCAGATGCAGTATCTCCAGCAGCACTACGAGTGCTTGCCGCTCGACGAGGCCCTTGGCCGTCTCCGTGAGGGGCAGCTGTCGAAGCCGACCGCCTGCGTGACGTTCGACGACGGGTATTTGTCGAACCGGACGATCGGTCAGCCCGTGCTGCAAGAACTCGGCATCCCGGCGACGGTCTACGTGGCCACGGCGTTCATCGGGACGGGAGCGGCACTCTGGACGACAAGACTGGAATATGCCTTTGCGCAGTCGGGGAACGGGGGGGCGGATGGCGCGGGCGCGTTGATCGACCTGCGCGATTTTGGCCTAGGGCGATTTCGTGCCGGCGGTGCAAAGGCCGTGGAGGAAGCAAGAAGGCTATGCCTCCAGTTGAAGGACCTGCCCGCCGATCGCCGACGCGCGGCGATCGCCGGAGCGGAGGAGCAGCTGCCGAATCCCGTGTTGCCTCACTCGCTCAGTTTCATGACATGGGAGGATGTCTCCGACTTGCAGCGAGACGGTCTGGTCTCGATTGGCGCGCACACGGTCCACCATGAGATCCTGAGCAATTTGCCGGACGCCGAAGTTGAACGAGAGATCAGCGACTCGATTCGGGACGTCCGATCACGCGTCAGGTACTTCGCCAACTCGTTCGCTTACCCGAACGGCCGGTTCGGCGATTTCGATGACCGGTGCAAAACGGCGTTGCGAACGGAGGCCTGCGACGCCGCGGTGACGACGATCGAAGGAGTCAACGCCCCGACCACGGATGCGTTTGCGCTCCGGCGGATCGTCATCGGCGGCGACGACGACCTGGAGGTTTTTCAGCTTCGGATGTCGCGTATTTTTTCGGCCACCGTGGACCGACGCACGCCGCCCGAGGAGCTGGATCCCACAGGTCCGCCGGTCGGAACACTGGAGATGCCCGACGCGGCCGAGCGACAGCGCGACATCTCGACCGAACCGAGCGCTCGACAAGCGACTGCGACCATCCGGGTCGCCGTTCTGACGTGCGGGCCGGGCGGACGACAGATGGCCGCCGCCCTGAGCCGGCGGGCGTCGGTCCAAGTCGTCGCCGTCGTCTCGACGCCGCCGCTGCGGGCACGCTCATGGGTCAAGCGCATTCAGCAGGTACATCGCTACCTGGGTTGGAAGGGCGTGGCCGACATGCCGACGCGAAAGCTCATGTCGGCCGTCGCATCCGCCGCCGAACGGTTTCGGCCGACGACCGAGGCCCCGCACGTTCCAGAACTAAAATTCAATAATTTTCACGATACCGACTGCCTCGAGGAGCTGAGGCGGCTCACCGTGGACCTGTTCGTGGTCGACGGCACGTACATTCTCCGCGAGTCGGTCTTCTCCATCCCCCGACTGGGATCGCTGAACCTGCACTGCGGCAAGCTGCCCGACTATCGCGGGGCGCCGCCCGCGTTGTGGGAGATCGTGAATGGCGAGTCCGAGGTCGGGGTCACGATTCACGGCGTGACCGAATCGTTGGACGCCGGACCCATCTACTGCCAACAGGTCGTGCCGCTCGAGCGCTGTCCGGATCAGCCGATCGAGCGCTATGCGCGAGAACTCTGGACGAACGTGCTGCGGCCAACGGGCGTGGAGTTGATGGCGACGGCGATCGAACAAATCGTTCGCGGCGTGGCTACCCCGACGCCGCAGCCGCTGGCGAGCCATCCTTCGTATCGTCGGCCCGATTTCCGAACGTTGCGGGAATTGCAGCGAAAGGTCGACGCCCGCTGCGGACAACGGGCTCGATAACGAAGGACCTGCAAACCCAGCTCTGCTTCAGTTCCGCCGCGCCCAATCGTCGAGCGCAAGGAGCGCGAAGAGGCGATCCCCGTGATTGCGCTGGCCGCGCGCGTGTTCATCGCGTAAGGACGCGAGGCCGTCGAGATCGAGGCCCAACGCGGCAAGGGCGTCGCTGCGCGCGATCTCGCGCAAGCGTTCGGACAGCGGTCCGCGAAACCACTCGTCCAGCGGCACCGTGAAGCCTTGTTTCGGCCGCTCGACCAACGTCCGCGGCACGTAGCGCGCGAGCAGCGAGCGCAGCACACGCTTCCCGCCGGAGCGATCGATCAGATAGCGCTGCGGAAGGGTCAATGCAAAATCGGCGAGCACGGTATCGAGCAGCGGGGCGCGCGCCTCCAGGGCGTGGGCCATCGTCGCGACGTCCACCTTCGGCATCAGGCAGTCGGCGAGGTAGGTGGCCATGTCCGCGGCTCGCATACGACGCAGCGCGTCGCCGCCGACGGCCTCGAACACGGAAATCGCTCTCGTGAAGTTGTCGGAGTATGATCCACCGGCCGGCATGACCCGGGCGAAATCACGCTCGGAGAAAAGCACCCGGAGATGCGCGAATCGTGACGCCGCAGTACCAGGAGCCAGCGCGTCGAGCGTCCTCACGATCCGGCCCGACAACGCCGACGACGTGCCGGAGCCGGCGACGACGCTCGCCAGGGCTTGGCGCGTCGATCGGAGTCGCGCGCCGCCAGCTAACGCATGGACATTCTCCAGTCGCGCGGCGGTCGCGTACCAAACATATCCGCCGAAGAGCTCGTCACCGCCGTCACCGGCGAGCGCTACAGTGACGTGACGACGCGTGAGCTCAGCGAGGACCCACAGCGGAAGCGCGGACACGTCACCGAGCGGTTCTCCCGAATGCAGGGAGAACTGCGGCAACAATCCGAGCAAATCCTCGTCGACGCGGAGCACGGTGTGTTTCGCACCGAGCGACTGCGCGACCTGCGCCGCGTGTTGGGACTCGTCGTAGCGATCGACGCTGAAGCCGATCGAAAATGTCTGGAGGTCCACCCCGCATTCGCGGGTGGCGATGGCGGTGACCAAGCTCGAGTCGACGCCTCCACTCAGGAAAATTCCCAAGGGGACGTCGCTTCGAAGGCGAATGCGAACCGCCTCGGTGAGCAGACGGGCTGTCTCGTCGCAAGCCTGGTCAAAGCTGCCGTCAAACGGTTCCAATTCCGACGGGAGCGTCCCGAATTTTCGCGTCGATCCGATTCCCCCCGGCCCGGCGCACAACGACGTTCCCGCTTCGAGCTTGTGGGCCTGGTCGTACACCGTGAGTGGCGCGGGCACGTAGCCGAGTGCGAGATAGGCCGAAATCGCGGCGCGATTCGGAGTCCACCGGGAGTCAGTCGTGCGCCGCAGAGCCTCGAGCGTCGAGGCGAAGTAGAGGCACCCGTCTTCGACGGCGTAGTACAGCGGCTTCTTGCCGATTTGGTCGCGCGCCAACACGAGCTGCCGGCGTGTGGCGTCCCAGAGCGCGATCGCAAACATGCCGCGCAGCGGTTCGAGAAATTCGAGGCCGCGCGCGACGTACGCGCCGAGGATCACCTCAGTATCCGATCGCGTCTCGAAGCGCTGCCCTTCACGAGTCAGCTGGTCGCGAATCTCGAGATAGTTGTAGATCTCCCCGTTGAAGACGACGGTGACGGGCCGCTCGACGTGCTGCATCGGCTGCGCACCAGTCTCCAAGTCGATCACCGACAGACGACGGTGCGCCAGGATGCACGCCCCGTCGGGGGACGACCACCAACCAGTCCCATCGGGGCCACGATGCGCGATGAGCTCGGACATGCGCTGAATCCGCTCCAGACTCGGTCGTGCGTCAGAGCGAATTGCCACGCCGCCAGCGATCCCACACATAACGGCCTCCGATGAACCGACAGTAAAAATATTCGCCAACTCGAGACAAAAAAAATACTCTCGTCACAGGCAAAATCGATCGCGAAATTTTTTTTCAGATCGCTGTCAAAAGGAAGCTCCAGCGTGCGTTGCGTCACCGCGCACACATCCCGAGAGTGGTAGTTACTCCCCCGCAAATAGCTCGTCACCCTTACGACACACTAGTCACCGCGGCTGACCCCGACGAGTGATCAGTGTCCGGCGGTGGGTCGAGCGTCGAACGGCGCCCTGACAAACTGCTACGCCAATTTGGAAGGCAGGACTCGCACCCCTCCCGGGGACCGCGATAAGGGCAAACCCGGCGAAAGCCGGCGACGCAAAGCTACGAGGCTAAAGCGCACACCGCGCCATGCCAGTCGGGCCGCCGAACGAATCCCAAGATGCCAGCCGGAGGATTGTGAATGCCTGCGATTACCCGCATGGGGGCCGCTTTGGCTATGGCGGCGCTCGTAACCGCCTGTGAGCCCACCGGGTCCAGTGAACCGAAACTCGCATTCGCTCGCCTGTCGTTAGAAAAGAAAATCGTGAGCCTTGGTGTCGACGACGAGTTTCAGCTTTCCGTCGCCGTTAACCCGGACGGTAGTCCGGTGAGTTGGCGCAGTCTGAACCCGGATGTCGCGACCGTCTCAGCAGGTGGAGTCGTCTCAGGGCGCAACATCGGCACGACGATGGTGATCGCCGCCGCGCGCCGTTCGAACGACACCGCGACGATCTCGGTGAGAGCGCCGCTGGCGAGCGTTTCACTGGTACCGGATTCGCTGAGCGTCGTGTCAGGCCATTCAGCGAAATTCTCCGTATCGGGAATCGACAAGGCCGGTCAGACGGTGACCGACTTTTCAGCATCGCCGGTGAAGTGGTCGTCGAGTGACGACTCGATCGCTACTGTTTCGAAAGATGGTTCCATCCAGGGAAACGGACCGGGCCGCGCGATCGTGACGCTCACGGTGAATGGCAAGACTGACTTTGCCTCCGTCCGCGTACTGCCAGCACCCATCGCCAGCGTGAGCATTACGCCCGCACCGTCGGCAACGCTCGGGGTTGGCCGTCCATTGCAGCTCTCGGTGATCGTTCGCGACTCGACCGGCCGCACACAAACGCGGACCGCGAGTTGGAAGAGCTCCAACTTGAACGTGGCGACGGTAACTGACATCGGCGAAGTCGACGGCCGATCGACCGGATCAACGTCGATCACGGCGAGCGTGGACGGCATCAGCGGCACAACAACCGTCCAGGTCGTGCCGGCCGGGGTGTCCACCGTTTCTGTCGCGATGAACGCGAGCAGTCTGCAAACGGGTCAAACCACGCTGGCTGCGGCCACGTCGCGAGACTCGAACGGCACAGTGCTGACTGGTCGAACGGCTGCCTGGTCCAGTAGCAATCCGACCGTGGCGACGATCTCGCCGCTCGGGGTGGTCAGCGCGCTCAGCCCCGGCACGACCAGCATCGTTGCAACCGTCGAAGGGGTGAGTGCCTCCGCGCCTCTGACGGTAACGCCGGCGACCGTGTCAGCCGTTAGCGTGTCACTCGGCTCCTCTAGTATTCTTATGGGTAACACCACCCAGGCGACGGCGACGGCAGTCGACGCGTTGGGTAACCCAATCACTGGTCGCACTGTGGCGTGGAACACCTCGAATCCGGCCCTGGCAACCGTCTCCAGCCTTGGGCTGGTCGCGGCAATCGCCGGCGGAACGGTGGCAATCACCGCGACGATAGACGGAGTCGTTGGCAGTGCGACGCTGGTCGTGACGCAGTCGACGATTGCGAGCGTCACGGTCACGCCGTCTACGGCGAGCTTGCAGACGGGACAAACGACGCAAGCAACGGCAACGGTGGTCGATGCCTCCGGCGCCGCGGTCACCGCGCCGCCGGCGTGGACGAGCAGTGCTCCTGCTGTCGCGACGGTTTCCGCGTCGGGACTCATCACGGCAGTCGGCCCCGGCACTTCAACGATCACGGCGAGTGCAGGCGGCAAGTCCGGATCACTCAACCTGACCGTGCAGGGCAACACCGTCGGCGCGCCGGCAGGTGGTACGCACGTCGCGATCAAGATTCAACGCTTCGACGGCGGTTCGGGGACGGTGCTTGTCTCGAACGCTATTCCGTTGCCCCGCGGACTTCTCTTCCCGACCGGATTGGCGAACGTCCAGCTCTTCGCCGCGGGTGTCGAGCAGTCGATCTACGTCGAGGCGCTGACGGGCTTGCACCCGGACGGCAGCCTGCGATCGGTGCTCGTGCAATTCAATTACAACGTCGGCACCACGCCGACTGATGGAGAGTTGATCGTCGGCACGCCTCGAACCGCGCCTGCGTTGGCACGACCCACCGCACCGCGGGCCACGCCGGCCGCCGTCGCGCTACCGACGAGTCCGGATTATCTGGTCTCCACGGAGCTCTCGGGACCGATGTTGACCGTGTCTGCAACCGCAGCGCTCGGACCGATGTTCGTCAAGTGGGACCAGGATTTCGTGCAGTACGCGGACATGCACTGGGGCATCGAGGGCTCGCAGTGGGAGAACGACTACTACGACCGCGCGTTGATTTACTACGTGATGTGGGCGCGCTCGGGTAATCCCGTGTACTGGTATCGCGGAACTCAGTTCGCCTACAGTTATCGTGAGAACTATCTCGGTCCGGCCGTTGCGACGTACGGCGGAGCGCAGCCTCACCAGGTACAGCTCGAGGGACTCGAGAAGCACTATATCCTCACGGGCGACACGGTCTCACGCAATGTCGTGCTCGGACAGATGGAGCTTTATCGGACCTGGTGGGAGCACTTCGAAGACCAGACGGGCAGCTCCGGCGGGAATTCATACTCGGATGATCGCTCGCGTGCTCGCGTGATCATGGGCTATCTCCTGGCGTGGAGACTCGACCCGAACGGTAAGACCGGACGGGATCCGTATCACGATCCGTATCCGCCGATCAAGTACGCCGACATCCTTTCGGCCGTGCCGGCGCGGATGCTGCGAACGCAGGACCCGAACACCGGGCGGGACATCACCCTGGGCACCACGCAGTTGAACTACATGCAAGGCATGGCCGGCGACGCGCTGATCCGATACTGGCTGTGGTTCAACCAGGATCCGCAGATCACCACCTACATGACGCGTTCGGCCAACTACCTGTGGACGCAGACAACGGACGGTGGGAAAACGTTCCAGTACGCCAACGAATACTTCAACTGGGGACCCGGGCTACAGGGTGACCAGACGCCGACAGCCGATCTCAACAATCTGATCGCGAACACGTTTGCATTCGCATATGCGAGAACGGGCAACACCGTGAACCGCGACCGCGGCAACGCCGCCTTCGCCGGTGGCGTGTACGGAGCCTGGATACAGGCGACCAAAGCGTTCAACCAGGAATACGTCACCTCGTATCTCTTCCCGCTCCTTCATCCATAAAGAACGCAGTCGAAATGACAAAGCCCGCGCGAGTGCCGCGCGGGCTTTGTCATTTCAACCACGATGTGCCTCGTCCGAGTGAGGCGATCGCGCAGCCCCGCTAGCGCTGAACGCGCAGGCTGCCGCGCGACAGCGGGTACTTGCCGAGCATCAGTCGGTCGAGCGTTCGGTCGGGTTTGAATCCAGCACGCACGATTCCGCGCTGAGAACTGTCGTTATCGCTCGTCGTGTAGATCCAAGCGAGCTTGTAGGCCTGGTCGCGATGGGCGATCAGCAGGTGATTGAGCACGCATGGGTAGATGTGTCGGCCCCGTCCCCAAGGCGCTGTGACGCAATGATAGACCCAGAGCTCTCCGGCCTCGACGTCGTAGACCTCGCCGGACGAATTCACACGGTGCGATCCCGAGCGCTGGACCCAACTGTAATGGGCCAACTTGCCGTCGAGAAAGCCGCCGAAACAGCGATCGCCCCGGGCCAGACGTCCCAGAGCGTCACCGCGTTCGATGAAGCCGACGGACGCCAATCGATCGACATCAGCCGATGTGAGCTCACCGATCGACACGCCGGCCCCCGCCGGCAAAACGGACAGGTCAGCCAGCGCGTGACGATAAAACAACGTCTGCACGCGCCGCGGCAACGCTTCCCGAAGCCGACGTCGAATCTCGTTCAGCCGTCGCATCGATTGCCTCAGTCCGTTCGATCGTCAGCGCGATCGACGTTTGGAAACGGAGCGTGCGAGATCACCAAACGCGTTGGCAACGCGTTCGCCGATCGGGCGAACAACCAGCGACCACTCCTCCGACACGTCGTGCAATTCTCGGCTGAAATTGCTCTTGAACGTGGAAATGCCACCCAGCGGATCGTCGCTTCCTACACGGCCATCGGTGACGCCTCCCAAATCGAACCAGCGCACCCCGAGGCCGCTTGCCCAAACCATGAGATCCCAGATCAACGGGTAGGCGGTACCGAGTGACTTGAACTCCGGAACTCGTGCCGATCCACCGGCGTCGTAGACGACGTGGTCGCCGTGGTTCAGCCCGAGCGCAAACGCGACGAGATTCTCCGGACCTTCAACGTCGGTGCGAAACAGCCCGACGAGCCTTAGCAGGTTTGCGTCGGTGCGGCTCAGTTCGATGATCGGGATGAAATCGATTTCCGCCTGCGTGGCTCCCGTCCGCGCGAGGGCAAGCTGGGACAGCTCGTTCATTCGTTTTGCCGCGTCGGCCGTCGTAATGGGCCGGAGCTCGACGGGGAACTTGGCGACGTTGCGAATGCGCGTTCGGGCCGGCGTCTCCAGGCCTTTCCATATGGCGTCTTTATCGAGGCCCGCGAGGTTGACGCCGAGCGTTCGCGCATACGACAGCGTCGGCGGGCAAAGTTGGAAGCCGCGCGCGCGGAGTTTTTCAGCGACGGCGCGGCGAGATTCTCCGTCTCGGGAAAAGAGCTGTAGGTCGACGCGGAGGATGCGACGGTCCTTCCGTGCGCGCCGAGACAACGCGTCGAGTACGGCATCCGTGGCGTCGGGATCAGGCCCCGGCATCCAACGTCGCACCCGCCAGGTGAAGTAACCGGGCAGCGCGCGGCGCTTGATCCATTCGCAGCAGACCCAGTCGCGTGGTGCCGGCCCGAGCGCAACGACGGACGACGTCTTTTGCCCCAGCGCCGCGATCCACGCGCTCCGCGCGTGGATGGGTAAGGCCAGACCGGCATCCTGTGCCGCGTGCTCGACAGCCGTTCGATCGGGTGACAGATCATCAAACCACCGCACGTTGATCGGCTGAACCGACGCGGCGAGACCAACTGCTTCTCTTGGCTGCGTCACATCAAGCTTCTCCCAAGCACCGCGCTGCTCGCGAGGCGGAGGCGCCACAGGGGATTGGTGAGTTCGTAGTGCACGAGGCGCATTCGTCGTACGTCGTACGGATTGATCCGCCGTGGCAGGTTGACCCCGCCGTAAAATGAAAAGGCTGCCCGATAGCCGGCGCGACGGAGCGCTGCGAAGGTATGATCCGTAAAGGTACCAACCGTTCCCGTCGGGTAGGCGAGAGTCGTGACCGTGTTGCCAAGCTCCCCTTCGATCACGGTCTTCGAATCCGCGACTTCGGCGAATTGCCGCTCGGGTGGGAGCCAGCCGATGATGGGATGCGTGGTAGTATGCGATCCGAAATCCATTCCGCCGGCCAGCATCTCTCGCGCTTCGTTCCAGTTCAGGAAAAGACGAGCCGTCGACTGGCGGGGATCGACTTCAGCCGCCTCACAGACGGCGTCGTAGAATCGTCGTGGGTCTTGCAACGACGGCGAGCGATAAATATCGACAAGCTCATTGAACGCCGCGTCGATACCGGCCGCGAGCTCGATGGTGCGCGACTCGGGATATGTCAACGTGAGGGCGCGCTTCGTCGTGTTTCGCAACACGTACGCGAACCCATCCCACCAAGGCAGCTCGCTACTTCCGACGAACGTCGTGGCGATGAAGAACGTCGCCGGAACGCCGTGTGCTTTCAGAATCGGATACGCAATTCGATAGTTGTCGAGGTAGCCGTCGTCGAATGTGAGAAGGACGCGCGCCCCGCCCGCGTTTCCGTCGCGATGCCCTTCCACGAATCGCACCGCTTCCTCGAGCCCGATCGGGCGATAGTGCTCACGGAGGAATGCGACCTGCCGACGAAATTCCTCGGCGGAGGCGGAGAAAACGCGCGGATCGCCGACCGAATCGGCCGGATCGCCGATGCGGTGGTAATTCAGGACGAGCAAACAGTCCCGACGGGGCATCGACTCCAGGACGCGTTGAAAGCCGCATCGCTCGAACGTCGCCGCCACGCGATCGCGTTTCGACGGGGCAGCTACAGCCAATGTTTCGCCCACGTGTTCAGCACGTACAAGAGCCAGTGGCGGTTGGCGTCGAGTGCCGAGGCTTCG
>Ga0105245_10004843_pt1 | contig 11861 bp, 7 predicted proteins | sample KBSM54metaG_FD_81523 | JGI IMG/M metagenome (GOLD analysis project Ga0105245, IMG submission 81523) | Miscanthus rhizosphere microbial communities from Kellogg Biological Station, Michigan, USA - KBS M5-4 metaG | ecosystem: Host-associated > Plants > Roots > Rhizosphere > Soil | place: Michigan...
ACATTCTCTTACATGCTGAAGCGCGTCGATGGCCACATTTTCAGCTTCTTCGTGATGGTGGTGGCCGCGGCCGAAGCTGCCGTTGGTCTGGCGATTATTCTTACGGTGTTCAAGAACCGGCAAACGCTGGAGATCGACGAGGTCAGTTCTCTCAAGAACTAGGCTCCTAATAAAACATGCAGCAACTCTGGCTTATTCCTATTCTTCCGTTCCTGGGCTTCCTGCTGAACGGTGTGTTGGGCAAGAAACTGTCCAAGCCGGTGATCAACGCGATCGCAGTCGGCTCCGTTTTGCTGTCATTCGTCTGGGTGGTAAAGACTCTCAGCGGGTTGGGCGCGTTTAGCGGCGGCCTGGAAGAGACCTACAAAGAGCACTATTACACCTGGATCCAATCCGGGATGCTGAACATCAGCGTCGATTTTGCGATCGACCGGCTGACCGCCGTGATGCTGATGGTGGTGACCGGGGTTGGCACGTTGATCCATATTTACGCCGTCGGCTACATGGCCCACGAAAGCGGCTATTACCGCTTCTTCGCCTACCTGAATCTTTTCATGTTCTTCATGCTGATTCTGGTGCTCGGCGCCAACTTCCTCCTGTTGTTTGTCGGATGGGAAGGCGTGGGATTGTGCAGCTATCTGCTGATCGGGTTCTACTTCCTCGAAAAGTTTGCCACCGACGCCGGCAACAAAGCCTTCATCGTCAACCGTATCGGCGATTTCGGATTCGCATTGGCGATATTCCTGGTCGCCGGCCGCTTCGGCTCGCTGGATTTCACCACCGTGCTCACGCAGGTGAAGGGCATGCCTGTGGAAGCCACCGCCGGCATCTTCACTGTCATTTCATTGCTGCTGCTGGTCGGCGCGACCGGTAAATCCGCGCAGATTCCTCTGTACGTCTGGCTGCCCGACGCCATGGCCGGCCCGACGCCTGTCAGCGCCCTGATCCACGCCGCGACCATGGTGACCGCGGGCGTCTATATGATCGCGCGCACTTCGCAGATCTACCTGCATTCGCCCTGGGCCTTGGATATCGTGGCGATCGTCGGTCTGACGACTGCTTTCGTCGCAGCCACCATCGGCCTCGCGCAGAACGACATCAAAAAAGTATTCGCGTATTCGACCGTTTCGCAGCTCGGCTACATGTTCGTCGGTCTGGGAGTCGGAGCATTTTCAGCCGGAATCTTCCACCTGATGACCCACGCGTTCTTCAAAGCGCTGCTGTTCCTGGGCGCGGGCAGCGTAATCCATGCGTGTTCCGGCGAGCAAGACATGCGCAACATGGGCGGATTGCGAAAATATACGCCCATCACCATGGTCACGCTATTATGCGGCAGCCTGGCGATCGCCGGGTTCCCCTTCCTCTCTGGGGCAGCCAGTAAGGACTTGATCCTGGAAGCGGCCTACGAACATGCACCCTGGATGTACTGGGTCGGCGTGTTCACCGCTGGCATGACTGCCTTCTACGTCTTCCGCGCGTTCTTCCTGACGTTCTTTGGCGAGTACAAGGGTAAACCGGCGGCCGGCCACGGCCATGGCCACGACGACCATGGACACGATTCCCACGGATCAACCCCGCACGAGTCCCCTGCCGTGATGTGGATACCCCTCGCTATCCTCGCTGTCCTGAGCGTCGGCGGCGGATTCATCAACATCCCGCACTTCCTGGAGCCCCTGTTCCCCGTTCAAGAAGGAGAACCCGCGCGCTGGCTTGAGTACGTCGCCACCGCGGCCGGCCTGGGCGGCATCGCGCTGGCTTATCTCTTCTACGTAGTCTCGCCGGGTCTGCCCGAATCGCTCGCAACTTCCTTTAAGGGAATTCATACTCTGATTTACAACAAGTATTTCGTCGACGAATTTTACGACGCCACGGTAGTCGAGCCGTTGGTGGACGGATCCCGGCAGCTTCTCTGGCGCGTAGCCGATGTGCAGGTGATCGACGGCGTCGCCAACGGAATCGGTAGTACCGCCCGCGGCCTCGGCGGCGTCCTGAGGCGAGCCCAGTCCGGATACATCCGCAGCTACGCGGCGTGGGTGCTGGCAGGTTCGATTCTCGCCATCGCGTATATCGGATTCATGGGGCTGGCGCGATGACGCTTCTCGACGTCGTCCTGTTCCTGCCCCTGGTAGGATTCCTGCTGCTGCTCATTTTGCCGAAAGAATCCAGCCGCATGGCGGCCATGGTTTTTTCGCTTGTAGTTTTTGTCGTGTCGCTGGGATTGCTGATGCCGTACTGGTTCCAGTATCCCGCCGGACACACCTTCAGCACCAATGTTTCCTGGATCAGTTACCCGCCCATTCGATATCACGTGGCCATCGACGGATTGAGCCTGTGGCTGGTTCTGCTCTCCACCCTGCTGACGCCCATCGCGGTGCTGGTCTCGTGGAAATACATCGATAAGCGCGTCAAAGAGTATTACGCCTTCCTGATCCTGCTCGAGTTTGGTGTGATTGGCGTTTTCGTGGCCATGGACTTGTTCCTGTTCTACACGTTCTGGGAAGTATCCCTGGTACCCATGTATTTCCTGATCGGAATCTGGGGACACGAGCGGCGCATCTACGCCGCGGTCAAGTTTTTCCTGTTCACCATGGCCGGATCGGTGCTGATGCTGGGAGCCATCATCTTCCTCTACAATCGCACCGGCACGTTCGACTACGGCGAAATCCAAGGCATGATCCAGACCGGAAGCCTGGTCTTCTCGCCGCAAACCGAGCTGCTCTTGTTCCTCGCATTCTTCATCGCATTCGCGATCAAGGTGCCATTGTTCCCGCTGCACACCTGGCTGCCCGATGCGCACGTGGAAGCTCCCACGGCCGGTTCATTGATGCTGGCCTCCGTCATGCTGAAGATGGGCACCTACGGACTGGTCCGATTCTGCTTGCCGCTTTTTCCCGAGTCGGCCCGCCGCTGCGCCCCTTGGATCGCGGGGCTCGCCGTCATCGGCATCATCTACGGCGCATTAGTCGCGCTCGTCCAGCCCAATATGAAGAAACTGGTGGCGTATTCATCGGTAAGCCACCTGGGTTTCGTCGTTCTGGGAATCTTCACCTTCACGCAGCAAGGCCTGGACGGAGCGGTCTATCAGATGCTGAACCACGGCATCTCTACTGGAGCGCTCTTCATCCTGGTCGGCTATTTATACGAACGCCGCCACTCGCTCGAAATATCCGCCTACGGTGGCGTAGCGACCCCTGCGCCGAATCTGGCGATTGTGTTTCTGATCACGACACTGGCGTCCATCGGACTCCCCACGCTGAACAACTTCGTGGGCGAGTACCTGGTTCTCCAGGGAACCGCCAATGCGAATTTCGGCTGGGCCGTGTTTGCGGCGCTGGGCGTGATCTTCTCGGCGTGCTACATGCTCTGGTTATACCAGCGGACCTTCTACGGCAAAGCTTCGGAATCCCTGGCGCATCACATGCCGGACCTGACCATGCGCGAATGGGCCGCCATCGCGCCGCTCCTGATTCTGATGGTCTGGATGGGTTCGTTCGCGCAGAGCTTCCTCCCGTCGATCAGCGTGCAGAACGCCGCGATCCTTGAATCCACCAAGAAACTGCGAGTAGAGCGAGTGGCAATCCCGGCTCGGCAAACCGCGGAGGTATCCCGTGCCAATCGCTAGCTTCCTCCCGACCAACGCCGACTACGCGCGCTTCCTGCCGGAAATCCTGCTGACCCTGGCCGGGACGCTGATCATGTTCTTGGAGGCCTTGCGCCCCGAAGGAAAGAAGTCCAACGCCGGCGTCTTCGCGATCATCGCCCTGGTGATGGCCCTGCCTGCCTCGCTCATGGCGACGCCGGGGCCGGCTTTCCAGGGAATGCTGGTGGTGGACGGCATGGCGACTTTCTTCCGGACCCTGGTGATCGTAGTCGGCTTGCTGATGGTGTTCAGCTCCACGGATTACCTCCGGCGCGAGAAGCAGGAAACCGGCGAATACTACGCTCTGGTGCTGTTCAGCATCGTGGGCCAGTGCGTCATGGTCACAGCCAATGAACTGATCATGATTTTTATCGGCCTGGAGATTTCTTCCATTGCCTCCTACATCCTGGCCGGATACTTGCGCGACGATGCGCGTAACAACGAATCCGCGCTCAAGTATTTCCTGCTGGGATCGTTCGCCACCGCGTTCCTGTTGTATGGAGTCGCTTGGATCTACGGCGCCACCGGTTCGACGAATTTGACCGAGATCCGCAGGGCGCTCACCTCGGGTGTGGCGCCGCCGGAAGCCATGATCGGCGTAGCAGCCGCGCTGATCTTCGTCGGCCTGGCCTTCAAAATATCCGCCGCTCCGTTTCAGGGCTGGGCCCCGGATGTATATCAGGGCGCGCCTGCTCCGGTATCGGCATTCCTTACCGTGGGACCCAAGGCGGCCGCGTTCGCGGTTCTGATGCGAGTGTTCCTGGGCAGCCTGGAGACGGCCGCGTCCCACTGGATGCCCGCCATCTGGGTCTGCGCGCTGGCGACCATGGTGGTCGGTAACTTCGCCGCCATCATGCAGTCGAACATCAAGCGGTTGCTGGCCTACAGCTCCATCGCTCACGCGGGTTATGTGCTGGTTGCCGTTGCAGCCAACTCAGGAACGGGTTCCGCAGCGGTCATGTTCTATCTGGCTGCCTACGCCTTCACCAATATCGGAGCGTTCGCGGTAGTGACGTATTTCGGCCGCGCCGGAGAAAAGTACGTAGCCATCGACGATTTTGCGGGGCTCGCCCAGCGCCAGCCGGCCATGGCCGCGATGCTCACTATCTTCCTGCTGAGCCTGATCGGCGTGCCGCTCACCGGCGGATTCTTTGGGAAATTCTATATCTTCAAAGCAGCGCTGGATGCCAATCTGATCTGGCTGACCGTGCTCGGACTGCTCAATAGCGCGGTCGCCGCGTACTACTACCTGCGGATTCTGGTCGTGATGTACATGCGCGAGCCGGGCCAGTCGGTTGAGAATCTGCCGCCAGCCGGGGCATTGCTGCAGATCGCTGTTTATGGCTCAGCCGTGGGAACGGTTCTGTTGGGGATCTTTCCGTCGTTGGTCCTGGATTTTGCGAACCGCGCCGCGCTCCGCTAACTCGCTGGCTACCCCGCGCGAGCAACTGCTGAGGACCGCTTGTTCTCATACATCGCCGCATCGGCCCGGTTGAGAACATCCTGCATCGATTCCCCCGGGTTCCATTGAGCGACGCCCGCGGCGGCCGTCACATTCACCTTGGGCGCATCCGGATTTGCGTTCACCTTATAGCGGCCGTTGACCCAGCGTTGAATTCGCTCCCGCCGTGCGCCGGCCACCGCCAGATCGCCATCCACCAGCACCATAAACTCGTCCCCGCCCACGCGCCCGATCACGTCGTGCGTGCGGAACACCGTCTTCAGCTCCGCCGCGAACTGTCTCAGCAGGTCATCGCCGGCAGCGTGCCCGTAAGTGTCATTCAAACGCTTGAACCCGTTCAGGTCCAGGCTGATTACGCAGAAGGTCTGTCCCGCGCGAATGCGCGTTTCGATGTGCCGCTCCACCTTGCGCCGGTTGAGCAGGCCCGTCAGCGAATCGTGTGCCGCCAGATGCTCCATCTCCTCCAGCCGGGATTCATACGTCGCAATCTGCGCGCGCAGCTGTGCGACGGCGTTGGCGCTATCCGTGACCATTTGCGTAACGTAGCTCTTGAGATCGGCGGAATGCTGGCCGATGGACTGGCGGATGACCTTCAGATCGTTGAGTCTCGATGTGGCGTTGAGCCGTTCCGTGAATTCCGTGAACCGTTTTGCATGATGATTGGATCGCTCGCTGACTTGCTGGGCGGCCGTTCCGGCGATCAACAGGACGTCTTGGATGCCGTTGGCTTTATTTCCAAAGACGTCCGCGGCGTGCGTGGACCAGATCTTCAATTCCAAGTCGATACTTTTCCGGGTCTCGGAAATGCGGTCCGCGGAGACGCCCTCACTCAGGCTGTTGCTCAGATTCTGTAAAGCTTGCAGCAGGGGCTCACCAGTGGCCGAATCGACCTCTGAGGCTGCTTCGCCCATAGCCGCCAGGGTGGCGCGATACGAGCTTAGGGCGGCAAACAGCAATTGCTCCGCATCCTGTTCGATGGACTGCTTCAACGAGATCACCATCAGCCATCGACACCGGACTGCAGCTTCTGCATAAGATGTTTCCCCGGCGATTTACGGCCGTTCTGGGCGCACCTTAGTACTGTCTCAGGGGCCTAACCAGGAGGGTGAGCAGGAACCCCACTGCGAGCAAGCCGGCCAGCACTTGCAGGGGGCTGTCATATATATGGACGTGACTGGCGCCCGGGGCCAAAGCCGCCTTGGCGCGGTTCGAAAGCTCTGTTACAATCACCGGCCCGGCGATCGCCGCCGCGCTCCAGGCCGTCAGCACGGCCCCATGGATGGCTCCCACGTTATCGGCGCCAAACAGGTCGGCCAGGAACGCCGGGATGGTCGCAAATCCGCCGCCGTACATGCTTACCACCACGAACAGGCAGGATTCGAATAGCACCCAGGCGCCGCGCCCCGCGATGCCAGGAACGATCAGGAACAGGACAAATTGGACGGCAAAGAACAGGGTGTACGTGTTGCGCCGGCCGATATAATCGGAACCCGACGCCCAGAGGAATCGCCCAGCCAGGTTGAACAGGCTCAGCAGCAAGACGAAGTTGGCTGCCTCTGCCGCAGTCTGCCCGAAAATATCTTGCACGATAGGCGACGCTTGCGCCAGGATGCCGATCCCCGCCGTGACGTTAATAAAGAGGATGCTCCATAGAAGATAAAACTGTGGGGTTCGTAACGCCGCGTTTCGCGTGATGCTGGGTTGGGCGGCCTTCTCGGGAGGATTCCATCCTGCTGGCTTCCAGCCCTCTGGTGGTCGGCGGAGAATGCGAGCCCCAACCATCATCACGACAAAATAGATGGCTCCCAGCGTCATCACGGCGTTGGGAACACCCAGCCAGTTCATGAACCGGACATTCATCGGACTCGCCAATGCCGCGCCGCCTCCGAATCCCATGATAGCCATGCCGGTGGCCATCCCACGCCGGTCGGGAAACCATTTGACCAGAGTGCTGACGGGAGCGATGTAGCCCAACCCGCACCCCATGCCTCCGATCACTCCCATGCCGATAAATACCAGCACGGACTGGTGCAGCGCCAGCCCGGTGCCGCCAATCAGCAATCCGCAGCCAAACAGGATCGCCGCTGCGGTGGCGGCTGCTCGCGGTCCTCTGCGCTCCACCCAAGGACCTCCGAATGCCGCACTCAGTCCCAGAAGGACCAGAGCCGTCGAGTAGGTCGTGTACGGCGGGCTGAACCACTCCGGGGCGTTCGGAAGCAAGGCTTGGAACGGACGGTTGAAGGTGCTCCACGCGTACACCGAACCGATGCAGATGTGCACGCAGACCGCGCCTATCGGGATCACCCAGCGAGAACTCATCTCCAGATTCTAGTAGGTTTGAAGCGGACTTATTGCGCCTGCTTCAGCAATCGGGTGGTTTCTTCCACCTGAACGGCTGCGGCGCGCAGCGTCTCCGCCAGTTTGCGAGCCTGCTGATTCGCCTCATCCCATTGTTTCGATTCCACAGCCTCTCGCACTCCCGGCAGAGTCTTCGATGAATAACCGGTGAGCCATCCTGGCGCGTAGATCTGGTTCCGATACCAATCCCGGCGCGGAAGGCCGTCCTTCGTCAGGAGCGTGCGTTCCGTTTTGCGCATGGATTCGTCCACTTTGGCAAGTCTTTCCGGCGTGGACGATCCGGCCCGCTTGCTCCAGGAGGAAAGCTCTTCTTCGTACGCCTTGGAGGCCAACGACAGCCTGGTCAACTGCGTGGACAGCGGCCGCAGGTCCACTTTGGCAGGCCCCTTCGGCAACTCTTTACGAATCTCCTCGATCCAGCGTCCCGCGCTGCCCGCGAGCGATCCGTAGTCGAAAGGCAATACCGAGGCATCCGCTAAGCGCAGGATCGCCATCGTCATTACCTGTGTGAGAGTCTTGCTGAACGTGCGGTCGCCGTCGGAAAACTGCTGATACCAGGCAGGCGTGTCGTAAATGGAATGATAGACTCCGTCGCCCGATCCGAAACCGAAGTTCAAGCTCGCCACTCCCGCGTGATCCAGAAATGCCACGTAGTCCGAACCCGACCCCAGCGAATCCAGACGAAATACATGCTCGTGGGGCTCGGTTCCCGAAGCTGCCGCAGCGCTTCCGCGTCGTTCTCGCGCAGCCTCCAGCAGACTCTTGGACGTCGCCGGATCGGTAACATCACGCAAGACTTCGCTCACGAACGGTTCCAGTGAATCCGAGCCGCCCGCGCCCAACAGACCCCGGCCGGTGGAATCGGAGTTGATATAAACCGCGCCGTTGCGGTCCAACTCCTCCATGTGCTTCTCCACCCATTCGGTGGACCCGAGCAAGCCATACTCTTCGCCATCCCACAACGTCAGCATGACGGTGCGTTTCGGTTGCCAGCCTTGCTTCCGTAAAACGGAAAGCGTGCGCGCGGTTTCGAGCAGCACGGAAGCCCCGCTGGATGGGTCGCTGGCGCCATTCACCCAGGCGTCGTGATGATTGCCGTATATAACCCACTGATCTTTTCCGACAGTTCCCGGAATGGTTGCGATCACGTCATACAAAGGCCGAGTGGACCAATCGAAATCCACTTGCAGATGCACTGTGGCCGGTCCCGGCCCGGCGTGGTACGTAATTGGAAGGGCGCCGCGCCACGCTTCCGGCAGCACCGGCCCGTTCAGTTGCTGCAGCAGGGGAAGCGCGTCTGCCCAGGAGATGGGCAGCACGGGAATCTTGAGGATTGTTTTGGCTTCCTCGCGAGTGAGCCGCTTGGAACCGGGCTCTGAAGCCCATCCCGGCGAAAGCGGATCGCCAGGATAGAGTGCCATATCCATGATGCTGCCGCGCTGGACTCCATCGGCCGGACGCATGGGACCCCGGGGATACACATCGTTCTGGAAATAACCGTCTTCCCGGGGGTCGGAATAGATCAAGCATCCCACCGCTCCGTTATCTTGCGCGAGCTTGGGCTTCAATCCGCGCCAGCTACGCCCGTAACGCGCGATTGCGATTTTCCCTTTGACGTCGATGCCCATCTTCTTGAGATACTCGAAGTCTTCCGGCTGGCCGTAGTTGACGTAGACCAGCGGGGCGGTGACATCTCCCGAAGCCCCGTAGGCGTTGAAGGTAGGGAGCTGATTCTCCTGTGGAGTGCTGGGATCTTCGGGAATCGCGGGCTCGGCGAGCTTGGCCTTGAAGCGTACGGGCGCGGTCATTTCCAGCGCGCGCGTGGTCGGATAAGGGATCAGCGCCTGGAATGTCTCAATACGGGTGTCAAAACCCCATTCGGTGAGCTGCGCGGCAAGATAATCGGCGACGGCTTTCGATCCGGGCGAGCCGGCGTGGTGCGGTTTGCCCGCGATCCGCTCCATGTAGATCCGCAGCCGCTCTGCTTGAGGGATGGCTTTGGCCTGGTCTTCGCGATCGTGCTGTGCTTTCCACTGCTCCGGTGCGAACCCGCGGATGGGCGCAACGGCAGGAGCCTGCGCATAGACCGATAACGCCAAAATGAAGAGAACCGAGCGAAGCCTCATGCCTTGGGAGGATGCGATTTCAGGAACGCCAGGAATTCCTGCGTGCTGCGCGTATACCCGGCCGTGGCGAGCACGTTCGCATCGGCATCCAATAGCGCATAGAACGGCGTTGAGACACTGGCGAACTTGGTGTCCTCGAGTTTGGCATTTTCCTCTGATGAGGTATCGGATCCGTCGGTATACAACTCCACCAGTACCAGATCCTTGGCGACCTCCGCGATTTCCGGCCGCGGAAACATGTTGGCCTTCATCCAGTGGCAATTGGTACAGGCATACCCCGTGAACGTCACCAGCACCAGTTTGTTTTCCTGGCGCCCGCGGTCGAGCGCAGCCTGATAATCGTTCTTCATCCACTGCAGACCGCCGGCGGCGGTCGTGTTTCCTCCCAGGCCGCCCGTGGCAACGGGAACATAAGCGTCCAACTCACCCAGTGGAGCGCCGAACATCCCCGGCAGCAGGCTGAACGCGAAGATCAGGATTGCGCTGCCGGATAGCAGCCGTCCCGTGCTCAGCTTGTCGTCGGCTTCGATTCCTTCCAGGCGCAGCAGTCCCAACAGGTACAGACCCGCCATGGCGAACAGGACGAACCACGCCGCCAGGAATCGCTCGCGGGTCAAAAGGTTTGTCGCCAGCACTTGATCGATGGTGCTCAGATACTTGAACATCACTGCCAGCAGCACAAATCCCATCACGATCTTTACCCGCGCCAGCCAACCCCCGCTCCTTGGAAGCTTCTTCAGGTAAGACGGAAACGCCGCCAGGAAGAAGAATGGCGAGGCCAGTCCGGTGGCAAACGCCGCCATGCCGATCACCGGCTGCGCCCCTTGCGCCTGCACAGACGACGCGAGCAGCGGTCCCACAAACGGTCCCACGCAGGCGAATGATGTCAGCGAAAAGGTCAGCCCCATGAGCAGCGTTCCCAAGTAGCCGCCGCGCCGCGAAGCACCGTCGAGCTTGGTCAGCATGGCTGAGGGCAGGGTAATCTCGAACGCTCCCAGCAAGCTTAGTGCGAAGATGCAGAATACTGCTGCGATAAACCCGTTGACCCAAGGATTTCCGCCCAGTTGCGAGATTCCGATCGGTCCCGCGAGCGCGGTCACACCCAGTCCCAAGGCGCAGAACAGCACGATGATGCCCAGCGAAAATACCAGTGCCTGTACGATTCCGCCGCGCTGATTCAAGAAGAACGACACCGTGATCGGGATCATCGGGAAAACGCACGGAGTGAAGATCGCCGCCAGGCCGAACCCGAACGCCGCCAGAACGAATGCCGCGAGGTTTTGCGGCGCGCCTTGGGGCGGAGCGGGAACGGGCTTACTCTCGGAAGCTCTGCCGGGAATGACCTCGATATATCCCGCTGGGACCACAAACGCTGCCAGTGCCGGAGCGAACGGCGCCACCGTCAGCTTGTACGAAGCCGGCTTTGTCCTTGGGTTCAGGCACTGCTTGTCGTCGCACACCCGGTAGCGGATACTCGCCGTCATCTCCACGGGTCCCGAGGCATCTGTCGTCAGCGTCGCCGGGATCCAGAACTCGGCCTGGTTCGAATACGTTTCCACCTCTTGCTTGAGGTTGGGATCCATGGTGCGAACCGGCGGCGGCTGATAGACCTTACTGGATTCGACGGCGGGATTCTCCGTCAATGTGATCTTCGTGGGATACAGGTCTTTGGGAATCGTCAGCGAATACAGGTGCCAGCCCGGCTCGATCTTGGCCGTCAGCTTCAGCGGCACGGTGGTCCCCGCCTGGGCTACTTCCGCGCTCGACGTCATGGACCACTGGACCGGATCCAGGCGCTGCGCGGAGGCTACCGCCGCGACACACACAGCCAACCCGGCGATCCGAAGCGCTTTCATGGTGCGGCTACTTTTGAGGCAGTATGATCCAGCTCTTCTTCTATTTTCTCATTTACGCGGCCCTGGGCGAATTCGGCCGCCACCCGGATCGCGTTCTTCACCGCATTGGCGTTGGACCGCCCGTGGCACACGATGCAGACGCCCTTTACCCCCAGCAGCGGCGCACCCCCGTATTCCGAATAGTCCAGGCGTTTCTTGAAATCGGTGTAAGCGTCCCTCGACAGGAGTGAGCCGATCTTGCTGGACATGGTGGAGCTCAGCGCTTCACGCAGCATGCTGACGAACATATCCACCAGGCCTTCGCTGACCTTAAGCGCCACATTGCCGATGAACCCGTCGCACACCACTACGTCGGCGATGCCGCTAAAAATATCGCGTCCCTCGATGTTGCCGATGAAGTTCAGGTTCAGGGCTTTCAG
>Ga0105245_10004844_pt1 | contig 11859 bp, 10 predicted proteins | sample KBSM54metaG_FD_81523 | JGI IMG/M metagenome (GOLD analysis project Ga0105245, IMG submission 81523) | Miscanthus rhizosphere microbial communities from Kellogg Biological Station, Michigan, USA - KBS M5-4 metaG | ecosystem: Host-associated > Plants > Roots > Rhizosphere > Soil | place...
CCGAGCAGCCGGAGGACCGAGATCAGCATCGAGTTCGCGAGCAGCACGGTCGTGAGCACGCCGAGCGCGCTCCCGATCCCGAGCTTCGTCACGAAGTCGAGCCCGAAGAACGCCAGGCCGGAAACGCCGATCGCCACCGTCGCGCCGGCGAACAGCACCGCGCGACCGGCGGAGGCACCCGCCTCCGCTGCTGCGTCGACGGGCGAGATCCCCTCGTGCAGGAGCTGGCGGAACCGGGTGACGATGAACAGCGAGTAGTCGATCCCGACGCCGAGCCCGATCATGCTCACGAGGATCGGGGTGATGGTGTTGATGTCGGTGAGGCCCGCGAGGATGAACAGCAACAGGAACGCCGTCGCGAGCGCGGCGATTGCGAGCATGATCGGGATGAAGGCCGCGACGAACGTCCGGAAGACGATCAGCAGCACGATCAGCGCGGCGAGCAGGCCGAGGAGCTCGGACGTGCCCTGCTCGATCGGCGGGAACTCCGCCTCGCCGTTGTATTCGACCGTGACGCCCACGGGCGCGAGCGCATCGCGGACCGTGTCCTCGACGTTGACCACGGAGTCGCGGTCCTTGTCGTAGATCACGCGGTCGAACTGGGCCTCGGAGTAGGCGATGCGGCCGCTGTCCGAGAACGTGGCGTCACTGAACGGGTTGCCGACGCTCGTGAGGCCCGCGGTGTCGGTCGTCGGCTTGAACTCGGACGACGTGCGCAGCTTCGCCATCGCCTGCCCGATCGCGGCCTTCCGCTCCGGTGTGTCGAGCCGCTGCCCCTCGGGCGCGGCGAGCACGATGTTGAGCACGCTGCCCTGCTCGGACTGGAACTGCGACTCGATCAGGTCGGTCGCCTTCTGCGTGTCGGAGCCGGGAATCTCGAACTCGTCGCGCAGGCTGCCGCCCACGGTGGCGACGAGCCCGATCAGGACGACGACGATCACCAGCCAGCCAAGGAGGACGCGCCACGGCCGGGTCGCGCACATACGCGCCCAGCGCGCGAGCGCGCCCGTCGCCAGCCTCTCGTGGGCGGCGCGGTGCCCGTTGGTCGGCGGTGCCGCCGACCCTTCTCCTCGTGTCTCGGTGTGTGAGCTCATGGTCAAACCTCGTTTGCAGTCGAACGTCTCGGGATGAGACTCCCCGCCGGCCCGGAACTCATCGACCGCAGCTCGGATGGAAGGCTCGTCGCGTGCAAGCACGTAGCTTGACGCGATGTGCCCGGTAGGCGGGTACGGCTAGCCGCACGTCGGCGGAGCGGATCCCTTCACGTTACGTGAGACGTCTCAGGCGCTGCGGACCGCCGCCTGGGCGCCGCTCGCCTGGATGCTCGGGTCGAGCACGTCGTTGAGCTCGGCGAGCAGGGAGACCAGGCGCTCACGGTCGCCGCGCGACATCCCGGAAAGCCCCTGCTCGAGGATGCCGACGAGCCGCCTCCGCCGCTCGGCGACGAACTCGAGGGCCTTCGGCGTCGCGACGACCAGCACGCCGCGCCCGTCGGCGGGGTCGGGCTCACGTCGCGCGAGATCGAGCGCCACGAGTGCGTCGACCGTGCGGCTCGCCGTGGCGTCGGTCGTCCCGATCCGCTCCGCGAGGGCGCCGAGGCGCAACGGCGGGCCGGAGACGAGCACGGAGAGCGCCAGCCGCTGCGAGCCTGCGAGCGGCGGGTCGTCGACGTCGTGCGGGCCGCCGCGGCGCCTGACGAGCGTGATCAGCCGCTCGAGCTCGACCGCGAGCAGCGCCGGATCGTGCCTCGGATTCATCGGCTCCTCGCCGCCGCTCCGGCGGGCTGCTCCGCGAGGAACTCCTCGCCGAGCTCGTCGAAGAGGGCGCGGCCCGGCTCGCCGGGCCCTTCGTGCACGGAGCGCCGCAGCTCGCGCCGCTCGACGAACACCGTCGCGGCGAGCGCGACCACCATCAGCGGGACGCCGAGCGCGAAGACCGGCTCGAGCGCCGCGCCGAGCGCGCCCCTGAGCGCCGCGGCGACGTCGGCGGGAAGCGACGCCGCGCCGCCCGCCACGAGCGAGCCGGGCGAGGCCGCGCCCCCCACGTCGGCTAGCTGTGCTGCCGAGAGCCGTTCCGAGAGCTCGTCGTGGAGGTTGCTCGTCAGCATCGCGCCCATCACCGTGACCCCGATCGTGGCACCGATCGTCCTGAAGAACTGCGTGCCTGCGGTCGCGACGCCCATCATGCTGCGCGGGACGGCGTTCTGCACGACGAGGACGAACGTCGACGTGCCGAGACCCAGGCCGAGCCCGACGACGATCATGTCGCGCGTCGTCTCGTGGAGCGTCGAGTGGGCGTCGAGCCGAGAGAGCAGCCAGAACCCCACGGCGAGGACGACCGGGCTCGTGAGCAGCACTGCCTTGTAGCGGCCGGTGCGCGAGACGAGCTGGCCGGCGGCGACGCTCGCCCCGATCAGGGCGAGCATCAGCGGCGTGAGGATCGCACCGGAGCTGGTCGCGCTCTCGCCGAGCACGCCCTGCACGAACAGCGGGACGTAGAGGATCGTGGCGAACATCGCAGCACCGATGAAGAAGAGCGCGACCTGGGACGCCGCGAACGTCCGGTTCCTGAAGAGGTCGAGCGGCAGGATCGGCTCCCGCGCGCGCCGTTCCCATGGGACGAACACGACGAGGAGGACCACGCTCACCGCGAAGAGGCCGACGATTTCGGCCGACGCCCACGGGTACTGCGTCCCGCCCCACACCGTCGCGAGAAGACCCGTCGACAACCCGGCGGTGAGCAGCGCGGCGCCGATGTAGTCGATCGAGTGCTCGCGGTGCGCCGGCTCCATCGTGAAGCCCTTCTGCACGACGACGAGCGCGAGGAGGCCGAACGGCAGGCTCACGAAGAACGCCCAGCGCCAGCTCGCGTTGTCGGAGATCCAGCCGCCCGTGGCCGGCCCGACGACGGACGCGACACCGAACACGGCCCCTGTCAGGCCCTGCCACTTGCCGCGCTCGCGCGGCGCGATCAGGTCGCCGATCACGGCCATCGCGAGCGGGATCAGCCCGCCCGCGCCGAGCCCCTGGAGCGCGCGCCCGAGGATCAGCACGGTCATCGTCGGTGCCAGGCCGCTGACCACCGCGCCCGCCATGAACAGCACGATCGCGAGGAGGAAGAACGGCCGCCGGCCGTAGACGTCGGAGAGCTTCCCGTACAGGGGCACCGTGACCGTCGAGGTCAGCATGTAGGCCGAGAAGACCCAGGAGTAGTGGTCGAACCCGCCGAGGTCGGCGACGATGTCCGGCAGCGCGGTCGCGACGATCGTCTGGTTGAGCGCGGCGAGGAGCATCCCGAGGAGCAGCCCCGCGAACACGATCAGGGTGCGCCGCTTGCCGAGGAGATACGCGTCGTTCGCGTTGCCGGCGCTCATCCAGACATATTACGTTACGTAACGAAATCAGCGGGACGCGGCTGTCAGCCACGACGCAGGACGTCGGCGAGCACGACGGCGTCGTTGTGCTCCGTGTCACGCGCGCCGTAGACGAGCGTGAGCGTGCCCTGTCGCGCACGGCCGCGAAGCTCGTCGAGCTTGGCCTCCTGCTCGCCGAGCTCCGCCTCGTAGCGCGCGCGGAACTCGGCGAAGCGCGCGGGCTCGTGCCCGAACCAGCGTCGGAGCTCCGCGCTCGGGGCGAGCTCCTTCGCCCACTCGTCGAGCCGGGCCCGCTCGCGTGATACTCCGCGCGGCCAGAGCCGGTCGATCAGGACGCGGTAGCCGTCGTCCTCCGCGGGGTCGTCGTAGGCTCGTTTGAGGCGGATCTCCATCCTCCTCGACCGTAGCCGCCTCGGGGGGCGAGCGTCTCGATGGGCCGCCCCGCCTGACGCCCGATCGGGGTCAGACGGGGCGGAGATCGGCTCCGTAGGTTCCGGATCACCGGAGCTGCTCGAGCCGCTCCCGGTACTCCTCTCCCGTGATCTCGCCGCGTGCGAACCGCTCGGCGAGGATTCCCCGTGCGCGATCCATGTCGGACGGCTGGTAGTGACGCCAGCGTCCGCCGCCGCGAACGACGAACCAGACCACGAGGCCCAGGACGACGAGCCACAGGAACGCGAACGGGAACCAGTAGCCGTGGTGCTCGCCGTGCGAGCCGACGACCGTTGTGAGTGCAGTGAGTGTGCTCATGCCGGCCACGGTACGGGCGCCCGAGGGCGCTCCGAAACGCCCGTGAGACGGAACTTCGCCGTCCTCCTCGAGGGGGATGCAGCTCATCCGCAGGGGCGACTCGCGCGGCGGAAACGGCCGCTACCGTCGGCTCCGTGGCCACGCTCAGGGCTCGCTCGCTGCTCTTCGACACGGCCATCGCGGCCGTCGCGCTCGCGATGTCTCTCGGCGCCATGGGCCACGGGGGCTGGAACCGCGACCACACCGGCAGCGCCGACCACCGGCTCGACGCGCTCGGCGTGGCGCTGGCGCTCGCGATGGCCCTGCCGCTCGTCGCGCGCCGCATCTGGCCCGTGCCCGTGCTGGCCGTGGTCGCGCCGGCGACCGGCGCCCTCTACGCGCTCGACTACGGCTTCCCGCCCGTGGCGTTCGCGGTCGCGCTGTACACCGTCGCCCGCTGGCCGGACCGGACGCGCGCCGCGATCCGCAACGCCGTCCTCGCGGGGAGCGTCGCGGTGCTGCTCGTCCCCTCGCTCGCGCGGCACGGCTTCGGCCCTGGGGTCTTCGCCGGCACGGTGGTGTGGGCCTTCGCGTGGTTCGCCGGCGACCGGATGCGGCAGCGTCACGAACGGATCGCCTCGGCCGCCGAACGCGCCCGGCAGGCCGAGCGGGAGGCCGAACGGGAGCGGCGGCTCGCGTCCGCCGAGGAGCGGACGAGAATCGCGCGCGACCTCCACGACTCCGCGGGCCACGCGGTCAACGTGATCCTCGTCCAGGCAGGAGCAGCCCGCCTGCTGCTCGAGCAGGACCCGGCGCGCTCCCGGGCTGCGCTTCGGACGATCGAGGACGTCGCGCGCGAGACGCTGGTCGAGATCGACCAGCTCGTACGCGCGCTCCGCGATCCCGGCGGGACGGACGGCGTCGAGCCGCCTGCAGGGCTCGCGGCGCTGGACACGCTCGTGGCGCGATCGCGCTCGGCCGGGCTGGACGTCGAGGTCGAGGAGACGGGTGAGCGGCGTGCGCTCCCGCGCGGCATCGACCAGGGCGCCTACAGGATCCTCCGCGAGGCGCTGACCAACGCGTCACGGCACGGGGCCGGGGCCGCGCGTGTGGAGCTGTCCTTCGGCGCCTCGGCGCTCGAGCTCGTGGTGACGAATCCCCTGCGAGCGGGCGTCGGCGAGGGGCGCGAGGGTCACGGTATCGTCGGCATGCGGGAGCGTGCAGCCCTTCTCGACGGCACGCTCGAGGCCGGCCCAGAGGACGGCAGCTTCAGAGTCCGGGCGACGCTTCCGTACCGTGAGGTGTCGTGAGCGACGCGCCGATCCGCGTGCTGCTCGTCGACGACGACGCGCTGATGCGCGCCGGTCTCGAGGCGATCTTCTCGAGCGACCGTGCCGTGGAGGTGGTCGGCGAGGCGGTCGACGGCCACGAGGCGCTCGCGCGTGCCCGGGAGCTCCGGCCCGACGTCGTCCTCATGGACGTCCGCATGCCCGCTCTCGACGGGATCGCCGCGACGCGCGAGATCGTCGCAAGCCTCCCTGACGCGCGGGTCGTGATCCTCACGACGTTCGAGGACGACGAGTACATCTTCGGCGCGCTCACCGCCGGCGCCTCGGGCTTCCTGCTCAAGCGGACGAGCCCCGAGCTCCTGATCGAGGCGATCAAGGCCGTCGCGGCCGGCGACTCGCTCCTCTCGCCCTCGGTCACGCGGCGCGTCATCGACCGAATGGCCGCGCTGCCTTCGGGCGAGGCGGTGCTCGACCGGCGGGTCGAGCTGCTCACGACCCGCGAGCGCGAGGTGCTCGAGCAGCTCGCCCGCGGCCTCTCGAACGCGGAGATCGCGCGCGTCCTCGTGATCGAGGAGTCGACCGTGAAGACTCACGTGAAGCGGGTCCTGATGAAGCTCGGCCTTCGCGACCGCGTGCAGGCGGTGATCTTCGCCTACGAGAGCGGGCTCACTCGGCCGGGCCCGAAGCCCGCTGCCTGACGCGGTTCACGACGGGTAGATCGCCTGCGCGATCCCCGCCTGGCCAGGCGTGCCTCCGCCCGCCCCAGCGGCCCCGCCGGTCCCGAAGGCGACCCTGGTGTTGGTGAGCTTCGCCGTCGTCGTGCCGAGCTTGAAGATCCCGATGCTCGGGCCGCCGGCGCCTCCGCCTCCGCCGCCGCCCGGACCGCCGTTGCCGCCGCGGCCGCCGCCGCCACCAAAGCCGACCTCGTCGGTGCAGTAGTAGAAGCCCTTGCCCCCCGCACCGCCCTTGCCGCCCGCACCGCCCTCGCCGCCGCGACCGCCGGGGCCTCCGTTCGTGGCCACGATCGACGAGCCTTCGGCGACCAGCGACGAGCTCTGCAGGTAGACGCCGAAGGAGCCGCCACCTGCCAGGCCGCCGCTCCCACCGCGGCCTCCTTCGCCTCCTCCGCCGCCTCCTCCGCCGCCGTTGCCCGTGCCGTTGATCACGAGTGACCCGTCCTGCCCGCCGCCCGCTCCGCCTCCGCCGCCGCCGTTCCCGGGGCCTCCGTAGATCCCCTCGCGACCGCCCTGGCCCCGCCACACGGCGGTCGCGAGCGCCGTCGTGCTCGTCCCACCGGGCCCCAACGCCCCGGGGGTGCCGTTCGACCCGTTCGAGCCGTACTCGCCGGAGTGGATCGTGTACTCGTTGCCGTGCTCGGCGCCGCCCTTCCCCCCCGGCGTGCCGACGACCCCCGCCGCACCGGCGCCCCCGTCACCCTCGTACTTGCCGTCGCCGCCCTTGCCGCCGTAGCGACCGACGAAGCTCTCTCCTCCCTCGCCGCCGGGCGCCTCGACGTCCGAGTCGCAGGCGCCCTTGGCGCCGGGTTGACCGTCGCCGCCGGGTCGACCGGCCGCCCCGGTCGCGCCCGTCGCGCCCGCGGCGCCACTGCCCGCCGTGACGCCGACCCGCTGGATTCGCAGGTTGGAGCCGTTGATCGCACGAATCCCGTACGCACTCTCGCCGCCGTGGACGCCGCGGATCGACAGCAGTTGAAGAGTGACGTTCTGGGCGCCGACCGCGAGCACACCTTCGGGCGAGCCGACGATCTCCGTCTCCCCCTCGCTCGGGCGGCCCCAGCTCTTCTGGTCATAGCCGCCGTAGACGTCCACACCCGTCTCGGCGACGATCCCGCCGTAGCTGCCCGTGGCGGCGAGCACATAGCGACCGGTCATGGCTGCGGCCGTCACGGCGACATGGATCTGCCGCTTGGGCTTGTCCTTCGTCCCCGGGTTGGCGTCGTTGCCCTGCGGTGAGACGAAGACGGCCTTGGCCTCGGTACCGTCGATCCCGTCGCAGTTCGTGTCCCCGAAGTCGAGATCGGGGAGGTCCCCTGCGGCCGGATGGATCGCCGGATCGTTCGGCTTGCAGTCGAGGGGCGCGGTGTAGCCGTCGCGGTCGGGGTCGAGGTCGGGCGGCGCGGTCGGGTTCGGCGGAGGCGGCGACGGCGCGGGCGGAGGAACGACCACCGGCACGCGCTTGAGCACCCGCACGCCACCGAAGCTCTGACCGAAGGCCTGGTTGCCAGCCCGGTCCAGCACCGGCTTCTCCTTCGTACGCCGGTACCGAACGAGCGGGCGCGTTCCCGCATTCAGGCGCGCCTCTACGAGCGTCAGCAGGAGCGTCCGCCCCCGGGTCGCCGCGACGGACTGGATGCGATACCCACGGAGGGAGAACGGGTATCTCCCGTCCCGGTCGACCCGGTGGCGCACGCGCTCGGAGTAGGTGAGCCGGACGGCGTCGCTGCGCTGGTCGTGGTCGCGGTCGAGCATCACGCCCGCGACGATCCTGGGCGGCGTCCGATCCGGCGCGGCCGCTGCCGCGGTCCCGATCAGGACGGTCAGGACGACGAGCGAGACCGCTGGAAGCCGACTCACGAGCAGCCCTCGCCCTCCGCGTTGGCGCAGGCGACCGCCGCGGAGATCCGCTCGAGCTCGAGACCCGCGCGCACGGACATCTCGCGCACGGCCTCCATGGAGACCGCGTCGTAGAGGCAGAGGCAGGTCTCGTCGTCGGGGACGAGGATCGAGCGGACACAGCGAACCGGTGTCCCCTCGGAGGTCAGCTGCTCCGCCGCGAGCCGCGCGCGCTCGAGGTCGATCGCGACTGCGCCGGACGCTGCGCGAGAGACGTACAGCTCGACCAGGAACTCCGCCATGCGGCCGACGGTACGCCCGCCCCGGCCGCGGCGAAATCGTGGAAACCTTGGCTCTTTACTCGGAGGAAAGGCGCCGGGCGAGCTGCGTCCGGGAGCGGACCCCGAGCTTCGCGTAGGCACGGGAGAGATGCGTCTCGACCGTCGGCACCGCGACGACGAGCGAGCGCGCGATCTCTTTGTTCGAGAGGCCGTCGACGGCCAGCTCGACCACCCGCCGCTCCGCCCTGGTCAGCTCGCCCGTCCCCGGCGCACGTCGCCCGCCGACGCGCTCGAGCTCCGAGCGGGCCGCGTCCGCCCAGCCCGGCGACCCGAGCTCGTCGAATCCGGCAGCCGCCTGCTCGAGCGACGCCCGTGCAGCGCCCCACTTCCGGTTGCGGCGCTGGGCGCGGCCCAGGGAGAGCAGCGACCGTGCGGCATCGAAGCGAAGACCGAGCGCGTCGTAGCCGGCCGCCGCGTCCGCGAGCGCGGCTGCCGCCTCCTCGTCGTATCCCGGCTCCGTCAGGCGGATCAGGGAGCTGCAGCGTCTCGCGGTGACGCGTCCCCACGGATGGTCCTGCTGCTCGGCGAGCTCGCGAAGACGGTTCGAGACCGCCCGTGCCTCCTCGAGCTCTCCGAGCTCGATCAGCGCCTCGACGAGATCCGGGGCCACCGGGAACACACCGGGCTCGGCCACCCCTTCCCGTTGCGTGTGCTCCCACACGGCGCGGAGGCTCTCGGACGCGCGCGCATGCTCGTTCCGGAGGAGGTCGGCCGATCCGACCGCTCGCCGAGCCTCGAGCCAATCCCAGCGGGCGCTCGTCCGCTCCGCCTGGGCGATCGTCTTCTCAGCCCAGTGCCCTGCCTCGTCTGCGAGCCCACGGGAGGCGGCGAACAGGGCCTGGCACCGCTCGTACATCGGCCACATCAGCGGGTCCGACGACTGGGCCCATTCCTCGAGCAACCGGCCGGCGGCACGACAGTCGCCGATGCGCAGCTCGAGCTGGAAGAGATGCAGGCGGAAGAGCGCGTAGCTGTACGCCTCGCCTCGCTCGTCGGCGATCCGGAGGAGGCGGTCGAGGACGACACGTGCCTCCTTCACGTCCCCACGCCAGGTGAGCCGTCGTCCGGCTGCTCGTTCTGGCGAGAACAAGACCCTCTGGTCGATGGTCGAAGCAGAGCGCCCCTCGCACAGAGGTGACACGTCGCGACCCTGGAGAGCGAGCGCCCATGACAGGGCGTGCAGCGGCTGGGTCGCCGGGCCGATCGTGTCGACCGCCTCTTGCGCCCAGCGCTCGGCCTCGTGGATCCGCTCCACGCGGATCAGGCACATGTTCTCGGCCAGCACGGCGAGGACCGTGGCGCGCAGGGAGGCGTCATCGGCGCTCTCGGTCAGCGCCTGCTCCAGGTAGCGCTGGATCTCGTCGTTGCTCTCGACGCTCCCCTGGGCCAGGGCCAGAGAGGCCCGCACGCGCAGCGCCCCCGGCGGCAACGACTCCAGCTCGGCCGAAAGCAGCTCGGTGACTCGTTGGCCGTCCTCCCTGGCGCCCGCCAGCACGAGGTACCCGGCCAGCGCGAGGAGCCGCTCCTCTCGCGCCGGGGAATCGAGTGGAGTCAGACGAAGGCCGTGCTCGGCCAGGTCCGCCGCCTCGCGCACGGCTCCGCGGGACGCCGCCGAGGCCGCCGCTGCGGCGACGGTGGCGGCCAGCTCCTCGTCGGGGCCCTCCGCTGCGAGCGCCAGATGGCGCGCACGAACCTCCTCGTCGGAGGTGACGCCTGCGAGCTCGAGGTGAAGCCGGCGCCGCTCGACAGCGCGAGAACGCCCTCTCGCGGCGGCGGCGAGCAGTGGATGCGAGGGCCGCACCCTGCCCCCCTCGACGAGCACGACTCCTCGATCGATCGCCTCGTCGATCGCGGGCTGGTCCGCGACTGCGGCGAGCTGGGAGGCACGGAGGTCGGCGCTCAGCGTGACCGCGAGCAGCACACGCCGCACCGCAGGCGGCAACCCCGCCACCCTGGTGCCGAGGAGGTCCTCGACGCGGTCGGGAACCGGGATGCCCTCGCCGGAGCCCAGCCGCTCTTGCCCTGCGAGGACGCGGCCGACCTCGAGCGCGAACAGCGGATTCCCCAGCGTCGACTCGTGCACCTGACGCAGGACGTGCCGAGGGAGATTCAGCCCGAGCCGCTCCGACAGGAGCCGCCTGAGTGCGCCGAGACTGAGTGGGCGGACCTCGAGCACCTCGAGCCCACGGTGCTCGAGCGCCCCCTCGAGGGGCAAGGTCTCTCCGGGACGCTTGGCGAGGAGGAACCGGGTCGCGGCGTCGTCGAGCCGCCGCGCCGCATAGACCAGGGCGTCCGCGGAGGCGGGGTCGAGCCACTGGACGTCGTCGACGGCGACGAGCACGGGCTCGCGCGCGGCGAGCGTGCGCAGGACGCCCAGGAAACCGACCGCGATCGCGCCCGGGCCGGGCGGGGATCCGGTCGGCTCGGCTCGCAGGATCGCAGCTTCGAGCGCGTGTCGCTGCGGCGACGGGAGCGCAGCGAGCTCGTCGTCAGCGACCCCTGCAAGCAGGTCGATCAGCCCCGCGTACGAGAGCCGAGCCTCCGCTTCGCTCGGGCGGGCCACGAGAGCTCGAAGCTCCCGCTCGCGCGTGGCTCCGATTCCGGCCTCCCAGAGGGTCGTCTTCCCGATCCCCGGGCCGCCGGTGAGCACCAAGGCCCGCCGCGTGCCCGCGGGCTCGAGGAACTCGCGCAACGCCGCGAGCTCCGACTCGCGTCCGACGGCAGGTCCTGGACGCTGTGTCACCACCTCGCCCACTGTGCGGCTGCTTACCACAGGCACATGAGCGGAACAACCTTCCGCCGGCGAGCCGTCCACGCGGCGGTTGCCGCTCCGGCGACGGAGGCGCGGCTCAGTCGAGCGCGACGAGCACGATCACGAGCGCCGCGAGGCCGGCGAGCGCGACCGCCACGACATTCGCGACGAGGAGCCACGTCAGCGTTCGCGTCGCGCCGTCCGAAGCCGAGGCGACGGCTCCGTCGCGGTCGACCGGACGCCCGATCGCCTCGCCGAGCCGGGTGATGATGTAGCCGTTGAGGCTGGTGCCTTCGCGCTCGGCCGCTCGGGCCAGCTCCCCGTGCAGGCCCGGCGGCATGCGAAGCAAGAGACGCCCGCTTGGCGTAGCGGGCTTGGGACGGGACGATTCAGCGACGGCTGAGGGGGATGGCTGCGCGCTCACCCTGCTCCCATCGTATCGCCGCGTGAGGAACCGCACAATGGCACGACTCACGACTCCGCGAGGGCGTGCCGGAGCTTCACGAACGCGGTCGACAGCGTCCGCGAGACCTGCGCCTGCGAGAGCCCGAGACGGTCGGCGATGTCCTGTTGCGTGAGGTCGCGGTAGAACCGCAGCGCGACGACCTCGCGCTCTCGCCGCGTGAGCAGCCGGAACGCGCCCTGCAGCGCCAGCCGCGTCTCGCTGCGGCCAAGCTCCGACTCGGGCTCCGCGAGCAGCGCTGCATCGTCGTCGAACGTCGCCGTTGCGACCGAGCCGCGCCGCGCCTGGTGGCGCCGCAGCTCCCCGACGATCGTCGGGACGGCGTACGCGCCGAGATCG
>Ga0105245_10004847_pt1 | contig 11854 bp, 11 predicted proteins | sample KBSM54metaG_FD_81523 | JGI IMG/M metagenome (GOLD analysis project Ga0105245, IMG submission 81523) | Miscanthus rhizosphere microbial communities from Kellogg Biological Station, Michigan, USA - KBS M5-4 metaG | ecosystem: Host-associated > Plants > Roots > Rhizosphere > Soil | place...
CAAGGCCCGCGCCGCGCACGAAGCGCCCGGCGAGCAGCCGGCCCGCGACCGCGCGCAGCCAGGCCAGCTCTGAGACACAGACTCGCCCGCGGCCGACCCGGTCGAGCCAGTCCCAGGCTCCGACGACCAAGCAGCGCAAGCCCTCGTCCTCGCGGAGCAAGCCTTCGTCGGGCAGCGGCCGCGACGGGTCGTCCGACGGGCGGGAGCGCCCGGCGACGGCGTCTTAGGGCGCTCCGAGGCTCAAGCCCGGGTTCGGCGCCGTTCCTGCGAGCCCCCGGCGCGTGCGATGGCGCCACCGTGCGCCCGGCAATGAGGAGGAGCCCAATCCGTCAGCTTCGTATCAACGCAATCTGTTCCCGGTCTCCGGGAATGGGTTGCGTTGACCCGGCCCTGTTCTCAGCGATGGATGGATTCCGGTGCCTATGTCGCCGAAATCCATCCATCGTGCTGCGGGCCCGATCGGGCGCTGCCCACATGCCCTTCTCCATCTCGCGTTGCCGGCGCGCACCGCCGGTCCTTGCGCCGATAGATTCCCGCGCCCGTGCCCGCGCCGTCCAGAACCCTGATCCTCGTCAAGCCCGACGCCTTCGAGCGCGGGCTCACCGGCGAGGTGCTCGCCCGCTTCGAGCGCAAGGGCCTGCGGCTCGTCGCCCTGCGGCAGCTCACCATCGACGATGAGTTCGCCGGGCGCCACTACGAGGAGCACAGGGACAAGCCCTTCTTCGGCGAGCTCATCGAGTTCATCACCGGCGGGCCTCTCGTCGCGGCGGTGCTCGAGGGCGTGGACGCGACTACGGCCGCCCGGCAGCTGATCGGGGCGACGAACCCGCTCGAGGCCGCTCCCGGATCGATCCGCGGCGACTACGCCGTCGAGGTCACGTTCAATCTCGTCCACGGCTCCGACTCGGACGAGTCGGCCCAGCGCGAGATCGAGCTCTGGTTCCCCGACCTCGACTGATCCTCGCCTCGGCGTCGCCGCGGCGGCGCGAGATCCTGGGGGCACTGGGCGTCCCCTTCGATGTGTTCGTGCCCGAGGTGGAGGAGCTGACCGAGGGCGAGCCCGAGGAGACGGTGGTCGAGAACGCGCGTCGTAAGGCGCGCGCCGGGAAAGGGATGTTGGTGAGGGGGCTTCAGCCCCCGAAACTGGCTGGTGCCGGTAGTGGTGTGGCAGGTGGGGAGCGCATCCTCGTCCTCGGGGTCGACACGGAGGTCGTGCTGGACGGCCGGCTGCTCGGAAAGGCCGCGGACGAGCGCGAGGCGCGCGAACGCCTCGAAGCGCTGTCCGGCCGCACGCACGACGTGCTGGGCGGCGTGATGGTGATCGGCCGTCGGGACGACTCGACCCTGGACTTTGTCGGCCACAGTTCGACAAAGTCCAGTCTCGGCCGGGATGCATCTCCCCCGGTGCCCGGCGACGAAGTCGCCGAACGCTGGGGCCTCGCGAAGTCTCGAGTGACTTTCCGCGAACTCCCCCGGGACCTCATCGCCGCCTACCTAGCGTCGGGCGAGTGGCGGGATCGGGCCGGGGCCTACGCCGTGCAGGGGCTGGGGTCGATGCTGGTCGAGCGGGTTGAAGGAGACCTTTCAAATGTCATCGGTCTCCCGGTCGCGTTGCTTCTCGACCTGGTCCCCGATTTGCTCGACGCGGCAGGAGGTTCCCGCTAGAGCGGTTTTGGCCTAACCCTTAGGTTTACGTCGAGGTTCGAAAACGGGCCTCATTCTGGCGTTGAGACTGCTTCAGTGTTCGCTACACTCGGCGCGCGGCGCGGCCGCTGCTGCTGCTCGACTCGATACGCCTGGGACGGAGGAGCACGGCGCCGGATGGATGCGAAGACCGCCCCGCGCGCGCTAGGCAAGACCCGTCCGCTCCCATAAGGCTTTCACTGATCACCCGACAATGGGCTTCTTTCGCAACCTGACCGGCTTTGGCGGCCGCGACATGGCGGTGGACCTCGGGACCGCGAACACGCTCGTCTACGTACGAGGGCGTGGGATCGTGCTCTCGGAACCCTCGGTCGTCGCAGTCGACGCTCGCACCGGCGAGGTCCACGCCGTGGGCGTAGACGCGAAGCGGATGCTGGGGCGCACCCCCGGGACGATCCGTGCCATCCGGCCCCTGAAGGATGGTGTGATCGCCGATTTCGACGTCACGGAAGAGATGCTGCGGCACTTCATACAGCGGGTCCACCAGAACCGATTCGCCCATCCTCGCGTGGTGGTGTGCGTCCCCTCCGGCGTTACCGGGGTCGAGAAGCGTGCAGTGGAGGAGGCCTGCCTCTCGGCCGGCGCCCGCCAGGCCTATCTCATCGAGGAGCCCATGGCCGCCGCGATCGGCGCCGGGCTGCCCGTCGCCGAGCCCACGGGGAGCATGGTCCTGGACATCGGCGGTGGGACGAGCGAGGTGGCCGTCATCTCCCTGGGTGGCATCGTCGTCTCGGAGTCGATCCGAGTTGGCGGCGACGAGCAGGACGAGGCGATCGTCAACTACTGCAAGCACGAGCACAAGCTTTTGATCGGGCAGCAGACCGCCGAGGAGGTCAAGCTCGAGATCGGGTCGGCCACACACCTGCCCGAGGAGGTCACGACCGAGATCCGCGGCCGCGACATGGTCACCGGCCTCCCGAAGACGATCGTGCTCAGCTCGGCCGAGGTCCGTGGCGCTCTCCAGGAGCCGATCAACCAGATCGTCGCCGCCGTGAAGGACACGCTGGACCGCACGCCCCCCGAGCTCGCCGGAGACATCATGGACCGCGGGATCATCCTCGCGGGCGGCGGCTCCCTGCTTCAGGGCATGGACCAGCGCCTGCGCGATGAGTGCCAGATGCCGGCGCAGGTCACGGAGTCGCCGCTGACCTGCGTGGCCGTGGGGTCGGGCCGCTCGCTCGAGGAGTTTGAGGTCATCCACCGGATGAGCCGGAACTCCCACCGTCGCCTGGTCGCGACCGGGTAGGCGCCGGAGGTCCGGCGGTGTACCGCAAGCAAGTCCGGAGGCGCCGTGCGGTCCTGGTCCTCCTGATCGTCGTCGCTCTCGTGCTGATCTCGGCGACCTTCTCCCAGTCCAACAGCGGACCTCTGCATTCCGTGCAGCAGGGCGTCGCGTCGGTGTTCGCGCCGCTCGAGGACGGCGCCAGCCGAGCGTTGAAGCCCGCCCGCGACCTCGTCAACTGGGTCTCCGAGACCTTCAACGCGCGCGGCGAGAACTCGAGCCTGAAGACGGACGTGCAGAAGCTCCGCGCCCAGGTGGCGAGGCTGCAGTCGGCCCAGGGCGAGAACGACCAGCTGAAGAAGATCGTCGGCCTGGACCGAAAGCCCGTCTTCGCCGCCTACAAGATGGTCACCGCGCGCGTCGTCGGCGCCTCGCCGACCGTCTGGTACTCGTCCGTCACGATCAACGCCGGGTCGGGCGACGGGGTTGCGGTCAACGACCCGGTGATCAACGGCGACGGGCTCATCGGCCAGGTCACCGACGTGACGCACTTCACCTCCAAGGTCACGCTCATCACCGACTCGGAGAGCGCGGTGTCGGCGAAAGTGCTCCCGAACGGCCCTCAGGGCGTCGCCGAGCCGGAGGCAGGCGACCCAAGCACGATGCTGCTCGACTTCATCGACAAGAGCGAGCCCATCCACCAGGGTCAGATGGTCGCGACTGCGGGGTGGACTAATGGTTCGCTCTCCTCGTGGGCGCCCGCGGACATCCCCATCGGCGAGGTCCAGGACACGACCGTGGGGCAGCAGGAGACGACCCAGAACGTGCACATCACTCCGTACGCCGACATGCGGAACCTCGACATCGTGCAGGTCGCGACGCAGGGCCCAGCTCGACCGGGGGTCGGCGGGTGATCGTCACGTGGCGCATCGGGCTGCGAATCGCGCTGATCGTGATCGTCGCGATCGTCCTGCAGGTCTCGTTCTTCTCCTACCTGACGCTCTTCGGAACGACGCCGAACATCATTCCGCTCGTCGCCGTGAGCCTGGGCCTCCTGGGAGGCGCCATGGTCGGCGCGGTCTCGGGATTCGTGCTCGGGTTCATCCTGGACTCGGTGCTGCTCGCGACGCTCGGGATCTCCTCGCTGACCCTGCTGACCGTCGGGTACCTGGCCGGCCGCTACCGCGAGGGCACGCAGATCGCGAACACGCTCATGCCGCCGATCATGATCGGGGTACTGACCATCGCGGCCTCGGCCGCCTTCTCGGCGTTGCAGCTCATGCTCGGCATCGACACGCAGGTGAGCCTGCTGGTGCTCCGGGAGGTCTTCGTGCAGGGGCTCCTGGCCTTCCTGTTCGCCATCCCGTTCTATCCGCTGATTCGCCGCGTCCTGCGCCCGGCGATAGTCGACGACGTCGTCGCCGGCCGCCGCATGGGATCTCCGATCCGCGCCGGCTCCAACCGCCCGCGCCGCCGTCTCCCGCGTCGGCGGAGCGCGCGCGTGCGTAGGGCCACGGGGGTCTCCTGATGTTCAACGAACGCGAGCGGCCCGTCCTGCCCGCGCAGTTCGCGATGCGCGTCGCGATCCTCTCCGGGATCGCTCTGGTGATGTTCTCGATCATTTTCTTCCGGCTCTGGTACCTGCAGGTGCTGTCGAGCGACCATTACCTGAAGCTGGCCCAGAACAACCAGGTCCGCGACGTGACGGTGCAGGCGCCGCGCGGGGAGATCCTCGACCGCAACGGCAAGGTCCTGGTTGACAACCGCACCGCTCTCGCTCTCCAGATCCTGCCCACGGAGCTTCCTCAGAAGCGCCACAAGCAGCGCGAGGAGTTCGCGCGGCTGAGCCACGTGATCAACATGCCCACGGACCGGATCGAGAAGCAGATCCGCCAGCAGACCAAGGACCTGCCCTCGAACCCGGTCACGCTCAGGCGCGACGTCAGCTACGACCTCGTCTACTACCTACGCGAGAACCAGGACAAGTACCCGGGCGTCACGGTCCAGCGGGTCTACGTGCGGAACTACCCGGACGGCAGTCAGGCGGCGCAGATCTACGGCTACGTTCGCGAGGTCACGAAGCAGCAGCTCAACGAGGCCCGCTATCAGGGCCTCCAGCCCGGCGACCAGGTCGGCCAGTCGGGGATCGAGAACACGTACGACAACGTCCTGCGCGGAACCAACGGCATGACCCGCGTTCAGGTCGACGCGGCGGGCAACCCCACGGGCCACATCCTGAACCAGGTCCAGCCCAAGCCGGGCGACAACCTGGTCCTGTCGCTCGATCGGCCCGTGCAGCAGGCCGGCGAGCAGGCGATCAACTCCTTCAGCACGCCGGGCGCCTTCGTCGCGATGAACGTCAAGAACGGCCAGATCCTCGGACTGGGCTCGTCGCCGAGCTTCGACCCGGCCGTCTTCTCCAAGCCGGTGATCCCCACCTCGGTGTACAAGCAGCTCACCAGCCAGACCACCTACGCGCCGCTCACGAACCGCGCGATCCAGGGCCTCTATCCCACCGGCTCGACCTTCAAGCCGATCACCGCCATCGCGGCGCTGGAGAGCGGGACGATCACGCCCAGCACGACGATCGTCGACGGGGGTTCGTTCGATCTCGGTGATGGCAACACTCTCCAGAACGCCGGAGGGGCGTCCTACGGTGCGCTCCAGCTCACCCAGGCACTTCAGGTCTCCTCGGACGTCTTCTTCTACAACGTCGGCGCGGACCTCTACAAGACCGGCAACACGAGCGCACAGGACAAGTGGGCGTACGACCTCGGCATCGGCCACCCTACGGGCATCGACCTCCCCGGCGAGGTCGCGGGCCTCCTGCCGACACCTCAATGGCGCGACCAGCTCTACAAGGAGGCTCAGAGCCCGAACTCTCCCGGTGGAACCAGCGTCGTGCCGGGTGATCCCACCGATCGCCCGTGGACGTTGGGTGACAACGTGAACCTCGCGGTGGGCCAGGGCGACCTGCAGGCCGATCCGCTCCAGATGGCTGTCGCCTACGCCGCGATCGGCAACGGCGGCGACGTCGTACGCCCGCACGTCGGCAAGGACGTCGAGGACCCGAACGGCAGCGTCGTGCAGGAGATCGACCCGGCCCCGATCCGTCACCTGGACATCAACCCGAGCTACCGCTCGGCGATCATGCAGGGGATCCACGAGGCGGCGCAGTCACCGGGCGGGACGTCCTATCCGGTGTTCGGCAACTTCCCGATCCCGATGGCGGGCAAGACCGGTACGGCCCAGCGCCCCGGCTATCAGGACCAGTCCTGGTACGTGTGCATGGCCCCGTATCCGAACCCGAAGATTGTCGTCGCGGCGACGATCGAGCAGGGAGGGTTCGGTGTTCAGGCCGCGGCGCCGGTCGCGCGGCAGATTCTCACCGCCTACTACGACGAGCACCCGGCCGAGGCCAAGAAGGCCGGCGGCAAACCGCCGAAGCAGACGCCCATCTCGACCACCGCCCCGGTCGTCGGTAACCCCTACTGATGGTCTCCGATGCGTATCCCAGGCCGTTCGAGGGCGGAGAGCGCCAGGCAAGCCGCGCGCGTGAGCGCGGTGGGCTCCTCGCGATGGACCCGCTGCTGCTCCTGGCGGCGCTCGGGCTGATCGGATTCAGCCTCTTCACCCTGGGCGCGGCGACGGGCCACGACATCCCGAACAGCCCCTACTTCTACGTCCTCCGGCAGGCGATCTACGCCGTGATCGGCATTGCATTGATGCTCGGATTGGCGCGCGTCGACTACTCTCGTTTCAGAGAGCTGCGTGTCGGGCTCTATACGGCGATGATGACAACCATCATCGCGGTGCTCCTTTTGGGGCAGGCCACACGCGGCTCGAGGCGATGGATAGAGCTTCCCTTCTTCACGTTCCAGCCGTCCGAGCTTGGCAAGGTGCTGCTGATATTGGCACTGGCCGGGTTCGCGATCGACCGCGGGCGCCGCGTAGGCGAGCGCCAGCGGACGGCGCGAATCCTGCTGCTGGGCTTCGTGCCGGCGCTGATCGTGATCATGCAGCCGGACCTCGGAACCGGAATCGTCTACATCGTGATCACCCTGGCGACGCTGTTCTTCGTCGGGGTGCGGTGGACGCATTTCGCGCTCCTGGGGGGCCTGCTGGCGGCCGCCGTATCAGTGGTGCTGGTGATCGCCCCGGCGATCGGGCACCCGGTCTTGCACGGCTACCAGCAGGAGCGGCTCACATCGTTTTTGAATCCCAGCTCGGACCCACGCAACGCGACGTATCAGATCGATCAGTCGCTGATCGCCATCGGGTCCGGCGGCAAGACAGGGCGCGGATCCGACTCCACACAGACGGAGCACGGCTTCGTGCCCGATCGCACCACCGACTTCATCTTCTCCGTCGTAGGGGAACGCTTCGGCTTCGTCGGTGCTGCCTTCGTTTTATCCCTTTTCGCCCTGCTCATATGGAGGGCGCTGCGCATCATGACTCTTTCGAAGAACTTGTACGGGAGCGTGATCGCCGGCTCGATCGCCGCGATGTTCATGACACAGGTGTTCGTGAACGTCGGCGTGACGATCGGAATCATGCCGGTGACCGGAATCCCGTTACCACTCATGAGCTTCGGGGGATCCTCGGTCGTCGTGACCTTCATGGCGGTCGGACTCCTACAGAGCATCTATGTGCAAGCGCGACTCGCCTCCAAGAGCAGGGCGGACCTCCGGCGCTGAACGCCGGGGGCCTACCTACTCTGAGGTGAGTTAACTGAAGAAGCGAATATTGGTTTCAGTGGACGCGGGCGAGACCCGCGTCGCGGTGCTCGAAGGCAAGGGCACCGCCAGAAGTGGCGGCAAGCCCCGTCCCAGCAGTGACCGCGCCGCCCGCGGACGCGGAGCGGAGCAGGCGGCGCGCGATGGTGGTGACTTCAAGGTCGCCGAGCTCTATGTGGAGCGGCGTGGCCAGCGGTCCATAGTGGGCAACGTCTACAAGGGCGTCGTCGACAACGTGCTTCCGGGCATGGAGGCGGCGTTCGTCGACATCGGCCTCGACCGCAACGGGTTCCTGCACGTCGACGAGATCGTGCTCCCGGGCGGCGAGGCGGCGCCTCGCCGCGGGCGCGGTCGCGGGCGGCGGATCGACGAGCTGCTCAAGCCCAAGCAGGAGGTCCTCGTGCAGGTCGTCAAGGACCCGCTCAAGACCAAGGGCGCGCGCCTGTCGATGCAGCTGTCGATCGCGGGCCGCTATCTGGTCTACATGCCCAGCGGCGGCGGGGTCGGCGCGAGCCGGCGCCTCTCCGACGCCGAGCGGGATCGTCAGCGCAAGCTGCTGCAGAAGATCCACAGGGGCCCGGGCGGCGTGATCATCCGCACGGCCGCCCAGGGCGCCCGCAAGGCGGACTTCGAGCGCGACATCGAGTACCTGAAGAAGCTCGATGAGGTCGTGCAGCGACGTTCCAACGAGGTGAAGGCGCCGGAGATGGTCTTCCAGGAGGCGGACCTCTCGATCCGGGTCCTGCGCGACGTGCTCGAGAAGGAGTTCGACGGCGCCATCATCGACGACGAGAAGCAGCATCACCGGGTGACGAGCTTCTTCCAGCGCACCGCGCCCGAGCTCGTCAAGCACGTCGAGCTCTACGAGGGCAAGGAGCCCCTGTTCGAGAAGATGGGCGTCGAGGAGGCGTACCGCTCGGTGCTCTCCCGCCGCGTCGATCTGCCTTCGGGCGGCTACCTGATGATCGACTATGCCGAAGCGCTGACAGTCATCGACGTGAACACCGGGAGCTTCACCGGCCGCGGCAAGGGCCGGCTGGAGGACACGATCACGCGAGTCAACGTCGAGGCGGCCGATGAGGTCGTCCGGCAGCTTCGCCTTCGGGACATCGGCGGCATCATCGTCATCGACTTCATCGACATGGCGCGCGCGCGCAACCGCGAGCAGGTGCTGAAGACGCTGCGCAAGTCGCTGGACGCCGACAAGACGAAGAGCTACGTCATGGACGTCTCGCCGCTCGGCCTGGTGGAGATGACCCGCCAGAACGTCACCGACGGGGTGCGCGAGATCCTCACCAAGCGCTGTCCGACCTGCGAGGGCGAGGGCGTCGTGGAGTCCGAGGAGACCGTCGCGATCAGCGTCGTCCGGCGCCTGCGCGACCTGATCGACGAGCGCCCCGACCCGGAGGCATTCCTGGTCAGGGTGAATCCCAAGGTCGCCGCCGAGCTGCTGCGCGAGGACAGCCCGCTGCACGAGCTCGAGGAGGACTCGGGCAAGCACTTCCACTTCGAGGGCGGCGACGCTCTGTCGCTCGACACATTCGAGGTGGTGGACAGCGGAACCCGAGGGGAGATCGAGGAGCGTGCGCTGCCATTCCAGGTCGGCGACGAGGTCCTCGTGCGCATCGAGGAGCCCCACATGTACAACGTCGACGACGCCGTGGCGCGGGTCGACTCCTACATCGTGAGCGTCACCGGCGCGGGCCGGCTCGTCGGCGACCGCCGCCTCGTCCGTATCGAGAGCGTGGGCAGGGCCGCGGCCACCGCGTCGTTGGTCGGGGGAGCGGAAGAGGACAACGGCAACGGCGCGGATGACGCGGAGGGTGGCTCGCCGAACGGCGACCCCGTAGAATCCTCGTCTTCGAGACGGCGCCGCGGCCGAAGGGGCGGCAGGCGCCGTTCTCGCGCCCAGGCCCAGAACCCGTCCAACGGCGACTAGGCCCACGCACGAGATCACCATGGCGAACAGCTACGCGATAGTCGAGACCGGCGGCAAGCAGTACCGCGCCGAGAAGGGCACGAATCTGCTCGTCGAGAGGCTGCCCGCGGACGAGGGCAGCAAGGTCAACCTCCGCGCCGTCATGTTCAAGGGCGACAAGGACGTGGTCCTCGACGGCGGCCAGCTCGAGAAGGTGAAGGTGGAGGCCGTCGTGACCGAGCACCTGCGCGGCCCCAAGGTCAAGATCTTCAAATACAAGGCCAAGAAGGGCTACCGGCGTCGCGGCGGTCATCGCCAGGGCCTCACCCGGCTCGAGGTGACCGAGGTACGCATGCTCACCCGCAAGCCCGCGGCGGGGGCCACCAAGCCAGCCCCCAAGTCGGAGGAGCCGAAGGCCGAGGCCGAGGCTGAGGCGGAGGCTCCCAAGCCGAAGGCGGAGGCCAAGCCCAAGGCTCCGGCCAAGCCCAAGGCGCCCGCAAAGCCGAAGGCTCCGGCCAAGAAGCCGGCCGCAAAGAAGCCGGCCGCGAGGAAGCCCGCGGCCAAGAGGCCAGCGGCCAAGAAGCCGGCGGCGGGTGGCAGGACATCGTCGGGCGGTCGCTCCTCGTCTGCTAAGAAAGAGAGCTAGCCATGGCGCACAAGAAAGGCCTCGGATCAAGCCGTAACGGGCGCGACTCGAACCCCAAGTACCTCGGGGTGAAGGTCTTCGCCGGCCAGCGCGTGGGCGGTGGCGAGATCATCGTGCGCCAACGCGGGACCCGGTTCCGGCCGGGCGACGGCACCGGCCTCGGCCGCGACCACACGATCTTCGCGACACGCCCCGGCGTCGTCGAGTTCAAGACCGGCCACCGCGGCCGCACGGTCTCGGTCGTCGAGTCGCAAAGCTAGCTCTGGGCTCCCTGCCCGACCACGTCGACAAGAACCGCGCCTACTGGGAGCGCGAGAGCGACGCGTACCAGAAGCGTCACGCCGAGCAGCTCGCCGAGAATGCGGGCCTCGCGTGGGGCGTGTGGCAGATCCCGGAGGCGGATCTCCAGGTGCTCGGAGACGTTGCCGGGAAGGACGTGCTCGAGCTCGGCTGTGGCGCGGCGCAGTGGTCGATCTCGCTCGCCGGGCTGGGGGCGCGGACGGTCGGGCTGGACCTGTCTCCGAAGCAGCTCGAGCACGCGCGGACGGCGATGGCCGGGGCCGGGGTCGAGTTCCCGCTAGTCGAGGCGAGTGCTGAGGACGTGCCGCTCGAAGACGAGAGCTTCGACGTCGTCTTCTGCGACCACGGCGCGTTCAACTTCGCCGATCCCACCCGATTGATGCCGGAGTGCGCGCGGCTCTTGCGCACCGGCGGCCTGCTCGCGTTCTCGATGCTGACGCCGGTGTTCGACGCCTTCTGGGACAACGACCGCGAGGCGATCGGGGACGAGCTGCGAAACAACTACTTCGAGAATCGTGGCTTCGAGGACGAAGACGGCGTCGACTTCCAGCTGCCCTACGGCGAGTGGATCCGGCTCTTTCGCGCCAACGGCCTCATCGTCAAGGACCTGATCGAGCTGCGTCCCGCCCCGGACGCGACGTCCAGCTACGACACCGTGCCGCTCGAATGGGCGCGCCGCATGCCCGCCGAGCACATCTGGAAGGCGCTCAAGCCCTCCTGACTGCCCGCGCCCCCTAGCTCTCGCGGGGCTCGATCATGAGCGCCCGAGCGACGGCGAGCGGCTCGCCCTCCCGGGACAGGAGCGCCGCACCGGCAAGCCTCTTGCGGCCGTCGGCCTCGAGCGGCCATGCCATCACGACGTGCTCCTCGCCAGCCCGCGCGGGCGCGTCGATGCGCGCCGTGAGCCGACCGAGGACGCTCATCGGCGGCTCCTCGCCGATGTAGGCGGCGAAGAAGGTGGGGCAGTCGAGGACGGCCCATACGAACTCCGGCAGCACGTCGCCGCCATTGCCGGCGGTCCACGGCGGCGGTGTCCACGGCGAGGCGACGACCTCGCGCCGCTCGACCTCGCCCGCGAAGACCCCGAACGCGTCCTCGCGTGCCAGGCCGCAGACGAAGCATTGGCTGAACGGCCCCTCGTCCAGGCCTCGGTACCCCGCCGACGCCTCCCGGGCCTCCGACGGCGCCACGGCGGGCGGAACGTCCACGCGCAGCTCGGGCGCGGAGCGCGCCTCGATCACCCGCGTGTCGCCATCGAGCAACGCGAGGGAGGCATCGTCCTCCCGGACCATCGCCAGATCGGTGTCGAGCGGCACCGGGCGCCTCAG
>Ga0105245_10004848_pt1 | contig 11854 bp, 15 predicted proteins | sample KBSM54metaG_FD_81523 | JGI IMG/M metagenome (GOLD analysis project Ga0105245, IMG submission 81523) | Miscanthus rhizosphere microbial communities from Kellogg Biological Station, Michigan, USA - KBS M5-4 metaG | ecosystem: Host-associated > Plants > Roots > Rhizosphere > Soil | place...
CCGCATGAGACCGGTGCGACGGCCACCGAAGAAACGGTGTGCGTCGAGGTAGACCGCGACGATATTTTCGAGCTGATTCAGAGGAAACCGCATGCCGGCATGGACATGCTCTCTGTGCTGGGCCGGCAGTATCACGCAGCGCATCAACTGGTTCGGCTGCGCTCTACGCGCAACCCTAACGAGGTGATCGAAGCGGAGGCTACGTTTGGAGAGCGCATCGCCGACAGCGTGGCGCGGTTCGGTGGATCGTGGACGTTCATTATCGCGTTCGGCGTGACTCTTGTGGTTTACGCCGCGGTCAACGTCTTCCTGAAAGGAAGGGCCTGGGATCCCTACCCCTTCATTCTGTTGAACCTGTTTCTATCCATGCTGGCATCGGTGCAGGCTCCCGTGATCATGATGAGCCAGAATCGGCAGGATACGAAAGACCGCCTGCGTGGCGAGTTGGATTTCGACGTGAATCGCCGGGCTGAGGCGGAGATTCAGGGCGTGTCCGGGAAACTGCGCGAGCTCACTGAAAAGATCGAGGACCTGCAGGACTTGGTGAGGGAACGGCGCGGCTAGGCTATTCTTCGCGGAGGACTTCCAGGGGCTTTTGGCGAAGGATACGAACGCTGGCCACCCAGCCCGCCACATTCGCCAGCAGCGCGGTCAGTGCGATGGAGACCAGAATCGCCCGGGCATCGAGTTGGAATTTCGCGTCCAATAATCGCGTCAGCAAGATACGAGAAAACGCGCTGGCGAGCAGGCCGCCCATCAGCCCGGCCACGGCTCCCAAGGTCAGGAACTCAATCGAGAAAATCCGGGCGATCTGGTGCCGGGTGCCTCCCAGGGTTTTCAGAATCACGACTTCGCGGATGCGCCGGAAACGGCTTCCCGCAACGCTCGCAGCGAGGATGATGGCTCCCGCCAGAATTGCGAATGCGGACAGGAATCGGATCACCAGCGCGATCTGATCGATGATCTGCTGAACGGTCTGAAGCACGTCCGCGACGTTGACCACCGTCACGGTCGGGTACTTTTCGAAAATGACGCGCTGAAGACTCCCGGCTGCGGAGGGCGTGATGCGTACGCCGCCGTTGAACACTACCGGCAGCCCCGCCAGGGCCTGAGGATTGAACACGAATTCCACCGGTGCAGCCGCGCGCATAGCCTCGACCTCATGCACCGCCGCCACTTTGACATTCAACAGGCGTCCGGCGATTTCCCATTGCAGCACCGAGCCTGGGTGTATATCGAGTGCCTGGGCAGCGTCTTCGGCAACCGATACTACCGGCTCGGTGGTGTCGGGTCTCCACCACGCGCCTCGGCGAATGGTAAGGTTGTCCGGAAGCCGGCTTTCCCAAGTTACCGAACGTGTGTTGGTATAGCGCCTGCCGAAGCCTTGCACAGGCCGGCTGGCGACATCCTCGCCATCGATCTGGACTAACCGGGCGGAGACCGACGGGAAGAGCTGCGGCGCGGTGAGAATGCCCTGCTGCTGGGAAATGAGCTCTCTGAGCGGGACGGTCTGTTCAGCTGTCACGCCTACCAGATACATATTGGGCACGCCGGGGGGAGCCGTCTGGATGATTTCGTCGATCAGCGAGTTCTGGATCAGATAGACGCTCAAGGTGAACATCACGCCCAGTCCCATGGCGATCAGAATGGATTGGGCCTGATTGCCCTGGCGGTATATGTTCCCGAAGCCCTGCCGAACGATAGACGGCAGGCGTACCGGTGAATTACGCAGAAAGAGGCGCAGTGCCCGGAGCAGGAGCGCAGCGACGGCGGCCAGCGCGATCAGGCTGAAGAACAGTCCGCCTGCGAAGTATCCGCCCACGCGCGCCGATCCGCCCAGCCAGCCGGCAATTCCTCCCAAACCCAGCAGGATAATCCCGCCCAATACCACGGCCTCGCGGGCCGCTGCGATCCGTCCGCGGAAGGGGAGTTTCTGGTCCGCCATGCCGCGGCGCAAGATCATCGCGGGGCGAATTTTCCGGATCGCGACCAGAGGCGGCAGCGTGAACAAGAGCGTCGTCAGCAGACCGACTGAAATTCCCTGGATCGCGGCGTCGAAGTGCCAGCCAGTGGCGGCTTTGATTTCGAAAATCTTATTGATGAGCGATGGGAACACTTCCTCGACGGCGCGGCCAAGCAGGACCCCTGCGATGCCGCCCAGCAAGCCCAGCAGCAAGGTCTGGATGGTGAAGATGCGGATGATTTCGGCAGAGGTGGCCCCCAGCGACTTCATGACCGCGATGTTGTCCATCTTCTGCTGGAGGTGGGCATACATGGCCATGCCGACACCGATGGCACCGACAATCAGCGCGATGAGACTGATGAGGCTGAGAAATGTCGTGGCCTGATCGAGGCCGCGGGTGATGAGCGGATTGGACTCCCGGGAATCTATCACGCGGGCTTCAGGCAAAGCATGGAGAATCGCCAAGCGGGCTTCTTCCATCGACGGGCCGTTTGGTTCGATCTTGAACAGATAGCGCTCAGCCGCGCGGCTGCCCAACTGCATCAGCCCGGTGCGCGCGAACCCTTCGCGCGAAATCATCATGCGCAAGCCGACGTTGAGGCTCCCCGACATGCGGTCGGGCTCGGAAAGAACGATCGCGGACATTCGGAAATCCGCCGATCCAAGATGAACGTGTTCGCCGACTTTCACGCCGAGCCGGATCAGGACGTCTTCGCCGGCGATCACTGTTTCCGGTGTGAGCGCCTGAGAGAGCGGCATCTCCGGAGAAAGCTTGACGGTGCCATAGTACGGATACTTGCCGGGGTCGACGGCCTTGATCGACACCAGCACGGGGGTGGCATCCGGAGTCGTGGCGCTGGCCATAGAAACGGTTTCCGTGATGAGCGTACGATCAATTCCGCGCGCCGCGAGCTTGTCCAATTCAGCCAACTGGTCGGCCTTAGGCGGAGAGAACTGGCGCGCGCTGAGGTCGGCCGCCATGATGGTGCGCGACTCGCTGTTGAGCATCGCGCGAACGGATTCGCTGAAACCCCGAACACCGGCCAGCGCGCCGACGCCGATGGCCACGGCGAACACCACAAATAAGAACTTGGTGAGCGAAGAACGAGTCTCGCGCCAGGCAATGCGTCCGGCCGTTCGCAGAGACAGTCTCATGCAGCGGCAGTGCGCATCTCATCGGCCACAACCAAACCGTCGCGCATCGTTACGATACGGTCGGCACGCTCTGCGAGGGCGATGTCGTGCGTTACGAGCACCAGCGTGGTTCCTTCGCGCTGGTTGAGCGTAATCAGTAGATCGAGTACGTGCGCCCCGTTGACGCTATCGAGATTGCCGGTGGGCTCGTCTGCCATCAGAATGGGCGGCTTCACCATGAAGGCCCGTGCCAGAGCCACGCGCTGCTGCTCGCCACCGGAAAGCTGGACAGGATAGTGGTCGAGGCGATCGCCCAGGCCGACGTTTTCGAGCAGAGACCGTGCACGGGCGACACCCGAGGAAACATCGCCGCCGGAAAGTTCGTACGGCAAGAGGACATTCTCTTCGGCGGTCAGGGTCGGCAGCAATTGGTAGCTTTGAAAAACGAATCCGATCTTGCGGCCGCGGACCAGCGCGAGCTTGTCTTCACTAAGTCCAGTAATATCGACCCCGTCGATGATGACGGTCCCCGAAGTGGCCGTATCGAGACCGGCGAGCAAGCCGAGCAGCGTGCTTTTGCCGCTACCAGACGCCCCCATGATGGCAACAAATTGGCCAGCGGGAATCTCAAGGTCGATGCCGCGGAGGATATCGACACGATGGCTACCGCTTTCGAGGCTCTTGGTAAGGTTCCTGGCGGAGAGGATAGAAGCGGTAACGGACACTTCTTCTATTATGGTGGGTAGGGCTTGATGAATCTCAAATACTTGATCCTAGGGTTCCTGTTGCTGGCGCCCCTACGTGCACAGACGCCCGTCTGGAAGGAACTGGTGGTGTTCGGGGATAGTTTGAGCGCGGGCTATGGACTCCCAGCGGGACAAAGTTTTCCGGACGACATGCAGCGAACGCTGGATAAGGAAGGCTACGCCTGGCACGTCGTGAACCTGGGCATCAGCGGGGACACGACCGAAGGCGGCGTGGCACGTATCAATTCTGCGGTGCGACGCAGGCCCGCGGTGGTCGTCCTGGAGTTGGGCGGGAATGACGGGCTACGCGGGCTGCCGTTGAAGGTGACGCGGCAAAACCTGGAGACCATGATTGTGGCGTTTCAGGAGGCGGGCGCGAAAGTCGTGCTGGCCGGCATGACGTTGCCTCCGAACTACGGACCGGATTACATCAAGAGTTTCGAGGCGATTTACAAGGATTTGGCAGCGAAGTACAAGCTGAAGCTGATTCCGTTTTTGCTGGCGGATATCGTGACGCCAGATCTGCGGTATCTGCAAAGGGACGGGATCCATCCCACCGCGGAGGGCGCCGAAATCGTTTCGGGGACGGTGTTGAAGGTGGTCAAGCCGCTTTTAAAGTAGCCGCCAAGACGGGCCGCTCTCACCCTTCCAGAATGCAGACATCGGGGAGGTTGCGATAGTCCTCCTCATAGTCGAGCCCATAGCCGACCAGGAACTGATCCGGCACCTCGAAGCCCACATAATCCACATGCACCGGCCGGCGACGGCGCGAAGGCTTGTCGAGGAGCGCGGCGATCCGCAGGGACTTGGGCTTGCGCTGCTGGAGCAGCTGCAGGAAATACGTTAGCGTGATTCCGGTGTCGACGATATCTTCGACCACGATCACGTCGAAGCCCTGTATGGGGTGATCCAGATCTTTGGTGAGCCGCGCTTCGCCCGACGTCGTCTTGCCGCTGTAGCTGGCGATGCCGACAAATTCCATACGCGCGGGAGTCTTCATGGCGCGAGCCAGATCCGCCATAAAAACGCTGGCGCCTTTGAGGACGCCGACTAGATACACCGGACCGGTGGGATAATCGCGGTCGATTTCCGCACCCAGTTCCTGGATGCGCGCGTGGATCTTCTCAGCAGAGAGGAATACCCGTAACGAGGACATAAGTAGTACGATACCAACAGGAGGGCTTCACTCACTGGCCAGCGCAAGAAAGAAACCAGCAGCCCCCGCGCCAATGTGGCTGGAAGCGGTGCGAGCGGCGGAAGAGAAACAAGCCCACAACGTCCGCGTGTTGGACCTGCGGGAAGTGACAACCTTCGCAGATTATTTCGTGATTTTGAACGGCAGCAACACTCGCCAGATTCAAGCCATCGCGGATGAAATCCACCTGCACCTCAAGAAGCTCGGCGAGATGCCGAATAGCATGGAAGGCTACGATAACGCCGACTGGATCCTAATGGACTACGGCGACTACCTGGTCCACATCTTTTCGGACAAAGCGCGGTTATATTACGACTTGGAACGCCTGTGGCGCGACGCAAAAACCATCGAAGTGCCTGCCGTGGCTACTTAAAATCCATAGCCAGGCGGCCCGCCGGACCTTTGTAGATTAGCCCCAGGTCCTTGACCTTGTTCTTCCCATCGAGCAGGAAGTAGAGGAGTCCTTCCACAGGCTCCTTAGTCTCCACATCCCGCAACATCTTCGATTCCAGGATCTTCTGCAAAGGGCTAGCCGGAGCTGCCTTAGCATCGACGGGGGTGACGTTCACAGTAGTAGAACTGACGCCGATGCTACTGCGTGTGGTCTTAGATTTCAGGATCAAGTTCGCCGGGCCGCCGATCTGACCAGGGGCCAAGGCGTCGCTGCGTTCGCCGTCTTTTCGCGAGACGAGGGTAAAGTCGTCCGGGCTAATTCGAAGAGCTCCTAGAGTGCGAGGGCTGACTTTAATCTTCACCACAATGTAGCCGGGATCCATGGGAGCGCCCATGATCTGCTCGATATCCTTGGCATCAAGTACCGCGGTCCCGGCAAGATCGATGTTGCCGTTTCCGGCTTGGTTGGGGAGAGACTTAATGTCTTCCGCCACGGCGAGACAGGATGTTATTAGCAGTGGAATTAATAGCTTCACAGCATTTTCTTAATACTTTGAACGAACTCAGGATTCATCCAGTTTTGGGCCGCGATTACCTTCTGCACCACCTTACCTGAGCTATCGATGATGTAGGTTTCGGGCAATTGGAAGGTGCCATAGTTGGCCGCGATATCCCAGGACGGGTCCCGCGCCACCTGGAACGTCACCGGAAATTGCTGCAGGAAACGGTGGTAGAGGTTCTCGTTCTTGTCGACGCTCACACCCAGGACAACAACGCCTTCGGGAGCGAACTGGCGATTGAAGACCTCAAGCGATGGAACCTCCTGGAGGCAGGGCTGGCACCAGGACGCCCAAAAATTCAGCACCAGCAGCTTGCCACCGAAGTTCTGGGGCGTGATTGTGCGGCCGCTCTCGGTGACCACCTTGAAAGCCGGAGCGGTGTCGCCCACGCGGATAATGCGGTCGTCCAGGGTCCCGGAGACGACCCAGGCCAAGGTTACGCCCAGGGCCAGGACCAATCCCAGCAGAATACGGTCGGTAGCGGTCTTCACGCTATTATTTTAGTGGATCTGGTTGGTCCCCGAGGGCGCCTCCCGCATCCAAACTAGAGGGCCAATGTTTCTAACCCGAAAAGCTGAGTTCTCCGCGTCACACGTGTGCGCGAATCCGGCCTGGAGCGCGGAGCGGAATCAGACTGTTTATGGCGCCAACGCCAATCCTAACGGCCATGGACACAACTACGTGCTCGAAGTAACCCTCTCCGGTGATCCCGACCCAGTGACTGGCATGGTGTTCGATCTGCGCGAGTTGAAGGAGATCCTGAACCGGGAAGTAGTGGATCCGATGGATCACCGGTTCCTGAACAAGGAAGTCCCGCCGTTCGACCGCGTAATTCCGACTACGGAGAACCTGGCGGTCGAAATCTGGAGGCGGATCGAGCCGCAGATAGCCCGTGACAACGTAAGTCTGCACAATGTTCGCCTGTATGAGACGGCTGATTTGTTTGTCGATTACGGAGGAGAGCGGTGAAGCTTACATCGCGCTATCGCTTTTCTGCGTCGCACCGGCTGGATACTCCGGCGCTGAGCCCGGAAGACAACCAGAAACTTTACGGGAAGTGCAATAATCCTCACGGGCACGGTCACGATTACGTTCTAGAGATCACCGTGGATGGGCCACTGGATCATGATGGGCAAGTGGTGAATCGCGAAGCTCTGGATGCCGTGGTTCGCAAACGCGTGCTGGCGAGGCTGGACCACAAGAACCTGAACGCGGATATTCCCGAGCTGACGGGGTCGGTGACGACGACGGAAAACCTGGCAACGCTGGTGCGCAACGCCCTGACTGAGGATTGGACGCTGCCGGCCCGTCTGGCGCGGGTGCGGATATCGGAGACCGCGCGGAATACGTTTGAGTTGGAGGTGGGATGAAGAGCAAGGCACTCGTAAAGGTAATGGCGCCGCAGGGGACCAAGATCGCGGCGCACATGCGCGACATTTTGGAAATGATTGGAGAAGATCCTTCCCGCGAAGGTTTAGTGCGCACACCCGAACGTTACGAGAAGGCGCTGCGGTTCCTCACCAGCGGCTATAGCACCAGCCTGGAAGAGATCGTCAACGAAGCTGTGTTCAGTGTAAAAGTGGACGAGATGGTGATGGTGAAGGACATCGAGTTCTTCAGCATGTGCGAGCATCATCTGTTGCCGTTTTTCGGCAAGGTTCACGTGGCGTATCTGCCGAAGGATAAAGTGATCGGGCTGAGCAAGATCCCACGGATCGTGAACATGTTCGCCCGGCGGCTCCAGTTGCAGGAGCGGATGACGCAGCAGATCGCCGAAGCCGTGGAAAGCGCCATTTCGCCGCGGGGCGTCGGCGTGCTTGTGGAAGCGCAGCATTTCTGCATGATGATGCGGGGCGTGGAAAAGCAGCACTCCGGCACGGTCACCAGCAACATGCTGGGGAATTTCCGCAAGAGCAAAGCCACGCGGGATGAGTTCCTCGCACTGGTGCGGCGGCCGGGATAGCGGGGACTTGATACCATAAAGTCGATGAGAACGCTGCGGCGGCTTATTTTCTGGGAGTTTCCACGGACCTCGTGGCAGTGGGACATCATCGTCACGCTGATTCTTGCATTTATCTTTTTGACGCCGCGGGACTTGTTTCGCGATCAGCCCCGGGCTGCCAGCATTCAGATGCTCCCCGCGCAGCACGGGTTTCTGATTGAGCCGAAGTTGCTCGCCAACGTGGCGCAAGCGGACTTGCCTCGTATAGCCGCAGAACTGGTCGATCAGCGTTTCAAGACCCACACCACTATCACGCACGTAGATCCGGTTTTTGATGAATCGGAACATGAAATTACCGGCTACATGGCGTATACCAAGCCATAAGACGTCCATGATGAAATTAGTTCGATTCGCATTCGTCGCCGCAATCCTGGGGAGCGCCTTGAATGCGGAAGCTCTGAATGAAATCCTGGCGCGGATGGACCAGTCGGCCCGAACGTTCCAAACCTTCACCGCCAACATCAAACGGACCGAATACACGAAGGTACTGAACAACAAGGAAGATATCGAGGGTGTCGAGCGGGTAAAGCGGACCAATGGCCAGACTGTGACGCTGGTCGAGTTCCACGGTCCCAACGCCCAAACAGTTCGGCTTACCGCAAAGACTGCGGAGGTCTACTACCCCAGCGCCAAAATGGTTGAAGTTTGGGACGCTGGCAAATATGCCAAGGCTGCAAACCAGTTTCTGCTGTTGGGGTTCGGCACCTCGGGTTCGGAATTACGCAAGGATTACGATGTGAAGTTGGGTGGCAGCGACACGCTTGGCTCTATCCGGACCACCAGGCTGGAGCTGATTCCTAAGGACTCGGAAACCAAGAAAAAATTCGTGATGATCGAGTTGTGGATTCCCGAAGGCGACACAGTCCCCATTCAAGTCAAAGTCGCTGAAACCTCCGGGAACTATAATCTAGCGGTCTATTCTAACAGCAAGGTCAACGAACCCCTGTCGGATTCGGACCTGGAACTAAAGGTCCCGCCGGGTGTCAAGAAAGTCGCCCGCAAGTTGTAGCGCAGCCTAACTCGTTACCTTTTCGAGGAACTGCTGGTGGACGCGGGAATCGGAGGTGAGCTCCGGATGGAAGGTGGTCACCATGTGCCTGCCCTGCTCCACCCACACCGGATCGCCCTTGTAGGTCGCTAAGATCTTTCCGCCGGAACCGACACGAAGGATTTTCGGCGCACGGATGAAGACCGCCTCCATATCCTTGCCGCCGGTGTCCACGCGTGCCACACGGCTATCGATCTGACGGCCGTAGGCGTTGCGCTCGACGTCGATGTCGATCACGTCGAGGCTGGGCTGGGCGGGGCTGGTCACCGAATGCGCCAGGAGTATCGCGCCTGCACAGGTTCCGAAGACGGGCTTGCGAGCGGCGAACTGACGCAAGGGTTCGGTGAGGTTTTCGATTTCGAGCAGCTTCAGCATCGTAGTGCTTTCGCCGCCAGGTACGATCAGCCCGTCGCAGGCATCTAGATCTCGCGCCGTGCGAACTTCCATAGGCCGCCCTCCGGCGCGTTCCACAGCTTTACGATGAGCTTCAAAATCGCCCTGGAGGGCGAGTACGCCGATGGTTTTCACGCTACCAGCCGCGAGTTTGCAAGAGCTCGCTTTCAGGGAGCTTGGAAACGTCCAGGCCACGCATGGCTTCGCCCAGCTCTTCGCTGGCTTCAAGGAGCTTCACCGGATCGTTGTAATACGTCGCGGCCTTGACGATGGCGCGGGCGCGCGAATCGGGATCCTCGGATTTGAAGATGCCGCTGCCGACGAATACCGCTTCGGCGCCAAGCTGCATCACCAGTGCGGCATCGGCTGGCGTTGCAATGCCGCCGGCTGAGAAGTTCGGCACAGGCAGCTTTCCGTTGGCCGCGACCCATTCGACCAACTCCAGCGGCGCGCCCAAGTTCTTGGCCTCGTGCACCAGTTCTTCCTTGCCGAGGACTGTGAGATGTTTCATCTCCTTGACGATGGTGCGGATATGGCGTACGGCCTCGACGATATCGCCGGAGCCAGCTTCACCCTTGGTTCGGATCATAGCGGCGCCTTCGGCGATGCGGCGCAGCGCTTCGCCCAGGTTGCGGGCTCCGCACACAAACGGAACCTTGAAGGTCTTCTTGTCGATGTGATGCACTTCGTCCGCAGGCGTGAGCACTTCACTCTCGTCGACATAATCGACGCCCAGCGTTTCAAGTATGCGAGCCTCCGTAAAGTGGCCGATACGCGCTTTCGCCATGACCGGAATGGAAACTGTGTCCATGATCTCGCGGATGATACGGATCGAAGCCATGCGTGCGACGCCGCCGTCTTTGCGGATATCGGACGGGACGCGCTCCAGTGCCATAACGGCGGTGGCACCGGCACTTTCAGCAATCTTCGCCTGCTCGACGTTGGTCACGTCCATAATGACCCCGCCTTTGAGCATTTCGGCCAAGCCGACTTTCAAGCGGAAGTCTTCGGAAAGATACATAATCCCTTCTCCAGGTGTACTTCTATCTTCGCATCCCTGGACTCAATAGCCAACGGTGAAGCGCTGGCGGCTATGTTTTGGGTTCTCGATCTCATCCGAAAGGGCGATGGCGTAGTCCTCCATGGAGATTTTGCTCTGGCCGTCGGCGGCCGTAAGCAATTGGTCTTTGCCGACGCGAAACTTGCCGGTGCGCTCCCCGGGGCTGAAAAAGGCGGAGGGGGACAAGTAGGTCCAGTCCAAATCGCGTTCGGTTTTCAGAGTGTTGAGGAAATCGCGGCCGGCCGTGGCTTCGGGCCTGGCAACCTCGGGGAAATTGGGCTGGTCGATGAGCGCTGCTCCGGGCGAGACCTCGAGACTACCCGCGCCACCGACAACCAGAAATCGTTTGATACCCGACTTTTTGGCCGCCCGGATCGCGGACTGAGCATCAGTGTCGCGGAACCTCACGCTATGAATCGCCGCCTCCTGACCAGTAAGGAGTCTCGCCAGGCTGGCTTCGTCTTTCACGTCGCCTTGCGTCAGGGTAAGACCTGGGCGAGGCTGCATTTTTTCGGGATGGCGCGCGATGCCCAAGACCTGATGCCCGCGGCTCAATAGCTCGGTGACGATGCGTGAGCCGGCATTGCCGGTCGCGCCGATGACGGCGATTTTCATTTGAAGGCTCTCCTGACCAGTTTGTGTTTCTATTATGCGTAGATACCGCGAAGCTTGATGGCGAAGGCGACACGATCCAAGGCCAGCATATACGCGGCCGTACGATTGTTGACACCGTGCTTCTCGGCGTAGGCGACCACATCATTGAAGCTATTCACCATGATCTCTTCCAGACGATCGTTGACCATCTGCTCATTCCAGAAATAGCCTTGGCGATCCTGTACCCATTCGAAGTACGAAACCGTGACCCCGCCCGCGTTCGCCAGAATATCCGGGATCACGAAAATGCCCTTCTCCGCCAGGATGGGATCGGCAAAATGCGTGGTTGGTCCGTTAGCGCCTTCGCACAGGATCTTGGTCCGCAGCTTCGGCGCGTTGTGGGCGGTTATCACATTCTCATGAGCGGCCGGCAGGAGGACATCGGTCTCAAGGAACATCGCTTCCTCGCGGTCCATATTCTGACCACCGGGGAAATCGGTGATCGAGCCTGTGTCTTTGCGATGCTTGATCAGCGCTGGAATGTCCAGGCCTTGCGGATTGTAGACAGCTCCGTCGAATTCGATGATGCAGATGATCTTGAACCCGGCGCGGGCCATTAGCTTGGCCGACATGCCGCCGACGTTGCCGAATCCCTGAATCACGACACGCGTTGCGGAACGCTCCAGGCCCAGGCGGCGCAACGCCTGCTCGATAACGATCATGCATCCGCGCCCGGTGGCTTCCGTGCGGCCGCGCGAGCCGCCCA